>LNFM01002047.1_pt1 | contig 43480 bp, 28 predicted proteins | sample 596031 | NCBI WGS metagenome assembly LNFM01 (sample SAMN04254537, study PRJNA301005) | activated carbon metagenome | isolation source: dual media filters at the Ann Arbor, Michigan drinking water treatment plant | place: USA: Ann Arbor
ACTTCGGCCTGCGGGGCGTCCTGCGTGAGGGCGTCACGGAGGGCGGAAAGGTCCTGGAGGGACGTGTCGAGAACGACGATCTCGCGGGGCGCGAGCATGTGCACGCCGGCGGTCGCCTGGGAAAGCTCGATCGACGGGGGAGGGAGGGCGACGATCGGCAGATCGGCCGCCATGAGCAGGCGCGACTCGAGGGCCTCGAACTGAGGCCGAGCGAGGGGAGCGCGCTTGCGGGAACGCGGACGCGCCGTCGGACCGGTCGGAATCTCGGTCTTCACGCTGGAGGCAGGCGGATGGGAAGCTTAGGGAACAATTCCCTTAACGGCCAAATCGCCCGATTCCAGAGGGGGAGCGCTGCAAAAAGGTGCGGCTCCCGCGTGGGCCCCTACGATGAGCCGGGCGCTCCCGGCAGGGTCCGCCCCGAAAGACCCCGGCCGACCGGTAGCTCTCCGGCGAACGTCAGTGCTTGCTTTCCAGCATCTCCTCTACTGCCTGGTCTTCGTCAGAAGGCTGGTCATCCTCGTCGGCGCGCCAGACGACCTTGCTACGGCCGGCACGTTCCAGCACCGGCAGGGGGTCGATGTAGCGCCAGGCCGGGAGGGAGGCGAGCAGGCTGGAGAGGATGCCGGCAGCGCGCAGAGCCCAGGTGACGACGCCGACCGACAGACTCATGCCGGCGAGGCGTACGCCGTTCACCATGATCTCGAACTGCCGCTCTTCCTCGCTCTTCTCGTGCGTCTCGGCGCCATCCTGGGCGGGCGGCAGGTCGACGGACAGGGGGGTGGCGATCCCCCAGGCCTGCCAGACGGGGGTGACTGGGGCGGGGGTATCGATGGGCGCGGGCGTGACGATCGCCGTGGGCAGCGGCGTGGCGACCGAGACGCCTGAGGCGACGCTCACTCCCGGCTGTAGCGAGGCGGCGGGTGCCGCCGGCGCTGCCGAAGATTCCGGTGCCACGCCGGGCGAAGTGGGCGGTGTGCGCGGCGTGGCCATGGTCATGAGCACGCGCGGATCGATCTCCCCGGGTTCGCGGGCGGCCGTGGCGGAGGCATCGGCGTCATCGCCCGGCCGGGAGGGCGGGGCGGTCGTCGGAGGTGAACTCGGCGTGGCGGGCGGGGCCGGCGTGGTCGGAGGCGGCGGGTCAGGGTTGGTGAGGACGATGGAGTACACCAGTTCCGGGGGCGGCGTGGTCGGGGAGGGCACTGGCGTGACGACGACCGGGGTCGGGGTGAACCCGACCGATGCGGCGACGAAGGATCCCGCAGCGATCGAGTCGCGAACGGACGCCTCGAACGAAGGCGCGGTGGCGGCGCCGGAGTGGAGGAAGCGGACCAGACCTGCAGCGACATCGGTGAACGCGAAGGTGCTCACGGGCACACCGGGCGCGCTGCTGAGTTCGAAGGCGCCGCCGGTGACGTTGCGCACATCGACGAAGCGGGTGCCGCCCTGTCCGTCGGGGTCGGAGATGGAGAAGTCCGCGGGGGCGAGCGTGATGGACGCGCCCTGCGCGACCGATATGCTCAGACCGGTAAGCACCGGCGCGTCGTCGACCGGGCTGACGCTCAGCGCGACGGTGTCCGTGTCGGACAGACCGAGCGCGTCGGCGCTGACGATCGACAGGGTGTCGGTTCCCGAGAAGTCGCCGTCCGGGGTGTACGCGAGCGAGGCCAGCGTGGCGTTCAGCGGGATGAGCGAGCCCGAGAGCGAGAACGCGGCGGTGCCCACGGTCCCGCTGCTCACCGTGACGCCGCCCGCCAAGGTGACCGAGAGCGTGCCGAAGAGTACATCGAGAGAGACAGTCTGCAGGTTGCCGTCGATGTCGGTTACCGCCAGCGTATCGGCACCGGTGAAGGCGAAGGGCGTGTCCTCGGCCAGCGTCACCGTCGGCGGGACGCTGTTCACGGGGGTCGAGTCGTCGTCGGTGTTGGTGACGGACACGTCGGCGACGGCGAGTCCGCCGTAGCCGGTGTCGGCGCTGACGGCGATGCCGGTGACGATGGTGTAGGCGATGTCGCCGTCGTCGAGGCCGTCGTCGACGCCGGTGACGACGACGGTCTGGGCGACGTTCCAGTTGGCAGAGGTGAACGTCAGCAGCGACGTCGACACCGATCCCTCGGAGGCATCCCCGGTTGCGATGGAGATCGTGACGTCGGCCGTCGTTGCGACATCGAGCACGACGGTGAACGAGGCGGTGCCGCCGCCCTCGGTGGTGGCGCCGGAGATGGCCGACACGGTGAAGCCCGGGTCGACGGCATTGGCCACCGTCACCACGATGGCCTGCGTATCGATCGCGCCGAGCCCGTCACTCACCTGGACCGTCACATCGTAGAGGTTGTCGCCGTTGCTGTCGGCGGGTGCCTCGAAGTCGGGCGTCGTCGCGAAGGTGAGGGCGCCAGTGGTGGCGTGGATGACGAACAGCGCGCCGTCGCCGCCGGCGACGATCGAGTAGACGGCGCTGCCACCATCGAGGTCGCTCGACGTCACCGTGGTCACGGCGGTGGTGTTCTCGCTTACGGTCACCGCCGCCGAGGCGCCGCCGCCGTCGCTGGTGATCACCGGCAGGTCGTTAATCGCGGCCACGGTGATATTGCGCGTGGCCGCCGTGCTGCTCGCAGTGCCATCGTTGACAGCGAACGAGACGGTGCGCGTGGCCGCGCTCGGCGCATCGCTCGTGTTGATGTACGTGATCGAGCGTAGCGCCGCCTGGTACTGCGCCACGGTGGCGCTGCCGCTCAGCGTGAGCACGCCGGTGCCGGCGTTCCAGTTGCCGGTGATGCCGTTCTGGTCGGTGAAGGCCAGCACGTCCTGGCCGCTGGCGTAGTTGGCAGAAATCGACACCGTGGCACTGACGAGATTGGCGTTGTCGGCATCGGTCACGGTCAGCGCGCCGTCCACCGCGGTGGCCGCGGCGTTCTCCGTATACGTGAGCGTGGTGCCCGTGGCAGTCACGACCGGCACATCGTTCGTGGCTGAGATCGTCACGGTGATGCCGCCCAGCGCCTGCAGCGCGCCGCCGCTGCCCTGAGCGCCTGTGTTGCCGTCGTCGAAGGTCCAATCGATCTGAACACTGGCTGGCGGCGCGTCGCTGCTGTTGGCGTAGGCAAGCTGCTGCATGGCCGCATTCACCAGCGAATTCGTGGCACTCGCGTTGAAGCTCAGCAGCAGCGTGCCGCTGCCGTTGGAAGTGACGGTACCAATGGTCGTGCCGCCCACCACCAGGCTGCCACCTGGGGTTAGCGCGCCGAGTGTGCCCGTGGCGCTGAACACGTCCTGCGCATTCGCGCCGCCGTTGCGCGACAGGCTCAGCGTGGCGCCGTTGAAGTGGCCCACTCCACCCAGTTCGGCATCGCTCACGGTCACGTTACCGTCCAGCACCACGGCCGCCCCGTTCTCTGAGTAGACAGGGGTACCGTCCAGGCTCGCGAACACGGGCGAGCTGTTGGCGGCCGTCACCGGCCCCACGGCCGTGCTCGTCAGGGATTCGGTCTCGCCATGGCCATCGATATAGCTGACGCGCACGCTGATCGAGTTGCCCAAGTCGCCCGCGGTGAGCAGGTAGGTGGACGCGATGGCGCCGACGACATCGACACCGCCGCGTATCCACTGGTAGCTGTAGGCGCCCAGCCCGTCGCCATCGGCGATGCCGCTGGTGTCAGCGCTCAGCGTCTGCCCGACCACGGTAGCGCCCGCAATCAACGGTGTGCCGGTCGGCGCCTCGTTGACGTTCTCGACCAGGATGGTCAAGGTGCGCTCCACCCAGGCGCTGCTCCCGTCGGTCACCCGCACGACGATGTCGTGGCTGGCCGCGGCCTCGTGGTCGAGCAGAGTGCCATTGGCCACCGTGATGCGGCCCGTCAGCGAGTCGATGGCGAAGCGCCCGCCGGCGCTGTTGGTCAGCGAGAAGGTATGCGTGTCGCCCGACTCCGGGTCCAGCACATCGATCACGGTGGCGACCGCGGTGCCGATGGACGCTCCCTCGCGCACGGCGGCGCGCAGCACGCCGGCATAGGCCCCCTGCCCGCTGCCGTCCACACCGTCGGCGCGCCAGCCTAGCATCGCGCTGCCGTCGGCAAGCGTCGTCAACGCGATGTCGGCGACGGCGGCATCGGCTTCCAGGCGCGCGAGCGTGGCCTCGCCGATGGGCGTGATCGCGGCGTCGTAGCGCTGCACGACGATCTCTGTGCTGAGCCCGTCCGCAGACTGCCGCGTGAAGGCCACCGCGAAGCCATCGCCCGAGGCCGCCAGGCGCGGCCAGGTGGTCCCGTCGTAGACCGTTGTGACCGCAAAGTTCGGCACCAGCATCGCGCCGCTGGAAGCGAAGACCGTGGCGTACAGAATGCCGGCCTGGCTGTGCGAGGTGGCCACCACTCGGCCGTCGGCCAGCTGGGTGATGTCGGCGCTGTCGGTGCTGCCGAGCGGTGTGAAGGCCCCGCGCAGCGAACCGTCGGCGTTCACGAACTGCACCCGGGTGGTCGTTTGCGTCGGCGTGTCGTAGTGGCTCCACACCACGGCCATTCCGCCATCGTCCAGCGCCGTGACGCGAGGCACGACGGCCCAGCTGTCTGGCGCACTGCCGGAGGAGCCGACTGTGAACCGGGCCGTCTGCGCCGTGCCGCTGCGGTCGAAAATCTGACCGACGACGTTGCGCGAAGCGCCGCTGACCTCGTTGCTCCAGATGACGGCCCACCGGTCCGGACCGATCACCTGCACCTGCGGCGCATAGCCTTCGTCCAGGTTGCTCAGCGGCACGCTGATACTCAGGTCGCCCGTCAGCGGTGTCCCGTCGGCCGCGAAGACCCGCGCCTCGACCCATGCCGCAACACCGGCCTGCATCTCCGACCATCCCACGACGAAGGAGCCGTCGCTGAAGGTGGCCGCCGAGGCATGGCTCTGATAGCGAGTGCTGTTGGCATTGACGCGGAATTCACTGCCCAACGTCTGACCTTGTGCATCGAATCGCTGCCCATAGATGCCGCCGCCGTCGCCATCCTGGCCCACGGAGGTCCACACCGCGACCCGACCTCCACCGGGCAGTGCGGTCAGTGCCGGCTGCGCCTGGTCGCCTGCCGTGGTGGTGTTCAGGCGCAGGGCACTGCCATCGTCCACGTCGAAGATCACGCTCGTCGGGGCGTCGTTTACGGACGTCACCGCGATCTGACGCGTGGCCGAAGCACTGTTCCCGCTGCCGTCGTTGACGATGAACGAGACGGTTCGCGTCGCCGTGCTCGGTGTATCGCTGGTGTTGGCGTAGGTGATCGAGCGCAGCGCCGTCTGGTACTGCGCGATGGTGGCGCTGCCGCTCAACGTGAGAACGCCGGTGCCGGCGTTCCAACTGCCGGTGATGCCGCTCTGGTCGGTGAAGGCGAGCACGTCCTGTCCGCTGGCGTAGTTCGCCGAGATCGTCAGCGTGGCGCCGGTGAGGTTGGCGCTGTCGTCGTCGCTCACCGTCACGCCGGCGTCCACCGCGGTGGCGGGGTCGTTCTCGGTGTAGGCGACGGTCGTGCCGGTCGTCGTAACCACCGGCAATACGGTGACCACCACGTTGGCCGCGAACTCCGAAGTGCTGCCATAGCTACCGCCGCCCAGATCCACTGTGGCAGTCGCGCTCACCGTGTGACCGGCGGTCAGCGTCACGCTGCCGAGCACCGCAGTGAAGCTCGCGTTCCCGCTGCCGTCGGTGGTGACGTCTTCGAAGCCCAGGTAGACCGCGCCTTCGCCGTAGCCGGAGGCGTCACCGGTCGGCGAGCTGAAGAACTCGATACGGTAGGCGGTGCCGGCCGCCGAATGCAGCGAGCCCATGATCGTGGTGTTGCCGGCACCGCTGTTGGCGCTGACCAGTGTCGGATGATTCTGAAGCGAGTTGGGCCCGCCGTCCGCATCGAGGTTGTCGTTCGGCGTGACACCGTTCGCCCCATTGACACCGAGATCGATGCCGAGGGCACTGTTGCCGAAGATGCGGTTGCCGAGGATCGCGACGCCGCTCGTGGTCGCGCCGCTGTTGGCGATTTCGACACCCACCTGCGCGCCCGCGATTCGGTTGGCCGCCGCGGTCACAGTTCCGCCGATCATGATGTCGGATGCGCCCTGATCGACTAGGACGCCGTATTGCCCGTTGCCGAGAACTACGGTCCCGGTGGCATCGAGGCCAATATAGTTGCCCTGGATGACCGCGCCGACGGAACTGCTTCCGACATTGATGCCGCCGGTGTATCCGAGCAGCGAACCGTTGCCGGCAATGAGGTTCCGATCCTCGGGGTTAATGCCGCCGATCGTCGCGTCCTGCGTGTAGTAGAGGCCGATGCCGTCACGCACGTTGCCGTAGCCCGCCGAGACGGTGCCCGATGCGTCCGTTCCGATGTGGTTGCCCGCGATCGTGAGATTGGCGAGCATGTCTCCTGATGACCCGACTGCGGAGACTCCGAAGCCACTGAAGCGATGAATCGCGAGCCCGCGCACCGTGGACCCATCCGCGTCGGTGTCGAAGCGCAGTCCGTCGACGTTGCTGCCGGCCAGCGAGCCGTCGAGCAAGACCACCGGTGTCCCGGCGAAGTCCGGGTCGCTTGTTCCGTCGATCGTCACGCCATCAGTGATGGTCGGCAGTGCCGAGAGCAATGTGATGGACTGCGGCCCGCTGCCTGCAATGTCAAAGTCGATCACATCGGGAATGCCAGCGTTCACGGTGTTGTTCGCGGCGATGAGGGCTTCGCGCAGGCTCACGAAACCGTCGGCCCCCTTGTTCGCATTGAGCCAGCTGATCGTGTGCGACAGGTTCCCGGCGACGATGCCGGCATCGTTGTTGTCCGTCGCGGTGTCCACGATCAGCGTGTTGCTGACCACGAGCACCTGCTCGTTCGGCGCGAAGCCGGGGTAGGCGGGGCTGCTCAGCCCGCCGGTGCCGGTGGCGACGTGCGTCCCGAGGAAGGCGCCGGTACTGCCGTCGAACTTCAGGACAGTGCTCGTGCCCTGGTCGGTCACGTAAAGGTGCCCATCGGGACCGAACGCGAGACCGGCGGGGCTGACCAGCCCGCCACTGCCCGCGGTGACGAAGTTGCCGAGGAATGTCCCCGTCGTGGCCGCATAGCGCCGGATGACCTGGCCCGTGAAGTCGGCGACGTACAGATTGCCGTCGGGACCGAACGCGATGTCCTCGATCATGCCCACCGGCGAAGTGAAGACGAAGGTGGCGTCGTGCGCGCCAGTGGTGCCGTCGAAACGCAGCACCGACGCCGTCCCGCGGCTCGCCACGTAGAGGTCACCGTCCGGGCCGAACGCGATGCCGAGCCCTCCGGAGAGGCCGCCGCTCCCCGCGGCGACGAAGGTGTCGATGAAGGCGCCCGTGGTGCCATGGAACCGCAGCACGTTGCCTGTCGAGAAGTCCGTGACGTAAAGGTGCCCGTCCGCACCGAAGGCCATCCCGGCGGGGCCGGCCAGCCCCCCGGAGCCGGCTGCCACGAAGGTACCCACGAGCGTGCCGTTCTGCTGGTACCTCACGATGTCGCCCGAGCCCAGCGCCGACACGTAGATGCTGCCATCCGGACCGACGATGGCTTCCACATGATCGTTCTGACCGGTCGCCATCGTGCCCACGAACGCCCCGACTGATCCCTCATACCGATGCACCGCGTCGGAACCGGACCACGCGGGGACCAGAAGCTCGTTGTCGAAATGCGTGCCGTCCTCGTCGGTGGCCGAGGCCGTGACATTGAAGGTGAAGCCCGGGCGCGTATAGGTGTGCGTCACCGATGTCGGATTGCCCGCGACCGTCTCGAACGTGCCGTCGCCCCAGTCGATCGTCCACCCGGTGATCGTGTCGTTGCCGGGGTCCGAGGCGCCGAGGGACAGCGTGTAGGCATGTCCCGAACTCGCCGATGACGCGCCCGACACGGACAACGTCGGTGCTGTATTGGTCACGGTGACCGTGGCGGTGGTCGTGACTGTGACGGTGCCGTCGTTCACCGCAAGGCCGATCGTGTAAGTCCCGTCGTCGTCGATGCCGAATGACTGCAGTGTGCTCCACGACACGGTGGGGCTCGCGGTGAGAGGCTCCCCGGTCTCTCCGAAGTTGCCGTCGTTGTCCAGGTCCCAGGCGTACGTCAGCGTGTCGCCATCCGGGTCTGCCGAGCCGGTGGCGCTCAGCGGGAGAGAGGCGCCCTCCGCGATGGTGTAGGGCCCGCCCGCGGCGGCGGTCGGCGAGTCGTTCTGCAACGTCACGTCGATCAGTCGCGTAAGCGTGTTGCTGGTGTCCGTGCCATCCGTCGCCGTGATCGTTACCGTGCGCTGGAGCGCGCTGGGGGCATCCGACCCGTTGTAGAAGGCCACGCTGCGAACGGCGGTCTGATAGTCCGCGGTCGAGGCACTCCCGGACAGGGTGAGTACACCGGTCCCCGCGTTCCACGTTCCCGAGATGCCCAGCATGGTTGTGTACTGCAGGACGTCGCTGCCCGCCGCGTAGTTGCCGGAGATCGTGAGGGTCGCACCCGTGAGCGTGGCGCTGTCCGCGTCGGTGACCGTGAAAAGGGACGACACCGCAACCGGCGACTGCTCGGTGAACGACACGCTGCCGGGGATGCCGGCGTTCGCCACGACCGGAGCGCTGTTGACCGTAGCGGGCAAGTTCATCGCAAACTCCGACGTGCTGCCGTAGAGCCCGCCGCCGAGGTCCACGGTCGCGGTGGCCGTCACGCGGTCTCCCGCCGCCACGCTGACCGAACCGAGAAGGACCAAGAGTGCGGCGTACCCGTCCCCGTCGGTCGTCACCGACGCGGACCCGAGGTAGGTGGCGCCCTCGCCGTGTCCGCTGCTGTCTTCGGTACCGAGCGCACTCACGAAGAACTCGACGCGATAGGATGTCGATGCCGCGGACCTCAGTTCTCCCGTGATCGAGAGATCCGTACCGCCGACCGACGCCGTGAACAGCACCGGGAAGTTCTGCAGGTCGTTCGGACCCGAATCGGTGTCGTGCGCGTAGGGCGCGGTTGCATCGATGTCGTTCGCGGTGATGCCGAGCCCCGTGTCCGTCCCGGCGATCAGGTTGATGCCCAGAGAGTAATTCGTGCCCAGCACGATGCCGTTGCCGAAGACCAGGTTGCGCAGCAGCGCATTGCCGGTCGTCGCGCTGCCGGTCACGAGAACGCCTTCGGTGCCGTTGCGGCCGATCACGTTGCCGTCGTGATTCCCTGTGCCCCCGATCACGTTGCCCGTGGTGCCGTCGCGCAGGTCGATGCCGGAGTACGTGTTCCCGGCGGCCGTGGTGCCGTCCGACAGGACACCGATGTAGTTCCCGCGGACCTCGTTGTCCTGGGTGGTCGCACCGCTGATGTAGATGCCGGTGTCGCCGTTGAAGGCGATCACGTTGCGCGCGCCGGTGTTCCTTGCGCCGCCGACGAGGGTGCCGTCCGGACCCTGGAAGAGCGAGATGCCGACGCTGCCGTTGCCGAGATCGCCGACGCCATCCTTGTCCGTGCCGATCAGGTTGCCCTGGATCGTGTTGTCGTCGGAACCGTCGTCGGCGATCAGGATGCCGACATAGCCGTTGGCGGAGATGACGTTGCCTTCATTGGCGCCGCTGCCGCCGATGGCGTTTGTGTGTGACCCGTTCTGAATCGACACGCCGGAACCCGTGTTGCCCAGCGCGACGAGTCCGGAGCCGTCGGTGCCGATGTAGTTGCCGAGCACCGACGTCGTCGTCGAGTCGTCGATTGCGATGCCGGCCCCGGCGTTGCCGGATATCACGTTGCGAGCCTCGGGTACCGTGCCGCCGATGATCGTGCCGGTGGTTCCGAACGCAAGTCGGATACCGTTGGCGTTGGCGATTGCTGCGGTTCCGGCGGCATTGGTCCCGATGCGGTTGCCCTGGACGATCGTCCCGGTCGCGCCGTCGATGCGAAGGCCGATGTCCCCGTTGCCGCTGATGAGGTTGCCTTCCCCCGAGATCGTTCCGCCGACGCGGTTGCCCGTGCCGCCGAGGAATACCCCGTTGAAGGTATTGCCGAGCGCTGCGGTGCCGGCGGCATTGGTTCCGATGCGGTTGCCGGCGATCACGTTCGTGTTGCCGCCGGCGAATCCCGTGTCGATCACCACGCCGTAGCCATTGTTCCCCGAGATGACGTTGCGGTCGGCGGTGGCCGATCCACCGATCGTGTTGCTGCTGCCGTAGATGATCACGCCACTATGGCCGTTGCCGAGATCCACCGTACCGCTCGTGTCGGTCCCGAGATGGTTGCCGGCGATCGTGTTCCCGTTCGACTCGATTCGGATGCCGGAGGCCGAGAAGCGATTGATCGTCAGTCCGCGCACGGTGGAGCTTCCCGATCCGCTGCCCAGCAGCAGGCCGTTGACCGATCCGCCGGCCCCCGTACCGTCCAGCTCGATCATCGGTGTGCCGGAGAAGTCGGGTTCGGAGGTGCCGTCGATCGTGACTGCATCCAGGATCGTCGGGAGAGCGCTCGTCACCGAAACGGTATGTACGCCGCCCACAAGGGCGGTCGGGATAGCGAAGACGATCTTGTCAGCCGATGCGCCGTTTGATGTGTTGTTGGTGGCGTCGATCGCTTCGCGCAGGGAGATTCGACCGTCGGCGCCGCGCGCATTGCCGAGAGCGGCAATCGAGGTCACCGTGCCGTCGCCAACGTCACTGAGCGTGTCCACGACGACGATGCCGACGGACGTTGCGACCACATTGCCGGAGAACTCCGAGGTGCTTCCGAAACTGCCTCCCCCCAAATCCTCGGTGGCCGTCGCGGAGATCCGATCACCGCTGTTGACCCAGACGCCGGTGAGCGTTGTCGAAACCGAGGCGGTGCCCGAGCCGTCGGTGGTGACGGAGATCGCGCCCAGGAACCGCTCCCCTTCGCCGTTCGTCGTGTCCGCCAGCGTCGGGCGCGTGGCGAAGAACTCGATGCGGTAGGTCGTGCCGGCCTCGGCACCGAGTGAGCCCACGATCGCGGTGCCGTTCGCGTCGCTCGTCGCCGTGGTGAGCACCGGAAAGTTCAGACGATCGTTGCCGCCGGTGTCCGGGTCGCCGACATCGTTCGGTGTGACGCCCGCGCTGGACGGCGTCGAGTACAGGCCGTCGAGGTCGATCCCCAGGTCGTCGTTGCCGTAGATCCTGTTGCCGAGAATCGGGTTGTCCACGGAGGCGCCGGCGGCGGTCTGGTCCACGCCAACGCCCACCTCGTTGTTGAAGGCGATCACGTTTCCCGCCTCGGCCGTGATTCCGCCGATCCAGTTGCCGGAGGCCGGGCCGCCGACATTGCCGATCCGGATGCCGCCCGCGCCGTTGCCCAGGTCGATCGTCCCCGTCGTGTCGGTGCCGATGACGTTGCCTTCGACGCGGGTGCCGGTTGCGCCGTCGATGATCCAGATGCCCTCAGCCCCACTGCCGGCGATCACGTTGCCGGCTCCCGCTGCCGTGCCGCCGATCTGCGTTCCCGCCACGCCCTGCAGGGTGATGCCCTCACTGCCGTTGCCGAGCACCGTCGTGCCGGCTGCTGTGGTGCCGATCAAGTTGCTGCGGATGACGTTTCCCGAGGATGTGGCGCCGGTCATCAGAATGCCGTCGCCGCCGTTGCCGGAAATGAGGTTGCCGACCCCGACGCCGCCGATCGTGTTGTTGCTCGAATCGGTCACGGAGATTCCGTCGAACGCGTTGCCCACTGCCTGGACACCGTCGTCGTCCGTACCGATGTAGTTGAACGCGATGGTGTTGCTGTCGGCGGCGTTGAGATAGATCCCGATGTCGTTGCCGGAGATCACGTTGCGGGCACTGACCGAGCCGCCGCCTACCGTGTTGCCCGAAGAACCGTTGATCTCGACACCGGCGAGCGAGTTGCCGCGGTCCAGCTCGCCTGTGATGTCCGTACCGATGTAGTTGCCCGAGACGGTGTTGCCCGTCGTGTTGTCGATGATCAGAACGCCGCGCCCGTTGGCCGAGATGATGTTTCGCGCGGCTGCCGTGGTGCCGCCGATGAGGTTGTTGTCGGCGCCGAAACGGATGCTCACCCCGTCATCGCCGTTTCCGAGGGTCACGCTCCCGGATGCATCGAGGCCGATGATGTTGCCGGCCACCGTGTTTCCGGTTCCGGCGAGATGAATGCCATGACCGGTGTTGCCCGAGATCACATTGCGATCGCTCGAACCAGAGCCGCCGATCGTGTTGTTCGCGCTGGCGACGCGGATACCGGATCCGGCGTTGCCTTCGCCGGCACCGGCGTTGCTGCCACCGGTCGTGAGTTGGCCAACATAGTTGCCGGCGATGGTGTTGCCGTCGGACCCTGACTGGATCTCGATGCCGTCGTGAGCGGCGGTGGTCCCGAAGTCCCGGATCACGAGGCCTCGGATGGTACTGCCGCCGGAACCGATGGCCAGGACCAGGCCGTCGGCGGCAAGACCGTTGCCGTCGATGACGATGGCCGGCGCGTTGCCGTTGGCGGCGAAACTGTCGTCGGTGCTGCCGTCGAGGATTGCGGCGTCCGTGATGTTGGGCAAGGCGGAACCCACGACGATGGTGTGCGTGCCCGTGCCGCTGATTGCGAAAGTGATCGTGTCGGTGCCGACCTGACCGTTGGCTGCTTCGATGGCTTCCCGAAGAGAAATGAAGCCGTCGGCGCCTTTGTCGACCAGCAGTGCCAGGAAGCTGCTGGTATCACCGTCCGACACGTCCGATGTCGTGTCGACGGCGATTGTGGTGGTCGGCAACAGCGCCGAGTACTGCTGGAAGAAGACGCCCGAACTGTCTCCCGGGCCATTGCCCTGCCAGACGACCACGGCGTCGTCGTCGGCCACGGCCACGCTCGGGAGGTCCTGGTCGCTGGCGGTCGTGGTGTTCACGAGCACTTCGCCGCCGAGCGCGGTGCCGTCGGCCGCATAGTGCCGGGCATAGATGCCCTTGCCGCCGCCGTCCTGTCCGGAGTCGCTCTGCCAGGCGATGAGGAAGCTGCCGCCCGCTTCCATGTCGACGTTCGCCTGCCACTGATCCCCCGAGGTCTCCGTGTTGACCTGGAACGCGACGCCCAGCTTGGTACCGGTCGCGTCGAAACGCTGCGCCAGTACGGCGCGGCCGGAGCCGTCGGCTACGGAATCCTCCCAGGTGACGACGAACGAGCCGTCCGACGCCATGGCGATCTCCGGCACCACCTGATCGCCCGCGGTGGCGGTGTTGACGCGAAACTCGGCACCCTGCGCGATGCCCGCTGCGTTGAAGCGCTGACCGAAGATCCCCCACGTGGCCGGGAGGTCCTGGTTGTCGCTCTCCCACACCACGACGAAGTCGCCATCGCTGTCCACGGCGATGTCCGAGTACTGCTGGGCGCCGAGGGTCGTGGAGTTCGCCACGGTGTTCGCGCCTTGCGCGGTACCGGTTGCGTCATAACGCTGGAACAGAACATCGCCGGAGTTCACCGTGAAGTCGGTCCAGGTGACGACGAACGAGCCGTCGTCGGCCATCGCGATCGCCGCGGCGTCCTGCGCTCCCGCGGTGGTCGTGTTGACGAGCGTTTCGGCGCTCAGCGCCGTGCCGGCGCTGTCGTAGCGCCGGAAATAGACGTCCCAGTCGCCCGAGGCGTTGCTCAGCCAGGACACGACGAAGTCGCCGTCGACGTCCATGGCTGCCATGGGCCACTCCTGGGCGGAGGCGGTCGTGGTGTTGACCCGGAACTCGGCGCTTTGGGGCGATCCGTTCTTGTCGAACACACGGGCGTACACGTCGTTGGTACCGCCGCGGTCGTCCGTCCAGGTGACGACGAAGTTGCCGTCGGCGTCGGCAGCGACGTTGCCGCCTCCCCAGGGCGTGGTGGTCTGGACTGCGGCCGTGTTGGTATGCGCGCGGGTCTCCCCGTTGTTGGCTACCAGATTGAGGACGTGGGTCCAGGTCGGCATGGCGAGGGCGGGGGCTTCCACCACACCGGTGGCGACTTCGAGCGTCCAGTCACCGCCGAGTGTGGAGTGGCCGGTCAGGTTCGAACTCGCCGCGACGTCAGCCCCCGTGAGACTCGCGAGCATCCGCACGAAGGCTTCACCGTTGGGCCCGGAGGCGATGTCGCAGCCGTAGAGCAGGATGTCGGCGCCGTCGTCCAGGTTCCAGACCTGGAGCTGGGCGGCTCGCCGGGCGAGCTCCGACGCGTCGATGACCGCGCCACGGATCACGAACTGGCCGACCTGTCCGTGGGCGACGAGATGAATGGCGGAGACGGGTTCCCCCGCGGCGAGCCTTTCGCCGATCTGATCGAACGCGTCGCGAGTCGCGTCGAGAAGGAGGACTTCGGCATCCGGCGCGTCGACGCCTATGGTCTCCCGCAGAGTTTCGAAGTCCGGCAGGGAGGTATCGATGACGATGACCTCGCGCGGTCCGAGGACATGCACGCCGGCGGAAGCCGGGGAGGGCTCGATGGTCGGAGGCGTGAACGGCAAACTGGTGACGTCCGCGGACATCAGAAGCCGGGATTCGAGCGGCTCGAAATGAGGGCGCGAGACGGTGCCGCGCTCGCGCAGGCGTGGGCGCGTCGAGGGACCTTTCGGAGTCTCGGTCTTCACGCTGTGGACGGGAGAATCGCCAGACTTAGGGGTAGCTCCTTTAACGGCAAAGTCGCATCGATCCGCAGGGGCAATACCGCGAAGCAGAGCACTCTTCGGGAGGGTTGGTGTTCGCGATGTTCCCGGAGTCGGCGCCGGCGCGCCTCGTCCGGGCTACGGGGGATCGGAAGGAGGGGGCAGGTGTGTTGCGCGTAGCCCGGACGAGCGCCGCAGGCGCGACTCCGGGGACATGGGCATTGGCAGCAGGTCCTCCTCTCCTTCAAGGAGAGGAGACAGAGGTGAGGATGGTTTCGTTACCCTTCCCCCTTCCCCCGCCACCCTAAAACCTGGGCCGTTCCCCGCTTTCGTAGCCCGACGGTCGCGGACGCGACCCCTTGCGTTCGAGCAGCACCGCGAAGTCGTCGGGTGGCACCGGTTTGCTGCACAGATAACCCTGATACTCGTCGCACTTCGCTGCGCGCAGCACCTCGAGCTGGGCGTCGAGTTCCACGCCTTCGGCGACAACCTTCAGGTTGAGGGCGTGGGCCATGGCGATGACCGCACGCACGATCGCGAGCGAGTCCTTCTCGGCCGGCAGACCCATCACGAAACTGCGATCGATCTTGAGTTCGTCGAGCGGCAGACGGCGCAGGTAGGCAAGCGACGAATAGCCGGTGCCGAAGTCGTCCACCGAGAGCCGCACGCCCATTGCCCGCACGGTCTTCAGCAGATTCACCGCGGCCTCGATGTCCGACATCAGCACGCCTTCGGTCACTTCCAGCACGAGCGTCTTCGGATCGATCTTCGTGGAGCCGAGCAACTGCTTCACGTCCTTGAGGAGCGACGAGCGGCTGAACTGAGCGGGCGAGACGTTGACCGACACCGAAACCGGGGGCAGTCCCGAATCTTTCCAGCGGCGGAGCTGCAGGCACGCCTGCGCCATCACCCATCGGCCGATATCGACGATGAGGCCGGTCTCCTCCGCGATCGGGATGAACCGGACGGGGCTCACCATGCCGAGCGTCGGATGCTTCCAGCGGATCAGGGCTTCCGCCCCGAGAATCCGGCCCGTCAGCAGGCTCACCTTGGGCTGATAGTGGAGCTGGAGTTCCTCGCGCTCGATGGCGCGGCGCAGTTCGCTCTCCAGGCTGAGTCGCTCGGACGCGCGCTTGTTGAAGTCGTTCGAGAAGAACGCGTGAGTGCCGCGACCCTGGCTCTTGGCCTGGTACATCGCGGTCTCGGCGTGCTCGAGCAGAGCGTCGGCATCCCTCGCATCGACGGGATGCAGCGCGACGCCTACGCTCACTGTGACGAACAGCTCGTGTTCATCGATACTGAAGGGCATGGAGAAGCCCTTGATCACCGCGCGTGTGACCCGTTCTGCATTGTCCGGGTTGCGCAGCGCGCTCAGCACCATCGCGAAGCCGTTCCCGGAGATATGGGCGACGTTGACGCGAGCATCGGTCTCGTTCACGGCGGAAATGAGTCCGGCTTCCACGTCGTGCGCGATCTGCTCCAGGCGTCTCGCCGCGGCCTTCAGCAACCGGTCGCCGATGCGATAGCCGAGCGTGTCGTTGACCTGCTTGAAGCGGTCCAGATCGATGTGCAGGAGCGCGCAGGAATCCGCGGGCGGGGCGAGGCTGCCGAGCGTCTGGCGAAGATCGGATTCGAAGCGACGCCGGTTGCGCAATCCGGACAGCGGGTCGTAGTCCGCGAGGCGGTCCTGATACACCTTGAAGGCGAGCGTGTTCCGGACGCGAAGCTGCAGTTCACTCGGGTCGACCGGCTTGGTCAGGAAGTCCGTGGCGCCCAGTTCCAGGGCGCGAAGCCTTGCGGTCGGGTCCGACTCGCCGGATAGCACGATGACCGGCAGGTAGCGGTGCTCCTCCGTCGCCCGGATCGAGGACAGCACCTCGAATCCGTTCAGCTCCGGCATCATCAGGTCGAGCAGGACGACGTCGGGCTGGTGTTCGGCGATGAGGTTCAGCGTCTCCCGCGGCTCGGAGGTCGTCACGAAGCTGCCGTAGCCCACTTCGTCGAGGAAGGCCTCGACGGCAATCAGCATCACCGGATCGTCGTCGACCATGAGAATGGTCGCGTGACGAATCGCGGCGAACGGATCGGTCCCCTGCGTCTGTACCGATGCAGAAGGCTCGGGAAGCGGTGGCGCTGCGTCGTTCATTGACGGGTGCGTCGACGGATCGGCGTCGAGTTGCTCATGCCTGCGTTTTCTCGGGCGTCACGTCGGCCGGGCCGACCACGCGACTGGCGAGGTCGAGGAGTTCCTCGACCACGGCAGCGATCTCGTCCAGGTTTCCCTGCCGGGCCAGCTGCTCCAGCGTCTTTGCCGGCGCCGTGAAGTCGTCGAAACCCGCCGTGCCGCCGGAGCCCTTCAGCCAGTGCCCCAGCGCAGCGAGCGCCTCGAGATCCCGATTCGTCCAGGCCGCCTCGATGGCGGCACGACGCCCCGGCAACTGATTCGCAAAAGACTGGGCGACCACCTTGAGTTTGGGGTGATCGTGTAGGCGGGATTTCAGCAAGGGCTTTTCTGCATCGGTGTTGCCAGCTGTCAAGGCTAACGGCATAGGTGCGGGGTTCTTGAGTGCCGTCGGAATCTCCCGGCGACCGCCGAGCACTCGGGCCAGTTTGCCGAGCAGTTCGTCGACGTCGATCGGCTTGGTCATGAAACCGGCACAGCCCACTTCGGCCAGGCGGACTTCGAAGCCCTTCATCGCGTCCGCGGTCATGGCATAGATGGGGGCGGGATAGTCCGCACCGCGCAGCCGGGCGGTCGCTTCGTAGCCGTCCATGACCGGCATGTGCATGTCCATGAGAATCACGTCGAAGGCCTGCGCGAACGCCGCATCGAGCGCCTGCTTGCCGTTCGCGGCCTCGGTCACGGTCAACCCGGCCCCTTCGAGCACGATGCGAACGAGTTCCCGGTTGGAATCGCCGTCGTCGACGACCAGCACGGACCGGGGCGGGAAGACCCAGCGCGCGTCCAGGTCCGTCGCAACCCCGGCATCGCTGCCGCCAGCCTCCTCCGGTTCGAGCATCCGGACGCCGTCCAGCGGACCGGTGCCGACCTTGAGCGTGAACACGCTTCCCTTGCCGGGATGGCTTGCCACCGTGATGTCGCCGCCCAGGCCGCGGGCGAATCGCCGGCTGATCGTGAGGCCCAGTCCCGTCCCGCCGAACTGGCGGGTGGTGGATTCCTCGGCCTGCACGAAGGGCTCGAAGATCGCGTCCTGCCGGTCCTTCGGAATGCCGATGCCGCTGTCGCGAACGGCCACCACGAACAAGGGCGAGGGCGAAGCGCGATCCAGGGAGATATGCACCTGGACCTTGCCTTCCGGGGTGAACTTGATGGCATTGCCGACGAGGTTGGTGATGATCTGCCGGAGTCGCACCGGGTCGGTGACGATCGTCTCCGGGATGGCGGTGCCGACGGTCACTTCCAGGGACAGTCCCTTCTCGGCGGCGCGGATGCCCAGCACGTCGGCCACTTCCCGAACGATGCGATGAGCGGGGTAGGCCACGCGTTCCAGTTCGAGATGCCCGGACTCCACCTTCGCCAGATCGAGAACGTCGTTGATGAGGTCGAGGAGGTGCTTGCCGCTGCGGTGAATGGTGTCGAGGTGCCGCCGCATCTGCGAGTCGTCGCGGTGATAGCCGCGGCGCAGCAGTTCGGTGAAACCCAGGACCGCGTTCATCGGGGTCCGAATCTCGTGACTCATGTTGGCGAGGAACTCGCTCTTGGCGCGATTCGCCGCTTCGGCCTGATCCTTCGCGATGCGCAGCGCGATCTCCTTGTCTTCGAGTTCCGTCACATCGTCGAGGCTCATCAGGATGCCGCCGGGGCGGTTCCCGGCGCCCAGTACGGGCGAGCAGTTGGCGAGGAAAGTGCGCGGGGCGCCGTGCCGATCATGCAGGCGCAGCCTCACGTTGCGCTGCGTCTCGCGCGTTTGCATCGCCACCGTCCACGGATGCTCGCCTTCTGCGATGGGCTGCCCGTGGCCATCGAGGAACGGGAGTGCCGTCACCGGCTTGCCGGAGATATCAGTCTCCGCCTGTCCCACGACTTCGCAGAAGGCGTGGTTGGCCAGCACCACGAAGCCCTTGGTATCGATGACCAGCAGACCTTCCGCCATGGTGTCGAGCGCGTTGCGCACACGGGTGGGCACGGCACGGGAAGGATCCAGCGCCCGCAGCACGCGCCCCAGGTAGAAGTAGAACGCGCTGAAGCAGCAGGCCACCACGAACCCGATCATCTGCATCCGCGGATCGAGAAACAGGCCCATCACGCCCGGAGGGCCCAGCGGTTCGAAGCGAAGTTCGAGCGTGCCCCACTTCCCCCGGGACGAATGGATAGGCACTTGCAGTTGAGAGTCCGTCGAGAGTCCGCCGGCGACGGGCGTCCAGGACGCGGCGTGGTCCTTCGTGCCGGACACGAGCTTGCCATCCTTGGTACGCAACCCGGAGGAGAGGAGCGCCGGATTGCGGTCGACGACGAAGGACAGCGTGGCCTGGATGCGCGCGAGATCGCCCTGCTCGATGAACACCGAGGTGCTGGCGGCAAGCGCCTCCGCGATGGCGGTGCGTCCGGCACGCTCGGCGGACAGGCGGTCGGGGATCACGCCGAACAGCATCGCGGCGAACAGCGTGCTCGCGAGCATGGACACGAGGCCCAGCGTGATGAAGAAGCGGGTGCCGGGTTTTTTCATGGGGACGGCGTACTCGGGTCAGTGCGCCGGGCGGAGATCTTCCAGGCGTCGATATGCAGGATCACGGTGCCGGGTCCTCTTTCGAGGCCACCGAGTCGCGACGCTCGAGCGCCGCGCGTGCGCGGTTGAACAGCTTCTCCAGCGGATCGTCCGGGCCGTCCTCGTCCGGCTCGTCGTCGCGGTCGCGACCGAGGATCGGCAACGGATCCAATGAACGCCATGCTGGCAGCGAGGCGAGCAGACTCGCTGCCAGCGCGCCGCCGCGCATGAGCCACAGGATGTATCCGACGGACAGCGAACTCGCCACGGCCGTGGTCGAGCCGACGACGACCGAATGGACCTGTTCGGTTTCCGTCTGGCTCTTCGCCACCTGGTCGAGGGCCTTCACGAAGGCCGCGCTGGTCAGGGTCCGCTGATGCACGGCGAGGGCTTTCGAGTCGAGAGAGAGCGCGTCGAGATCGGGGCCCCGTGAGCCCGCAACCACTCCTGGAACGGAAGCGGCTGCCATGGGCAGGACCGACGCTGACGCAGCCGGCGACATGCTTACAGCGGCGGCAGTGCTGTTCGGCGGCGCCGCTACCGGCTGCGTCTTCTTGCCCGGATCGGAGTTTCGCTGAGAGCCGTCGGTACTGTCGGGTGCGCCCGCGGGGCTCCGTGCTTTCGCGGGCGGTGTGCGGGGTACCGCCATCTCCATCACGGTGCGATCGTTTCTGCCGGAATCCTCGACGGGCTCGTCCTCGCTGGTGGAAGTCGACGAGTCGGACGTCGTTGTGGTGGCAGCGTTCGACGATGGCGCCACTACGGTCCTGGCGGCCGACAGCGCATCGAACGCCCCCATGGCGAGCGTCATCGCGTCGAGGGAAACCGATCCTGCGATGAACGGTGTGGTGTTGGTACCGTCGGTCGCGGAGACCTCGAAGGAAGCCGCAGTGGCGCCGGGGGTGGCGACGAAGACGATATCGCCCGTCGCGACCTCCCCCTGTGTGAACGTGGTGATCGGCGTCGAGTCCGCGCCTCGCTGGAACGAGCCGCCCGTCACGTTGCGGACGGAGAACGAGATCGCACCGGCAGGACCGTCGGCGTCCGTCACGACCAGCATGGCAGGCGTCAGCGTGACCGCCCCCTGCGTCGGCACACGGAGGCTCGGCGGTGACAGGGTGATGGTGTCATCGACCGCGGCGATCGTGAGCGAGAACGGCTGGTCGGCGATGGTGGCTCCGTCGCTGTCGCGCACATCGAAACGGAACTCGTCGGCGGTGGTCTCGCTGCCGTCGTGCGCGTACGCGATGAGTCCCGCATCGATGTCCGACTGCGTGAACACGCTGCCCACGGACAGGAGCGTCCCGCTGCGCGTGAGCTGCCCGTGGGCTGGCGCCGTGGTGATCCGGTAGGTGATCTGCGCGGCCGAATCTTCCGTGTCCGTCGCATAGAGGACGGCTGTCGACAGGACGACGGACGAGCCCTCGGACGTCGCTTCGCCGCCGTTGACTGGCAGCGTCAGCGGGTCGTTCACGCTCGCGACCACGATGTTCACGGTTGCGGTGTCAGCGAGGCTTCCGCCGATCCCCGAAGCGCCGAGATCGTTCACTTCGAACTCCAGCGAGAAGCTGCCGTAGGCATTGGCGCCCGCCGAGAACACGAGCCCGTCCAATGCCGCATTCAGGTTGACGAGCGTGCCGCTGACGGTCATCGAGGACGTGCCGTTGGCGCCGCTGGAGAACGTGAGGCCGCTCTGCGACGCGAGCGTCAGCGTGCCGGAAGAGACGGAGAGCTGGAGGCGGACCGACGCGGAGCCGGCATCCGGATCCGAAATGGACACAGCAGTACCCAGTCCGACGGAGAACGTGAAGCCGGTGTCCTCCGTGGTCGAGGCCGTGGCGGGTGCGCTCAGCGCCGGGGCATCATTGACGGCTACGACATCGACAGTGAGCGATGCGGCAGTACCGCTGCCGGAGCCGTCATCCAGATCGATGGTCACCGTGCGTTGCGCCGTCGAGGGCACTTCGGACGTGTTGCGGTAGCGCACCGTCCGCAGCGCGGTCTCGTAGTCCGCGAGTGTCGCGGTCCCCGACAGATTGAGCGTGCCGGTGGATGCATTCCACGTTCCGGTGATGCCGGACTGATTCGTGAACAGGAGTTCGTCCTGCCCGTTCTGGTAGCCGCCGCTGAATCGCACGCGGGCGCCGGCGAGCGTGGAGCTGTCGGGGTCGCTCACCGTGAGTCCGGCATCGAGTACGAGCCCCGAGTGGCCCTCGGTGTAGGTCCTGCCCGCGACCGACAGTGTGACCGTCGCCGGAACGTTCGGCGCAATCGTGATGGTGACGACATCGGTGTCGGTGAGCGCGCCGCCGGTACCCGTTGCGCCGAGGTCCGACGTGGACATCGTGAGCGACGCGGTGCCGGAGTACCCGCTGCCCGGCTGGTACTGCAGTCCGTTCAGGGCGGCATTGACGCTCGTGATCGTACCGCGGAACGTCACGACCGAATCCCCGATACCCGTGCCGGTGGTGAAGGTGAGGCCGGAGGCGGATGCCAGGGTGACGGTGCCGCCGAGGTCCGCGGTGAGCGTGACCTCGATCGGGCTCGATGCGGCGTCGATGTCAGACACGGACAGTGTCGGCCCGGTCGATGAGAATACGAGGACCGTGTCCTGATGCGTGTTCGCGGTCGACGGGGCCGAGTTCACCGGGGCGTCGTTCTGCGCGGTGACGGTGACCAGGAAAGTCTCGGTCGAGGCGTTCGTGCCGTCGGTCACTTGCACAGTGATCGTTACGGGCCCGCCGCTGGCGTTGGCGACCGGCACGAACGAGAGAGATCGATTGGTGCCGGCGCCGGAGAGCGACAGATCGTTGTCGTCGATGATCGACTGGTTGCTGCTCCAGACGGTGACGGTGAGTGCGCCTGGGGCATTGTCAACATCGCCGACCGTGAACGAAACCGTCGTGGCCGACGCGTCTTCGGCGATGCTCTGATCCGAAATGGCCGAGATACTCGGCGAATCGTTGACGGGAACGACGTCCAGGGTAAGCGACGCCGCAGTACCGCCGCCGGAACCGTCATCCAGATCGATGGTCAACGTGCGCTGCACCGTGGACGGTGCTTCGGACGTGTTGCGATAGCTAACGGTGCGCAGCGCAGTCTGATAGTCCGCGAGTGACGCGGTCCCCGACAGATAGAGCGCGCCGGTGGACGCATTCCACGTCCCGGTGATGCCGGACTGATTCGTGAACAGGAGTTCGTCCTGCCCGTTCTGGTAGCCGCCGCTGAATCGCACGCGGGCCGACACCAGGGTCGCGTTGTCGGGATCGCTCACCGTGAGAGCCGAGTCGAGCACCAGCCCCGAATCGCCTTCGGTGTAGGTCGTGCCCGCGACCGACAGCGTGACCGTGGCCGGAACGTTCGGCGCGATCGTGATGGTGACGACATCGGTGTCGGTGAGCGCGCCGCCGGTACCCGTTGCGCCGAGGTCCGACGTGGACATCGTGAGCGACGCCGTGCCGGAGTACCCGCTGCCCGGCTGGTACTGAAGTCCGTTCAGCGCGGCGTTGATGCTCGTGATCGTGCCGCTGAACGTCACGACCGAGTTCCCGATCCCCGTGCCGGCGGTGAACGTGAGGCCGGCGGTGGATGCCAGGGTGACGGTGCCGCCGAGGTCCGCGGTGAGCGTGACTTCGATCGGGCTCGTTGCGGCATCGATGTCCGACACGGACAGCACGGAACCGGACGACGAGAACACGAGAGGGGTGTCCTGGTGCGTGTTGGCGGTCGAGGGCGCCGAGTTCACCGGCGGATCGTTCTGCGCGGTGACGGTCACCAGGAAGGTCTCGGTCGTCGTATTCGTGCCGTCGGTCAGCTGGAGATGGATCGCGACGGGTCCGCCGTTGGCGTTGGCGACCGGCACGAACGCCAGTGAGCGGCTGGCGCCCGCGCCGGTGAGCAAGAGATCGCTGTCGTCGATGAGGGACTGGTCGTCACTCCAAACGTTGAGGGTCAGATCGACCATGGCGTTGTCGACATCGCCGATCGTGAACGTGACGGTTGTCGAGGACGAATCCTCGGCGATGGTCCGGTCCGCGATGGCCGTGATGGTCGGGGCATCGTCGACGGCCGTGACAGTGATCGACGCGGTGTCGGTCGCGGTCGAGAAGGCCGTGGTGCCGCCGTTGGTGGTGGTGTTGCCGGTGCCGCCAGCCACGCCGCTAGTGCGGTCCCAAGCGCGAAACGTGATCGCGGAGCTGACAGTGCCAGCGTAATTCGCGGTCGACTGGAAGTAGAGGCGGGTCGAAGAGTCCGAAGCCAGGAGTCTGGCCGTGGCGGCAGTCGGAGAGCCGAGGGCCGACCACGCCGCGCCGTCGTTCGTCGAGTACCACCACGCACCGTTGCTCGTGTCGGCGGCCACGACGGCGATGCCGAGCTGCGGCGAAGTGTTGGCGTCCGTGACGTTGTCGATCTGGCCGGACGGGGTCGCGAAGTCCACCAGAGCGGACACCAGCGTGCCGACGGCGCCCGTCGGCGCTCCGGCGTCTTCGAGGATCGCGCTCAGCGTCGGACTCCTGGTGCTGTCGAGCACGGGCGCCGCATTCTCCTCGGACACCGCCACGTTGGCTGCGAACTCCGAGGTCATCGCCGACGACTCGGTCGCCGTGGCGCTGATGAAGTTGCCCACGGCGAGCGAGCCCTGGGAGAACGTGAACGAGAAGCGGATCGCCGTGGGGTCGATGGCGCCCGCGGTCCCCGTGGCGCCGACTGTGCCCGTACCCACCAGTGCCGACGCGCCACCGTTGCCGATCGCCCCGCCGTCGGCGACAAAGAACTCCGCAACCGTTCCCGCGCGCGCCTCGCCGGTGATCGTCACGGTCGAGCCGTTGGCGAGCGCGCTGTAGATGACGGGGAAGTTGAGTCCGTTGTTCGCCCCGCCATCGCCGTCGCCGGCGTCGTTGGTCTGGACCGTGCCGTTCGCACCGAGATCGATGGCCGGACCGCCGATGCCCGTGAAGAGCGAGTCGCTGACGGCAGCGGTGGCCGCAGGATCGACCGAGATGGCGGACCTACCGAAGTTCGTGAAGGCCATGCCGTGGATGTCGTTGCCGGTGGCGCGAAGGTCCAGGCCCACGCCGGTCCCGCCGAGCAGAGTGCCGTCGAGCGCAACCACCGGCGTGGCAGTGAAGTCCGGCTCCGTCGTCCCGTTGAGGACGATCGCATCGGTGATGGCCGGAAGCGCGCTTGTCAGTTGGATCGTGTGCAGGCCGCCGACCAGAGGGGTGGCGATGTCGAAGGAAATGTTCTGGATGCCGGCCGTGTTGTTCGCGGCGATGATCGCTTCGCGCAGGGAGACCGATGGGCCGCGATTGGCATTCAGCCACGCCACCGTGTGGGTCGGGTTGCCCGCGGCGATGCCGCTGGCGTTGCCGTCCGCGGTCGTCGTGACGACGAGACCGGCCGCCACGTCGGCGAAGCTCGTGCCGATCCGGAGTTCGTCGAACCCGGCATCGTTGGCGGACAGACCCCGTCCCGTGGCGATGCTGATGCGGGTAAACGTGCCGAGGTCCAGGTTGCTCTTGGTCGTCGTGAAGGCGGAGTCGGGGCTGGCGAGCCCTGGCGTCGGATTCACGTACGTCGTGATCGTGTCGTTGCCCGCGGCGAAGTCGATTCGCACGACGATGAACGCCGTCTGGCCGGATACCGGGGCGATGCCCGAAACGGCTTGCCGGCCGATGCCCCCGGCTTGCTCCAGCACGAAGTCCCCGCCGACATAGCCGGTAAAAGCGATGTCGTCGGTCGTGCTGCCGAATAACAGTCCCATGTAGCTGAGCAGCGAGGTGACTTCATTGGGTTGGATCAGGAATCCGATCCAGGCGGTCGTGCCATCGGCGCCGAGGGGTGACGAGAGGTTCCGGGTCGCCGTGACGGATTCCAGGATCGAGTTCAGATCTCCCCTCACCGAAGCGCCGGTGACGGGCAGGAGGCCGGTGGGGTCGGTCAGTCCCGGACCGTTTGCCTTGATCCGACTGTTGTCGGTGTTCCAGGCGTCCGCCCAGCCGGTGCCGCCGGTGCTGCCGTCGAGATTACCGCTAGCCGCGAAAGCGTCGACGGCGTCCAGGTGCAGGGTGCCGGTGTATGCACCGACTTGCGAGGCGGGAAAGAGCGACGCGGCTTGCAGGGACCCGATCGCCCGTTCCAGTTCCCAGTCGCCGCCGGAGGCAACGCCTCCGGTCAGGTCATCGCTCGCGGCGATGTCCGCGCCGGTGAGGCTTGCCAGCCGCTCGAGAAAGCTCGTACCCCCCGGTCCGGACGCCACGTCACATCCGTAGAACAGCAAGTCGGCGTCGTCGCGCAGTGCCCCCGCCCAGGACGAGAGCTGGTCGGCATAGCGATCCAGCGCGGCCGCGTCCAGGGTTGCGGTGCCGAGCTGCACGGCACCGCTGCGCCCGTGCGAGATCACGTGGACGGCGTCGAGGTCGTTTCGCCGGGCCAGGAGCTCGGTCACCTGACGGATGCCATCGCTGCCGGCATCCAGGACGACCACTTCGACGGTAGTGCCACGATCGCCGTTGCCGCCGGGCAGGAGGGGCGCGATATCCGCCACCGAAGCATCGACGACGATCAGTTCGCGCCGGGGCGTGACGACCGAGACGGGAGCGGCGGGAATCTCAGGGGCGAGGGGTGGGTCAGCGGGGAAGAGATCGGCCGAGAAGAGCCAACGGGCTTCGAGCGGCTCCATGACGGGACGCTGGCGCGTGCGCGTAAACGCGCGCGACTGCGCCTTCCGCCCTGTCCTGGGAGACCACATGCAACGATGCCCTTGAAGCCGATACGATGAAACGTTTACGGCCAGAAGGGGCGCGGGGTTGAGCGCCCGCGGGATACGGGGTCAGGAAGTGGCGGCGCTGGTGGTGAGCCAGAAGGTGACGGGGCCGTCGTTCACCAGGGCGACCTTCATGTCGGCGCCGAACACCCCGGTGTCCACAGGGTCGTGGACCGACCGGGCGTAGGCGACGGCGTGATCGAACAGCGTGCGGCCCAGCTCGGGCGGGGCCGCACCGCTGAAGCTGGGCCGGGTTCCCTTGCGCGTGTCGGCGGCGAGCGTGAACTGCGGCACCAGCAGCAGCCCGCCCCGGATGTCGCGGACGCTGCGATTCATCTTGCCCGCGTCGTCGCCGAAGATGCGGTAGTTGAGCATCTTCTCGATCAGGCGCTCGGCGGCGGCGGGGGTGTCCGTCGGTTCGGCACAAAGCAGCACGAGCAGGCCGGCGCCGATCTCGCCGGTGATCGCGCCGTCCACGCGTACCCGGGCTTCGCTCACCCGCTGCAGCAGGGCGATCATGGCGGGGCGCACCGCCCGGGCTCGTCCCCGGCGGGCAGGGTCCAAAGGCGGGCGATCTCCAGCTGGAACGGACCCGCCTGACGATCGGCGATCACGAAGCCGAAGCTCGCAACGCGTGACGGATCCAGCGGCGGCGCGTCGGGGACCAGGCGACCGCGAAAGCGCGGCTCGAAGGCGGAGAAGGGGATCGCGACGTCCTGCCACTGCGCGGCAGCGGTCTCGAACGGGGCCTGATAGCGCAGCCCGTCGAAGCCGCCGTACGTCGCGAGATTGAGCTTGTAGCGTTTGCCGTCGCCCCGGACACGCAGGCAAAGACCGGCGCCGGGACCGAGATCGAAGCGGCCTTCGGCCGACTTGATGGACGCGAAGCCGCCGTTGTTCTCCAGCGACACCTTGCCGGTGAACAACACCGTCTGCTCTGCGGTCACACGGGCGGTGCTCGCGGAGCGCCCCCCCATCACCACGTCGTCCACGGGGTCCCACGGTATGCTCGCGGCGAGCAGTTCGAGGCCCAGCGCCATGGCTACCATGGCAACGACGGCCGGACGAGGTCCGGAACGATGGGGTGCGGAACGTTAAGGGAGTCAGTCATGACGGCGCAGCGGAACAATGGGGCGGGTCGCGAACTCGCCTATCTGGGCGGTGGATGCTTCTGGTGCCTGGAAGCGGTCTACCTGGAGCTCGAGGGCGTGCTGGCGGTCACGTCCGGCTACATGGGTGGACATGTGAACAACCCGACCTACCGGGCGGTGTGCGATGGGGATACCGGCCATGCGGAAGTGGTGCGAGTCGAGTTCGACCCCGGGGTCGTCAGTTTTCGGGACGTGCTGGAGGTGTTCTTCGTCATCCACGACCCCACCACGCCGGACCGGCAGGGCAACGACGTCGGGACGCAGTACCGCTCGGCCATCTTCTACCACGGCCTGGAACAGGCGTCGATCGCGAAGGCCGTGATCGCGGAGCTGGAGCGCGACGGGGCGTTCCGGGACCCGATCGTCACCGAGGTCGTGCCGGCACCGGAGTTCTTCCCTGCCGAGGACTACCACCGCGATTACTTCGCCCGGAACACCTATCAGCCTTACTGCCAGTACGTCGTGGCACCGAAGCTCGCCAAGTTTCGCGAGAACTTTGCGGCACGCCGCAAGCGCGCATAGCGAAGGTCCTTCGCTACGGTCGGACCACCTCCCACAGGCCCGGCTGCGACTGGCAGGCGGTACCGAGGATCTTTCGGCCCTTGGCGCTGACGACGAAGGGCCGGCAGGGCAGGCCGTTCACCACGCTGTCGCCGCCGGTCGTGAGGGCGTGGGCCCCGTTCCCGACGTTCCAGCGGGCGGTGCGGTGGTTGCGGAGCAGCTCCAGCGCCTGCGCGGCGCAGGCCTTGTCGGAAGGGTCCAGGTCCAGGCCGGCAATGAGCGCGATGGCGGCGGTGCCCGGGGTCGCAGGGGGTTCCGCGAGGACGGCGGCGACGGCCTTGCCGTCACAGCGGCCGCGGGTGATGCCGTAGTCCGTCGCCCACTGGGTGCCCGTGTAGCCCATGTACTGGCGGCCTGCAGAGACGGTTTTCTCCTCTGCAGCCGCCGTCGTTGTCGCCGTGAATGCGACGCCCAGCGTGCCGAGGGCGAGGGCCGTGACCAGGATTCGGGAAGGGGTCGGTTTCATGTTCGGCGTCTCCAGAGTCCGGAAGAATGCAGTGCCTTCGAGCGTACCACCGCAGCGCACCATGACGCAGCCGAACAGGCCTCGGCGAAACCATCGCCGATCCTCCTCGGCGCGAGAGTGTCTCCAATCGCGTTTCCCATAGAGAAAATATGCAGGTAAGCCCTTGTCATGCTCCGACGAATTGTGCATTCTCGCAGCCGCGCTAGCGCTCATTTAGCAGGGTCGCCTAGTCACCGTCACCATCGCAAAATCACATCGAGATTGGAGGCAACACAATGGCCGTAAGCAAGAAACCTGCTGCCAAGAAAGCCGCCGCCCCAGCCAAGAAGGCGGCACCCGCCAAGAAACCCGCAGCGAAGAAGGCGGCAGCTCCCGCCAAGAAAGCCGCCGCCCCAGCCAAGAAGGCCGCCCCTGCCGTGAAGAAAGCCGCAGCACCCGCAGCAAAGAAGGCCGCCGCTCCCGCCAAGAAGGCCGCCGCACCCGCCAAGCGTTCCCCGAACGCCGCCTTCATGAAGCCGATGTCGCCGAGCGCCACGCTCGCCGCCGTGATCGGTGACAAGGCGATGCCCCGGACCGAAGTCACCAAGAAGGTCTGGGAGTACATCAAGAAGCACAACCTTCAGGACGCCAAGAACAAGCGCATGATCAACGCCGACGACAAGCTGAAGCCGGTCTTCGACGGCAAGAAGCAGGTCTCGATGTTCGAGATGACCAAGCTCATCAGCGCGCACCTGAGCTGATTTTCCGCTCGCGGGGCGGTGGCCTGGGGAGGCACCGCTCGCGTCGGATACGAAAAAACCGGAGTCATCTCCGGTTTTTTTTCGTCCGGCGTTTGCGTGGGTGGGGGGTGATGCGGTGGTGTCCCGGAGTCGCTCCTGCGGAGCTCGTCCGGGCTACGGGGGGTGAGTCGCGGATCGTTCCCGGAGTCGCGCCGGTGGCGCTCGTCCGGGCTACGGGGGCGGTGGGGCGGGGCGAGGATTGTTCGCGGAGTCGTGCCTTCGCCGTTGCGCGGGTTACTCCAGGTGGTAGCTCGTCACGCGCTCGACTTCGCTGCGGGAGCCCAGGAACACGGCCACGCGCTCGTGCAGGGTCTGCGGCTGCACGTCGAGGATGCGCTGCCGGCCGTTGGTGGCGGCGCCGCCGGCCTGCTCGACGATGAACGACATCGGGTTGGCCTCGTACATGATCCGCAGCTTGCCGGGCTTGTCGGGTTCCCGCGCATCGCGCGGATACATGAAGATGCCGCCGCGGGTGATGATCCGATGCACGTCCGCCACCATCGAGGCCACCCAGCGCATGTTGAAGTCCTTGCCGCGGGGGCCCGTCTTGCCGGCCAGCAACTCCTCGATGTAGCGCTTCACGGGGGGTTCCCAGTGGCGCATGTTCGACATGTTGATCGAGAACTCCTTCGTCTCCGGCGGAATGGTGAGATCCCGTTGCGTGAGCACGAAGCTGCCGAATTCCCGGTCCAGGGTGAAGGCGTGGACGCCGCTGCCCAGGGTGAGCACGAGCAGGGTGGTGGGGCCGTACACGGCGTAGCCGGCGCAGACCTGACGGGCGCCGGGCTGGAGGAAGTGATGCTCCTCGGGCTGGACGATGCCTTCGGGGCAGCGCAGTACCGAGAAGATCGTTCCGACGGACACGTTCACGTCGATGTTCGACGAGCCGTCCAGCGGATCGAACAGCAGCAGGTACTCGCCCTTCGGATAGCGGTGGGGGATGGCATAGGGGTGGTCCATCTCCTCGGAGGCCATCGCCGCCAGGTGGCCGCCCCACTCGTTGGCCTCGAGCAGGATCTCGTTGGAGATCACGTCGAGCTTCTTCTGCACCTCGCCCTGCACGTTTTCCGAAGCGGCGCTGCCCAGCACGTCGGCGAGCCCGCCCTTGCCGATGGCGATGGAAATGGCCTTGCAGGCTCGGGCGACCACTTCGAGCAGAAGCCGCAGGTCGGATTGGATGATCTGCTTCTTGCGCTGCTCTTCGATAAGAAACTGGGTGAGGGTGACGCGTCTCATGGAAAGGACTCGGTGTCGAGGGTCGGAGGATTGTGCATATCGGTGCAGCGCGGCGCTACTGTAGTGCGCCGGCGACAGACTGGAAGAGGGTCACGCCTGCGCGGCCTCGGCATCGCGCTGCTGCCGGAAGCGTGCCTTGAGGCCTTCGAGGTGCTCGCGCGCATTGCGCAGTTCGTCCCGACTGGGCTCGTGCACCCAGACGGTGTGCGGCCGGACGGACTCGACGGCGACGTAGAGAAAGCGCGGTGTGCGGCCGATGAGCCGCGCGATGCCTTCGAGGTAGTGGACGGCCTGGAGGTCATAGCCGAATCGTCTGCGGGCCTTCGCGAAGGCATTCGGCCGCACGTCCACCGTGGTCTTCAGTTCGAGCACCACTTCGCTGCAGAAACAGTCGGGGCGGCCCTTCCAGCGGCCGCCCTCGGCGTCGGTCCAGTAGATCGAGAGTTCCTTGTCGCCGCGCTCGAACCACTCGCGCAGGGGCAGCATGCGGTGCGCAAGGATCGAGTCGCGCATGGCCTGCAGTGCCGTGCAGTGGTCCGCCGACAGCCAGGTCCTGCCAAGGAGCGCATCGGGTGTGGCTGGCGCCGTCCGGGAAGGATCGACGCCGAAGTAGTCGTCGTCGAAGCGCTCGGGTTCGAGAAGCAGGGCGTGGAGAGCGTCACCCAGGGTGGCCTCCTTCGGGACCGGCAGCGAGTTGACGGCGGTCGCCGCCGTTCCGGAGCGCGAGAACCGGCGCAGGGCGGAGCTGGAGACGTAGTCGTTGCGCTCGAGATAGGCCGACAGCGGCTCGCGCAGGCTGAAGCAGGAGGAGGATTCCATGGCCGAAGCGTAGCATCCGCGACCGCTCCGGCGCCTGGGGAAGACCCATGGAGGTTGGGCGGGCGTTCGGTGGACCTTCTCTAGTGCATTTCCACCAGCCGCTGGCGCGCCTCCCCGAGGTGCGGGTGAATCCGGAGAGCGGCCTCGAATGCGAAGGCGGCTTCGTCCCGGTCTCCCTGGGACAGGAAGATTTCCGCCGCCGAGCAGATCGCGCCGAAATGCCGCGGCTCCAGTTCGAGCACGTGGTGCAGGGCATCGAGGCATTCGGCGTCGCGCTCCTGCAGGTAGTAGAGCGTGGCGAGCTTGTTCCAGGCCTCTGCGTAGCAGGGCGCCCCGCGCACGAGGCGGATGAGGCGCGTCTCGGCGATGTCGTGGCAGTGGGTGGCGATCTCGGTGGAGGCGCAGTCCAGGTGGCGCGCCGCCCGACGGTGCGGGTGGTACATCCAGAGAGACCAGATCCGCTGCTCGACGCTTTCCGCCATGTCGGGGTCGGAACAGGCGGCGAGGACGTGGAACAGTTCTTCGAGCGCGGGGGGCTGCGCGGCAGAGGGCCGGCGGCGGGCGCCGGAGGCGACGATTTCCAGAATGGCGGTGCGATCCCCGATGGACATGCGGCCTCCTGCCCGGATCAGAGTTGTCTCACTGTGAACCGAATGCATGTTGCACGCCAGACCCCGAACGCCCGGCGATCGGCTCCGGCCATGGCGACGATCGAACTTCCCCGATGGACAAAGGGGAATCCTTTTGCGAATCTGGAGTCAGATCAATTCATCTCGCATAGGAGCACACCATGGCGAAGAAGACGCCCGCGACCACCAGCCGTTCCATCGATATCGGCATCTCTGCCAAGGACCGCGCCGCCATTTCCGGGGGGCTGAGCCGCCTGCTCGCGGATACCTACACGCTGTACCTCACGACGCACAACTTCCACTGGAACGTGACGGGCCCGCAGTTCAACACGCTGCACACCATGTTCATGACCCAGTACACCGAGCTCTGGAACGCCGTCGACCCCATCGCCGAGCGTATCCGCGCACTGGGTTTCCCGGCTCCGGGCTCCTACGCCGCGTTTGGCAAGCTGAGCGCACTGGCAGACGCCCCCGCCACGCCGCCGAAGGCGACGAAGATGATCGAGATCCTCGCCAAGGGGCACGAGACCGTCGCGCGCACGGCGCGGCAGGTCTTCGAACTGACCGACGAGGCCAACGACCAGCCGACCGCCGACCTGCTGACGCAGCGGATGGACATCCACGAGAAGACCGCCTGGATGCTGCGGGCCCTGCTGGAAGAGTGATCCCGGGGGAGGCGGCAGGGAGGATTTCGAGACCCCTGCCAACCCTCCGAGGATTGGGTTAAGCTTGCAGCACTTGACGTTTGCCCTGTCGGCTCAGGGCAAACGCCAAACGACCCATCGGTGTGCGCAACAGTCCGGGAATCGGCGATCGCACAGTCACAGGAGACCTCCGATGATCCGGTACCGTACGGCCCTCGTGGCTTTGTTGTTATCTCTCCCTGCGGTGTCCTCGTGGGGTGCGGGCGCAGGTTTGCTCGCCGGCACGCTCCCCCGTCTTGCGACGCCCGAACAGTTCAACGAACAGGAAGTGCGTGAGTACACCGCAGGCGTGTTGCGGAGCATCGCCCGGGACCAGCGCTATCCGCTTCAGGCCCTCCAGAACGCCTGGGAGGGTACGGCCCGCGTCAACATGACCATCGGTGCCGACGGCACCGTGAAGTCGGCAAAGCTCGTGAAGTCCAGCGGCCACACGGTGCTGGACCTGGAGGCAGTCAACAAGGTGGTGACTCTCTCGATGTTGCCGAAGCCCCCCTCCATGCTGCGCGGTCGGGAGTTTCATTTGGCCGTGCCCGTGCGCTTCCGGCTGGAGTAGACGCCCTCCGGCATGGCCCCCACCGTGATGGAGGCCATGCAGACTTTCCTAGCGGACCCCCCACTTTCGCGCCACCAGCGCATCCACGCTCAGCAGGCCCGCGCCCCGCAAGGCGAGCGGCACGAACATCACCAGATAGATGAGCGGCAGCTTGAAGCCGTTGTCGCACACGTTGTAGCCGTTGCCGGCGTGGACCGCCGCCCAGGCCACGATGGTCAGGACGGACAGCGACACCGCCCAGAACCGGGTCCCGAGACCCACCAGCAAACCCACCGCGCCCAGCACTTCGGTCCAGGTGGCCATCTGCCACGAGATCTCCGGCGGAATCACCGAGAACGGAAACGGGAAGTCCGACTGGATGTCCGCGAACCAGTTGTTCGCGCGCAGTTTCTCCAGCCCGGCCTCCCAGAATTCCCACGCCAGCAGCAGTCGGAGCACCAGACCCGGGAGCCATTCGCCGGCCCGATTGGCCAGCGCGAGCGCCGCGAGGTAGGCGCGGATCGGGAAGGGATAGGTGTCGTTGGCAATCGTGGTCGCGGCGTGCATCGGTGTCTCCCGGTGGCGGATGTTGAAGCGATGCCGCGATGTACGGTGGCGGTCCGAACCCGGATGCAAGGCAGCGGCGGAATCGCCGAAGCGGCCGCACCAAAGAAAAAGCCCCGGGGTGTCGCCACCGCGGGGCCTGATGCACAAGGGCCGGATTTACTTGAGGCCTTGGGCTTTCCAACGCTCGGCATTGATGCGGTCCTGCTCCTTGGAGAAGGACAGCACCCAGTAGAGGCAGCCAAGCACGACGGCCAGCGGCGCGCCGAGCAGAATCACTCCAGTCATTTCAGGGAACTCCTAGCGGGTTGAGCGACGACAACTTCGAGAGACTGCGCACGATTCAGGACTACGCGGGAGTTTGCCCGTTCCCCTGCAACCACGGGTCGAATGCCTCGACGTCGGCCCGCGCGCCAGCCACTGGCGAGAGTAGCACAAGGCAGGCCAATGGCCGGCCCCTTCAGGCGAGGCGGGTTTCGAAATCCGCCGGCAGCACGATCTCGATGAGTTCCAGGTCGTCGGAATGACCCAGTTCCGTGTGCCGGATACCCGGCGGCTGGTGCACACACGTCCCGGGAGTCAGCGTGACTTCGCCGACGCCCTCGTAGTCGAACTTGATCCAGCCCTTGAGCACGTAGACCATCTGGAATTCCACGGCGTGGAGATGCCGCTCGGGCTTGGCGGGGACGCCGGGTTTCGCGCGGATCACGTGGGCGACCACCTTGCCGGCCGTGGCATCGCGGATGCCGAGATCCCGATACTGGAAGAATGGCCGCAAACCGTCGTCGGCGAATCCGCTTTCCGCCGCGTGGCTCACCGAAAAGCGCATGGATTCGGGCATGGGACGATCTCCGGGTATGGGGGGAAGGCCCGGATTGTAAGATAGCGGCATGAACCTGATCCTCCTGCTCCTCTTCGGATATCTCGTGGGCTCTCTGTCGTTCGCGGTACTGGTGAGCCGCGCCATGGGTTTGCCCGACCCGCACTCCTACGGCTCCGGAAACCCCGGCGCCACCAATGTGCTGAGAACCGGCAACAAGGCGGCGGCCGTGCTCACCCTCCTGGGCGATGCGCTCAAGGGCGTGTTTGTGGTGCTGGCGGGACGCGCCCTGGCCGACCGGTTCGGATTCGACGGCGTCGATCTGGCGGCGGCCGGACTCGCTGCCTTCCTCGGGCATTTGTACCCGATCTTCTTCAAGTTTCGCGGCGGCAAGGGGGTGGCGACGGCCGCCGGCGTGCTCTACGGCATGTCGGGCTGGCTGGGGCTGGCGGTTTCGGGCTGCTGGCTGGCGGCCTTCGCGGTGAGCAGGATCTCTTCGGTGGGTGCCCTGTTCGCCGCGGTTGCCGCGCCGGTGCTCACCTGGGTGTTCAGCGGCAGCGCCGGTCAGACCGGGATCGTCGCGGTGATGGCAGTGCTGCTCGTCTGGCGCCACCGCGCGAACATCCGCAAGCTGATGGAAGGCAAGGAAGGCCGCGTGGGGCAGCGTGCGGCAGAGGCCGCGACTCAGGCAGGCGCGAGCGCCGACAACTCCCAGCGGGGCTGAACCCCGAACGCGCCCGGCTCGCGCATCGCCTTCAGGCGCATCGCCCCGGCGAAGGCGATCATCGCGCCGTTGTCCGTGCAGAACTCGAGCTTCGGGTAGAACACCTGGCAGCCTGCCGCCCCGGCAGCCTGGGTGAGCCGTTCCCGCAACTGGCGGTTGGCGCCGACACCGCCCGCCACGACGATCTGGCGCGCGCCGGTCTGGCGGGCAGCGGCGATGGTCTTGGTCACCAGCACGTCCGTCACCGCCTGCTGGAACTCCGCGGCGAGGTCCGCCCGGCCCCGATCGTCGAGGGGAGCGGCCTTCGAGGCCAGCAGTACTGCCGTCTTGAGCCCGCTGAAGCTGAAATCGAGGTCGCCGGACGTGAGCTTGGGCCGCGGCAGCTTGAATCGGCCGGGTGTCCCGGTGTCGGCCAGCCGGGAGAGCGCTGGTCCGCCCGGATAGGCGAGCCCGAGGAGCTTGGCGGTCTTGTCGAAGGCTTCGCCGGCGGCGTCGTCGACCGTCTCGCCCAGCAACTCGTAGCGGCCGATGCCCATCACGTGCATGAGCTGGGTGTGGCCGCCGGAGACCAGCAGGGCGACGAAGGGGAAGTCGGGCTTCGGGTCGGACAGCAGGGGCGAGAGCAGGTGGCCCTCGAGGTGGTGGACGCCCACGACCGGGACACCTAGGGCAAACGCCAGTCCGTGGGCGGCGCCGGCACCGACCAGCAGGGCGCCGGGCAGGCCGGGGCCCTCGGTGTAGGCCACGCCGGCGATATCGGCCAGCGACGCCCCGGCTTCGGCCAAGGTCTGACGGGTGAGGGGCAGGAAGCGCCGGATGTGGTCCCGCGAGGCGAGCTCGGGAACGACCCCCCCGTAGGCCGCGTGGAGATCCACCTGGGAGTGCAGGGCGTGGGAGAGGAGCCCGCGCCCGGTGTCGTACAGGGCGATGCCGGTCTCGTCGCAGGACGATTCGATCCCCAGGACGATCATGGGCGGCCCGGCATGGCGGGAACAGTCTCAGGCAGGAGATTCATGGGCAAGCATTCCATAGTGGCGGGAGTTCTGGTACTCTCCCGCGCCTTGTTTTTGGTAATCGCCGCTCACCCTGGCGAGTGCGAATTTCACTCTTGCAGCACTACCGCGACCTGCTCTCAGAGACCCTAAGGAACCGAATTCACATGCCGACCGTACGCGTCAAGGAAAACGAGCCTTTCGAAGTGGCGTTGCGCCGCTTCAAGCGCACCGTGGAAAAAACCGGCCTTCTCACCGAACTGAGAGCCCGGGAATTCTATGAAAAGCCCACGGCAGAGCGCAAACGGAAGCTCGCGGCAGCGATCAAGCGCCATCACAAGCGCCTGCGCAGCCAGATCCTGCCGCCCAAGCTCTACTGAGCCCGTTTTCTTCCGGTCGCACGACCCCGCGCGCCGCAAGGTTGCCGCGGGGTTTTTGTTTTCCTGGAGACCCACCATGTCCGAACTGAAAAACCGCATCACCGAAGACATGAAAACCGCGATGCGCGCCAAGGACACCGCCCGGCTCTCGGCCGTGCGCCTGCTCCTGGCGGCGATCAAGCAGCGGGAAGTGGACGAACGCAAGGACCTGACCGACGCCGACATCGTCTCGGTCATCGACAAGATGCTCAAGCAGCGCCGGGACTCCGTCTCTCAATATGAGGCTGCCAAGCGCCAGGATCTGGCCGATGCCGAGAAGTTCGAGATGACGGTGCTGCAGGCCTACATGCCCCAGGGGCTGACCGAAGCCGAAATCGCCGCGGCGGTGGCCGGTGCCGTCACCGAATCCGGCGCCAAGGGGCCCCAGGACATGGGCAAGGTCATGGCGATCCTGAAGCCCCGGCTCGCGGGGCGGGCCGACATGACGGCCGTTTCCAAGCTGGTGAAGGACAAGCTCTCGCAATCCTGACGCTGTCGGGCCCGGCGGGGGTGTCGACCCTCCCGGTTTGCCACCTATAATCGGCCGTACCTTACGGTCGTATGACGCCGGTTTCCCGGCGTCAATTCAGCGGGGAGTCGGCGGGCGCATGATTCCGCAGTCCTTCATCCAGGATCTTCTCGGTCGGGTCGACATCGTCGACGTGATCGAGGCGGCCGTGCCGCTCAAGCGCGCGGGCTCGAACCTGGTCGCCTGCTGCCCGTTCCACAACGAGAAGTCCCCGTCCTTCACCGTCAGCCCGACCAAGCAGTTCTACCACTGCTTCGGCTGCGGGGCCCATGGCACCGCCATCAGCTTTCTGATGGAACACCATGGCATGGGATTCATCGACGCAGTGCGGGAGCTTGCCACCCGGGTCGGGATGGCCGTGCCGGAGATGGAGCGCTCCGAAGCCCAGGAGGCCGCCGCCCGCGCCGCCCCGGCCCTGACCGAACTGCTCGCCAAGGCAGCCAAGTTCTACAAGGACCAGCTGAAGCGCTCCGAGGCGGCGGTCAACTATCTCAAGAACCGCGGCCTGACCGGCGAGATCGCCGCGCGCTTCGGGCTGGGGTACGCGCCCGAGGGCTGGCAGAACCTCGCCGCGGTCTTCGGGGACTACAACTCGCCCCAGCTGGTGGAAGCCGGTCTGGTCATCGCCAACGACGAGGGCCGGCGCTACGACCGGTTCCGGGATCGCATCATGTTTCCCATCGTCAATCAGCGGGGCGACATCATCGGGTTCGGCGGGCGCGTGCTGGGAGCGGGCGAGCCGAAGTACCTGAATTCGCCGGAGACGCCAGTCTTCGAGAAGGGGCGCGAGCTGTACGGCCTGTTCCAGGCCCGGCAGGCGATCCGCAAGGAAAACCGGATCATCGTGGTCGAGGGCTACATGGATGTCGTCGCGCTCGCCCAGCACGGCGTTGGCAATGCGGTGGCCACGCTCGGGACGGCCACCACGCCGACCCATCTGCAGAAGCTGCTGCGCCAGACCGACCGCATCACCTTCTGTTTCGACGGCGATGCCGCCGGGCGCCGGGCCGCGTGGCGCGCGCTGGAGGTGAGCCTGGAGTCCATGGTCGACGGCAAGCAGGTGCAGTTTCTCTTCCTGCCCGAAAAGGACGACCCCGACTCCTTCGTCCGCGCTCAGGGGGCCGAAGCCTTCGGCCGGCTGGTGGCCGAGGCCGAGCCGCTGTCGCACTTCATGCTGCGGGAACTGCAATCCCGCGTGGACATGGAAACCCCCGAGGGCAAGGCCGCCTTCCTGAAGGAAGGCGAGGCGCTCACCGCGAAGATCACCGCCCGAAACCTAGGCCGGACCATGCGGGATGCCGTGGCCCGGGCAGCGGGGATGGCCCCGGCGGCAGCGCCAGCCCAATACGAGCGCAACTGGCGCAGCCGGCAGGAGGCCCCGCAGCGCCCCAGCCCGCGCCGGGCGGCCGGAGCTTCTCTTGAACAAGTGGTCCTGCTGGCGCTGGTCGGCCGGCCGGAGTTGTACGCCAGCGCGGCCCACGGGGCGGATCTCGCCCCGCAGACCGGGCTCTGGCCCACCATCCGCACGATCGCCAGCCTCCTCGAGGCCGGGGAGCTGGCGGTGGGCAGCGCGGCGATTTTCCAGTACATGGAAGACAACAGTCTCGGTGAACTCGCGGCGAACCTCCAGCGCTGGCTGCTGGACCTGGGGGATGACCACGACTTTGCCGCCGAGATGCAGGGAGCCGTGGCACGGCTCGAGGAGCAGCAGCGGCGGGCCCGATGGCAGGAGGCGGCCCGCGGTGCCAAGAGCGTGGGGGATCTGTCCGAAGAAGCACGCGAACTTATCGCGGGGGCAGGACGTCCATGATTTTGGCTGGAAAAGCGGGGTTTACGCCCCGATGTCGAGTACAATCCGAAACTTTTTTCCGGCACCCTAAAGCGGAAGCAGGTCATGGCAAAAGATAAAGAGCGAGATCGCAAGGCCGCAGCAGCGGCAGCAATGGCAGCGACGGTCGATGCCCAAGGCGGGGGCAACGACGCCGAAGCGCGGCGGACCCGTCTCAAGAACCTCATCGTGCTCGGCAAGGAGCGGGGGTTCCTGACCTATGCGGAGGTGAACGACCACCTGCCGGATGACATGCTGGACGCGGAGCAGATCGAAAGCGTCATCAGCATGATCAACGACATGGGGATCCAGGTCTACGACGAGGCCCCCGACGTCGAAGCGCTGCTCATGTCCGAGAGCACGCCGGCCACGCCCGACGAGGACGTCGCCGAGGAAGCCGAGGCCGCCGTCTCCACGCTGGACTCCGAATTCGGCCGCACGACCGACCCCGTCCGCATGTACATGCGCGAGATGGGTTCCGTCGAGCTGCTGACGCGCGAAGGCGAAATCGAAATCGCCAAGCGCATCGAAGACGGCCTGCGGCACATGATCCAGGCGATTTCCGCCTGCCCCACCACGATCACCGAGATCCTCGCGCTCGCCGAAAAGGTCGAGAAGGAGGAGCTGCGCATCGACGAGGTGGTCGATGGCCTGCACGATCCCAACGCCGACGAGGCGATCGCGGAAGAGGCCCTCCCCGACGAAGCTGTCGACGAGGAGCTGGGTGACGCCGAGGACGACGACGAAGGCGGCGCGGTGCAGAGCGCGAGCCTGCTGCAGCTCAAGTCCGCCGCGCTGGAACGCTTCGAACTCATCCGCGGCCTCAACAAGAAGATGATCTCCGCACTGCAGCGCCAGGGCTCGAAGAGCAAGCCCTACCTCAAGGCGCAGTCGGACATCACCAACGAGCTGATGAACATCCGCTTCGCCGCGAAGCAGATCGAGGCCCTGTGCGACAGCGTCCGCAAGATGGTCGAGGACGTCCGCTCCTTCGAGCGCACGATCATGGACCTCTGCGTGGACAAGGCGAACATGCCGCGCCAGCACTTCATCAAGAACTTCCCCGGCAACGAGGAAGATCTCGACTGGGTGCGCCGCGAGGCCTCTGCGAAGAAGCCGTACAGCGAGGCGCTCACCCGCCACGCCCCGGCCATCCTCGAGCAGCAGCAGCGCCTCATCGACCTGCAGAAGCGCGTCGGGATCCCCATCAAGGATCTCAAGGACATCGCCAAGCAGATGTCCACCGGCGAAGCCAAGGCCCGTCGCGCCAAGCGCGAGATGACCGAAGCCAACCTGCGTCTCGTGATCTCCATCGCGAAGAAGTACACGAACCGTGGCCTGCAGTTCCTCGACCTCATCCAGGAAGGCAACATCGGCCTGATGAAGGCGGTGGACAAGTTCGAATACCGCCGCGGCTACAAGTTTTCGACGTACGCCACGTGGTGGATCCGTCAGGCCATCACGCGCTCGATCGCCGACCAGGCGCGCACCATCCGCATCCCGGTGCACATGATCGAGACCATCAACAAGATGAACCGCATCTCGCGGCAGATCCTGCAGGAGACCGGCCTCGAGCCCGATCCCGCGACGCTCGCCGTGAAGATGGAGATGCCCGAGGACAAGATCCGCAAGATCCTGAAGATTTCCAAGGAGCCCATCTCCATGGAAACCCCGATCGGCGACGACGACGACTCCCATCTCGGCGATTTCATCGAGGATCAGGCCACGCTCGCGCCGGTGGATGCCGCCGTCTACAGCAGCCTGCAGGAAGCCACGAAGGAAGTGCTGGACACGCTCACGCCGCGCGAAGCCAAGGTGCTGCGCATGCGCTTCGGCATCGAGATGAATACCGACCACACCCTCGAGGAAGTCGGCAAGCAGTTCGATGTCACGCGGGAGCGCATACGACAAATAGAAGCCAAAGCGCTGCGCAAGCTGCGCCATCCCTCCCGTTCGGAACGCCTGCGCAGCTTCCTGGACGGTTGATCCGGTCACCCGGGTAGTCCATCGGAACGGCCGGCCTCAAAACCGGCCGTTTCTTTTTGTCGTGCGGGAAGTGGTTGCGGTCCCGCGGTGGTACGGTTGTATGCAGTGAGTCGTAACGTGTCCGGGCTTCCCGGACACTCGGTGGGCCTGTAGCTCAGTTGGTTAGAGCAGAGGACTCATAATCCTTTGGTCCTGGGTTCAAGTCCCAGCGGGCCCACACTCTAGGAATCGGCCTTTTTCCGGGCCTTCGTCGCGTTGATTGTGGGAACATTTCTGACCACGGCGGCGACCCGTTCGGGGTACAAGTGGGCGTATCTGGCCGTACTCTGATGCGACCGATGCCCGAGAGCGCCACCCACTTCCGACAGCGTCGCACCCTGGGATATCAGCACGGATGCGAGGGAGTGCCGAAGGTCGTGCATGTGTAGGTGCGGCATGCCGGCTGCAGCTTTTGCAGCCTCGAACCGGGCGTAATACGTTCGCCAGTGATGTCGGAACGGCAGGAAGGACAGATCACGCCGGCAAGCTGGGTGCAGCCAAACCATCAGCGGCTTGCCCGTCTTGGTATCCGGCACAGTTAGCCACCAGTTTGCGCCATCCTTCTGCACGTCCTCTGGCTGTCGCGGCAGTAGTTCCTTGACCCAACGCAACGCCGTGTAGAACGCAAGCCGAATCAGGGCCCGGGTTTCGTCGTCCCCAACGTGGGATAATAGGCGGCGCAGTTCGTCGGGGCGCAGGTAGACGTGCCGGGCGTTGTCTACCTTCGGCATGGCCATCTGCGTGCTGTAGTCGCGATCCCCGAGCCCGTGGTGCTTGTGAGCGTAGCGCACAGCGGCGCGCAGGTAGGCTAAGCGGTTACGGAGCGTCGCGGGTGCCAGCGGGGCGCCATCGGCTTTTCGCGCGGCCTTGGCGTACTTCCTGGCAATGTCTGCCAGTTCGTCCAGGCGGTGCCCGGATATGTCCGGCAGCAGCAGTGCAAGGGATTGGGCGCAGGCTTTCGCGTTGGCTAGCTGCGGCACGCGGTGGTCAAGGTACAGCCGCACGGCTTCAGATATCAGCGGGATTGGTCGCTCGATACCGCTCGCAACGGCGTAGAGTCGCGCGACCTGCTCGCGGTCGTACGCTTCGGCTTGATCTCGACTCCAGCCCGACGGAAGGAGGCGAGAAGCGCGGTGTCGTCGGCCAGATATGATGCGATTGAACTGGAAGCGCCAACGCTTGTTCCGGGCGTCCCACGTGATCGGCATGATTCTATGTACTCGTCTAGGTCGGACAGTTTGAACCGGGACATTCTAGGCCCAAGCCGATAAGACGGCAGACGGCCGCTCTGCACCAGGGCGTAGAGGCTACGCTTTGAAATGCCGAGATGCTTGGCGGCTGCGGCTGCGGTTAGCATCACTGCGGGGCCTTGAAGTTGTACGGCGGCGCGTACGTGTTCCAGTAATCGTGTTCAAGTCGCGTCATGAACAGTTCCGGGCACAGAATCCATCCCGCAGCGTCTACCGGCACGGTTTTCCTGACTTCGTGCTCGTTAAATCGGCGCGCAATGCTGTTGGCTTGTCCGACGTATTGAAGCTCGCCATCGAAGAACAGGAAGTAAATGCCGGACTCGTGCGGCGCTTTCGGCTTCCAGTTAATTGCGCTGGCATACATGGCATCCAGATTGAGCAGCATCCTTTGCCTGTTGTCCTCCCACCAGTCGATGGGGCGCAACAGTCCGTAGAACGGATGCGGCTTGCGAGTGTCGCCGTGCAAGTCCTCACGAAACACCACGACAGTGTTATCGCGCACGTAGTGTCGGACTCCGAGCGCGGTCAAGACTCGCCCCTGTGCGGACGGTCGTTTGCGCCCGGTCAGTGCCTGCAACTCGTCAGGCAGGAGGCAGGGCGGGAGTGTCACATGCTCCCCTCTCCGCTAGGCGGTTCAACGTCCCGCCAATGGGTAAAAGGAAGGTTTAAGCCGTAATGCATAAACCAATGGTCACCCGTCCAGATAGCGGTTCCCCACTCGCTACCGCGCCACACTAAAACTTTTCGACCTGTATCCGGCGGCTCGCTCGCCGGGGTCCATTCGTACTTGAGAGTCATTTCGGCGCCTCCGGGAGCGGTAGCCAATGCGTGTAAGGCGGCGTATAGCTCACGCCGTGTCCGCCGATAACTTCCACATGCTCCGCGTGATCGTGCCAGCACATCCAGCAGCCGTCTTCTCGGTAATCGAACTCGTGATGCTCTCCACCTTCCGCATCACGCCAGAAGACGAGGACAGGGCGATCCATGTTGTCGGGCGCCGTCTCAATCGGTTGCCAGTCGCTCATCCTTTCCCCCCCCCTGCCTCTTTCGGCAACGCACGATCAACTCCGTCAGAGCCGAAGCACGGCACGCCGTGTTCGTAGTAGTCGCGCCACCGCTCGCTCGTGTAAAGGATTTGCCCGCACAGTGAACACTGTGAGCGACCCAGGCTAATGGTCCTGAACGCCGTTCGCCCGCCGTCGCTGGCTTGGTCGGCGTAGGTCTCGCCCGTGACCGGATGCGTATACAGCACGTCGTGCCACTGCGGCGGGTGCGCGTGCCGACAGTCGCTCATTCTTTCCCCCCTGCCTCTTCCGCTCCGCATACATCGCACCGCTCACCCGGCTGCAGGTGACACTCGCCGCACGGTTTGTCTTGCTGCCGCGCTGCCATCTTTTCTCTAAACACGCGCAGACGTT
>LNFM01002048.1_pt1 | contig 43478 bp, 34 predicted proteins | sample 596031 | NCBI WGS metagenome assembly LNFM01 (sample SAMN04254537, study PRJNA301005) | activated carbon metagenome | isolation source: dual media filters at the Ann Arbor, Michigan drinking water treatment plant | place: USA: Ann Arbor
ATAACAGAAAGGTAGATGATATGTTTGAAACCCTAGTTATAAATGCTATGAAAAGTCCTAAAATGGACAATATCCCAAATTCTTTATAATTCCGTTAATTTATCTACAACATCACTTTCTAGTAAATGTATTTGGCGCAATTGACTTCCTAAATCTACTAAATCAATAAATTGACGTTGGTTTTTTGGATAAGGAACTCTTGGAAAATCTATCTTTAAAAACTCTTTGTATTTTTCTCTATATCTTGGCGAATGTAAAACCGCATAGATATAATCTAAAATATCAATTGGTGTTAAAATATGCTCTTGCTCACTTTCAATCTTCTCTGGAGAAAATTTCATAAGCAAGTCTTTACATATTTTATAAACAATTTCCATGTTTAAATTGGGTGTACGAACTACCTCATCTAATAAACTTTGTTGGGTTGTTGTTTCAGGATAAATATAAAGAGGAAATACATTTGAATTGTCAAGTGAGGAGTTTATACTTTTGTCTGTTATTTCGTTAGTGATAAAATAATTATGAGCAGTTTCATTCCTTCCTATTTTCACCAAGTTTAATGCGTAATTTTCAAGTTTAAAATTATTCATTACTTGCCTTCTTGCTCTAAAAACTATATTGTCTTGAAAATAAATATATCTAATATCAAATGGTCTGTAGCTAACTTTTTCAATCAGATTTTCATTGAAAGAAGAAATTAATTGCCTTTGTTCTTGGATTTTCCATTGATAATTTTCTTTAAGATTATATTTGTTTTGAAATTCTATAGTACTTAAATTTTTGTCACAGAAATCTAAAATTCTCTTTGAAAGTTCACTCTTTTCAAAATCAATTGCAAAATTATCTCTTGCACTTGTAATTCCCATGGATTGTATATTGAATAATCTTTCTATAGAAAAACCATTTTCATATTCATTTTTTCCAATTTCTTTTTTATCCTTAAAAAAATAAAATGGCTTACTTGGGTTTAATTTATTAAATGAAATTGAATTTAGTTTATTTTCATTTAAAAAATCATATTTCAATTCTCTTTTTCCGAATAAATCATATTGAAAAACTTCTGCAAGATTATCAGCTTTTTTCTTGACTGTTTTTACAAATAAATTCACAGAAACACCTTGCATAATGTCAAATACATTTTGGTCAACAGAGCCATCAGGTGATACTTCTTTTTTTGTAGAATTTCCATGTAAATCTATAGTGTAAATTTTATCAAAACTTTGTAATAAATGCCAACGCATTCCTCTAAAAGTAGGATTGTCCAAAAACCCATGAGGATTGATAAAAGCTAAAATTCCGCTTCCATTTTTATCAATAAAATGTTGTCCAAAACGCATGAATTTTACATAATCATCATTTAACCAATGCTTACGTTCTTTAAAATGTTCTCCATCAACATATTTATAATCTTCTATTAAATCTGAAATCCATTTACCATTATTAGAAGAAATTCCACTATAAGGAGGATTTCCCATAACTACCATAACTGGCGCATCACGTTTTATGGCATTGGCTTGGTCGGCTTCATCACTTAACCAGGAACTAAAAAGTGTTTGCGTATCAGGATGTGCTTCTTCTAAACTATTGGTCAAGAAAATTCTAAAACGTTGGTCGTCGGTAGGTTTGTAACCTGTTTCAGTCAATAGCATATCCATTTTTAAATGTGCCATTGCGTAACTTGCCATTAATAACTCAAAACCATTTAATCTAGGAATTAAATCGTTGGTTACATATTTGCTCCAAATACCTTGTTGTCCTTCAAATTTTTTGTGAATGTGTTTTACAACTTCTGCTAAGAATGTTCCAGTTCCAGTTGCAGGATCTAAAATTTGAACTTTATGAACTTCAACATCGGTTTCAACTTCTTTTATTTTAGAGTTTGCACCTTTGCCTGTTTGAGTTACGGCTTTTTTCTTAATCTTAATTTTGCTTGTATCTGCCAAACCTTCTTTAAGTCCAAACTCGGTTTTTAAAATATCATCTACGGCACGAACAATAAAATTAACTACTGGTTGTGGTGTGTACCAAACTCCTCTTGCTTTTCTCAAAGCTGGATTGTATTCGCCTAGAAAGGTTTCGTAAAAGTGAACTACTGGGTCTTCTTGTTTGGTACTTTTACCAAAGTTTTTCATAATCATTGCTACATCACTTGCAAGGAAAATTGAAACCAATTCATCTACAATCCAAACCAAACGATTATCTAAATCATAACCTGCAATATCTTGAAAAAGCTTTCGTAAAAATGGATTACTTTTTGGAATTAATGAAGCAGCTTCTTCACGTGAAAAAGTTGGTAATGTTGGGTCATGGTATCGTGCGGCAAACATTCCATAAGCAATAGTTTGAGCATAAATATCAGCAAATGATTTATTATCAATATCGTGAATCAACATTTGTTGAAACGATAACATTTGACTTTTAATACTTGAGCGTAAGCCTTGCAAGTCATCGTTATTCAATGATTTTTCTATAACATCAGCCATTAATTTGGCTTTTCCTGCCATCATTTGCGCCAATTTAGTAGGCGATTTAATGGTTTGAGATATAGTTTGAGCAAAATTCACAATAAGACTTGCAAACTGCTCAAAGTTTTCTTGCAATGGAACAATTGCGCCATTATCAATTTTGGCTATTGCTATTTTGGTAACAAACTCGCCATCTTTATAAAAATGAAAATCTAAATAGTCGGTAAAAATTAGATTGGTTAATCCTGCTTTGTATCGGTCAAATTGTTCTTTTAAAGTTTTACTTGCAAGGTCAACACCAATATCTTTTGCTTCAATGTAACCAATAGGAACATCCTTTCTAGTCAATACATAATCAGGTGCGCCACAATCAACTCTTGCAGGTTCATTGGTAACTAATACATCAGGTAAAATTGCCATTATAAGGTTTTGCAAGTCGCCACGATAAGAATGTTCTCTTGCGTTTCCTGTTTTGTATAAGGTGTCGATTTTGGTAATGTATTGTTGGATTGTCATAGTATAAAGTAAAAATCAAATATAGGATTTTTTTCATTAAGTTGATAAACCAAAAACCCCAATTCAACTAATTGAATTGGGGTTTTCTAAAATATAAAAAGTAGACTATTCCGCTTTTGGAGCGTCTTTTTTCTCTTCTCTTGGAGGTCTTGGTAAAAGTGCTTTTCTAGAAACTTTTTCTTTTCTAGTTTTAGGATCAACACCTAAATATTTCACCATGAATACATCGCCCATATTGACTACGTCAGAAACATTTTCTGTTCTTTCCCAAGCTAATTCAGATACGTGTAATAAAACTTCATTTCCTGGAGCAGCTGTGTATTCAACAACAGCACCAAAATCTAACATTTTAATTACTTTCACTTCATAAGCTTCACCCATTGCTGGTTTGAAGATAATTGAGTCAATTTTAGCTAAAACTGCTGCAATTCCGTCAGGATCTGTTCCAAGTATTTCAACAACTCCTTGTTCGTCAACTTCGTTGATAACAATTGTAGTTCCAGTAGCTTTTTGTAATTCTTGAATTACTTTTCCACCAGGTCCAATTAAAGCACCAATAAAGTTACCAGGAATTGTTCTTGTGATGATTTTTGGAGCGTGTTTTTTAACATCAGCTCTTGGTGTAGCAATAGTTTCTGTGATTTTTTCTAAAATATGCATACGTCCATCACGAGCTTGACCTAACGCTTGTTCCATAATGTCGTATCTCAATCCTTCAATTTTGATATCCATTTGGCAAGCAGTGATTCCGTCTTTTGTTCCAGTTACTTTAAAGTCCATATCTCCTAAATGATCTTCATCACCTAAAATATCAGAAAGAACTGCAAAATTTTGACCATCTGTAATTAATCCCATAGCAATTCCAGAAACTGGTTTTACCATTTGAACTCCAGCATCCATCAAAGCCATTGTTCCAGCACAAACTGTAGCCATAGAAGACGAACCGTTAGATTCTAATACTTCAGATACAATTCTAATGGTGTAAGGACAATCTGCAGGAATCATGTTTTTTAAAGCACGTTGTGCTAAGTTTCCGTGACCAACTTCTCTTCTTGAAGTTCCTCTTAAAGGTTTAGCTTCTCCAGTTGAAAATGGTGGGAAATTATAATGTAAGTAGAATTTTTCTTCTCCCTGTTCTGATGGTGAATCAATTTGGTTAGCTTCTCTAGATGTTCCTAAAGTAACTGTTGCCAAAGCTTGAGTTTCACCACGTGTAAATAATGATGAACCGTGAACAGAAGGTAAATAATCAGTTTCACACCAAATTGGTCTGATTTCTGTAGTTTTTCTTCCGTCAAGACGAATTCCTAATTCAAGAATTACGTTACGAACTGCTTCTTTATTAGTTTTATAGAAATATTTAGATACTAAATCTCCGTCAGCAGCTAATTCTTCTTCTGTAAATAAAGCTTTTACTTCTTCTTTTACTTCAGCGAATGCAGCACTTCTTTCGTGTTTAGCCGAACCTACTTTTGCAATAGCATAGATTTTATCGTATGCTGCAGCTTTTACTTTTTTGTAGATTTCTTCATTTTCTTTTTCACCTTCGTAAGTACGGGTTTCTTTTTTGCCAAATGCTTCTTGTAAACGCAATTGAGCGTGAATTTGAACTTTGATAGCTTCGTGAGCAAATTTAATTGCTTCAACCATTTCTGCTTCAGAGATTTCTTTCATTTCTCCTTCAACCATTGCAACAGAATCTAATGAAGCACCAATCATCATGTCGATGTCAGATAATTCTAATTGAGCTCTACTTGGGTTGATTACAAATTTACCATCAACACGTGCAACACGTACTTCAGAAATTAAATTGTAAAAAGGAATGTCTGAAACCGCTAATGCTGCTGATGCTGCTAAACCTGCTAATGCATCTGGCATAACATTGTCGTCATGAGACATTAATTGAATCATCACCTGTGTTTCAGCATGATAATCGTCCGGGAAAAGCGGACGTAAAACACGGTCAACAAGACGCATTGTTAATACTTCACTGTCACTAGGACGAGCTTCTCTTTTGAAAAAACCACCTGGAAAACGTCCAGCTGCTGCAAATTTTTCACGGTAATCTACCGTAAGAGGTAAAAAGTCAACTGCTGGGTTTGAAGTTCTTGCTGATACAGCTGTAGCTAAAAGCATACAGTCGCCACATCTTACAACAACCGAACCATCGGCTTGTTTTGCTAATTTACCTGTTTCGATTGTGATAGATCTTCCATCACCTAAATCGATTGTTTCTTGGGTTACTTTTGGAATCATAAAATTTAATTCGTTTAAACTATTAGGTTAGTTGTGTTGTAGTTGTTGTGTAGTAGTTGTCTGTAACCCAATGAAAAACCGAAACTTTTCTTATTTATATTCTTATAATTTATAAAACAAAAAGAGGCGCGCAAGCACCTCTTTAAGATATGTATTATTTTCTAATACCTAATTCTTTAATAATCTCACGATATCTGTTGATATCTTTTTTCTTCAAGTAGTCTAGAAGACTTCTTCTTTTACCTACTAAAAGAACTAACGAACGCTCAGTGTTGTAATCGTGACGATTTTTTTTCAAGTGCTCAGTTAAGTGAGAGATTCTAAATGTGAACAATGCGATTTGCCCTTCAGCAGATCCAGTGTTTTCAGCTTTTCCTCCGTGTTTAGCGAAGATTTCAGCTTTTGTTTCTTTACTTAAATACATTCCAATATTATATTAAATGATTATTATGTATGAAAAAGGATTTTCCTAATTCGTGTGCAAAGATAAAATTAAATTTTAAAAATCCAATCTTTTAAATTCCAAATCCCAAAAAATAATCTCCCAGCATCTAACATCCAACATCTAGCATCAAACTTTTAAAAAAGCTTTGCCACTTCAGTATTCACAAATTCTAAAAAGCGTTCGTCTTTTTCTGTAAATGGGTCAATTACATGACTGTCAATGTCTATTTGTCCAATATTGTTTCCGTTTACAAATAACGGAACTACAATTTCAGACTTAACAGTAAAACTACAAGCAATATAATTATCTTGAGCTGCAACATCCGGAACTACAAAATTGGCATTCGATTCTGCTACTTGACCACATATTCCTTTTCCGAATGGAATTACAGCATGATCTGTTTCGGCACCAACATAAGGTCCAAGATGTAAAGTTTTGTTCTCGTGATTGGCAAAGTAAAATCCAACCCAATTATAGTAATCAATATTATCTGATAAAAATTGGCAAAGGTTTTTAAGTTTTTCATCTCTATCAGCATTTTCACTTGACAGAATGCTAATCACTTCTGGTTTTAATTCATCAAATTTCATATTCTATTTTTTTTGCAAAAGTAACCAATGCAATTTCTTACTTTTACCTAAAATTTGTTAAAAATTATATTTTGAAAGAATACATTATTCAGTTTAAACCATTTTTAGTTTTCTTAACTAAGTTTTTGCTCTCCTATTTGGTATTGACGCTGCTGTATCAAAGTTATTTAAATCAATTTGATGAGAAGAATTTTGAAGTTGATAAAATCACAAAAATGGTTGCTAAGCAATCTCAAATGATGCTTTCAGTTTTTGATGATAACTCCTACACTATGCCCAATTTAAAAGAAGCAAGTGTAAAACTTTTTTATCATGATAAATGGGTTGCAAGAATCATCGAAGGTTGTAATGCAGTGAGTGTTGTAATTTTATTTATAAGTTTTATAATTGCATTTACTGGAAGATTAAAGCAAACTTTAGTTTTTGTATTAATAGGAACAATAATAATTCACCTGTTTAATGTGTTGCGAATTGCATTGCTTTGTATGGCAATATTTTATTTTCCAGAGTATGAGCATATTTTGCATGGTGTAATCTTTCCACTATTTATTTACGGAATTGTTTTTTTACTTTGGGTGATTTGGGTTAATAAATATTCTTCTTATGCTAAAATATCTATTAAAAAATAAGCTGAAGTTGTCGGCTGTTTTGTTTTTGATTATTCTTCTAATTGCCATTAGAGCATTTGAAGACACAATTTTTTATGATCCATTTTTAGATTATTTTAAATTGAATTATAATAATCTACCATTGCCTAAAATTGATGTAATAAAATTATTTTTTAGTTTAGGATTTAGATTTTATTTAAACTCCATTATTTCCTTAGGATTACTTCGATTGATTTTTAATGATGCAAAAATCATTAAGTTTTCCATTTTTCTGTATTCTATTTTGGGAATCATTTTAATGGTGAGTTTCTTTTTTGTTCTATTAAAATTTGGAGAAACTAACAAAATGAATCTTTTTTACATTAGAAGATTTATTATTCAACCTATTTTTATAATGCTCTTTATTCCAGCTTTTTATTATCAGAAAAAAATGAAGTAGTTGTTATTTTTTGTACCTTTATGTAGGTAAATAATAAATAATGAAAGTAATAAAACATTCTGGAGATGTCGTTGATTTTGAACCTGATAAACTTAAAAAATCTTTATTAAAATCAGGCGCAGATTCTTCGATTGTTAATGGTATTTTAAACGAAATAAAAGGCCAGATTTATGATGGGATTCCAACCAAACAAATCTATAAAATGGCTTTTGGATTGCTTAAGAAAGCATCTAATTCTCATGCAGCTCAGTATAATTTAAGACCTGCAATACAAATGCTAGGTCCGGCTGGATTTTTCTTTGAAAAGTATGTTGCTAGACTTTTTGCATTTGAGGATTATAAAACCATTACAAATCAAACTCTTCAAGGAAAATGTGTTTCCCATGAAATAGATGTTATTGTTAAAAAAAATGATGAAATCAGCATGATTGAATGTAAGTTTCATGCTGGAAGGGATGCGATTTCTGATGTAAAAGTTCCAATGTATATTCTGTCTAGATTTAACGATTTGAAAGATAGAAAACATTCTATTTTTACAAATAATGATAAAATTTCAAAATGTTGGCTAGTTACTAACAATAGATTTAGCGCTGATGCAATTACTTTCGGAAATTGTTCGGGAATAAACATGTTGAGTTGGGATTTCCCAAAAAATGATAATTTACGATCAAAAATCGATAACAAAAAACTATATCCTATAACTTGTTTGACAACACTTTCATTAGCAGAAAAAGACAAATTGTTGATTTTGGGGATTATTTTGGCAATAGATTTAATTAATAATTCTGAGAGTTTAGAGCGAATAGGATTAAGTTCTAATAGAATAAAAAATGTTTTAAAAGAAGTCACAGAATTATGTAAATATTTATAATTATGAAAGTAACATTCTTAGGTGGTGCTGGAACTGTAACAGGTTCTAAAACATTAATAGAAAGCAATGGAGTTAGAATTTTAGTAGATTGTGGTCAATTTCAAGGAATAAAACCATTGCGAGAACTCAATTGGGAGCCACTTCCAATTTTGCCTTCTACAATAGATTTTGTGTTGCTGACCCACGGCCATTTAGACCATTGTGGCTGGTTGCCACGATTGGTTAATCAAGGATTTAAAGGTAAAATTTATTGCACTAGTCCAACTAAAGATATCACAAAATTAATTTTATTAGATAGTGCTAAAATTCAAGAGGAAGATGCAAATAGAGCTAATGAAGGTAAATATTCAAAACACGAAATTGCTAAACCTTTATATAATATTGATGATGCAGAAAGTGTTTTTCCATATTTTAGAATTATAAAAGAAAATGAGACGATTAGTTTAGATGCTGAAATTTCTGCTGTTTTTACTAATGCAGGACATATCCTTGGTGCTTGCTCAATTACTTTAATCTTAGAAGGCAAAACCTTAGTTTTTTCTGGAGATATTGGTCGTGATGATGATGTATTAATGTATGCACCAACTAAACCAAAAAAAGCAGATTATATTTTTTTAGAGAGTACTTATGGTAATAGAATTCATCCAGAAGAAGATGTAAAGTCACTACTCGAAGCATATATAAATAATACATATTCTAAAGGAGGAACAGTAATAATTCCGAGTTTTGCTGTAGAACGTGCTCAAACTATTATGTACTTACTTTGGCAATTAAAAGAGGAAGATAGAATTCCAAATATTCCCTATATTATAGATACTCCAATGGGAATTAGCGTTTTGGATGTTTTTGAAAACAATAAAAAGTGGCACAAACTATCTGATGAAGATTGTGTTGCAATGTGTAAAATGTTTTTTATGAACTCGGATTATCAAGAAACAATAAACATGATTTATGATAAACAACCAAAAGTTGTTATCGCTGCAAGTGGAATGATAACAGGAGGAAGAGTTTTAAGTTATTTAGAACGATACATTAGTTTGGTAGAAACAACAATAATTATTGTTGGATATCAAGCAGAAGGAACGCGTGGAAGAAAATTATTAGATGGAGCTACTGATATAAAAATTCGAGGAAAATATTATGATGTAAAAGCAAATATTGTTGAAATTGAAGGTTTGTCAGCTCATGCCGATCAACAAGGTTTATTGAATTGGCTTTCAGAATTGCATAGTAAACCAGCAAAAGTGTTTTTAGTTCATGGAGAAAATCAGCCAGCAGATGAACTTAGAATTAAAATTAAGGAGCGATTTGGCTTTAATTGTTCTATTCCATTAATGGGACAAGAGTTTGAATTGTAAACTTTTAACAAACTTTTACAGATAATTATTTACTATTGATTAACTTTGCACCATGCAAATAAAGAAGCACATAGCGTTACTTTTAGCTTTCTTCCTGTTGATTTCCAATTCAGGTTTGGCTTTTAATGTGCATTATTGTGGCGAGAAAATAGCGGCAATATCTTCTGTGTTTTCTGATGAGGAAGTTTGCGAGATGCCTGTAATAGAGGAAAAATCTTGTTGCGCAAAAAAAGAAGTAACACACAAAAAATGTTGTTCAGATAAAGAATTAAATCTTAAAGACAACTCTGAAAAATTTGCATTTAAATCAATTTCTTTTGATTTTGATATCTTTTTGTATACAACTTCTTTCAAACAAATTTATTTTGAGTCAGTTGAAAGTAGTATAAAATCTCAATATCTTACTTATTACTGTGATGCAAATGCGCCGCCATTGTATCAACTCTATTGTCAATACACTTTTTACGCTTGATTTAATCTGAATTCAGTTCAGATTCTCGACCTCTTTGAGAATCAAATAGAATTTATATTAATCATTTTCAGTGTCTAAAGATGCTGAAATAAATTCAGCATAAAATGAAAAAAATAACAATATTCCTAATGTTGTTTGTTTTTACTGCTACATTTTCACAAGAAAAATTAGATGAAGTAAAAATTGATATCAAGCAAAAAGGAATAAAAAAATCACTTACAAAAACAGCCAATACTTCTGTAGTTACAAGTAAAGAATTACTTAAAGCAGCTTGTTGTAATTTGGCAGAAAGCTTTGAAACAAATCCATCAATTGATGTGAATTTTTCTGATGCTTTGACAGGAACCAAACAAATAAAAATGTTAGGTTTAACTTCACCATATTTAATGATTACAGAGGAAAACATTCCTTCAGTAAGAGGTGCTTCTCAGGCATATGGTTTATCATTTACGCCAGGAACTTGGGTTGATAATATCCAAATTACAAAAGGTGCCGGAAGTGTTGTCAACGGATACGAAAGTATTACGGGTCAAATAAATACTGAATTGTTGAAGCCACTTAAAGACATTCCGTTTTTTTTGAATGTATATGGTTCAACCGATTCTCGTTATGAAGTAAACACACATTTTAATAAAAAAATTTCCGACAAATGGGCAACAAGTTTGTTCGTTCACGGAAATGCACGTGTTACTAAAAACGATATGAACGATGATCATTTTCTTGATAATCCAATTGGGAAGCAAGTAAACTTTACAAATCGTTGGCAATATTCTAATCCAGAAACAGGTTGGGTTTCATTTTTTAATATAAAATTTATGAAAGATGAAAAACAAACCGGAGAATATGACTTTGATCCAAAGTTTGATAAGCTAACAACCAATCATTGGGGTTCTGAAATCAATACTGAACGACTTGATTTTACATCCAAAATCGGGTATGTTTTTAAAGATATGCCTTATCAAAGTATTGGTTTTCAAAACGCTTTCAGTAGCCATAATCAAGATTCATATTTTGGGTTGAATCAGTATAATATCAAACAACAAAGTTATTATTCGAATTTAATTTTTAATTCCATCATTAATAATACAATGCATAAATTTTCTACAGGATTGAATTTTACCTATGATAAATATGCCGAATTTGTAAACCTAATTGATGTTAGTAGAATTGATAATTCTGTTGGTGCTTTTTTTGAATATAATTTTGACAATCTCAATAAATTAAGTTACACACTTGGTGGTCGATTGGATTATCACAATAGGTTAGGAGTGTTCTTTACGCCAAGATTGCATGTGAAATATAATCCTTGGGAAAAATCAGTTTTCAGATTTTCTGCAGGAAGAGGAAAGCGTGCTGCGAATATTTATGCAGAGAATCAGCAATTATTTGGAAGCTCAAGAGTATTTTCAATATTAGATACCAATGGAAAAATCTACGGATTAAATCCTGAAATAGCATGGAATTACGGAATAAGTTTCACTCAAAACTTCACATTATTTGGTAAAAGTGCCGATATGACTTTGGATTTCTACAGAACCGATTTTCAAAATCAAGCAATTGTTGATGTGATGCAAAGTCCGCAACAAGTTTTATTTTATAATTTAAAAGGAGCTTCTTATGCTAATAGTTTGCAAATAGATTTTAATTATGAAATCATTAAGCACTTTAATTTAAGAACAGCTTACAAGTACTATGATATTTCAACCGATTATTTGTCTGGTAGTTTTCAGAGACCACTTCAGGCAAAGCATAGGTTTTTTGGTAATTTAGAATATGAAACTCACATCAAGGAAAAAGGAAAGCAATGGAAATTCGATTTCACTTGGAATTGGTTAGGAAAACAACAACTTCCAACAACAGCTACAAATCCAGTTGATGATAGATTACCAGAGTTTTCGCCATCATTTTCTGTTATGAATACACAAATTACAAGAACATTTTCTAGTGTTTTTGAAGTTTATATTGGAGGTGAAAATATTGGAAATTACCGACAACAAAATGCAATATTAGGTGAGCATAATCCTTTTGGAACGCATTTTGACACATCTATAGTGTATGCTCCAATTTTTGGACAAATGTATTATGCAGGATTAAGATTTAAAATAAAATAATTATAAAAAATATTAAATTATGAAAAACATATTAATTGGAATGATGCTACTATTTGTAACACTTTCAACACAAGCTCAAGACAAAAAAAATAAAAATGCCAAATTCGAAATTGCGGTAGGAGGCAATTGCGAAATGTGCAAAAAAAGAATTGAGAAAGCCGCTTTTTCTGTAAAAGGAGTTAAAAGCGCCGATTATCATTTAGATGACAATACATTACATTTAATAATTAATGAAGAGAAATGTTCAATTTTAGATGTTAAAAAAGCCATTGCTAATGTTGGTCATGATACTGATGAAGTAAAAGCTACGGATGAAGTATATGAAAATCTTCATGAGTGTTGTAAATATGAAAGAAAATAGTTCAAATAAAACTCTCTAAGAAATTAGAGAGTTTTTATTTTGGATTTTTTAGAATTTATAAAATAGTGAGGATATATGTTATATTTAAGTCAAAAAAGCGAATAAGATTGCCTTATAAATAAATAATCGTTACTTTCACGTGCTCAAATTAAATTAACTTATTTATCACATTTATGAATGATTTTGATTGGAAACAACTACTTAACCCAGAATTTTATATTCTATTAGAATTTGGTGGAATAAAAATTGGACTTTACGTTGTTTTATTTATAGTATTTGCCGAAACCGGACTATTAGCAGGATTCTTTTTGCCTGGAGACAGTTTGCTTTTCTTATGTGGAATTTACAGTCAGTTATTGATGAAAGATTTCTCAACAGGAAATGATTTTCTAGATGTTTCTTTTTTAGCGGCTTTAGTTTCAGTAATGGGAATTGTAGGAAATATGGTAGGTTATTGGTTTGGAAAGAAAAGCGGAAGTTACTTGTTTAAAAGAGAAGATAGTTTCTTTTTTAAGAAAAAATATTTGTTTCAATCAAAAGATTTTTTTGATAAGTACGGAACAAAAGCAATTGTTTTTGCAAGATTTTTACCAGTTGTAAGAACGTTTGCTCCTGTGGTAGCTGGAATTGTAGAAATGGAAAAAAAGAAGTTCATGTTTTACAATATTTTAGGTTCACTGCTTTGGTCGTTCACAATGATTTTTGCAGGTCATTATTTGTATGAATTGTTCTTATCACAGTTTAATATTGACTTAAAACATTACATAGAATATATTGTAATTGGGATAGTTTTAGTAACAACAATTCCAGTCTTAATGAAATTTTTGAAAAAGAGAAATTAAATTTATCAAATAAAAAAAATCCGTCAAGCTCTTCAACAAGACGGATTTTTTATTTTTTTATTACTTCGTACTTCGTAATTCTTATTTTGTACTTCGTACTTCGTATTTTGTACTTCCTACTTATGAATTACATCATTCCTGGCATTCCTCCACCCATTGGCATTCCTCCACCAGCGTTTTCTTCTTTGATGTCGATTAATGCACATTCAGTAGTAAGAATCATTCCAGCAACAGAAGCAGCGTTTTCAAGAGCTACACGAGTTACTTTTTTAGGATCAATAATTCCAGCTTTTAGCATGTCTACGTATTCGTCAGTTTTGGCATTGTAACCAAAATCACCTTTTCCTTCAGAAACTTTTGCCACTACTACAGAACCTTCAAGTCCAGCATTTTCAACAATAGTTCTCAATGGCGATTCAACAGCACGGAAAACAATTTGAATTCCAGTAGCTTCATCAGCATTATCCGCTTTAATTGATGCTAAAGATGTTTTTGCTCTTAATAAAGCAACACCACCACCAGCAACAATACCTTCTTCAACAGCTGCACGAGTTGCGTGTAATGCATCGTCAACTCTGTCTTTTTTCTCTTTCATCTCAACTTCAGAAGCTGCACCTACATAAAGAACTGCAACTCCACCAGCCAATTTAGCCAAACGTTCTTGCAATTTTTCTTTATCATAATCAGAAGTCGTAGTTTCCATCTGACCTTTGATTTGATTTACTCTATTTTTGATTAAATCAGCATTTCCAGCACCATTTACAATAGTTGTATTGTCTTTATCAATTGCAATTTTTTCGGCTGTTCCAAGCATTTCTAATGTTGCATTTTCAAGTGTGTAACCACTTTCTTCTGCAATTACAGTTCCGCCAGTTAAGATTGCGATGTCTTCCAACATTGCTTTTCTTCTGTCACCAAAACCTGGAGCTTTTACAGCTGCGATTTTTAAGGCACCACGTAATTTGTTTACTACCAAAGTTGATAAAGCTTCACCATCAACATCTTCAGCAATAATTAATAATGGTTTTCCAGATTGAGCAACTGGTTCTAATACAGGAAGTAATTCTTTAAGAGAAGATACTTTTTTATCGTATAAAAGAATGTAAGGATTTTCTAATTCTACATTCATTTTCTCTGGATTAGTAACGAAATAAGGAGATAAATAACCTCTGTCAAATTGCATTCCTTCTACAACATCAACATAAGTCTCTGTTCCTTTTGCTTCTTCAACAGTGATTACACCTTCTTTTCCAACTTTTCCAAAAGCTGTAGCGATTAAATCACCAATAACTTCATCATTATTAGCAGAAATAGAGGCAACTTGTTTTATTTTTTCAGAAGAAGAACCAACTTCTTGTGCTTGTTTTCCTAAATCAGCAACAATTGCTTCAACTGCTTTGTCAATTCCTCTTTTTAAATCCATTGGATTTGCTCCAGCAGCAACGTTTTTTAATCCTTCTTTTACAATTGCTTGTGCTAAAACGGTTGCAGTTGTTGTTCCATCTCCAGCTAAATCGTTAGTTTTTGAAGCTACTTCTTTAACCATTTGTGCGCCCATATTTTCTAAAGGGTCTTTTAACTCAACTTCTTTTGCTACAGAAACGCCATCTTTAGTTACTGTTGGTCCACCAAATGATTTTGAAATAATTACATTTCTTCCTTTTGGTCCAAGTGTTACTTTTACTGCATTTGCTAGCGCATCAACACCACGTTTTAAACCGTCACGTGCTTCAATATCGAATTTTATATCTTTTGCCATTTTATTTTATTTTTAAAAACTTAATACTTTGTATTTCTAACTTCGTACCTCTTACTTTTAAATTATTGCAAGAATATCATCTTCTCTCATGATTAGATAATCTTTTCCATCAAGTTTTAAATCGGTTCCTGCGTATTTGCCGTAAAGAACAGTGTCGCCAACTTTTACAGTCATTGGCTCGTCTTTTTTCCCGTTTCCAACTGCAACAACAGTTCCTTTTTGAGGTTTTTCTTTAGCAGTATCAGGAATAATGATTCCAGAAGCTGTCTGTGTTTCGGCAGCTGCTGGTTCCACGATTACGCGGTCTGAAAGCGGTTTAATGTTTAATGCCATAATTCGTATATTTTGTATTAATTAAAATTTTAAGATTGCTATTTTATAGTCAGAAATTGTGCCATTGGTTAAAAACTGACAATTTTTCAGCGAAGGTAATGAAAGTTGACAGATTGTATGAAGATTTTTAAAAGTGGTTTAATCTTGATAATTTAATTATATGAAAAATGTAAATAATGATTTTTACTAAAGTTTATACAAAAAAAAATCCCGACTTCGTTTTTGGTACGAGACGGGATTTTTTTATAATACTATATTTCTTATTTTTTCACTGGAGTTGCAGGTGTAGCTTCAGGTTTTGTAGCAGTTGTAGTTGTGCTAGCGGCTGGAGTTTCTGCTTTGTCAGTTTTAGGAGCTTCTGTTTGTGGAGCAGCTGGTTCAATTAAACTTTTGTTATCGCTTAAAGTTCCTGTGAAACTTAAACTAGAAAATAAAACTAATGCGATTAATGCTCCTGCTAATACCCATGTACTTTTGTCTAAAAAGTCTGTTGTTTTTTGTACACCACCTAATTGTTGTGAACCTCCAATAGCTGAAGATAAACCACCACCTTTAGGGTTTTGTACCATGATTACTATGATTAATAAGAAACAAACGATTGTTATTAATACTAAAAAAATTGAAAATGTGCTCATTGCTTAACTATTATTGTTTTGTTGTAAATTCTTAATATCCGAAATTCGGTCTGCAAAGAAACTACTTTTTTCTGGATATTTCAAAATTAATATTTCATATGCTTGAATTGCTTTCTGATATTTTTTTTGCTCTAAGTAAACTTTTGCCAAAGTTTCGGTCATTAAATAGGATTTATCCTCTGTAACAGGTATTGCTATTACTGAATTACTTTCTTTATTTACAGGTGGTATTTTCGGATTTGATTCAATAAATTTATCTATCATTTCCAATTTTTTCTTCCTAACAATTTCTGCTTCTGTTGGTGTTTCTTTTCTTTCAATTGGTTTCAATCTTGAAAGTTGTAACCATTCTTGAAACGAATGTTTTTCTTCTTTTGTGAATTCTAAAGGTTTTCCAATCTTTAATTTTTCTTTAATATTTTCCTCTTCAGGGGATGCTTTAGCAATAGATGATAATATAGATTGCTCTAAAGAATTTACAGATTCAGCTGTGCTTGAATATTCAACAATTTCACTGCCAACTACATCAATATTTAATAATTCGGCAACTTTTTGGTCATATAAACCATTTTGAACTGTTACAAAATTGTCTGATGTTATAAAATCAAACAGAATAGATCTATCTGTAGTAAATGCTGCTGCTACCTTTAAGGCATAATTATATTTAAAACTGTCTTGATTGTACAAGTGTTTTAATCGCAAAACTCGAGCACTTTGAAAATAAGGAAATTCCTCAATAATTTTTTCCAAAGCAATATTGTGTCGCTCATTAATGGCGTCGGGTTTATTGATTAAGTAGGTGTAGTCAGTTAAGTTCAATTTTGTCGGTTTTCAAGTTGAGTTTTCAGTCTTCAGTTTGTGATTGTAAATTTATAAATTTAAATGTGACTGAATACTGCTAACTATAATTTTACCATTTAGCAAGAGATTCATTAAAAATGTCTTGAGTTATTCTAGTGAAAATTTCATCTAAAAGAGTGTTTAATCTTGCGCCTGTTGGGTTTTCAGAGGCATCAAAATCAACAAAAAAAGAAAAAGTCTTTTCAAAATTATCAGCTTCTTTGTTTTTATTTACAAATCTAACATTAACCGTAAGGGAAAGTCTACTTTGAGCTGCTTTTTGATCAGCAGTAGCCGTCATTGGGGTAATATTATATTGTGTAATTTCACCTTCATAAAGTAAATCACCACCAGTATTAGTAAGATTTAAGTTAGTTTGGTTTTGTAATATTTCTTGTAATTTGATAGTAAAAGTTCTTTCAATTCCTGGTTCAATTAATGGTGCATTATTCTGAAAATAGTTTACTTGAACAGTTTTTGCATCAATTGGCCCAGTACCAGTAAAATTGTAGGGTCCACAACTATTTAAAGTTAGTGCAACAAGAAGGAATGCTATGTATTTTAGTTTATTCATCAGAATTTAAAAAGCCAAAGATATATTTTTTTATTTCAATAATTGTTAATCCTTTTATAATGAATTACAAATCATATTGTTTGATTTTTCTATATAAAGTTCGTTCAGAAATTCCCAATTCATCTGCTGCAGCTTTTCTTTTTCCTTTGTTTTTTTCTAAAGACTTTTTGATGAGCTCAATTTCTTTTTGTTCCAATTTCAAAATTTCTTCTTCTTCAACAGTTTCTGCAAATAAATAGTTGTTGTCATCTTCGTCATCTTCAAATTCTTCTTGCTCAACTTCTTCTGCTTTTGGAATTATTGTATTTCTTGGTTGATCTTCAAAAAACGTTTCTTCATCAGATTTTCCATATACTTTCTGAATCAAATTTGGATTGATGTCTTGCACTTTTGCACCATTTTTCATCAATTCTAAAGTCAATTTTTTCAAATCATTCAAATCACTTTTCATATCAAAAAGCACTTTGTACAAAATATCTCTTTCGGTAGAAAAATCATTTTCAGCTTTTTTTCCACCAATAACACTCGGTAATTGACTTCCTTCTTGAGGTAAATAAGACATTAATGTTTGAAGTGAAATTTCTCTTTTAGTCTCTAAAACCGATATTTGTTCAGCTGAATTTCGCAACTGACGAATATTTCCACCCCAACGATAATTTAGTAAATATTTTACAGCATCATCATCTAGTTTTATGGCTGGCATTTTGTATTTATGTGCAAAATCGGAAGCAAATTTTCTAAACAACAAATGAATATCGTCTTTTCGTTCTCGCAATGGTGGAAGTCCTATTTCAACAGTGCTCAAACGATAATATAAATCTTCACGAAATTTTCCTTTTTCGATGGCATCAAACATATTTACATTTGTCGCAGCCACAATTCGAACATTCGTTTTTTGAACTTGTGATGAACCAACTTTTATAAATTCGCCATTTTCTAGGACGCGTAGTAAACGAACTTGAGTGGTTAAAGGTAATTCACCAACTTCATCAAGGAAAATGGTTCCGCCATCAGCAACTTCAAAATAACCTTCACGAGTTCCTGTTGCACCAGTAAACGATCCTTTTTCGTGTCCAAAAAGTTCACTGTCAATAGTTCCTTCTGGAATTGCTCCACAGTTTACAGCGATGTATTTTCCATGTTTTCTATGTGAAAGTGAATGGATTATCTTTGGAATACTTTCTTTTCCAACGCCACTTTCTCCAACTACCAACACCGAAATATCAGTAGGAGCAACCTGAATGGCTTTTTCTACCGCACGATTGAGCTTTGGATCATTTCCAATAATTTCAAATCGTTGTTTTATAGATTGTACTGTTTCCATTTATGCTGAATTTATTTCAGTATCTTTTGTTTTTAATTCATTTCACTATAACCTACCGCTTCACCAATCAAAGTACCACTAGTGCAATTCGTTATTTTTACATTTACAAAATCGCCTATTTTATAATGCTCTTTCGGAAAAACAACTGTAATGCTTTGTGAATTTCTTCCAGATAAATCATTCTCCGATTTTTTTGAGGTTTTTTCAACCAAAACTTCTACCGTTTGACCTAAAAACTCTTGCGTTCTAAAGGCACTGTGAATTCTTTGCAAATCAACTATTTCTTGTAATCTTCTTGCTTTGGTTTCTTCAGGAACATCATCTTCCATTTTTCTTCCAGCCAAAGTTCCAGGACGTTCTGAATACGAATACATGTATCCAAAACTGTATTTTACATATTCCATTAATGACAAGGTATCATGATGATCTTCCTCAGTTTCTGTTGGAAAACCAGCAATCATATCTTGTGTAATACAAACATTCGGAATTATTGATTTTATATTGTCTATCAATTTCATGTATTCTTCACGTGTGTGAAGTCGATTCATTTCCTTCAGTATTCTATTACTTCCAGATTGAACAGGTAAATGAATATGCTTACAAATATTTGGATATTTTGCAATTACATGAAGCACTTCTTCATGCATATCCTGTGGATTTGAAGTCGAAAAACGAATGCGCATTTTAGGAAAACCAACGGCCACCATTTCTAACAACTGTTCAAATTTAACTGCAGTTGCTTGTTGCATTTCGGTTGCTTTTTCAAAATCTTTTTTCAATCCGCCACCATACCAAAGGTAACTGTCCACATTCTGTCCTAAAAGTGTAATTTCTTTATAACCTGTATCCCAAAGTTGCTGAATTTCTGTCATAATACTCTGTGGTTCGCGACTTCTTTCACGACCGCGAGTAAATGGCACAACACAAAACGTACACATATTATCACAACCACGAGTAATCGAAACAAATGCAGAAACGCCATTAGAATTCAATCTCACAGGCGAAATATCACCATACGTTTCTTCTTTAGATAAAATTACATTAATAGCATCGCGACCATCTTCAATTTCGGCAAGTAAATTTGGCAAATCTTTGTAGGCATCCGGACCAACAACCATATCAACAATTTTCTCTTGTTCTAGAAATTGTTCTTTCAATCGTTCTGCCATACAACCCAAAACGCCGACTTTCATTTTCGGATTAATGTCACGTTTTACAGCATTATACTTCTCTAAACGTTTTCTTACCGTTTGTTCGGCTTTGTCACGAATAGAACATGTGTTTACCAAAACCAAATCGGCTTCTTCTAATATTTGAGTAGTATTATATCCTTCATTTGTAAGTATAGAGGCAACAATTTCACTATCAGAAAAATTCATAGCGCAACCATAACTTTCAATATAAAGTTTCTTTGTGTTTTCGGGTTTATTCTCAAGAACTAAACTTTGTCCTTGTACTTTTTCATCAATTTCTTTTTCCATTTATGCTGAACTTGTTTCAGTATCTGTAATTATTAATTCAGTAACTTATAATCTTCGATTGAATCGGACTACAAAGATAATACTAAATTACAAAATCTGACAAGATGGCAGATAATGTTTAACATTCTTTTATTAAGGAGCTATTGGTTTGGGATTTTTCAGCAATCCGTATTCAGCATTTCATTGCAATATTTTCATTTGATGCCTTCGAGTTTGCCACAGGCAACAAATGAAAAGAATATCCATTCCAAATGTGAAACATTCCCTGAGCTTTGTTAAAAATCAAAAATTTTGTGAGGTTATCAGGGCTAAATTTAATTCCATTTTAATGCTTGTAATTTTTAAAAATGATTACAAAAACTAAAAATTTAAAAAAAACCTATACTTTTGCCGAACAAACAAAATACATAATGGCAAAGAATTTAGTTATAGTAGAGTCACCAGCAAAGGCAAAAACCATCGAGAAATTTCTTGGCAGCGACTATCAAGTCGAGTCAAGTTATGGTCACATTGCCGACTTGCCTTCCAAAGAAATAGGAGTAGATGTCGAAAACGGATTCAAGCCAAAGTACGAAGTTTCAGCTGATAAAAAAGCACTTGTTACAAAGCTTAGAGGTTTAGCTAAAAATGCCGATATGGTTTGGTTAGCTTCCGATGAGGACCGCGAAGGAGAAGCTATTTCTTGGCATTTATCAGAAGAATTAAAATTAGATAAAAACAAAACTAAAAGAATTGTTTTTCATGAGATTACCAAAAATGCCATTCTAAAAGCTATAGATAATCCTAGAGAAATTGATTATAATCTAGTTAACGCACAACAAGCTCGAAGAGTTTTAGATAGATTAGTAGGTTACGAATTATCGCCAGTTTTATGGCGTAAAATTAAAGGTGGATTATCTGCAGGTCGTGTGCAATCAGTTTCTGTGAGATTAATTGTAGAACGCGAAAGAGAAATTCAAAATTTCAAACCAGTTGCAAGTTATTCTGTAGTGGCAGAATTTGTTAACGAAGCAGGAAGAGCTTTTAAAGCCAAACTACCAAAGAACTTTAATACAAAAAAAGAAGCCGAAGAGTTTTTAAACAAAAACATCGGTTCCAATTATAAAGTAGGCGATTTAGAAACAAAACCTACTAAAAAATCTCCAACAGGACCATTTACGACTTCAACACTTCAACAAGAAGCAGCACGTAAATTATATCTTCCAGTTGGAATCACAATGCAATTAGCTCAGCGTTTATACGAAGCTGGACTTATTACTTATATGAGAACGGATAGTGTCAATCTTTCTAAAGAAGCAATGGATGCTGCTCAAGCCGAAATCATAAAATCTTACGGAAAAGAGTTTTCAAAACCGAGAACGTTTACCAATAAAAGTAAAGGAGCACAAGAGGCTCACGAGGCAATTCGTCCAACGGATATGTCGCGTCATACAGTAAATATCGATAGAGATCAAGCTCGTTTGTATGATTTAATTTGGAAAAGAACATTAGCTTCTCAAATGAGTGATGCTGAATTGGAAAGAACCAATGTGAGAATTGAGGCAAATAATCATTCAGAAGTTTTTACAGCTTCTGGAGAAGTAATCAAGTTTGAAGGTTTCTTGAAAGTATATCTTGAAGGAAATGATGAAGATGAGGAAGAACAAGAAGGAATGTTACCTGCAATGAAAGTCAATGAAAAATTGAGTAATAATTACATCACTGCTACAGAACGTTATTCGCGTCCACCAAGTCGATATACAGAAGCATCTTTAGTTAAAAAACTTGAAGAGCTTGGTATTGGTCGTCCATCAACTTATGCACCAACTATTTCTACAATCATTAACAGAAGTTATGTGGAAAAAGGAACTCTTGAAGGTCAAGAACGAAAATATACACAATTGACATTGCAATCAGGAAAACTATCTGATGTAATTCTGAAAGAAAATACAGGTTCAGACAAAGGAAAATTAGTTCCAACCGATATCGGAAACATTGTAACAGACTTCTTGGTTAAGAACTTTGAAAAAATATTAGATTATAATTTCACTGCCAAAGTGGAACAAGATTTTGACGAAATTGCAGAAGGAAACATCAATTGGACAACAATGATGCAGGAGTTTTATGATAAATTCCATCCAAATGTTAAAGATGTTGAAGCCAATGCTGATAGAGAAAGTGGTGAAAGAATTTTAGGAAAACATCCAGAATCAGGAAAAACGGTTTTGGTTCGTTTAGGAAAATTTGGTGCCATGGCTCAAATTGGAGATAGTGATGATGAAGACAAAAAATTTGCAAGTTTACGTCCAGAACAAAATATCGGAAACATTACTTTGGAAGAAGCATTGAATTTATTTTTACTTCCAAAAGTTTTGGGGACTTATAAAGGTGAAGAAGTGGAAGTAAGTTTAGGTCGTTTTGGGCCGTTTGTCCGTTTCGGAAAAGTGTTTGTTTCACTTCCAAAAGGAGAAGAGCCACTTGATGTAGATTTAGAAAGAGCAAAGGTTTTAATTGATGAAAAAACACAAGCTGATGCACCAATAGCTGTTTACAAAGGCGAAGGCGTTCAGAAAGGAACAGGAAGATTTGGACCATTTATCAAATGGAATGGAATTTTCATCAACGTTTCAAAAAAATATAATTTCGATAATTTATCTCAAGCTGATATTGAGGAATTAATTGAAGATAAACTTCAAAAGAACATAGACAAAGTAATTCACAATTGGGAAGCTGAAGGGATTTTAGTTCAAAAAGCTCGTTGGGGAAGAAGTGAAATTACTAAAGGTAAAATCAAAATTGAATTGAGTAAAGATGTTGATGCTTCAAAATTGACTTTAGCTGAAGTTCAAGAAATGATTGCCAAAAAAACACCTGCAAAAAAACCTGCAGCTAAAAAAGCACCAGCCAAAAAAACAACTACCAAAAAGAAATAATAAATGGAATTCGATTTTCTTGCACCTTTAGATAATGATTTGATAATTGATATTATGCAATTGTCATCTCAGCATTTGTCTAGTAAAGTTGTGTTTCATACTGAAGCGGAATTCCCAGATATTTCAAAAGTTAATATTGCCATAATTGGTGTTCTTGAAAATCGTGGAAAAGATTCGAAAGAAGTTGATTTATCTAATGTAAGAAGAGAATTATATAGCTTGTTTCCAGGAAATTGGAGTAAAACTATTGCTGATTTAGGTGATATTTTAGCAGGAAATTCTTCTGATGACACTTATTTTGCATTGCAAAAAGTAGTTTCTAAACTTATTAAAAATAAAGTAATTCCTATTGTTATTGGTGGATCACAAGATTTAACCTATGCAATGTATCGTGGTTATGATGACTTGGAGCAAATGGTAAATTTGGTTTCTATTGATAATAAATTCGATTTAGGAAAACAGGAAACTTTAATAAGCTCAGAGTCTTATTTGTCTAAAATAATTATTGAAGAGCCAAATAATCTTTTCAATTATAGTAACATTGGCTATCAAACCTATTACAACTCTCAAGAAGAAATAGATTTGATGGAGAAATTATTCTTTGATGCTTATCGTTTAGGAGAAGTTTGTAATAATATAGCAATAGCAGAACCAGTTTTTCGTGATGCCGATTTAGTAAGTTTCGATTTAACTTCAGTAAAATCATCTGATTCAGGAAATTTTACCAATTTTCAGCCAAATGGATTTAATGGTAAAGAAATATGTTCTTTGTCTAGATATGCTGGAATTAGCGATAAAGTTTCGTGTTTAGGTGTTTTTAATCACAATGATACAAAGCAAGAATCAGTTTTGATTGCCCAAATAATTTGGTATTTTATTGAAGGTATACATTATCGTTCTAATGAGTATCCATTTGGAAGTAAAGAAAATTACATAAAATATACAGTACCGTTTGAAGATGAGGATATTGTGTTTTTTAAAAGTGATAAAACAGAGCGTTGGTGGATAGAAATACCATTTTTTGCAAATACTCACAATAAATTAAAAAAGAATACGTTATTACCATGTTCTCACGAAGATTATTTGGCAGCTTGCAACCAAGAGTTTCCTGAGCGTTGGTGGAAAGCACAACGTAAGAGCATTTTATAAGAACTTTTGTAAATAAAAATCTTATAAAATCTTATAAACATAAAATTTGTAAGAAAAAATATATAAAAACAATAAAAAAGCGTTAATAAACGCAATTATTTGCATTTTATCGATGATTTTATTTTGTCAATAAATATATAATTGTATTTTTGGTCAAGAAAATAAAATTTTAAGATATAAATAATTGTTTTTTTCAAAAATAATAGATAGGTTTACGCCCTTAAAATAAGAATACATAATTAACCCAAATTAATATGAAGAAGTTCATTGCATTTGCATCTGTTTTAACACTACTAGTTAGCTGTGGTAAGTCTAACGACAAAGGAGAATTAGTAGGAGTAAAAGGAAAAAAATGGCATCCAGAAAAACCATACGGAATGACTTTAGTTCCAGGTGGTGCTTTTATTATGGGTAAATCAGATGATGATTTAGCTAATGTTCAAGATGCTCCAACTAAAACAGTAACTGTTAGATCATTCTATATGGATGAAACAGAAATTACTAATAGCGAGTACCGTCAATTCGTTGAATGGGTTAAGGACTCTATTATTAGAGTGCGTTTAGCTATTCTTGCTGATGAAGTTGGTCAAAAACCAGGTTCAGGTAAAGGTGGAAAAAATGCAGGTAGCATTGGTGATTTCGCTTTTGCAGATCAAGATCCAGCTAAAATGACTCCATACGATAAGTATATGTATGAGAATTATTACAGCGTAGGAACTACTGATGATCCTTATGCTGGAAGAAGATTAAATAAAAAGACAAAATTAATTACTGATACAAAAAAATATCCAGACGAATATTATGTAGAGGTAATGGATACAATGTATTTACCAGTTGCTGAATCATTTAATGGTTTAAGAACAATTGATGTTGATAAATTGAAATTCCACTATTCATGGATGGATATCCAAGCAGCAGCTAAAGCTAAAGTTGGAAAAAGAAGTAAATTCATCAAAACTGAAAATACTAAAGTTTATCCTGATACAACAACTTGGATTAAAGATTTCTCTTACTCATACAATGAGCCAATGCACAACGATTATTTCTGGCACCAAGCTTATGGAGATTATCCAGTTGTTGGAGTTAACTGGAAACAAGCGAAAGCATTTTGTGCTTGGAGAACGTTGAACAAAAACATTTACGTTAAAAAGAAAAAAGGAAGAGATTTGATTAACTCATTCCGTTTACCAACAGAAGCAGAATGGGAATATGCTGCTCGTGGTGGTCTAGAATCAGGAAATTATCCTTGGGGTGGTCCTTACACTAAAAATGATAGAGGATGTTTCATGGCTAACTTTAAACCTAATCGTGGAGATTATGCAGCAGACCAGTCATTGTATACTGTAGAAGCTAAATCCTATGAGCCAAATGGATACAACCTTTACAATATGTCAGGAAACGTATCAGAGTGGACAGATTCTTCTTATGATGCATCAGCTTACGAGTATGTTTCAACAATGAATCCAAATGTTCCAGATACTTCAAACAAACGTAAAGTTGTTAGAGGAGGTTCTTGGAAAGATGTTGCTTACTTCTTACAAGTAGGAACAAGAGATTTCGAATATCAAGACACAGCAAGAAGCTACATTGGTTTCAGAACAGTTCAAGATTACATGGGAACTCAAACAACCGGAAACGGAAAGATTAAAAGATAAATTGTATATTAACTAACTTAATTATATTAAACTTAACTAACTAAATTATTATTATGGGATTATTATCACCTAAAGTTATGAATTTCGCCTATGGTATGGGTGCAGCAGTTGTAATTGTTGGAGCATTATTTAAAATTGCTCACTTTGAATTAGGGCCTTTAACAGGTACTGTGATGTTAACAATTGGATTATTAACAGAAGCTGCAATTTTTGCTTTATCGGCTTTTGAAGCTCCACCAGCAGAATTAGATTGGTCATTGGTTTATCCTGAATTAGCAGGTGGTCAAGCTAAAGAAAAATCAGCTAAAAAAGAAGATCCAAAAGAAGCACAAGGTTTGCTTTCTCAAAAATTAGATAATATGTTGAAAGAAGCTAAAATCGATGGTGAGTTGATGGCTAGCTTAGGAAATAGCATTAAAAACTTTGAAGGTGCTGCAAAATCAATTTCTCCAACTGTAGATGCTATGGCTGGTCAAAAGAAATATGCTGAAGAAATGACTAAAGCTGCTGCTCAAATGGAAACATTGAACAGTTTGTATCAAGCGCAATTACAAAGTGCTGAAAGAAATGCACAAATCAATAACGAAGTTGCTGAAAACAACTTAAAATTAAAAGACCAAATGCAATCATTAACTTCTAACTTATCTACATTAAACAATGTATATGGTGGAATGTTATCTGCAATGAGCAATAAAGGATAATTAGTTTTTTTAACTAAATTTTATTAAATTAACAATTAAAACTAATTAGAAAAAATGGCAGGAGGAAAATTAACCCCTAGACAGAAGATGATTAACCTGATGTATTTGGTTTTCATCGCGATGTTGGCAATGAATATGTCAAAAGAAGTCCTTTCGGCTTTTGGTTTGATGAACGAAAAATTTGATGCAGCTAATGCATCAGCAACAGCTACAAATGAGCAAATGATGCTTGCTCTTGATACCAAAGCAGCTGAGGCTAAAGGAGAGTTTGCTGTTGCTGCAGTTACTGCGCACAAAGTTGAAGCTGCAACAAAAAAATTCTATGATTTTGTTGGAACTCTTAAAGCTGAAGTATTAAAAGGTGTTGAAGCTGAAGGTGGAAAGTTACCTTATGAAGCAATGGATAAAGCTGATAATTTAGATCACAGTTGGTTTACAGGTGATGGTTACACAAAAAGAGGTAATGAAGTTATTGCTGCTATTGAAGCATATAAAGCTGATTTGAATGCAGCTTTAGGAGGAGAAAAAAAATATGCTGCAATCTTGAAAGAGATTACAGGTAAGTTTGATGTAGCTCCAGTTGCTAATAAAGAAGGAGTAAAAATTAAATATTTAGATTACCACTTTAAAGGTTTTCCAGCAATTGCATCTTTAGCTAAATTAACTGCTTGGCAAAATGATGCTAAGAAAGCTGAATCTGATGTTATTAGTGCTGCTTTAGGAAAAGCTGCGGTTCAAGCTGCATCTTACAGTAATTACCAAGCTATTGTTGCTCTTGACAAGAATGTATATTTCCAAGGTGAGCCAGTTACTGGTAAAGTTGTTTTAGGTCGTTATGATGAAAACACAAAACCAACTTCTTTCCAAGGTCCTGGAAAACTTGTAAATGGACAAGCTATTATCTCAACTACTGCTGGTGCAGTAGGAGAGCAAAATCTTAGTGGTCAATTTACTTTTGTTGAAGAAGGTAAAACTATTCCATTAAAATTCCAAGGTAAATACGTTGTTGTACCACGTCCAAATTCAGCTAACATTTCTGCTGATAAAATGAATGTTGTTTACAGAGGTTTACCAAACCCACTTACAATTTCATTCGCAGGTATTGGTGATAATAATGTAACTGCATCTGGTCCTGGTGTTTCATCTGCTGGCGGAAAAGGAAAATATAATTTAACTCCAGGAGCTGGTACTGAAGTAACCGTTACTGCGTCAGGTAAAATGACAGATGGTAAAGTGGTTTCTGATAAGAAAGTTTTCAGAATTAAAAACATTCCTGCGCCAGCTGGTTCAATCGGAGGTACTCCAGGTTATCAAAAAGGTGCTAAATCTCGTTTAGAGGCTTCTACTATTGGAGCAATGTTACCAGATTTTGTTTATGATTTAAATTTTGAAGTTACTCAATTTGCATTTAAAGTTCCAGGTCAAGCTTCTATTGTTGTTAATGGAAATAAAGTTGACGGAAGATGTAAAGCTGCATTAGCAAGAGCTAAGGCTGGTGATCAAATCACAGTATCTGATATAAAAACAAGAGTTAGTGGTGTAAGTGTTGCTATGAAAACTGCAGCACCAGCTATTTACGAAATACAATAAAAATTTAAGTTTGTCGTTATAAACCTACTTAGATAACTTAGAATAAAAATTATGAAATTGAAAAACTTTTTGTTAGTTGTTTTTAGTGTTGCAGGAACTTATGTTGCTTCTGCTCAATCTAATTTATTGAATGCTAAAACACCAGATGAGATAGGTAAAAAAACAGCTGCTCAACTTGAGTCTGATAATGACAAACCTCTACCTTATGGTTATGTTCACGACAGAGATGTTTTGATGGGTAAGACTACTTGGGAGTTAATTGATGTTGATGAAAGAATCAATTTCCCATTGTACTATCCTATTGATACTGCTTTTGTTGGTAAAGAAAGAAGGTCACTTTTTCAAGTTCTTTTGAATGGTATTAAATCAGGTAAAATCACTGAGGTTTATGGTGATGACTATTTTAATGCAAAAAAATCTTTGAAAGATATCGAATCTGTTTTTAAATATAGAGATACTACTCAAGCTGGTATTGACGAATTTAATAACTATTATGATGATTACAAATCTGGAGCAAAAGTTTTATCAGCGGAATTTATAAATGAAACTGTATTAAGTGCAAAAGATGTTTCAGGATATAGAATTAAAGGTTTTTGGTATTTTGATAAGCGTCAAAGTGAATTAAAGTATAGATTGCTTGCAATTTGTCCAATTGCAATTGAAGCAAGAGACAAGGCTAAAGGTAATACAGATACAATTGATTTGTTTTGGGTTTATTTCCCATCAATAAGAGACGTATTGCATGAAGCTAAAGCATTTAATGATAAAAATTCAGCTATGCCGTTAACATTCGACCATTTGTTAAATTCTAGACGTTTCAACGGTGTCATTTACAAAGAAGAAAATGTTTATGGTGACAGAACTATTCAAGATTACATGAAAGATAATGCACAAATGCAATTATTAGAATCAGAAAGAGTAAAAGAGAAGATTCGTAATTTTGAGCAAGACATGTGGAACTACTAATATTAGTTTTCAAATAATATAAAACTCTTATCGAAAGATAAGAGTTTTTTTATGTCCATTATTTATCTTTACAATCTCTAAGTAACTTTTTATGTTAGATTATATTATTGTTGGTTCTGGTCTTGCGGGTATTGCTTTTTCTGAAATTGCACTTCAAAATAATAAAACTATTTTGGTTGTAAACAATCAATCTCAAAACTCATCAAGAATTGCTGGAGGATTATATAATCCAGTTATTTTAAAACGTTTTAGTGAGGTTTGGCAAGCAGAAGAGCAATTAGAATTGTTGTACAGTTTTTACGCAAATCTTGAAAAAAAGCTACAAATTAAGTTGGATTACAAACTGCCACTTTTGCGTAAATTTTATTCAGTAGAAGAACAAAACAATTGGTTCACTGCTTCAGATAAACCCAATCTGTCAAAGTTTCTTTCAACTAATTTAATCACCAAGAAATGGAATTCAATTTCTTCACCTTTTAATTTTGGTGAAGTTTTGTATTCTGGTTATGTCGATACAAATTTATTAGTTGATTCATACAAACAGTTTCTTATTAACCAAAATGCATACTTAGAGGATACCTTTGATTATTCAAATCTAATTATAGATAATGATTTTGTGGTTTATAAAAATTTGAAAGCTAAAGGAATTGTCTTTGCAGAAGGATTTGGAATGCTTTTAAACCCATTTTTTAATAAATTACCATTAGACGGAACTAAAGGCGAATTATTGCTTATTAAAGCTCCTAATTTGAATTTAGATGTTATCATGAAATCCTCTATTTTCGTTCTTCCTATTGGAAATGATTTATATAAGGTTGGAGCTACTTACAATTGGGAAGACAAAACAAATATTCCAACAGAAGCAGCTAAAAAAGAATTAATAGACAATCTAAAAGAATTAATTACATGTGATTTCGAAGTGATAGAACATTATGCAGGTGTTCGTCCCACTGTTAAGGACAGAAGACCTCTAGTTGGAACACATCCAGTTCATAAAAATCTACATGTTTTAAACGGATTGGGAACAAGAGGTGTTATGCTAGCACCTGCTATGGCTACTAGTTTATTCAATCATATAGAAAATCAAATTCCTCTTGATAAAAATATTGATATCTTAAGAATTAAGAATTTTGTCTCCAGTTTTTGTCAAAATGAATAAACATGTTGATGTAAATATTTCTAGCTAGTCTTGCTGTAACAGGCATTAAAAGTAAAATTCCTATTCCCAAAGAGATAAATGAAACCTTTACAGATAATCCTAATATTAATTTTGTTATCACAAATATTGCTACGCCAATAGCAACTGTTAATCCATAACTTACGTACATTGCGCCATAAAAAAACGAAGGTTCAATTACATATTGAGTTTTGCAATGACTACAAGTTTCATGCATTTTGTATAAAGTATTCAATTTATATGGATTTTTTTCCACATACATACTTTCTTCATGACATTTTGGACAAGTTCCTGTTAAAATACTATTTAATGTGCTTCCTTTTTTTAACATTTGCAAAAATTTTTAACAAAGGTACAGCTTTGTACTTTTCTTAATGTAACATTTGTCACAAATTATATGCTTAATATTCACAATTTATCGGTTTCTTTTGGTGGTTCATATCTTTTTGAAGAAGTAACTTTTCGCTTAGGTTCAGGCGATAGAGTAGGACTTGTTGGAAAAAATGGAGCTGGAAAATCTACAATGCTCAAGATTTTAGCTGGTGATTTCAAACCTGATTCAGGTCAAATTGCTACAGAAAAAGAAATCAAAATGGGGTTCCTTCGTCAAGATATCGATTTTGAACACGGTAGAACAGTTCTCGAAGAAGCATACGAAGCATTTACTGAAATCAAACATGTTGAAAAAAAGCTTGAGGAAATCAATCATCTTCTAGTTACAAGAACCGATTATGAAAGTGAAGAGTACGGTCAAATAATTGAAGATTTGTCAGATTATACGCATCGTTTTGAATTACTTGGTGGTTATAATTATGTTGGTGATACCGAAAAAATCCTATTAGGATTAGGATTCAAAAGAGAAGTATTTAATGACCAAACCGATACTTTTTCTGGAGGTTGGAGAATGCGTATTGAACTTGCAAAGTTACTTTTACAATCCAATGATATTTTACTTCTTGATGAGCCAACCAATCACTTAGATATTGAAAGTATCATCTGGTTAGAAGGTTTCTTAAGAAATTTTCCAGGAGTTGTAGTAATCGTTTCTCACGATAAAATGTTTTTAGATAATGTAACCAATCGTACCATTGAAATTTCTTTAGGAAAAGCATACGATTTCAATAAACCTTATTCTGAATATCTAGAATTGCGTCACGAAATTCGTGAAAAACAATTGGCAACTCAAAAAAATCAAGCCAAAAAAATTGAAGAAACAGAGAAATTAATCGAGAAATTTCGTGCCAAAGCATCTAAAGCATCTATGGCGCAATCACTTATTAAAAAACTCGATAAAGTAGAACGTATTGAAGTTGATGAGGACGATAATTCGGTTATGAATATTTCATTTCCAGTTTCAAAAGTTCCAGGAAAAGTTGTAATTGAAGCCGAAGATGTTATCAAGGCTTACGGCGATAAAGTCATTCTAAAAGACATCTCTTTATTAGTGGAAAGAGGAAGTAAGATTGCTTTCGTTGGTCAAAATGGTCAAGGAAAATCTACATTCATTAAAGCTATTGTAAACGAGTTTGAATACCAAGGCGAAATTAAACTTGGTCATAACGTTCAAGTAGGCTATTTTGCTCAAAATCAAGCCGAATATCTTGATGGCGAAATCACGCTATTGCAAACGATGGAAGATGCAGCAACCGATACCAATCGTTCTAAAGTTAGAGATATGTTAGGTTCGTTTTTATTTCGTGGTGATGATGTAGAAAAGAAAGTAAAAGTGCTTTCTGGAGGTGAGCGTAACCGATTGGCTTTATGTAAATTATTGCTTCAACCCATCAATGTTCTGGTAATGGATGAGCCTACAAATCACTTAGATATTAAGTCTAAAAACGTACTAAAAGCGGCACTTCAAAAATATGAAGGAACACTGTTACTAGTTTCTCACGATAGAGATTTCTTGCAAGGAATGTCAAACATCGTTTACGAATTTAAAGACCAAAAAATAAAAGAATATCTTGGTGATATCAACTTTTTCTTAGAACAACGCAATATGGAAAACATGCGCGAAGTAGAGAAAAAAGATGTAGCTAAAAAAGAAGCTCCAAAAGAAAATTCAAAAACTTCTTATGAAGATCAAAAGAAAAATAAGTCACTTCAAAATCGGCTTAGCAAGATAGAAAGTCAAATTCAACAACTCGAAAAAGATATTCAAAATGATGATAAAGCTTTGGCTTCTAATTATGACAAACACCTTGAAGACGCTAATTTTTTTATAGCATACAACAAGAAAAAAGCCGAATTAGATAAATTACTAGAAGATTGGGAAGTTGTACAAGGAGAAATTGATAGTTTATAATTCTCATGAACAAATATATAAAGCCATCAAATCTGCATTTAAGCATTTCAATTTTTATTGTAGCTAATATTGCATTGATTTATGGATTTAAACCCGACTTATGGTTTGATGTAAAAGTACTAACCATTGATGAGCTAAACATTTACAAAGCAATTATGGGAGTTTATATCGCTTTTTCATCCTTATGGTTTGTCGGAATTACAAATGAAAAATTCTGGCAAACAGCAACAATTTCAAACTTTCTATTCATGTTTGGTTTAGCTTTCGGAAGAATAGTAAGCATTATTTTCGACGGAATTCCATCAACACTATTTTTATTAGGAACAATAGGTGAACTAATCTTAGGGTTTTACGCTTTTCATCAATTCAAAAAATCAAAAGTATAAGTAGATTCTAAGAAGCTAATCCAACATCTAACATCCAACATCTAACATCTAACATCCATCCTCCAACCTCAAACCCCCAACTTCCTTAAAAGGATGTCTTATTTGCCATTCCGCTTCTGGTTCTAATTTCTTAAAAATATATTCAATGTATTTGTTTATCAGTTTATTATTATGATAAATAAAACCCGACATATTCACTGGAATTGCACCAATAGAACTCTTTATTTCTAAAGCAGTTCTTCCAAATATTATTTTTTCAAAACCTTTTTCAATACCATATTCCGTCATGTTGTAAAGCATATTCAAATACAGCATATTTTCTTTTTGAACTTGTGAATCATAACCTAAAAAGTAGGTTTCTAACACAGTGCCATTAAGAAGAATTGTATGAAATCCAACTAATTTATCTTTTAGAAAGTAACCAAAAATCAGAAAGTGATTTTGACATTGCTTCTTCATTGTAGAAAAATGATTTTTTGCCAAAAAGAAGGTGTTGAAAGGTGCATTTTTAGCTACATAATGGTACAAATCGTAAATAGTTTCTTCATGTAAAACTACTTGTTCAAATGTCAATTCTTTAACAACAATTCCGTCAAACTTCTTGTGAGCTCGTTTGTATTGATCGCGGTATTTTTTAGAAAATGAAGCAATATAATCTTCTTTGTTTTTCCATTTTTTGTCCAAATAGAAAATCATATTTGGTTGCGTATTAAACTCGTATGTATTAGACAGACTAAATTTTTTCAATTCAACTGAGCAATGTTCATAGAAATCTTTAAATGAAACCAAATGAATTTTAATCTTTTTATTCTTGAAATAAGTGGTTATCTCTTTAGCAGATTCCATTAAAATTTCGCTGATGTGCTCAAAATCAATTACTTTAGAAAAAGCATAACCATTTTGACCAGTAATCATATTATTTCCAATAAATAAAGTATGTGAAGCGAAGTTTTTAAAAATAAAGTTTCTAATAAAAGTCTTAAAACACTTATCTCTTTCACCAAAAGATTCTAACTTATTTAAGTCTAAATATTGCGCCAATGAAACACCAATAAGTTCTTGATTTTCAAATGTCCCAATATAAAAACATTGCATATTTGTTGGTGCCGATTTTTCGAGAACCTCCAAGTAATGCGTTTGAAGAAAAACATTAGATACAGCCACATCATCCCAGTTATTTGGGAGTTCTTTAATGTGGTTATATATTTTAAAAGTAAGTCCTTTCACAATAAAAAATCGCTCCACAAAAGTAGAGCGATTCGATTATAATTAAATGTTAAATTATTGCATTGCACAGATAATTCCACCCATTATCATGCAAGAAACAACCCAGTATCCTCCAGCAATCAAAACATATTTCCAACTTCTTCTTTCATATAGAGCGCCAACTCCAATTACAGGTAAAGCAAAGAAAAGCCCTGTCATAAAACCATGTAAAGCTCCATGTTTGAAAGTTCTAAAAGCAGTTCCATGAGCTTTCATAAATTCAATATACTGTGGATCTGAAACGTTTCCTTCAACAGTGCCAAATACACCAAACTGATGAATAACTAAGAATTGTAAAATAAATGAAATAAAGAAGGCATAAAGAATAGACATTGCAAAAATGGCTACCATGTTTGTTCCTTCCATTTTTTCCATTGTTGTTCCAGATTCTTTCATCCAAATGTTTCCAAATACTTTTGGATTATACCAAATAAATCCTACTGCCAAAGTAGATAATGCAGCAAGAAGTAATGCTAAAAAGTTAATTTCCATAAATAATGTTTTATTGGTTAGTATAACAAATATATAAAAAAAGATAAATTAAAAAATAAATATTATTTGTAGGATAAAATTTATAAAATATATTAAAATTATAAAAAATAATGCATTTCATCGATTTTATTTGCTTATAAACGATAAATTTAATTGTTTTACATCTCAATAAATCAAACCATTATGAAAGCAACAATTACACTTTTAGTTACTTTATTCTTTTCAGCAACGATGTTTGCAGAAGTTACATTGCTTGAAAAAAACGCTTTAGTTAGCTTAAACAAGGCAACTAATGGAGAACAATGGATTACAAAATGGAATCTTAATAATCCAGTGAACACTTGGTTTGGTGTAAAAGTGATTAACGATAAAGTTGTTGCTATTGATTTGTCTAATAATAATTTGTCAGGGACATTACCACAAGAATTGTCAAATTTAAAATTTTTGCAAACTTTAAATTTATTTAAGAATAATATTGAAGGTTCTTTGCCAACAACTATCGGCGAATTGAAGTCACTTCAAGTACTTGATGTTTCTTTCAATAAATTATCAGGATCTTTGCCATCAGAAATAACTTCAATGATTTCTTTGAAGGAAATTCATTTGTTTATGAATAATCTTTCTGGTGAATTGCCAAGTACAATTGGAGCTTTAAAAAATTTACAAGTTTTATCTCTATACAACAATGATTTTTCTGGTGTGTTGCCTGAATCTTTATACAACTTAAAATCACTTAGAGTTCTTCAATTGAATAGTAATAAATTTTCAGGTGAATTAAGTAGTTTGGTTTCTAACCTTGTTGCTTTAGAAAGTTTAAGCCTTTTTGATAATAAAATGAATGGTCAAGTGCCATTAAATTTAGAAAAATTATCAAATTTGACAGAAATGAATATTTCTTACAATAATTTTAATGGACTAGTGTCTAGAAAATTAGCAAAGAAAGATATGTTGAGTTTAACAATGGTTGATCAATATGGAGTAGCTTCTACTTTAAAAGTTGAAATGGATAAAGATAAAGCTGTAGCTTCAGAAGAATAATAATAAAAGTATTTTTATATAATTAAAACCTTGGTGAATATTCATTGAGGTTTTTTTTGTTAAATTAAAATTTCTATATTTGAATCCATATTGTTTTATTATATCATAAAAAAAAGAGTTTTATCATGAATTCAGTAATGAGTATTTTGTTGGTAGATGATCATTTAGTTGTTCGAAAGGGAGTTGAACTTGTATTGTTGAGTTCTTTTCCCAAGGCTAATGTTTACAGCGCAGAGAATTATGATGACGCTCTTGATATTATGAAGACCATTAAGTTGGATTTAGTAATATTGGATATAAACATCAATGGTGTTGAGAATATTAAGATAATGAAGGCTATCAAAGAAATTCAAAATAAAGTTAAAATTTTGATTTTTTCATCTCATGAAGAAAAACATTATGGTACAAGATATATTCAAAATGGTGCAGATGGGTATTTAAATAAATTCTGTACTGAAGATAAAATTATTAAAGCAGTAAATCAAATATTCGAGAAAGGATTTTATTATAGTGATCAAGTTAAAGAAAAAATAAATTCAAAGTCCGGAAAGAAGAGAGGTACAAGCGCAATTGATAGTTTGTCAAATAGAGAATTTGAGATTGCAAAGCTTCTTATTTCTGGTGAAGGAAATCTAGAAATTTCAAACAAACTAAATATTCAAATGTCAACTGTCAGCACTTATAAAAACAGAATTTTTGAAAAACTGAATATTAATAATGTTGTTTCATTATCAGAATTATTTAAAGAAAATGAATAGCAATATAGAACATGTAAAAGAGAATTTGAATATTCTACTTGTAGATGATCATTTTATTGTAAGAAAAGGAATTGAGTTAATAATTAATTCCTTTTTTCCTAAAGCAATAATTCATAATGCCGAAAATTACTCAGAAGCTTCAGTAGTTTTAAGTACAATAAATATAGACCTTGTTGTTTTAGATATCATAATTAATGGTATGGAAAATATCAAAGTTATGAAAGAATTAAAGAACATCCAAAGCATCACAAAAATACTTATTTTCTCATGCCATGAGGAGGAAAATTATGGGTTGAGATACATTAAAAATGGCGCAGATGGGTATCTTCATAAATATTGTTCAGAAGAAAAAATAGTTAAAGCAATTAATGAAGTTTTAAATGCTGGTTATTTTTACAGTGAAGATATCAAAAACAAACTTGATAATAATTCTAAACGTAAACCTATTTTAAGCCCTATTGATTCACTTTCAAATAGGGAATTCGAAATTGCAAAAATGCTTATTGCAGGTAGTGGTAATCTTGAAATTGCCAACAAACTCAACATCCAAATGTCAACAGTTAGTACCTACAAAAATAGAGTTTTCGAAAAGTTGGATGTAGGTAATATTATAGCTCTTTCTGATTTCTTCAAAGAAAATATAAATTAATAATTTAATTTATTTGTTTTTCCGTAAGTTTTTGTTTTCTAATCCCTTGTGTTTATTGGTTTCAGATAATGTAGTCTTTGTTTTACAAAAAAAGTTAATGTTATAGTAACAATATTTAACATTTTTTAACTAATTTCGCACAAAAATTTTGCGATTTTAATCTAATTGTAATTTTTTTGTGTGTAATTGAAATACAAGTTTTTAACCAAATCAAACCCAAGTATGCAAGGCTTTACTATTACTAATAATGCTTCCCAATGTTTTATATTTTGGTTTTGATATGATATTTATTAGTAAAACTCACATTCAACTATATTTATATTCCAATCATCGCAACAAAGCTACCATTGAACGAAACTTATAAAATTATTTATTAATGACAATTTACATTTGTTTTTAAAAATCTATTTGATTTTAGTGATTTTTATTTTTTTATAAGAAACATGAAATTCTATAATTTTTTCAAATAATACAGCATTCAAAATAATATCATTTTTACACTTATGAATAATAAAACTACAAAAAGTATGCGAAATTTTACTTTTATGAAAACAAGCTTCAAGAATTTACTTCTTGTTTTGTTTTTTGCTTTACTGTCTTTAAATGTTTTTGCGGAAGGTACACCTACAGTAGCTCCAAATGCAGCAAACATTACGGCGCTTTTGAGTGCTCCAGATTTGAATTCTGGACCATACTTCAATGCTCCAGAAGACAATCGTGTAAAGTTTACTATTACTAACAATGTTACCCAAAATCTTTATTTTGGTTTTGATTGGAGGCAATATGCAGTTGGTTCTCCTCCAAGGCTAACTGATATTTATTGGAGAATTAGACGTTCTTCAGATTTAGCTGTTGTTGTTGGTCCAACATTATGGGATTCAGCTTTAGGTTCTGTTGGTAGTATAGATACCCATGCTCAAGCTTTAGCTGGTCCAAACATTGCAGGTTCTGTACCTACGGGTTACAACCCAATTATTTTTGATCCAACCCAAGATGGTGAATATTTCATCGAAATATACAGAAGTAGTGATGGTGGTCTAACCGCGAGAACTACAAATGCAGATAGAGCGGTTGGTGCGTTATTCGACTTAACAGTTGCGAATAATTTTGCTCCTTACACCAAGTTTAATGGTAGAGTAAATTCTGATAAATGGGGTTTTGTTGCTGTTTCTGCAACGTATGGAAATTTAGTTACAGCTAATGCAGAACCAGTATTATTTGGTTATACCAACGACCAAACCATTGTAAGATTAGATTTTGAAACTGGTTTTCAGCCAATTGCTTTTAATGTAGCTCTTAATAGTTATGGAACAACAAACGTTGGTTCTTGGTTAACTACAAGACGATCAAGAAATGATGCAGTTGCTCCTGGATTAAATAACGGTTATAGGGTATTCTTAAATGTACCCGATGCAACATTATATCCTGTTGGAGCAATTCCTACAAATCCTACGTTTTTATCACCAGCCGTAACAGGTTGTGGACCTTATTTAATAAATTATAATGTGGCTGAAGCAGGTGATGTTAAATTATTACTTGATTTAAATGGTGTTCCAGGTTTTCAGAACGCAACTGCCGATAGAATTTTAGAGGCGCTTGATGTTCTTGCAGGAAATAATACAATATCTTGGGATGGATTAAATGGTTTAGGCGTGGCTGTCCCATCTGGAACTAATCTTAATTTAGCACTTACATTTCTTAAAGGAAGGTTCAATTTACCTTTATATGACGCTGAGTTAAATAGAAATGGAATCAGAATTGGTATTATTGCACCTATTCCAATAGCTAATGCTCAGATGTTTTGGGATGATTCTGCTTTAACTAATGTTGGTGCTGATTGTACTCTACAAACAAATAATCAAACTGGAACAGGAATAAACAACTCTATTTTAGGGACAACTTCACCTGCTCACGCATGGAGTGGTGATGGAAATTTAGCTCAAACAATTCCGGCTCCTAATGTTGCGGGTAATGATACAGATGGAAATCAATGTACCGACTTTGGTAACGTTAGAACAATTAATACTTGGGGTTGGGGTTATACCTCTGCAGCAACTAACTTAAATATCGTTTTAGGATGTGCTAATCTTGGCGTTAATAAGACTGTGAGTAATGCTATACCGTTAGTGGGTAGTAATGTTACTTTTACAATCACTGCTTCAAATGCTGGTCCAACGCAGAGTCCTAATACAATTGTTAATGACTTGTTGTCTGCATCATGTTATACATTTGTTAGTGCCACACCTTCTGTTGGTACATACAATAGTGCAACTGGTGTATGGTCTATTGGAACTTTAGCTAGTGGAGCAAATGCTACTTTATCAATTGTTGCAACAGTTATAAGTCAAACAGGATGTGGTAACACAGCTACTATAACAGGTGATCAAGAAGATCCGACACCTGCAAATAATACTTCAACTGTAACGCCAACACCAGTATTAGATACAGATGGTGATGGTGTAGCTGATTTAAATGATTTAGATGACGATAATGATGGTGTTTTAGATACTGTTGAAAACAATTGTGCTCCAAGCTCACTTGCTATAAACACACCTAACTATCCTATCAATACTGATTTTTCAGGAACATCTCCATTAACAGGTTTGGGTGTTTATAGTGTAGCAAATTTTAATTTTGCTTATGCTTTGCAAGGTACAGCTACATGGGGAACAGGAATTAGATTGTTAAATACAGGAGGATTATTGCCTGATGGTATACATTTAAATGTTCAAGCTAATAATACCAATTTTACAAACGGAAATACAGCAGACTATACTTTGAATTTTAACACACCAGTTACTAACCTTTCTTTTAAATGGGGAGGTATGGACAATTCTGATGTTACAAGTTTTGAAGCATTCAATGGTGGTATTCCTGTGCCAGTTGTTGCGACTAATATTACTAATTTAAATATTCCAGCTGCTAACTTTACTTATCTTTCTCCAAATACAGTTGTTAGTACTAATGGTGGTGCAAATGCACCATCGAATTCAGTTCGTTTTTCAATAGCTGGTCCTGTAGATAGAATTGTACTGAAAAGTGGTAAAAATGGTACTGGAGCAGCAAGTGTTACATTACAATTATATGAATTAACGTATTGTTTGCCTTTAGATACAGATAATGATGGAATTCCAAACAGTTTAGACTTAGATTCAGACAATGATGGATGTTCCGATGCAAATGAATATTACAATTCAGCTTCAGCTGATGGTAATGATAATGCTACTTATGGGGTTGGAACTCCTGCTGTTAATTCTGATGGAACTGTAACAGCAGCTTCTTATACTGGTTCTTATGCAAATGCAATTAATAATAGTGTAACTACTGCTTGTACAATTGATGCAGTTAATGACCCATCAGTTACATTTGTTTCAGGAGTTACTCCTATTATAGCTTTAAATGCTTTAGGAAACGATACTATAAGTGGTGTTGCTGTTACTACTACCAATACTAATGTAACACCTTCTTCAAATGGTCCTTTAAGCATTAATGCTAACGGTGATGTTACTCTAGCAGCAAATACTCTGCCAGGAACTTACACAATAACTTATCAATTATGTGAAGCAGATCCAATTTCTGGATTAAATGTAGTTCCAGCTAATTGTGATACAGCTATAGCAACAGTTGTCGTTGTTTCTATAGATGCAATTAATGATACACCAACACCAGTTAATGGAACGCCAGGCGGAACAACGCCAAGTGTACTAGCTAATGATACCTTAAATGGATTGCCATTAAATCCAACTGATGCAACATTAACACCAGTAAGTGTACCACCAGGATTAACCTTAAATGTAGATGGTACTATTACAGTTGCACCAGGAACATCGGCAGGAACTTATCCAGTAACCTATACAATTTGTCAAGTTGCTAATCCAGCAGTTTGTGATACGGCTACATCTAGTGTTGTTGTTACAACAATTGATGCAGTAAATGACACTCCATCAGTAGTAAATGGAACAACAGGAGCAACAGTTCCAACTGTATTTGCTAATGATACATTAAACGGAGTTGCGTTTGTATCAACAGATGTTACTTTAACTTCACTACCATTACCAGCTGGTTTAACCTTAAATACAAACGGCACTATTACCGTTGCACCAGGAACAGCAGCTGGAACTTATCCAGTAACTTACACCATTTGTCAAGTTGCTAATCCAACAGTTTGTGATACAGCAGTGACTACAATTGTAGTTGCAACTATTGATGCAATAAACGATACACCAACACCAGTTAATGGAACGCCAGGCGGAACAACGCCAAGTGTACTAGCTAATGATATATTAAATGGATTACCATTAAATCCAACTGATGCAACATTAACACCAACAAGTGTACCAGCAGGACTTACATTAAATCCTGACGGAACAATAACTGTTGCGCCAGGAACGGCAGCAGGAACTTATCCAGTTGTTTATCAAATTTGTCAAGTTGCTCATCCAACAATATGTGATACTGCTACAGCTAGTGTTGTAGTAACAACAATTGATGCAGTAAACGATACACCATCAGTGGTAAATGGTACAACAGGAGCAACAGTTCCAACAATATTTACAAATGATACTTTAAATGGAGTTGCTTTTGTACCAACAGATGTTACTTTAACTTCATTACCATTACCAGCTGGTTTAACATTGAATTCAGATGGTACTATTACTGTTGCACCAGGAACAGCAGCAGGTACTTATCCGGTAACTTATACAATTTGTCAAGTTGCTAATCCAACAGTTTGCGATACAGCAGTTACTACAATTGTAGTTGCGACTATTGATGCAATAAATGATTCTTCTACACCGATTAATGGAACACCAGGTGGAAGCACACCAAGTGTTTTAGCTAATGATACATTAAATGGTTCGCCATTAAACCCGACAGATGCAACATTAACACCAACAAGTGTTCCAGCAGGATTGACATTAAATCCAGATGGAACAATAACTGTTGCACCAGGAACAACAGCAGGAACTTATCCAGTTGTTTATCAAATTTGTCAAGTTGCTAATCCGTCAATATGTGATACCGCTACAGCTAGTGTTGTAGTAACAACAATTGATGCGGTAAATGATACGCCATCAGTTGTAAATGGTACAACAGGAGCAACAGTTCCAACAATATTTACAAATGATGCTTTAAATGGAGTTGCTTTTGTACCAACAGATGTTATTTTAACTTCATTACCATTACCAGCAGGATTAACCTTGAATGCAGATGGAACAATAACAGTTGCAGCAGGAACAGCATCAGGAACTTATCCAGTTACCTATACCATTTGTCAAGTTGCTAATCCAACAGTTTGCGATACAGCAGTGACTACAATTGTAGTTGCGACTATTGATGCAATTAATGATTCTTCTACACCAATTAATGGAACACCAGGCGGAAGCACACCAAGCGTTTTAGCTAATGATACTTTAGATGGTTCACCATTAAACCCAACAGATGCAACCTTAACACCAACAAGTGTACTAGCAGGACTTACATTAAATCCTGACGGAACAATAACTGTTGCACCAGGAACAGCAGCAGGAACTTATCCAGTTGTTTATCAAATTTGTCAAGTTACTCATCCAACAATATGTGATACCGCTACAGCTAGTGTTGTAGTAACAACAATTGATGCAGTAAACGATACACCAACACCAATTAATGGTACACCAGGCGGAAGCACACCAAGTGTACTTGCTAATGATACATTAAATGGATCACCATTAGTACCAACAGATGTTACTTTAACACCAACAAGTGTACCAGCAGGACTTACATTAAATCCTGACGGAACAATAACTGTTGATCCAAACACACCAGCAGGAACTTATCCAGTAGTTTATGAAATCTGTCAAGTTGCAAATCCATTAGTATGTGATACTGCTACAGCTAGTGTTGTAGTGACAACAATTGATGCAGTAAATGACACTCCTGCAACTATACCAAGTGCAACAGGTGGAACAACACCAAGTGTTCTAGCTAATGATACTTTAAATGGATTACCAGTAGTACCAACAGATGTTACTTTAACACCAACAAGTGTTCCAGCCGGATTAACATTAAATCCTGACGGAACTATTACAGTTGCACCAGGAACACCTAATGGTACTTATCCAGTTGTTTATGAAATTTGTCAAGTTGCTAATCCAACAGTTTGTGATACAGCTAC
>LNFM01002050.1_pt1 | contig 43470 bp, 46 predicted proteins | sample 596031 | NCBI WGS metagenome assembly LNFM01 (sample SAMN04254537, study PRJNA301005) | activated carbon metagenome | isolation source: dual media filters at the Ann Arbor, Michigan drinking water treatment plant | place: USA: Ann Arbor
GCGGGCGCGGGGGCCGGGGCGGGAACCGGGGCCGGCGGGGGCGCGGCGACCGGGGCGGGCGGGGGCGCCATCGGCACGGGGGCCGGGGCGGCGGGCGGCGGGGCCATCATCGGCGCGGCGGCCGGCGCGGGCACCGGCAGCGTGGCGGAATGCAGCCCCAGCTTCGTGACCGCATCGGCGAACTCGCCGTAGGTCTCGAAGCCGATCATGAACTTGCTCATGTAGTCCTCCTGGGTTTCGGTGGTGTCGGGTTGCGACGTGAAGAACTTACCGTGATCGCCGAGATCACGTCAAGGGCTCGGCGCGGTTTTCTTCCCCAGCATAAAGTCGAGATCGTGCATCCACGCATCATCGACCGGCGGCGGGGGAGGAAGCAGGGGTGGCGGCAACAAAGGGCGGGGAGTTTCCTCCACCATCCCAAGGTCCGCCATGACATTTTGTATGGCCTCACGCAGCGTGTCGCCGAAGCCGACGCGCACCATGTCGTCGCTTTCGTTGGCCCATAGGTTCGGGCGCGGACCACGCAGCGGCATGACTTCCTCGTGCTTGTAGCGGTCATAGACCCGCACGGTCCACATGCCGTCTGTGTATCGCTGGCCAATGCTCCACACGAACCAGCCGCGCTTGCGCAGCAGATCGAGCAGTTCGCCCTCGTGCATCATGATAGCATCTCCTGCAACGTCCACGTGCCGGCGGTGAACGCCGAGAGATCGGGGATATACATGTCGGTGCCGCCCGCAGCGATGTCCAACTCGCCGACAGCGCGCGTCTTCTCGGCCACGATTTCCTGCACCTGCACATCGAAGCTGCCGGCCAGGACGATCAGCCGGCAGATGACGTTCCTGATCTGGCCGAGCCGGTGAATGCGCTTGATGGCCTGCCAGTTCGATGCGGGCGCCCAATCGGCTTCGAGCATGTCGAGATGGCACGCCGCCGTCAGCGTGAGGCCGGTGCCACCGCTGCGAATGTTCGCCAGCAGCACGCGCATCGTCGGATCGGACTGGAACGCCCGCACGAGCGCGACGCGCTCTTTCTCCGGCGTGTCGCCGTAGATGATGCCGCAGCGGAAGTTGTTCCGCAGCAGCACGTCGCGCACGATCTTCAACGCCTCGCGGTGGTGGGCGAACACCACCATCTTGTCGAGCCCGCTGTCCAGTTCGCCGCATAGCATGTTGGCGTAGGGCACCGCCTTGGCTTCGGCGAGCAGCCTGCGCATCGTGGCGACGTGCTTGGCCTGGATGCCAGCGATGCCGCGATCCGTGGCGATGGCGTCAAGGATCGCCTGATCGAGCCCCGGATGCTCCGCGAGCATGCGCTTGATGGTGTCGGTGCTGCCGTCCACCATGAACGGCGTGAGATGGATCGGCGGCAGTTGGTGCCCTACGTCATCGAGCGTGCGGCAGATGGAGTGCTGCGCGATCATGCTGCGCAACTCGTCCGTCATCTCGCGCTTGGCCGCCTGGACGGAACCGTAGGTGCGGTAGGTGACATCGAAGTAGTGCTTGCGGAAGCCTTCGAGCGGCATCTGCGTGGCGCGCATGAATTTCAGGAACGAGTAGATGTCGATGGGATCGTTGGGAACAGGGGTGCCCGTCAGCCACCACGCCTGTTGTGCCCACATCGCAGCGCCATACACGCCGTCCGTATTTTCTCCCAAAAAGGCTCGCGCGCGTGCAGTTTCCGGGTTCTTCAAATAGTGCGCTTCATCGAAGGCGATGAAGTCGAGCAGTTCGCACCGCTCGTGCAGCATCTTCGTCCAGCGCACCGCGAGATCGTAGCTGGTGACGAGCGTGTCATAGTGGCCATTGGCCCAGGCCACGAAGTCGTGGATCGTCACGCCTTTCACAACGCGGCGGCGTTGCCGGCCGAAGTCGGCAAACTCGTTCTTCCAATGCTCACGCACGGCAGCCGGGCATATGATCATGCCACGGCTCACGCCGCGTAGATCACACGCCCGGACTACCTGCGCCGTCTTGCCCACACCGGGCTTGTCCAGCAGACCGGCGCGCTCCCTCCCCGCGAGGAAGGCCGCGCCGTCGCCCTGGTAGGGGAAGACATCCCGCGTCATCAGCAGTTGACGCCCCACCACGCCAACAGGGCGGCCTCGGCGCGGTCATTCGCCGGCACCGTGACGCCCTTGTCGGCTCGCGCCTTCGTGCCGTGCGGCTTGCGGAACTTCGCGTGGTGATCCGGGAACGTCAGCCGCGCGCACTCGGCCGCCTGCTTCTTGTCCGCCGGCACGTCGCAGTCCTTCTTCCACACCTGGGGCGTGACCGTCTCCGGCTCCACCCCTTCGGCGACGAAAGCCATGTGAACGGCCGCCGCGTTCCAACCGAACGAGAAGCCGCTGCCCTGGCCGGCCATGCCGGAGACCTGTTCGATGATCACGCGCTTCACACCGAACACGCCGACGAGCGTGCGCGCCAAATCCGAGAGGCCCTTGAGATCGAGGACCGTCTTGAACTTGTTGCGCGACGCCTGGATTTCCTTCGTCGGCATATCCCACACCATGAGCGCGTCGGGGTGGGCGTTCTCCCCCAGCATCATGGCGGGGCGATACAGCGCGATCGCGCCGTGCAGCCCCGGATCGACGCCGACGACCATCTCACGGATGGCCTCGGCGTTGCTGCCCTTCCTTCGCGTGGCCATGTCAGTCACGCACCCGGCGCAGGATGTCGGCGGCCTGCATCAGCTTGGCGATCCGCGTGTCGATTTCGCCCAGCATGACGCGCGACTGCGCGAGGCTGCACTTCTGGCGCTGCGTCTTGCCGCTCGTCATGCCGAGCAGCGTGCCGCGCGAAATGCCCAGGCGCTTCGCCAAGTCCTCGTCCGTCTTATCGAGGGCTTCGCCGAACGCCACGAAGGCGGTGCGGATTTCCGCACCATCGGGCGCGGCGGTGGAAGGCGTGCCGGCAGGCACGGGAGCGGCCGGCGCACCACCAGCAGGCGCGGCAGCGGCGGCCTCGGCGCTGGGGGTCCAAAGGCCGAGCATGATGGCGGTCTCGCGATCCATCACCGTGCCGTCCGTCAGCGTGACGCTGCTGCCGTCCGCCGACAGCGCCGGACCACCGGCCGCCGGGGGCGCGGGCTCGGTGCCAGGGCTGCCGCCGGCCGGCACGATCGCGTCGATGTGCGACTGCACGATGCCGAACTTGGCGAGGAACTTGCCGGCGTTGGCGGCGATGGGTTCCTTGAGGTTCACCCGGATCAGCTTCTCGGCCGTGGCCTGGATGTCCAGCGCCGCGTCGGCACCTTCCTGATCCCACTGCAACAGGCCGACGAGCGCGTTCTCGTCCAGCTTGCTCGTCAGTGCGGGGGAGGCATCGCGCAGCGCGCCCGCCAGGGCCGAGCGATCGTTGCCGAAGATCATGGCCTGCATCTCGATCGCCGGCTTGATCACCGGCACGAGATCGAACGCCTTGTGCTCGGCGAAGTGATCGAGCACGAGGCCCGCGACCAGCAGCTTGGGCTTCACGCCGTCCGCCATCTGGCTTTCCGCGTGACGGAGGATCGTGGTGATCACGTTCTCCGGCAGCGGACCCGTCAGTTCCAAATCCATGTAGTCCTCCTGGGTTGTAGGGTAACTTTTTCACCCTATCGAGCCCGCTGCGCGGTGTCAATCAGGCTTGATCACTTCGAGACCGAGATCGCCCTGGCCGGCGGCGCGGATCACGACAGCCTCTTGGCCCTCCATGACCGCGACTTCAACCACCATATCTTCCAAATCGTCCAGGTTTCCCTCCACGGGGCTGCCGTCGCGCACCTTTTCGATCCAGTTTGTCAGCCTTTGCGTCAGGCTGGCGCCCCGCAGCTTGTCCATTTTGCTCATGATCGTTCTTCCTGCATTCGGGGGCATCGTCATCCCCATCCCACGAGAGATGGCAGCGCCGGCACCGATAGGTGCCGTCACTGCCCCGGTAGGCTTCGCAGCCGTCAGCCCCCGCGCTGGGCACGGCGCGTCGCCTTGCGCATCTGCTTCCGCATCTTGCGCCGGGCCGCCGCCTTGGCGGCAGGATCATTCTGCACGGCTTTCGTGCCGCGCACCTGCGTCATGGCCGGCGGGATGCTGCCATAGGGCGCGAACAGCGCGGGGTGGTGCGCGGTGACGGCGCGATCCGGGCCGCTCGCCATGTCGATGCCCATGTGCATGACCACGCGCTGTTCGATCGGGCCGAAGTCCATGGCGGCGATCGTCTTGCAGCCGTCGCACGGCTCGTGCTCCACCGTCAGCGTATCGCCGAAGACGGCCTTGGCGAGATCGGCATAGAAGTCCTCGGTCGGGGGCGCCTCCATGTCGTGCTTCTCGGCCAGGGCATCGAGCCGCGTCAGCGCCGCGTCCTTGTCGATGCACACGTGGTCGGTGCCGTGCTGCGGGCACCCCTCGTCCTGGCAGAGATTGAGCCGCGCTTCCTCGGCCTGGATGCGCTGCTGCGTCTCGCTGGCGCTGCGCGCGGGGGTGATCCCCAATTCCTTGCACCGCGCCCGCAGCGCGGCCATTCCAACAGTCAACGTGTCGCCCATGATCGTTCGCTCCATCTGCTGCCACCACTGGCAGTCACCAAGCGCGGCGCGTAGTGCTGGCGCCGCGCTGACGTGACTGTCAGCGGAAGAACTTCTCCCCTTCCGCATCGACCGCCGGCAGCGGCTTCGTCCACCCGGCGCTGTCGCGCATGGCGTCGGTGGCGCCGTCACCGGGGAAGGACGATTTGCCCTGCCGCACCTTCCAGAACTCCATGCCCACGCGCTCCATCGTGAACATGCGGCCGGGCACCGCGCCGTCCTCGATTTCCTGCGCCGTCGCCTCCGGGCCAAGCCACGCCTGGATGCCGGCGGCGTGCGTGTCGTGGTAGAGCGTGCAGTCCGCCAGGGCAGCGGCCTTGGCGTCCTCGCTCCACGCCTTCGCCTTCGAGATGTCGGGACCGGCCAGGGCCACATCCGCCATGGTCAGGTAGCCGTTCACCATCTGCGCGAGATCGTCTTCACGTGCCATTCTGTTCTCTCCTATCGGGTTGATGGTCAGTAGGGATCGTGGCCCCAATCGTCGGGGTCCCCGCCACTCGCGATGAAGTCGCGGTAGGCTTTGTTGTCGCGCTCGATGCTGCGGTGAAGCATCCAGATCAGCAGCACCACCACGGCGGCACCGAACGCGAGAAAGTAGAGGATGCTCATGATCGTTCACCCCTTTGGCCGCGCCCCTTGCGTGCGCGTATCCGGCTGTCGCACCACGTGCGCACGCCCCTGTCCGCCCGGTATATCACGACTTCCTCGGCGCCGTCATCCCGGATACGGCAGGAAATCAAGCATCCCCGGCCGCTTGGGAACGTCACTTCCACAATGCGTTCCGTGGGTTCCGAGTGTTCATGCGCGGGCGGTGTCACGTCCACGAAAGGCTTGCGCCGGTTGCTGTTGGCGGTGCTGGGCAGCGGCGCCAGCCTGTCCAGCAGCTTGCGCCGATCCGCCGCGTGCTGCTTCCGCTCGGCCGGTGTCTGGCACGCGCGGCAGCGTGTGCCCATGCCCACGCCGCCCATGGCGCAGTCGCACGCTGGCCGCGCGAGAGGGTGCGCGGCCAGGAGGTTCAGGGGTTCAGCCACGGGCGGGCACCGTGACCGCATCGCCGCGCCGGAACGCATCGCCCGTGACGGGGTTCTTGCGCACCGCGTGATAGACCGGGACCACGACGCTGTAGGGGTGGTGCATGTCGGCGCCAGCGCGATACGCGGCCACCACGGCGCCGGAGCGGTAGTATTCGCCCTTGCGCGGGCAGCGGGTGCCCAGCACGCGGTAATAGCACATGCCCATGTGCTCGAAATGCAGCGGCACCGGCTCCACGTTTTCCAGGCTCGGCGGCAGTGGGCGCGGCATCGGCCGATCGCGGCTTTCCACGATGAAGCGCGCAATGGCTTCCGTCATGCGTTCCGCCGGATCGGCGCCATCGGCCGGGAGATTGGCCGCGCGAAGCGTGTCCATGACAGCTTGCGCGGCAGCGTCACACGCGGCCAGTTCTTCGCCCAGCAGCGTTGCGTAGTGGTGGTGGATGCCCATGATCGTTCCTCGTTCTGTCCGCTGCACCATGCCGGCGGATCACTGCGCCAGGATCACCACGCGGTGTCCTGGCGGGGTGATCCGTCAGCCGCGCTTGATGCGCCGCAGGTTGATCATCATGCCTTCACCCTCGCCGCTGCCCGCGTATTCGTGGCCGGCCATGGTGCAGCGGTAGTTGAAGCGTTCCACGCCGCGCGCCTTGTAGCCTCCCGTCATGCGCGCCGTGCCCAGCACGTCGCCGCACCACGTGGTCAGCGTGCCGCCCTTGCCGATATAGGCGGTGAACAGTTCCGGCGGATTGGTCAGCAGTTCATACTGTTCCACCCGGCCGCGCATGGCGTTGTCGCACGCGGCGTAATCCGGGTGCTTGGCTTCCTCGGCGGACAGCCAATTCCGCTTGCGCTTGGCGCGGCTGGCGTCACCCTCGCGCATGGTCAGTTCCGCATAGGCGGAAGCCTTATCGCAGATGGCGCGTTCCGTTGCGTAGGTCGCGGCATCCAAAGCGGGCTTGATCATTTTGTGTTGCTCCATTGGGGTTGCACAATTTGTAAGGGGTAGCTGGGCGCCTTGCAACACATTTTGCACAAGGCGCCCATGATCGTCCTGCCGCGCCTAGCGCGCCAGCCGGGCCAGTTCTACCGCGACGGTGCGCCGGCCATCCTCCGCGCACGCGGTGCGCCAGCCAAGCCGGTTGCCGCGCAACCCGTCAAACAGCCGGCGCGCGGTTTCGGCACGTTCCGGGGTGATCAGCGGCGCGGCCAGCTTCCGCGCTTCCTGCATCGCGGCTTGGAAGGCTTCGCGCCTCCCCCGCCCTTTGCCTGTCGCGGTGATGCAATCCCCCGTCAGGATCACCGCGCATTGCCAGCCCTGGCGCTTGCCCATGGCCATGATCACCCCTCCCCCTCGCGATGCTTCGCCCAATCTTCCACGGCGCGCCCTTCGTGCGCCGCAAGGGCGCGCTCCGCAGCTTTGACGTGCGGCTTGCTGTAGGGGTTGCCGCCATGATCACCGGGCGCGCTGGCCCATGCCAGGACGGCGCGGCACGCCGCTATGGCGGCAGGATCGGGCGGGCTGCTGGGCAACCCCACGGCGCGCGTCAGCCCGGCCAGGGCATCGCACATGCTGGCGCTATTGCGTGCCATCCACGCGGCCAGGACGCCAAGCGCGGCGCGTGTGACGGCGCGCGAATTGGAAGGGAAGCCGGCGGGGATGCTGTCACGCGGCGGGCTGTCCAGCACCATGGCCGCGCCCTTCGCAGCTTCCGCCATGGGAGCGGCCAGAATGTCAGATGCCAGCATGTGGCGCGCGAGGCGCACGATTTCGGCGCCGCGCATGTCCAGCCGATAGCGGCGCCCGGTGCCAGGGTGCGCACGTGCCACGGTGTCATCATCCGTCAGGATCACGGAAAGCACGGGACCGGCTCCCCCGCCCGTTGCGCCGATTGTGAAGTTTGCCGGCGCGGTGCCGCTGTCCGCTTCGTTCCGCTGTTTGCCGTAGCGTTCAAGGCGCGTGCTGTATGCGCGCGAGGTAAGGCTTGCCATGGTCGCAGTTCTCCCGTTGCCAGCCGGCGGAATGCCGGCTGATCACTGCGCTAGGGCAGCGCACCACGTGGCGCGATGCGCTCCCTAGCGGGGTGATCAGCCGGCCGGGATTTCGATCCCCGCCCGTTCGGCAGCGGCCACCATCTGCGGCCATTCCAGCGTGTGGCACCCTACGCGCGCCGTGCCATCGGCGCCGATGCTGGACAGATGAAACGAACCGATGCGGTGCGATCCATACCACGGCGCGCCGGAAGCCTTGCACCGCGCGGCCAGTTGCAACAGCAGCTTGCCGGCGGACAGCGGGACGCGCGCACCCTGCGAGGTTTGCACTTCGTCCCGGATCACGCGCACATAGGCGCCACCCGTGGGGGTTTGCTGCGCCTCATAGGGCAACGCGACATCATCGCCCGCCAGCCATAGCGCCAGCTTTTCGGCGCCTTCCGCGCGCGCCTTGGCGACAGCAGCGGCGCGCCGGGTTTCGGCTTCCGCTTCGCGTTCCGCCTTGCGTTCCGCGTCGCGCTTCCGCTTGGCGATAGCGGCCGGGGTATTGTTCTTTGCCTGCCGCGCCTCATAGGCCGCGATCATGGCCGCGCGATCCGCTTCCGCATCGGGGAGCGCGGGACATTCCAGCCCGAACACTTCGCAGTAGCGGCGAAGCTGCGCCAGATGCCGGCCGGGTTGCCCGTAGTTATCCCCGTCACACGTGGGGAGCGCGGGCGGCAAGCCTTCCACGGGGTTGCCGTAGCGGTAGCGCGTGGCGCTGGCGTCGCACCATGACGGCAGCGCGCGCTTACGGGCGGCAGCGGCCATTTCCGCGCTGTAGCTGTTCAGCATGTGCAGCACATTGGCGCCGTGATCAGCGGCCAGCTTGCGCGCCGCGAAGGCTTCGCCGCTTTCATCGCTTTGCCAGTCGCGGCGCGTGTTCTGCTGCGATGCACGTTCCGCGCTGTTGCGCCCGTAGTTCTGGCCGGGCGGCAGGCAAAGAAACGGCACGTGGAACGTGCGCATATGCGACAGCGCGCGCCCGCCCGGCATGTGCTTGCCTGACGTGGTGACGCTGAAACTTTCCGTGGTGATCAGCGCCACATTCTGCCCATCCGCGCCGGGGATGATGTTGGCAATGGGCGTGCTGTAGCTGAACAGCACGGGACCGAAAAACGACATGTTGCCGTTGCCGGTGCGCGCTTCGTCCTGCGACTGCGCTGCCCAAACGTGGATGACTTGATCGTTTGGCATGACTTTCTTAACCATGATGGACACTCCGGGTTGTCAGCTTGCGGGATGCAGGCTGATCACTGCGCCCGATGCCGTAGCACCGGGCGGGGTGATCAGTCCGCCTTGCGGCGATTGGCGATGCAGAACGAAAAGCAAAGGCGCCCGATCCTGATAAACCGCAGCTTGCCGTTGCGAGTGTAGCGGATTGTCATGGCTTAGGCTCCCTTCGTCAGCTTGCGCATGGTGGTGCAGTAGGTCACGCAAGCGGCGCCATAATCCGCGATGGCGCGGCTGTTGATGTCCAGGCTGCACATGGTGCGCATCGCGACCACGGTGCGCACCATGGCGCGAAGTTCCGCAACGCTGATCAACCCGCGCTCGCACGCTTCGCTTGCCCATGACAGGGTTGCGGCGTGATGTTCATCATCCTGCATCGGAAAGCCGTTTTCGTTCGGCGCCAGCGCGGGATATTCCGGCATCTTGGGGTATTCTGGCATCTTGGGCATTTCGTGATCCTCTTTCGTGGTGGTGATGTGCTGCGGTAGTCCCGCTATTAAGGGAGATGGCCCGGAAGCTGTCAACCCCCTATCTGCACAAAATGTCTGTATCATGATTTAGACCGGGACACCGCGCGCCAAGCCGGCTTGTTTCAGCCGCAATCCGGCGCGCATCGCACCCAAGCGGAAATTGTGGAACGTGTGCCGCCCGGCCATCCACTCAATCCGCCAGCCTTCCACATTGTAGGACAGCGCGCGCCACGTCAGCGCGGTTTCAGCGGCCGGGACGGGCGCGCCGTCGCGCTGTAGCGTCAGCGTCAGCGGATCAGCCTGCACAATGCACGCGGTGCGGATGCCGCCGGCCGGATCATTGGCCCAGCACATGCCGCCCGCCATCATCGGCACGTCCTGCACAATCTTGGCGGCACGCTTCACACTCCCCGGTGTCATCCATCCCTTGGGCCAGCGTCCCGCAAAGAACGTGGCGCGCGGCACGTGATCAGCATCCCATCCGCTCCCCCACGGTGCCAGCGCCACGCAAGCCCATCCCGTGCTAAACGTGCGGCACCACGCGGCGCGGCCATCGGCACACTTCACGCGCACCACGGTTTCATCCCCGTAGGGGGAGAACGCCAGCGCGAGGCGCGCCCTGTTCAGCATGTCCGCGCAATCCTCCCCGGCCGCTTCCAAAAGCGCGGCACCGTGTTTCTGCCAATCGTCTATCATGTCGCCATTTCCTTAACGTGACGGTGTAGGAGATATTCAATACCTCCCATCCCCGAAGGGGAGATGGAGAGGGTATTTGAGATTGATTAGGGGTGCAAGGGGTTTGGGTCCTAGGCCGCATCCCTGATCACCATGCCCTTGGCGCTGGCGCATGAATGCGCCGCACCGTGCATCTGGCGCTTGGGCTTTGCCTTGGCGCAATGGGCAGTGTGCAAGCCATGGCAACGTGTGCTGATCAGATTGCGCCCGTGCATCCTGCTTGGATGGGATGGACTGCTAGGGCTTTGGGGGTATGGAAATCGCCATGTGGCACGGCATCACAAGGCGCCCGCGTTAATAAGGCTTGGCGTGCCAGGGCACACGCTGTCCAGGCTGCACACGCTGTCCAGCTTGGCCCGATCCGGGCGGCAGCGGTGCGGCTTCCTGTCCTGCTGCGCCTCGCAAAGCGTGCTGCACACGGTGTCCAGCTAGGACAGCATGCACATTGCGCAACCTCACCATGAGCGAAATCAAACACTTAGTGCAGGTATTGCCATAATAGTTCTTATGCGGCATCACGCCGCGCCTCCCTTGTTCGCCATCTGTTCCTGCTGATCCGTCAGCCATGCTGTCCTAATCGGGCTCGGCCCCTCCCCCGCCGGGGCTCGATCGGCAGCCGAGGGGGTGGGGGGACCCCCAACCGCCCGCGCAATGTCCAGCCGACCCCCGTCAGACAAATTCTTCATATTTTTCAAATAGATCGGCCCATTCTGATCAGCCCAAATCGTCTCTCTTGTAAAAATTATGCAGTTCGGCCATCGTGTTAGGGTGCCATCCATGGATGTCACGCCCCAACCCAAGCAGAAGGATAGCCCGCCATGCCTGCCCCCAACGGAGTGCCCATGCTGCCGCCGTCGCAGGAGAACAACCTGCGCCAGCTTGAGCAAATTGTCCACGGCGCGTTCGGCGCTGCGAAACGCTACCTCAAGCCCGGCGCCTTGGCCACGGTGATTTTCACGTGGCGCGGGAAGCCGGCCAATGCGGTGTGCATGAGCGAGGCGTCGATCGAGGACGTTTTGCTCGCCATCCGCCACCAGATGCAGGCCGCCAACGTGGTTCCTGCACACGGTGCCGTCCCCACGCTCAATTTGAACACTCCGCCGGCCGCGTCGAACCTCCCTGTCCAGGGCGCGCACAATGCGGATGCTGACAATTTGCGCAGCGTGATCCGCAAGGCCCTGCCGTTCATCTCCGGCCCTGGCAGCGACACCGCCCGCAAGATGCTGACTGCCGCCCTGCAACCCCCGCTGGATGGCGCGGAGGCGCCGCCCGGCACCCCTTTGCAGTGAGGGCGCTATGGCCCGCAATGCTCGCCGGGTGGTTAGGCGCCGAGTGATCGTGGACGAGGCGCCGCGCCTGCCGCCTGTCCGGCCGCGCACCACCGAGGAAGCCCAACTCTCCATGCTGGGCTTCGATGACTTCCCTCCCCACGTGAGGGAACTGCTGAACTACGGCGCAATCAGCGTGCCGTGCAATCAGGTTGTGCAGATTGTTCGGTCCTTCGGGGCCGACAGCTTCTACCGCCGCCTGAACACGCTGACGAAGCAGGTTCAGGAGAAGACGCAGACCGACATCAACAGCGCCGGAGCGGCGCTCGCCAAGAGGATGAACCTGACATGAACCCGATGATCCACAAAGTGAAGTGCTGGCCCGTTCCCTTCCAAGATGTGTGGGATGGCAGGAAGACCGCCGAACTGCGCCTCTACGATCGGGCCTACCGCCAGGGCGACTATCTGCTGCTGGAAGAATGGAAGATGCTGCCGCCGATGCCTGCCGGCGCGATCGTCCACGACACGCACGGCCCGGCGCAGCCCGCGATGCTGCTGCCGAACCCCTACACGGGCCGCTCGATCCTGGCCTTCATTTCGCACTTCACTTCGGTTGACACCGTGTATGATATGCACGGGATGAAGCCGGCGAGGAACAGCGATGATCCGGGGCTGGTGATGCTGTCGCTGGGCAGCATCCTCCGCTTCGAGCCTCACGGAGACTGAACACCATGATCCCCAAATCCACCGAGGCCACGCAGATCAAGGCGCTGCTGTCGCGGAAAGAGGAAGAAACCCTGTCCGAGCAGCAGAAGCTATTCGTGCTCGAATACATGGTGGACCTCAATCAGACGCAGGCCGCGATCCGCGCAGGCGTGCCTCCGCACCGGGCGGCCACGCAGGCGGCCCGGTGGATGAAGAAGGGGCACATCGTCAACTCCGCTGCCGCGCGAGCGTTGGCGGCCCGCAGTGCGCGCGTCGGCATCACCGCCGACCGCGTGCTGCGCGAGTTGGGCAAGGTAGCCTTCGGCGATCCGCGCGTGCTGTTCAACAGCGACGGCAGCCTGCGCAGGCCGCACGAATACACCGAGGACGATGGCGCCATGATCGAGGGCGTGAAGACGCGCCGCATCGTGGAAGCCAATGCCGATGGCGAGATGATCCCTGTCGAGATACAGGAAGTGAAGATCACATCGAAGCTGCCGGCGATCACCCTGGCGATGCGCCATCTCGGCATGCTCACGGAGAAGATCGACGTGAACGTGACGAGCCTCGCCGTGCGCCTGGACGAAGCGTTCAAGCGCACCGGCCGCATCCGCATCGGCGAGGACGGCAAGCCGGTGATCGAGGGCAGCGCCGAGGAAGTGGTGGACGAGGAAGAAGACGAGCCGCTGACGGACACGCAGCAGATGATCGCCGCCCGGCTGCGTCAGCATCTCCTGGCGCACGAGGCGTTCCCGGATGCGGAGCCCGCCACCCTGCATCCCGACGCGGACCCCACCGCGCAGCGCCCCGGCGAGACCGAGGCCGAGTGGCTTGCGAGGCTCATGACATGACCGTCTATGTGGACGATATGTTCAAGTATCCCCTGGGCCAGTTCCGTGGGATGAAGATGTCGCACATGATGGCGGACACCGACGAGGAATTGCACGCCATGGCCGATGTGATCGGGTTGCAGCGGAAGTGGTTCCAGGGCGACCACTACGATGTGTCGATGACGCTGCGGGCCAGGGCGATCAAGCACGGCGCGAAGGAAGTCACGCTGCGCGAGATGTCGCAGTATGCGATGTTCAAGCGTCAGGGCTTGACCCTGGCTGATCTGCTGGGCTGACGATGCCCACCGCGCTCGAAGCGGAACGAGATAGGCAGCGGGCGCGGATGAAAGCCCGTGCCCGCTTTCGTCAGAAACAGAAGCGGAAGGCGCTCGAAAAGGCCGCCCGCATGAAGCGAGAAGAAAGATGCGCGGACAAGACATCGAAGCCGAACTGATCAACGCGATCAGCGGGTATCGCCACGATCCGCTGGGCTTCATCCAGTTCGCGTTCCCGTGGGGCCAGCAGGGCACCAGCATCGAGAAGATGATCGGCCCCACGCTATGGCAGGCCGAGCAACTGATCGACATCGGGCGCGCAGTGCGTGGCGAACTGAACAACGGCAACACCGTCGATCTGCTGGGCATCGCCGAGCGCACGCTGACGGACGAGCCGCCCGAGATCAGGCGCAAGGGGCGCTTCGCCACCGCGTCTGGCAAGGGCATCGGCAAGTCGTGCCTCGTGGCGTGGGTTTGCTTGTGGGGCCTCTGCACCTTCCCCGACACGCGCATCCGACTGACGGCCGGCACCGACACGCAGCTTCGCACGACCACGATGCCGGAAGTGGCGAAGTGGTTCAATCTGCTGATCTGCAAGCACTGGTTCAAAATGACCGCCACGTCGATCTATTCGGCGGACCCGGATCATGAGAAGAACTGGCGGCTCGATGCGATCCCTTGGAACGAGCAGAACCCGGAGGCGTTCGCCGGCCTGCACAACCTGGGCAAGCGCATCGTCTTCGTCATGGACGAGGCGTCGCAGATCGCCGATCCGATCTTCGATACCACTGACGGCATCATGTCCGACGCGGACACCGAAGTCATCTGGTGCTGCTTCGGAAACCCGACACGCGGCATTGGCCGCTTCCGCGAAGCCGCCGAGGACCCGCGATGGAACTTCCGAAGCATCGACAGCCGCACCGTCCCCGTCACCGACAAGGCCGAGTTGAAGGCCCTTGTGGACAAGATGGGCGAGGACAGCGACTACGTGCGTGTGAACGTGCGTGGCCTGTTCCCCCGCGTGGCGACCACGCAGTTCATCGCCATGGACGTGGTGCGCGCCGCGCGCAAGAACGAGGCGGTGTCCAGCCTGAATGATCCGCTGATCCTGGGCGTGGACGTGGCGCGCTACGGCAAGGACAACTCGGTGATCTGCCCGCGCCGTGGGCGCGATGCGCGCACCATCCCGTGGAAGACCATCTCCGGGCAGAGCGTCATCGAAGTCGGCAACGCCGTGATCGAGATGTATAAGCGGCTCGGCGCGAACGCGGTGCATGTCGATGGCGGCGGCGTGGGCGGCGGCGTGGTGGACTACCTGCGCAGTCAGAACATCCCGGTCATGGAAGTGCAGCCCGGCGGCAAGGCGGACGGCACCAACCGCTTCCTGGGCATCGCCAACTATGCGAACAAAAGGACCGAGATGTGGGGCGTGATGCGCGACGCGCTGCCGACGCTGGCGATCCCCGACGACAACGATCTTGAGCGCGAACTGGTGTCGGCGCTCTACGGCTACAGGAACGACAAAGACATCCAGCTTGTGCCGAAAGAGATCATGCTCAAACAGCACAAGATCGAAAGCCCGGACCACGCCGACGCCCTGGCGCTGACCTATGCGTTCCCCGTGCAACCCCTGCTGAACGGCTCGATCGGGGGCGGCCTCCTGCCGCACGACAACACGCCGAACAAGGCCAAGACGGACTACGATCCCTTCGCCAACTATGGCGCTTGACGCCGCCCAGGCAGCCGAGCAATATGGCGGCTCTTGGACGTTTCCTCCCCAACTCGCCCCCGGCACCCCAGGTGTCCGGGGGCTTCCTTTATGCACTATCTTGCTTGACACAAGATGTGGTATGTGCATGGGCGAACCGGCACTAGAGGGGCCTCGCCATGGGTGGCAAAACCAAGACTGTGTATGTCCCGCAGGTGGACGCCAGCGGCAGCAGCAATTCCGCCGCCGCTGCTGCGGCCTACGTCCCGCCCGCTTCCCAGGCGTCGCCCACGGCATCGGCCGGCGACACCGGCAGGGCGAACGCCGGCACGGCGGCCGGCCTGGGGTTCGGCGGCACGATCCTGACGAGCGGTCAGGGTCTCGTGGAGACCGCCAACACCACGCGCAAAGCCGTCCTGGGGGCCTGACGCCATGACGCTCGATCTGTCGGCCAACACGCTTCCTTCCGAGGACGCCACCCGCAACAAGGCCAAGGTGCAGCAGACGGACGAAGTGCGGAAACTCGTCCAGTCCATGTCGTCGCGCATCAACAGCTTGGACAAGGTGCGCCTGTCGTGGTGGAAGCATTGGGGGCAGCTTGCGCGCCTGATCATGCCCCGCCGCTACGAATACCTCGTCACGCCCGATCGCCAGGACCGCGGCGGCGAGATCAATCAGGCGATCATCAACAGCACCGCGACGAAGGCCGCGCGCGACTGCGCCAGCGGCATCATGAGCGGCTTCACCAGCCCGAGCGATCCGTGGTTCCGCATCACCGTGCAGGATGCCGAACTTGAGGAAGATCAGGATGTGCAGGAGTGGTGCGAGGAAGTGACCAAGCGCATCCTGCGCGTGATGTCCGGCTCCGGCTACTACAACGCGAAGGGCGTGCAATACCTCGATCTGGTGGTGTTCGGCACCGCGCCGCTGATCATCTACGAGGACGCGGAGAACGTGATCCGCTGCTTCAACCCGGTGTGCGGGGAATACTACTGCGCCGTGGGGCCGAACAACACGGTGGAAACCCTGGCCCGGCGCTTCACCATGACCATCTCGCAGATGGTCAACGAGTTTGGCGTGGACAATCTGTCCACCACCGCGAAGGCCCTTTGGGAGACCGCGCAGAACTCCACCAGCCTGTCCACGCTGGATCAGGAGTTGATCATCGAGCACATCATCGAGCCGAACCCGGACTACGACAGCAAGCCCGTGCAGGTGGGCCGCTTCGGGCTGCCGCGCCACTTCAAGTATCGCGAAGTCTATTGGGAAAGCGGCAGCCCCGAGATGGCGCTGCGCCTGTCCGGCTTTTCCGACAAGCCGTTCTCCTGCCCGCGCTGGGATGTGCAGGGCAACCAAGCCTACGGCCGCAGCCCCGCGATGGACGCCCTGGGCGACATCAAGCAGTTGCAGCAGGAGGAAAAGTCCAAGGCGAAGGGCCTGGACAAAATGGTGGACCCGCCGATGGTGGCGGATGCCAGCATGAAGAACGAGCCCGCCTCGCTGCTGCCCGGCGCCGTGACCTACGTGCCGCGCATGGACGGCAGCGCCGGGTTCAAGGCGGCCATCGACGTGCGCATTCCGATCGGCGAGTTGAAGGATGACATCCGCAACATCGAGACGCGCATCCAGGCCACCTTCTTCGTGGACCTGTTCATGGCGATCCTGGGCCTGACGGGCGATCGCCGCACCGCCACCGAGATCGCCGAGCGCAAGGCCGAGAAGCTGATCATGCTGGGGCCGGTGCTGGATCGCATCCAGCAGGAAGGCATCACCCCCGACATTTCGCGCATCTACCAGATCATGGCGCGCGGCGGCTACCTGCCGCGCCCGCCGCAGATCATGCGCGGCCTCCCGCTCAAGGTGGCCTACATCTCGCCGCTGGCCGATCTACAGCGCGCGGCGCAGGCCACCAGCATCGAGCGGTGGGTGGGCTTCACCGGCAGCCTGGGCTCGTCCCGCCCGGAGGCCATGGACAACGTGGATGTGGACGAAGTGGTGAAGCAGTATGGCACCATTCTGCGCGTGTCGCCGAAGCTGATGACGCCGAAGGACAAGCGCGACGCGATGCGCGCTGCGCGCAGTCAGCAGCAGCAGGACGCCACCACGATCCAGACGGGCGCCGAGGCGGTGAACGCCGGCAAGGTGCTGTCCGAAACCGATGTGGGCGGCGGCCAGAACGCGCTGTCCATGATCCTGAACGGAGGCTCGTGACATGGGGAAATTCGTCATCAAGCGTGGCGACGGCAAGTTCTACGGAATGTGGGGCTGGGCGCCGAACGCGCACGCTGACGGCGTGATGGTGTTCGGCACGAAGGCCGATGCCGAAGTCGAGATGCGCAAGCAGCGCATCGACGGCGAAGCGATCGTGCAGCCGCCGAAGATCGAGCCGGGCCGCGCTGCCGCGCCGAAGCTGTTCAGCAATGGTTGACGAGCCCGACGACCAGGGCGACGACACGCCCGAGGAAGAACTGCCGTCCGTCGATGCGTCCTCGCCGGAAGGCGTGGAGCGTCAGCGTGCGAAGCTGGTGGAACTGTCCAAGGTCCAGGGCGACATCCTGACGGCATGGCTGGCGACGAAGGACGGCCGGCGGCTGTTCTACGACATCGTGTTCAATCTGTGCGGCATCCACACGCCCGGCACAAACGGCCTCGCCGAGACCAACTTTTCTCTCGTCCGGGAGGGCGCGCGGCAGGTTGGCCTTGACTTGCAGACACGAGCGTTGCAGGGGGCGCGGGCACAATATATGGTGCTGCTGGACGAGAACCTACCCAAACCCTTGAAGGCGAGGAAGAAGTGACATGCTGCGCGATTGGCTGATGCGGACGGTGTTCTACGCCATGCCCGACGAGGGCGGCGGTGGAGGCGGCGGGGGCGAGGCCCCGGCCGCCGCGCCTGCTGCTGCGCCGGCTGCCGAGGGCGGCGGGATCGAGGCGGCTGCGCCGAGTGCGCTGGGGGGCGCCCCCGAGCCCAAGGCCGCCGATCCCGCCGCCCCTGATCCTGCGGCGCAGCCGCCGGCCGAGGGCGAGCCGAAGAAGGAAGGCGAGGCCGAGCCGAAGGCCGAGGACAAGGACAAGACCAAGGAAGGCGAGCCCGCGCCGCTCGATCCGAAGGACTACGTTTTGTCCGATCTGCCGGAGGGCATCACCGCCGAGGACCCGCTGGTGGTGAAGTTCCTCGAAGGCGCGGCCAAGGGCGGCATGGACAACGAGAGTGTCAATGCCGTGATCAAGACGCTCGGCCCCGCGATGGCCGAGCGCATGAATGCCGGCGCGGTGGCCTACCGCACGTTGCAGGAGGAATGGCTGACTTCGGCCATCAACGATCCTGCGCTGGGCGGCGGCTCGCGCGACAAGCTGGATGCGGCGGGCACGCGCATCAAGCAGGCGATCAACACGCTGGGTCTCCCCGACGACATCGTTGCCGAGGGGATGCAGCACTTCACTCTCACCGGGGCCGGCAACAGCCGTGGCATCCTGCGCATCATGGATGCCATGGCCAGCCGCCTCGTGGAGAAATCCGTTGTGCAGGGCAACGGACCCGCGCCGACCGGGAATGCGGCTGACCGACTGAACCGGCTTTACCCGAAGTCCAGCAAAAGCGCCTGATCGGCGATAGGAGGTAGAACAAATGGCTACTCTTGCAAGCAACTTTCTGACGCTCGCCGATTGGGCGAAGCGCCAGGACCCGGACGGGACCACGGCGGATGTCGTGGACCTGCTGTCGCAGAGCAATCAGATGCTCGAAGACATGCTCTGGACGGAAGGCAACCAGACGGACGGCCACCGCACCACCGTCCGCACCGGCCTGCCGACCGGCACGTGGCGTATGCTCTACCAGGGCATCACGCAGTCCAAGAGCACGACCGCGCAGATCACCGACAAGTGCGGCATGCTCGAAGGCATGTCCACGATCGACAAGGCGCTCGCCGACCTGAACGGGAACACCAACCAGTTCCGGTTGCAGGAGGACGCCGCGTTCTACGAGGGCCTGTCGCAGCAGATGCAGGAAGCGATCCTGTATTCCAACTCGCTGAACACGCCCGCGCAGATCATGGGCTTCACCCCGCGCTATTCGTCGCTGACCGGCGCCGCCTCCGGCGGCAACATCATCGACATGGACGGCGTGGGCAGCACCAACACGTCGATCTGGCTGATCGGCTGGGGGCCGAACTCCTGCTTCGGGATGTTCCCGAAGGGCAGCAAGGCCGGGTTGCAGCACGAAGACCTGGGCGTCGAGACCGTCTATGACGCGGCGAACAACCCCTACCGCGCCTACCGCAGCCACTTCCGCTGGGATGCGGGTATCTGCGTGCGCGACTGGCGCTACATCGTCCGCATCGCCAACATCGACGTGACGCTGCTGAACGGCGGCAGCGCGGCCAACCTGATCGCCGCGCTGATCGCGGCCTGCCACATGGTCCCGACCGCCACGTCGATGATGTCGCCGCACCAGACCGCGACGCGGCCGGCCGGCGTGCTGGGCGCGACGCGCTGGGCGATCTACGCGAACCGCACCATCTCGGCGGCGCTCGATCGGCAGGCGCAGTCCCGCGACAACATGCTGCTGCGCTACGACCAGTGGGATGGCCGCCCGGTGACGACCTTCCGTGGCGTGCCCATCCGCACGGTGGACAAGCTGCTGAACACCGAAGCGCGCGTGACCTGAACAAATCGGGGCGGCCTTCGGGCCGCCTCGTCTTCCCTGCAACCGAGTGCCGCGCCAAAGGCGCATGGAGAACAACCAAATGATCATGGACCTGAACCTGACGTTCGATGGCGACGGCACGACGCCCGCCGCCATCACCGTCACCCGCGACAGCACCAACGTCATCGACATGGGCGTGGCCGCCGAATACAGCGTCGGCGAACCCCTCGCCGTGACGGTGCAGACCGATGGCCTGTTCGCGGCGGCCGGTGCCGGCACGCTCACCATCGGCCTCGCCGGCAGCCCGGACAACTCGGCCTGGGTGACGTATGCCAGCACCCCGGCGCTGTCGATCGCGCAACTGAACAGCCGCGTGGTGGGCGGCCAGCCCTACGCCATGGCCTGGACGCTGATCCCGCGTCTGCCGGCCGGCGCGCGGCCCCGCTACTACAAGCTGATCTATACCGTCGCCACCGGCCCGTTCACGGCCGGCGCGGTCCACGCCTTCGTCAACCTGGGGCGCGACCACGAGGAAGCCTACCCGCGCAACTACAGCGTGACCGGCATCGCGCCGTAAGGCGCGTCCTCGCGAACGTGTAGGCCAGGACCCTACGCATTCTGTTCAACCCTCACGGAGTAAGACAAAATGGCCAAGGACACCACGCAGTATCCCACCGGGCGGTATGTGCTCAATCAGAAGGCGCACATGCCGCGCACCCCCGGTGCGGATGTCGAAATGCTCGAAGGCGGCACCGAGATCGTCTATGACGGCAAGCCCGGCCCGCACATGGATGCGCTCGATGATGACGCCCGGCTGGCCAAGGCGATGGCCGGCCAGCAGGACCTTCATCCCGAGAACAAGATCGCCCTGACCATGGGCAGCGCCGAGGATCGCCGCACCGAGGCCATGGTGGTCGCGGTGACGAAGGGCATCACCGAAGGGCTGGCGGCTGCCATGCCCGCCATGGGCGCGGCCATCGGTGCCGCGCTCGTGGCGGCGATGACCAAGGGCGCGACGGTGGAGGAAGCGAGCAAGCAGGCTGCCGCTGCCGCCACGGCCGCCGCGCCCCCGCTGCCCGGCGTGCCCGCGCCGCTGCCGCCCCCGCCCCCGGCGACCACGGCGACCAAGCCGCCGAAGCCGCCGAAGGGCGAATAACACGGCACGGGCGGTCCTTCGGGGCCGCCCCTGCCCCGAGTGCAACCACGGGGCGCCATACAAACTGTCGCGCTCCCTTTTGTTCAATAGGAGCGCGACATGACCCTTTCCACCGACAAGCCCTATGTCATCCCGATCACCGCGATCGCTGGCACCGCCACGATCCCCGTGTCCGGCATGAACAGCGTGGGCGTCTTTGCCCTTCTGACCAGCGTGGCTTCGGCGAACTTCATCTTCGAGGCGTCGCTGAACAGCACCAATGGCACTGACGGCACGTGGTTCAACATCCCCGGCATGCGCACCAACGCCGTGCAGGTGGAGTTGACCACGGGCGTCATCTCCGCGACGCCGGCCTACGGCTGGCAGTTCGATGTCGCATGCTTCATGTTCTTCCGCGTGCGCGCCACCGCCGGCACCTTCACCGGGAACGCGGCCTTCTACATCTACCCTTCCGCCGCGACGCAAGTGAGCGCCATCGCCCTGTCCGGCAATTCCGGCGGCGGCACGGGCGCCACTGCGCAGCAGGTGCAGGGCGCCGCCGTGCGCAACACCGCCTCGCCGGGCAACCCGCTCTATGTCGCCACCGCGCGCAGCACCAACCTCGCGGCGGCCACCGATGGGCGCAACATCGACTTGTGGGCCGATCTGTCCGGCAAGCAGGTGGTGAAGTCCTACGCCCCGGCCGAACTGGACTGGCAGGCCACGATGGCGTCGGACGGCGCCACCATCACCGTGAACACGGTGGTCGCGCTGATCGTCGCCGTCGCCACCTATCGGCGCTACGTCACCGCGATCCAACTGCACAACAGCAGCGCGACCGCGACGGAAGTGGTGTTGCAGGACACCACCGGCACGCCTGTCGTCATGTGGCGCGGCTACCTGCCCGCCAGCATGACGCAGCCCTACAACGTCGAGTTTCCCTCGCCGCTGCGCACCGGCTCCGGCACCGCGTCGGGCATCGGCCTGCGGGCGGTCACGGCGGGCGCCGCGATCCGGTGGTCCATCCAGGGCTTCGCTGGCCTGTAATCGTCAACCCCAGGAGATCGTGACATGGCGAAGATGGCCAGCCTCAAATACGAAGACCTTCCGCGCATGCAAATGCCGGAAGACGCCGTGGGGATGGACTACCCCTACGGCGCGCGCTTCTCGATCTGCGATGCCGCGTGTGAAGCTGTCGGCATCGACAAGCTGCCCGAAGTCGGCGCCACGATGTCGATGACCGCGAAGGTGGTTGTCGTCGGCGTGAGCGATGACGGCATGGGCAAGCGGATCGAGTTTCAGATCACCGACATGGGGCTGGCCAGCACCGGCAAGAGCGCCGGCACCATGGCGTCGCGCCTCTATCCCCGGAGCGACGACTGATGACCACTCCCACGGAGATCGCCAACCGCGCACTGATCGCCATCGCCGCCAAGAGCACCATGACCAACATGGCGCTCGAAAAGACGCCCGAGGCGGTGCAGTGCCGGACCATCTACGACAGCACGCGCGATGCTCTGCTGCGCGGCGCGCACTGGAACTTCGCGCGCCGCTACCTGCCGCTGTCGCAGACGAAGGCGGCGCCTGGGCAGCCGGGATCGAATGCCGACGCCTCGCTGCCCTGGAACCCCGATACGTGGCCGTCGCCGCCGTGGCTGTTTGAATACCTCTACCCGGCGGACTGCCTGCTGATGCGCTACATCACGCCGCGCCCCAATGCGCAGATCGGCGGCGTGTCCAATATGTTCAGCGTGCCGGTGTTCGCTCCGCAGCAATCGCTCGCGTCGATCGCCGTGCCGTTCAACATCGCCATGGGTTCCGACGCCGAGGGCGGCTACTCCACGGTGGTCAACACCAACACGGCGAACGCGGTGGGCTGCTACACGGCGCGTGTCACCGTCGAGGATCGGTGGGACCCCAGCTTTCAGGAAGCCATGGTGGCGGCCCTGGCGGCGCGCCTCGCGCTGTCGATCACCGGCAATGTGCAGGTGGCGCAGGCGAACGCGCGGCAGGCGATGGAGACGTTGCAGATGGCGCGCCTGCGCGACGGCAACGAGGGCACCACGAAGATCGACCGCGAGGCTTCGTGGATCAGGGCGCGCACGCAGAACGCGGACATGCCGATCCCCGGCACCAACTTCGTCGGCTGGGTGGACCCGGCCTTCCTGATGATCTGAGGGCACCATGGCCGTTCCGGTAATCCTTCCCAACTTCAACGCTGGCGAACTGTCGCCCGCGCTCGCCGGCCGCACGACGCTCGCCAAGTATCAGAATGGCGTGGCGGTGGGCCGCAACTTCTTCGTGGATTACCGGGGCGGCCTGTCCACGCGCACGGGCTTCTCGCATCTGCTGCGGTGCCGGCTCGAAGCCGACAATCCCCGGCCGCGTCTGCTGCCCTTCATCTTCAATTCGGAACAGGCGTATGGCCTCGAATTGAACGGCGGCAAGATGCGCGTGATCTACCGTGGCGGATACGTGCTCGAAGGCGCCTTCGCCGCGAGCGCCGTGTCCGCATCCGGCGCCGGCCTCGTGGTGACGATCCCCGGCCACAACTTCGTCGCCAGCGATTTCGTCAACCTGGGCGGCTTCGGCGGCTTGCTGCGCGCGAACGGTGTCAGCGGCATCAACGGTCGCACGCTGATCGTCCTTTCTGTCGCCGGCAATCAGGTGACGTTCGGCGACTACGTGAGCAACGGGGCCTATGCGCCCATCAATGCGGCGGGCTGGACGGCGTGGTCCGGCGGCGGTGTCGCGGCGCGCGTCTATGAGATCAGCACGCCGTGGAACGGCGACGTGCTCTACTCGCTGAACTACTCGCAGCGCGCCGACATCATGACCGTCACCAGCGTCGATTTCCCTGCCTACGACATTCGGCGCCTGGGCCATGCGAACTGGCAGATCGTGCAGGAGACCTACGGCTCGTCCCTCGCCTCGCCCACCGGCTTCGGCGCCTACCCGCAGAACACCGGAGACGCGGCGACGCAGGTGTTCTTCTTCGCCTATGCGGTGTCTGCGATCGACGCCGATGGGCGTGAAAGCGCCATTGTCGTGGCGACGTGCGAGAACAAGGCGCTCGATCAGACGATGACGCCCGTGCGGTCCAACAATCTGCAATGGGATGTCGTGCCCGGAGCCTACAAATATCGCGTTTACAAAGCGCAGCCGGTGCCGTCCGGTTTGCAGGGCGGCGGCCCGTATTTCTTCGGCGTGATCGGCAATGTTTACGAGAACCGCTTCAACGATGCGAACTACACCGTGGACTTCACGGTCGGGCCTCCGGTGCTGCGCAATCCGTTCCTCGATAATGGCGCGGCCAGCGTCGCGATCGTGTCGGGCGGCCAGAACTACCTCGCTCCGTTCGCGGTGATCACCGACAGCACCGGCAGCGGCATGCAGATCGCGCTCACGTCCGACACTGGCGTTGGTGCGTCGCCTTATGGCGAGATCGTCAGCGCCAGCGTGGTCACGAAGGGCACCAACTACACCGCGCCCAGCGTCAGCATCGGCGATGCCGCGCCTGCGGGCTCCGGGTTCGCCCTGGCGTTCAACGGCGCGTGGGTGGCGAACCCGCTGGGCACCGGCTTCGTGCCGGCGCCGGGCAGCATCACGATCGCCAACGGCGGCGTGAACTACCACGGCGGCAGCTACACCTTCTTCGCCGAGGCGCGCGCTGCGACCAACCCTGTCGGCAGCAACCGCGTCAACATCAACGTGACGCAGGTGGTGAACGGCGTGATCACCGCCATCTCGTGGGTGAACAGCGACATCACGCCTTCGCCCAGCACCGGCATCTCGTCCACCGGAACCGGCGACACGCTGAACTTCGTCTATGATGCGGACACGGTTGTCGGCACGGGCGCTGTCGTCACCGTGGCACTCGGCGGCACCACCAACCCGAATTGCTCGGCCTACCTGCAACAGCGCCGCGTGTTCGGCGGCAGCCGTGACAACCCCACCACCTTGTGGCTGTCGCAGCCCGGCCAGTTCACCAACTTCAACACGAGCGAGACCACGCGCGACAGCGACGCTATCACGGCCGGGCTCGATGCGAACGAAGTGAACATCATCACCGACATGATCGCCGCTACCGGCGGCCTCGTGGTGCTGACCAGCGGCGGCGCGTTCCTCGTCAGTGGCGACAGCGGCGGTGTCACGCCCACGTCGATCCAGGCGCAGCCGCAGGCGTTCACCGGATCGCAGTCCGATCTTCGTGCGCTGCGCATCGCCAATCAGCTTCTCTATGCCGGAGCGCGCGGCGCCAGCGTGAACGAGTTGGCCTACAACTTCTACACGTCGCAGTTCAGCGCGCAGGACATCAGCGTGCTTTCTGCGCACCTTCTCGAAGGCCACAAGATCGTCCAGTGGTGCTATGCCGCCGAGCCCTTCAAGCTGGTGTGGGCGGTGCGCGACGATGGCGTGCTGCTGTCCCTGGCCTACCTCAAGGAACAGGATGTCTATGGCTGGACGCGCCACGACACCGTGGGCGAGTTTATCAGCATCATCTCGATCCCCGAAGGGCGCGAGGATGCGGTCTATGCCGTGGTCAACCGCTACACGCCGGAACTCGGCTCGATCTACGCCGTCGAGCGGCTGAACTCGCGCACCTTCGGCGCTGATCCGGCGGCCGGCGTTCCTGCGCAGCCGGAGCGCGCGGTGTGCGTCGATGGCGCGATCACCTACGGCACTTTCGCGCCGAACGCTGACATCGTTCAAGGCTATGTCACCACGAAGGGCTACGTCTATTCGGCGACGATCGACTACGGCGGGGCCAGCTACACCGCGCCGCATGTCATCATCGAAGACCTGACGGGCAGCGGCGCCGAGATCGACGTGGGCCTGACGGACGGAGTGATCACGTCGATCACGCTGATCAACCCCGGCAGCAACTACTCCGCTCCGCGCATCACCGTGGAGGACAGCACCGGCAGCGGCGCGGTGATCAGCGTGCGCATTGTCGATGGCATGCTGTTCCAACTGTCGGCCTCGATCTTCTCGGACGCCAATATCGGGCAGACGATCCGCGTGCGCGGCGGCAAGGGCAAGGTGATCAGCGTGCCGGCGACCAGTCAGTTGCTTTGCGACATGGAGCGGTATCCGGCGCCGATGCCGAACCTGCCGACGCAGGTGTGCCCGCGCGTGCCGCAGGGCTCGTGGACGCTTTCCGGCGACTACTACTCCGTGGGCAACCTTGAGCATCTTGAAGGCGCCACCGTGCAGGTTGTCGTGGATGGCAGCGTGCAGACGCCGAAGGTGGTGGAGAACGGATGCGTCACGCTGGACTATCAGGGCAGCCTCGTCATCATCGGCCAGGGCTTCACCGCGCAGATGCAGACGATGCGTCTTGAGCAGGGCCAGGAGACCATGCAGGGCGCGGCGAAGACGTTCCCGACGATCGTGCTGCGGGGCAAGGATGCGCGCGGCCTCATGGTCGGATCGACCTGGGAAAGCATGGTGCAGGTGAAGCAGCGCGACGACAACTGGACCGGCATGGGCGAGGCGATCCCGTTCCAGCGCGGCGGCGATCCGCTGGAACCCGTCTATGAAGGCGCGCCGATGGCCTATGTCCCGCTCTACTACGAGGACAGCCTGACGCACTCGCCGAGCGATTGGCGGGATGACGGCCAAATCTGCATTCAGCAGGCGTGGCCGCTGCCCGCCACGGTGCTCGCCATCGTGCCGTTCATGCTCAAGGAAAACCTGCGATGATCACCGTCGAGCCCGCCACGCACGAGCACGCCGTGCGCATGGCGCCGAGGATGTCGCAGAAGGATCGCGACGAGATGGTGGCCGCCGGCTTCGATCCGTTGGCGGCCATCGTGTTCAGCCTGGACGCATCGAGCGTGGCGGATACGGCGCTGCTGGACGGGGAGCCGATCGCCATGTGGGGCATCTGTCCCCAGGCGGTGCTCGGCCTGCGGGCGCTCATGTGGATGCTGGGCACCCCGGACGTGCAGCGGCACCCCCGCGATCTGCTGCGGATGTCCGCCTACTTCACCGAATGGGCGCTCGATCGCTACCCCACCCTGGACGCATTGATCGACAAAAGGCACGACCAAGCGTTACGGTGGGTGAAGTGGCTGGGCTTCACGCCCACCGGGCAGGTGGTGCCCATGGTGGGCACTGAATTTATTGGCTTCGTCAGGACAAGGGGCTAAAACCATGGGATTGGAAGTCGCGGCCCTTGCCGTCACCGCCATCGGCGCTGGCATCTCGGCCTACTCCGCGTATCAGAGCAATCAGGCGCAGGCGTCCAGTGCGAGTTACCAGTCGCAGGTGGCGGCGAACAACGCCAAGCTGGCGACCATCAACGCCACCAACGCCCGGCGCGATGCGGCCCTGGCCTACCAGCAGCAGACGGCGCAGATCGAGACCACGGCGCGCCGAGGCCGCGCGATGGTGGGATCGCAGATCACCGGAGCCGCCAGCCACGGGCTGCTGGTGGACACCGGCAGCGCCGCCGATCTGACGAGCGACACCGCGCGTCTGCTGGCCGATGACGTGGGGCGGCAGACGCAGGCCGGCGATCGCGCGAATGCGCGCGGCATGATCCAGGCGTTCAACTACGAGACGCAGAGCGGCATGCTCGGCGCGCAGTCGGAACTCTACGACAACCAGTCTGACGCTGCGGCGGGCAACTGGCTGTCCGTGGTGGGCGGCGGCCTGTCGGGCGCGCGTGCCGGCTATGGCCTCTACAACGATATGTCCAATGTGGGGCTGTTCAGCGACATGCGCGCGAGCGGACAGCCCTTCAACGGCAACCAGAACCCGGTGACTTGAGATGGCACGCATCCCGCAGCAGGTTGGCGCTACCGTAGCGGAGCCCGGCGCGATCGGCGCCGCCTTCGAGCCGCAGCGCCTTGACGTGAACCCCGACATGTTCGGGGCGCAGCGTGCGCGCAGTCTTGGGCAGGTGGGCCAGGAGATCACGCAGCTTGGCGTGGCCTGGGGCCAGGAGCAGGTGCGCCAGAAGCAGATCGAGAACGAGACCGAGGCGGTCAACGCGAACAACGCCTACACCGAGGAAGCCGGCAAGTTGCAGGCCACCTACGGCGCGCTGCGCGGCCAGGAAGCGGTGGACGCCTATCCGCAGTATCAGCGTGACATGCAGGCGCTTCGCGATCGCTACATGGGCGGCGCCACCAACCCGGCGGTGCGGCGGCAACTGAACCGCAGCATCGGCGGCCAGTATGCCAGCTACATGGGCTCGGCTGCTGGACAGAATGCGCAGCAGGTGCGCATCGCTGGCGTGCAGGCGCAGGAAGGCGCTGGCGCCGTGGCGATCACCGCTGGCGTCAATGCCGGCGACAACATGGACGAAGTGCAGCGGCAGTTCGCCCTGGGCTCGATCGCCACGGCGCGCGCTGCGGGGCAGGCCGGTCTCGATCCCGCCAGCACCGAGGCGCGCGTAGCGGACTGGCGCGGGCGCTATTGGGCGGCCGTCATCGCCAACCGCGCCGAGCGCGATCCTCTCGGCGCGCAGCGGTTGTTCGAGGAAAACCGCACCAACATGGACGCGCAGTCGCAGTTGCGCGTGCAGGACTTTTTGCGCACCCCTGTCGAGCAGCGCCGCGCCGACGAAATCGTGCGCTGGGCCACGGGCGGCACCGGGGGCGTTGCTGGCAGCGGGCCGCGTGCGACGGCGCCGGGATCGCCGGGCAACCGCCAGGGCGGCGTTCCTGGCCCGGCTGCCGGCGGCGCGACGGGTGGTGCCGTCAGCGATCAGGTGGCGCGTGCCGAGGGCGGCACCGATGCGCAGGGGCGGCCGATCCAGAACCGCGCCGGCAGCAGCGCCTTTGGCCCGTTGCAGATCACGCGCGACACGTGGAACGCCTATGCGGAACGCCTGGGCCTTGAGCGCGATGTGCAGGGCCAGACGCCGCCCGCCAATCGTGGCGATCGCGCGACGCAAGAGCGCATCTGGAATGCGTTCCAGGCCGATGCGCGCACCAGCTTCGGCCGCGATCTGGCGCCGCGCGAGCAATACACCGCGTGGTTCCTGGGCATCAACGGCGCGAAGGCCATGATCATGGCCGATCCCAATGCTGACGCCTACACGCTGTATCGTGGCGTCGCTGGGCAGCGCATTGCGGATCAGGCGTTCCAGCAGAACGGCAGGCTGCTTCGCTCCGGCATGACCGCCGGGCAGGTGGTGCAGGCGGTGGGTGCCTACTTCGATCGCTACGGCGGCGGTGGCAACCCGGAAGGCTCGGCGGCGCGCGGCCGTGACGAGCAGATGCGCGCGGCGCTTGAGCGCGCGGGTGACGATCCGTCGCTGCGCAACCGCGTGCTGTCCGGCCTGCGCCAGCAGTGGGGCATCGAAGACGCGATGAACCAGACGGATCGTGCGCGCATGGATCGTCGCATCGACGCGATCGCCAGCGCGCTCGGTGCCGGTGTCAACCAGAACATCCCGGAAAGCGACATCCGCCGCCTCTACCAGCCGGAGCAGGCGCAGTCGATCCTTGAGCGCCTGTATGTGCGCCAGATCGAAGGCGACGTGACGCGCTCGATGCAGCTTTCGTCGCCGGAGGACATCTCCGCGATGCGTGCCGATCTGGCGAACGGCAGCGGGCCGCTGTCCGCGCAGATCAGGAGCCGCCTGGGCCTGACCGACGACAGCGGCGGTGTGGCCGCCGAACGTCAGGCCGAGGACACCGCTGCGCGCTATCAGGTGGCGCAGGCGTTGGATCGCGCCTACGAGAACCGGCAGCGGTTGCTCGGCAGCGATCCCGCGCAATATGCGCTGTCCGATCCGGCGGTGCGCGACGCGGCGGCACGCGACCTGTCCAACCCGGAGAACATGGCGAACTACGTGGCCAGCACACTCGCGGCGCAGGCGCGTCTCGGCGTGCCGGAGGAAGCGCGCCGCGTCCTGGCGGTGGATATGTCGCGCCAGGAAGCCGGGCGCCTGCGTGGCAGCGATCCGTCTGACGGCACCGCGCAGAACCCGGACAATGCGGCGCTGCGGTTGCAGCAGATGCAGCGCCAGTATGGCGCGGCGTGGCCCCGCGTGTTCCGCGATCTGGTGCGCGACGGGCAGCTTCCGCCGGAGTATCAGGTGCTCGCCAACATCCCGACGCCCGTGGGGCAGGCGGACTATCAGCGCACCTTGAACGCGATCCGGGCGGCCGGCGGTGTCGAGCAGTTCCGGCGCTCGGTTCCGTCCGAAGCGCAGCGCATGATCCGCGACAACATCGACACTGCGATGGAGCCGTTCCGCGAAAGTGCGATGTCGTCGCAGCAGACGGGCGCCGCCGATCTGGTGCGCAACATCTACGACGCGGTGAACAACCTGTCGCACTACTACGCGCTGGGCGGTATGGATGGGCGCGAAGCGGTGCGCCGTGCGACCGATCGCGTCTTCAACGACAAGTATGTCTTCACGTCCACGGCGCGCATTCCGCGCGAGATCGACATCGTGTCGGAAGGCGGCCAGCGTGTGCGTCAGCCTCTCGGCGAGGCGCCCGTCATGCGCGCGGCGAACTTCGTGCAGAACGGGCTTCGTGCCGAAGACCTGATCGTGCCGCCCAGCAGCAACCCGTCGCTGACGGAGGCGGATCGCCGCGAGAACTACCTGCGCAATGCGCGACGTGGGAATTGGGTGACGAATGCCGACGACACCGGCCTGATCTTGATGGGTGAATGGGAGATGAACGGCCGCGTGCCGATCCGCCGCACTGACGGCAGCATGATCGAGATCAGGTTCTCGCAGCTTCCCACGGTGCCGATCGGAACGCGGCCTGACGGTGGCCGCGTCAATCCGGGCCGCACGGGTGCGCAGCGGATCGAGGGCTGGGATGACGCTGATCCCGCCGAGCCTCCTGCTGCGCCGACGCCGCCGCGCACCGGGCGCAACGCGCCGCGTCCTGCACCGACGCCGCCGAGCCCTGGCCCGGCCGCGCAGCCCGTGGCGCCCGATGGTGCCGCCGATCCGGCGTGGCCGAATGGGCGCAGGCCGCGCAATGAACCCGCGCAGCGTGGAAGGTGGATTGCGGAATGAGCGACACCATCGGCATCAACGGGACCACGGGCTTCTTCACCGAGGGCGGCTTCGGCAACTCGGCGCTCGAAGCGCGCGGCAACGAGGCCATTCCGTCCACCTTCGGCGAGGCGGTGTCTTCGCAGTTTGGTCAGGCGTTCAGCGAGAACTTCGGCTCGCGCCTCGCGCGCTATGCGTGGCGCAACATGAGCAGCGACGTGCTCGAATTGCAGCCCGACGCGCTGAACCAGCGGTTCGGCATTCCGGGCAAGCTGACCTTCGATCGCCCGATGACGGAAGGCGTGGCGCGCGACATCTACGAGCATCACCGCGCGTCGGTGCTGCGCGAGGATGCGATCCGGCGGCGCGGCGATGCTGTCGGCGCTGGCACCGCCATGTCGATCGCCACGGGCCTCGTGGCCGGCTTGCTCGATCCGCTGAACATCGCCGCGTCCTTCATCCCCGGCGTGGGCGAGGCGAATTGGGCGCGCATCCTGGGCGCCGGAGCCGTGCGTGGCGTCGGCGGCCGTGCCCTGGTGCGCGGCCTCGAAGGCGCGACCGGCGGCTTGATCGGCGGCCTCGCCACCGAGCCGTTCAACATGGCGCTCGCGCGGCATGACTACGAAGACTACACGATGGGCCAGTTCATGGCGAACATCGCCGTGGGCACGGTGCTGGGCGGCGCCATCAACACGGGCGCCGGCATGCTGCGCGATCGGCGCGGGCTGCCGCCGTGGTCTCCCGAGATGCACGAGGCTGCGCGCACGCAGGGCGTCGCCGCCATGCTGCAAAACCAGCCGGTGATGGCGGCCCAGGCCATGGACTTCGTGGCGGGGCGCCAGGGCGCGCAGGACTTGCGCAAATGGTATGAGGCGCAGGCGCAGAAAGAGCGCGAACTGGACGATGCGTTCGCCACGGCTTCGCGCCGCGAGGATGTGAACCGGGCGGCCACGTCGCGGCTGGCGGAACTCAATCAGGATGCGTCTCGCACGCGCCTCGATTTGGAGGACATCAACGCGCGTCTGCGGGACCACGGCATCGACAGCAACACCAGCGATCGTCTCGATGCGATCGAGGCGGAACTGGCGCGCACGATCCCGGCGGCGCGGCGGCGTGCGCTGGAAAGCGAGCGCACGATGCTGACGGAAGGCGCGAACCCGGAGGCCGAACTGGAACTGGCGCGCACGCAGGCCCAGGCGACCGGCACGTCCGCGCTGCTGCGTCGGCAGGAGGCCAGCGCGCGGCTCGCCCAGGCCAACGCCAACCGCGCCGCTGCCACGCTGCGCGCCGCCGAGAGTGTGCTGGAACAGAAGGGCGCGGCGCTCGCCTCGCGGCAGAGCGTGGTGTCCGATCTGATGACGCGCACGCTGCGCACCGTCGCGTGGAAGACGGGCGTGGACATGACCGATGCCGACATGGCGGGCGCCGTTCGGCGCATCATGCGCGCGTCGCCGCAGGAGGCGGACAGCGTGATCGCGCGCGAGATCAAGGTGATCACGGATCAGGCGCCGAAGATGGGGCCGTTCAAGCCGGGCGGCATCCAGTTCACCGGACCCACGCGCTTCGCCACGATGGATGCCGTCAGCGAAACGCTGGCGCGCAATGCGCAGCGTGGCGGCGATGAACTGTCGTCGCGTGCGCGCGGCGACACGCCGGACCCCATGCTGCGGACCAGCCCGGAGAATGACGCGGCCGTGGCGCGTGCGCCGAAGGCCGAGGGCATTGACATCGAGAAGGACTTGGCGGGCATCGAGAAGCAGTCCGCCGATCTGCGACAGGCGCTCGATGCCGAACAGCGTGCGCGCGAGGATCGTGCGAAGCGTGAGGGGCGCGAGCCCCCGGCGCGCGATCGTGCGCTGGACGAGGTTGACGAAATCAAAGCCGAGGGCGATGCGCTGGCCAAGGCCGCGATGTCGGCGGCCATCTGCCAGATCGAGAGGTAACGCGCCATGGCCAAAATTCCCGCAGGGTTCAACCGCTGCATCTCCGGCGTTCAGGCCGCGATGGGCGAGGGGCGTGAACTGGACGAGGACGATCTGATCCGTCTGTTCCAGAAGTCGCAGGGCCGCATCCGTCGCTACGAGGCCGCCGGCATGTCGCGCTCGGATGCGGCGTATCGCGCCGGCCAGGAGATGGGCCAGGAATACAAGCTGGCCGCCGCCGTCGAGCAGCGGAGCCGCCTGATCAACATCGCGCGGCGCCGCGACATCATGTCGCAGATCGAGACCGGCAAGGAAGTGCCGAGCCTGCGCCGCGTGCTGTCGCGCGTGGACAGCAGCGTCTATGGCTTGCAGGCCGAAGTCATGGGGCCGCTCGTGGCGAAGATGGAGAAGGCCGGGCTGTTGAAGGTGATGTCGCGCGGCGACAAGCAGTTCGATCAGCGCGTGGCGCTCGAAATGGAAGCCATCACGCGAGGCGAGCGCGGCACCACGGGCGACAAGCTGGCGCGGCAGGCGGCCGAGATCATCAGCGAGGCGCAGGAGCGCGTGCGGCTGATGCAGAACGAGGCGGGCGCCTACATCGGCAAGCTGGAAAACTACGTGGCGCGCACGTCGCACGATATGTTCAAGGTGCGTGGCGACATCAAGAACGCTGCGGGCCGCTACGATGGTGAGGCCAACTTCGCGAAGTGGCGTGACTTCATCCGCGACAAGCTGGACGATCGCACCTTCGATAGCCTGGACGAGATCACCGAGGAAAGCGTGAACCGCTACCTGCGCTCGGTGTGGCGCGCGCTGTCCTCCGGCGAGCACGACACCGCCACGGGCCGCGAGATCGTCAGCGGCTTCACCGGGCCGGGCAACCTCGCGAAGCGCGTCAGCCACGAGCGCAAGCTGATCTTCCGCGACGGCGAGTGGTTCAACTACAATCAGGAATACGGGCGCGGCAACCTTTGGGAAGCCGTGCAGCGTGGCGTCGAGACTGGCGCGCGCAACGCGGCGCTGATGCGCGGCCTGGGCACCAACCCGGAAGCGATGTTCGATGGCATCGTGACCGCGCTGCGGCAGCAGGCGCGCGATCGCGACGACATGGCGGCCGTCGATGCGCTGGGGAAGAAGTTCAACAAGCAAATTCTGGACACCATCACCGGGCGCGCCTCGATCGCCGGCAACTCCACCTTCGCCAACATCGTGCGCATTTCGATGACGGTGCAAACGCTGTCCAAGCTGGGCGGCGTGGTGCTGTCCTCGATCCCCGATCTGGTGAACAACGCGGCGCTGCTGCGGCACAACGGCGCGGGGCTTTTCGAGAGTTATGCCGGGCAGTTCGCTTCGCTGTTCCCCAAGAGCGCCGAGGGCCGCGAGGCGATGCGCATGATGGGCGTCGGCATCGACGGGGCCTGGGGGCACGCCGCCACGCGCTTCACCGATCAGACGGGCGTGCAGGGCCGCGCCGCGAAGATGGTGGACATCTTCCACCGCTGGAACCTGCTGTCGTGGTGGTCCGACAGCATGAAGCACGGCATGGGCGAGATGCTGACGCACAACCTCGCGCGCCAGTCCAAGAGCGCGTGGGGCGACCTGAACCCGCGCACGCGCATGGTGCTCGAAAAGTATGGCATCGAGGCGGCCGATTGGGATGTGGCGCGCGCCACTGCGGCGAAGGGCGCCGATGGCGTCGAGCGTCTTCTGCCGGCCGAGATCGAGGACCGTGCTGTCGCGCGGAAGTTCCAGCACTACTTGATCGACCAGATCAGGGAGGGCATGAACGAGCCTGACGCGGTGTCTCGCACCGTCGCTACGGGCGGCACGAATGCGGACACCGCTGTCGGCATGGCGATGCGCGCCTTCATGCAGTTCAAGACCTACCCGATCACCTTCATCAACCGCACGCTCGGCCGCGAGGGGCTGAACCCGTTCGCCGAGAACTTCGGCAAGGGCATGGATGCGTTCGGCATCGGGCATCTCGTGGTGGGCATGTGGCTGGCCGGCTACGTGGCGATGGAGATGAAGAACCTCGCCGCCGGCAAGAACCTGCGCACGCTGGACGCGACGGACAACGGGGGCCGCGAAGCCTACGCGGAACTGCTGACGGCGGCGCTGTTGCAGGGCGGCGGCCTGGGCCTGTTCGGCGACTTCCTGTTCGGCGACAGCAACCGCCAGGGCGGTGGCGTGTGGAGCAGCGTGCTCGGCCCCACCGCCGGCACGCTCGGCGATCTGACGGCGGAAATCCGGGACCTGACGAAGTGGGCCATCCAGGGCGACGAGCGCGCCGGCAAGGATGCGCGCAGCGGTGCGATCGGGCTGCTGCGAAACAATGCGCCCTTCGTCAATATGTTCTATACGCGGTGGCTGGCGAACTACCTGATCTGGTATCGCTTGCAGGAGGCCAGCAACCCCGGCTACCTGCGGCGCTACGAGGAACGGGTGCGACGCGAGAACCACCAGACGTTCCTTCTGTCCCCTTCCGCCAGCCCGTATCAGTGAGGCAGCAATGACCATCTCGAATGAAAAAGTCATGGTGCAGGTGGCCGGTGACGGAACCACCACCGTCTTCACCTACGACTTCAAGATCATGGCGCAGTCGCAGGCCGCGCTCTACCTGTTGGACGCTGACGGCAACCAGTCGCAAATCCCGAATGCGGGCTGGTTGCTGAACAACGCCGGCAGCGGGAGCGGCGGCACCTTCGTCTATCCGCGTCCTGGCAGCGGCGGATCGCCCGCGCCGATCGGGAGCACGCTGACGCTGATCCGTCAGGTGCCCTACACGCAGTTGACCAACCTGTTCAATCAGGGGCCGTATCTGCCGCAGGTGGTGGAGAACGCGCTGGACTGGATGGCGATGCAGGCGCAGCAGCTTTATGCGCTCTACAACCGCACCATCCGCGTGCCGCTGACGGAGCCGGCGATCGCGCCGCTCGTGGCGCGCATCCTGCGCAAGAACAAGGTGCTCGGCTTCGATAGCAACGGCAACATCGCCTACTACGATGTGAGCGATCTACCCGTGCCCGTCACCGAGGATCGCATGATCGACATCACGGCTTCGCCGTGGTTCGCGAAGGGCGATTGGGATGGCAGCACCGGCACCGACAACGCCGCGATCATCAACGCCGCCTTCGCCTACGCGAACACCGTGGGCGCGATGGTGCTGATCCCCACGCCTGACGCTGGCAAGCTGGGCTTCTACGTGTCCACCACCGTCACGCTGCTGGGCGGTGCTGCGGGCATGATCCAGTATGGCAAGCTGTATCACCCCGGCGGCGGCCAGCCTGGTCTCGTGATCGGCAACTTCGGCACCGAGAAGACGCAGTATCGCTACTATCAGGGCCTTTCGATCGAGCGCGTCGGCACGTCCGCGTGGGGCGACGAAGCCGAGATCGGCATGCTGCTGCGCAATTTCGATGGCTGCGTGGCGACCATCAACTACACGAAGGGCTTCTGCCGTGGTGTCGTCACCTACGGCGACGGCACGGGCTTCGAGGACAGCACGCTCTACCTGGGCACGCACATCGACCATAAGGTGGCGCTCGATATTCGCACCAACGCCGCCGGCTCGTGGAACAATGCGATCCGCTATGTCGGCGGCCACATCGCCGTGCAGTCCGCCACCAACCCTTCGGTCACGCGCTTCGGCGTGCGCTTCTCGGCCGAGCCCGGCGGCTACCCGCGCCACAACGCGCATCTGTTCATGGGCCTGGGGTTGGAGTTGCAGTATGCGACGCTGACGGGCGGCGCGCAGTGCTACGCCTTCCACATCCAGGCCGAGGACTGCCGCGCGATCCGTGGCGTCGGCATGCGCGCGGAGCAGTGCGGGCCGTATCTCTGCTATGTGGACTACCACCCGAATGACTGCGTGCTCGGCTTCGATTACGTGGGCACCTACGGCTTCCTCGCGCAAGTCTATTATGCGGCGACGGTGACGCGCGCCAGTGTGTTCCTGTCCATCTCGCATCAGGCCGCCGCCGCGATCTTCATGACGAAGGAAGTGCTGTCGTGCCCGAACATCCGCGCCAGCGCCTACGATGATCACACCGTCAGCACCGGGGGCACCGGCTTCGAGATGTTGGGCGTTTTGTCCAGCAACCCCTCCGGGCCGCCGACCACGCTGAACGGCATCGTGTTCCCTGGGCTGGGGCAGGTGGGCCTCGAAGCGAGTTATGTGCAGCTTCCCACGTCGCGCTACATCGCCGCCGTGTTCCCTTGCGATAAGTGCAAGGAATTTTTCGTCGGCGTGGATGGCGAGAACTTGCGGCTCGCGGTGTGGCAGTTCGATGCGAGCGAGAACATCCTGGGCTCCGGGTATCCGCCGCTGCTGTCCAACGCGAACCTCACCTACGATCCTGTCGGCACGATGCTGGGATGGGAGATGTCCACCAATCTTGATCAGGATGTCGGTGGCGTCGGGCCGCTCGCGCGCTTGCAGATGATCCGTGCGCATCCGAGCGCGGCCTTCATCGTGATCGGCGTGCGCGGCGGCGATAGCGTGACGCCCGCGAACAACCATCTGCGCGGGTTCACCTTCTCCACGTCGCCCTACGACGCGCCCAGCGCGATCTACGGCAACGGCCATAGCGAGAACAACGTGCTGATCGGCCGCGCCTGGGGCTCCCGCTTTTGGGATGATCAGGTGGCCTACGACTTCCCGAGCGTGGCCGCCGCCGGCACCGTGGGCCAGGAGTTTGTGGCGAACGGCTGCCGCCAGGGGGATGACGTGTCGATCAGCTACGCGCCGGACACCGGGTTCCAGAACGGCTTCCTGCGTTACGATGCCGTGACGGGCGGCAGCCAATCCACCGACCGCGTGTTTATGTTCGCGGAGAACCGGAGCGGCGGCACGATCAATATGAACGCCGGGACCATGCACATCTTCGGCACGAGGCCCCGGAAGTAGGAACCCATTGATGGAGGGCGCCATGGCTGACATTCTGCCACGATCTGAAACGAACCATATTCCACTTCCGGTTGCAGGGTGCTACCCTCCACCCGCAGGTGGTCGCGACGGGGATGACGGGGGCGATATGGATTATGAGGATCGGCTGCGCGCGGTGGAACTGGCCGCCCAGCGCAACAATGACAAGATCGACGGGCACGAGCGCGAGTGCGCCATGCGCTACAAGCAGGTAGTGGATGGACAGTCGCGGATCGAGGACCGGATCACCGAAGGACAGGTGCGCTTCGGCGCCCATCTCAAGTATCTGACCTTCGCCGTGGGCGGCCTCGCCATGGTGGTCCTGGGCGTCGCCACGGTCAACGACATCGTGCGCTCCGGCGCGGCCAGGATCGGCGTGACGGTGCAGGCCGCGCCGAACCCGCCGAACCCTCCGAACCCGCCGAACGCGCCGAACCCTCCCTACCCCCAACCCTACCCGCGATAGGAGACCAGCATGGCACGCGATCCCAAGACGACGCGGGGCTTCCGCAACAGGAACCCCGGCAACATCGACTACAACCCCGCCAACAGGTGGCAGGGGCAGGTGGGCATCGAGGCGACCGGCAACCCGCCGCGCTTCGCCGTCTTCGAGACGCACGAGTTTGGCATCCGCGCGCTGGCCGCGCTGCTGACCACCTACTTCGATCGCCACGGGCTGAACACCGTGCGCAAGATCATCAACCGCTGGGCGCCGCCGAACGAGAACTCCACCAGCGAATACGTGCTGGCGGTGTCGCGCTTCATGAAGAACCAGCCGGACGATGTGCTCGATCTGCACACCTATGCGCATATGCGCCCCCTGGTGGAAGCGATCATCAAGCATGAACTCGGCGGGGTGCCCTACACCGACGCGGAGATCGACCGTGGCCTGACGCTGGCGGGCCTCGCCAAGCCGATCACCACCGTCGCCGAGGCCGCCGGCACGGGCACCGGGCGTGGCGTCATCGCCGGCACGCTGGGCGCGGGCGCCGTGGGCGTGGTGGTCCAGGCGGCGCCGGCACTGACCGCCCTGCAAGGGCTGGACTGGCGCGTCGGCGTGGCGATCGTGGTGGCCGGCGCGATCGGCGTGGCGGTGTGGCTGCTGTCCCGCCGCAAGGACGCCTGACGTGCCTGCGTGGCTGCTGGCGGTGCCGGGCAAGGTGTATGCCTGGGCCGCCGCGATCGCGGGCGCCATCGTCGCGGCGCTCGTCCTCTACACCACGATCCGCCAGGGCGGCCGAGATGCGCAGAAGGCGGATGAACTGCAACAGGACATGGAGGCGGCCCGTGCTCGCATCGACCAAGACGCTGCTGCGGCTCGCACCGCTGATCCTGCTGGCGAGTTGCGCCGCCGCTGGGGGCGGTGACTTCTGCCTGACGGCGCGGCCGATCTACGTGGCGGCCGGCGATCGCTTCGAGGACAGCACGGCCAGGGCGATCCTGGCGCACAATGAGACGGGCGCCCGCCTTTGCGGGTGGAGACCCGTCACCGAGTAGCCGGAGCCGGTCCTGGCGGCCGAGGCGAACGGAGGGGCGGCACTCGCAAGGGTGCCGCCCTTCTCATGACACCAGCACCACCCAGGCGCCGTTGCTTTCCACGCAGTGGATCGTGGTGCCGTTCGGCGCCGTGGGGTTCGGCGGCAGCTTCACCGGCTGCGACATGTAGGCCATGATGCGATCGCGCACGATGTTCGGTTTCAGCTTCTCGTAGATCGGATCATTGGCGCGCAGCATGTCGGCGGCTTCCTTGAGCGTCGCGGTGCTGCCGGCGCGGCCTTCGCCATAGAGGATCGCCGTCGCCAGCGTGCGCGCCATGCCCTGGCGCACGGTCTCCACGCGGGCCACCATGTCCGCCCGATCGAGGCCGCCGACTTCCTCGCCGTTCCACAACCGCACGGGTATCTTGCGCATCCAAAGCGTCTCGTCGCTGGCGAGCGCGCGGTTCATCTTGGCATCGTCCATGCGCAGGTAGAGCCGCCTGTCCTGGCCGGAGAGATGCAGCCGTTGGCAGTCGTCTTCGCTGGGCGCCATGAGCGTCATCATGATCCTGGCGCTGTCACGCACGGCGCTGGCGCCCTGGGCAGCATCGGCGCTGCCGGCGTAGTTGCTGCTGCTGGCGATGTTCGGCTTGCTGGTGTGATGCGACAGCATGGCCGCCACGCCAGCTTCCCCGGCGAACGCCTCGATCTGTTCCATCACGAAGGTCATCTGAATGTTGTCGATGCCGTTCACGTTGTGCAGCTTGTTCAGCGGATCGAGGCCCACCATCGCCACGTCAGGATCAGAAGCGAGCGCCGCGAGGTAGCGCGCATCGTCTATGTTCAGCGTCGGCACGCCGTTCTGCACCGTGACCAGCTTGATCTTCTGCGTCTTGCCGGAGATCAGGCAGATGCGCGGCGCTACGACAGCAGGATCAATTTGTAGGGTTTGGCATAGGGCGTAGAAGCGCATGGACATTTCGTCCAGACTGTCCTCCGCATTGTAGATGATGGATTTGTAGGGCCGCTTGTCCACGTTCTCGAAGCTGAACATGTCGCTGCCGTTGGCCAGGAAGATCGCCGTCATCAACTGCACCAGCGACTTCCCGACGCCACCGGAGGCGATCAGGGTGGTGACTTCCCCGCGCAGCAGCAGGCGCCGCAGCACCCAGGGACGGGGCTTCAACTCCACGAGGGGGATGATGTTCCCGAAGTAGCTGCCGGCGGCCATGGCGGCGGCAGCGGTGGGCGTGGCCAGCAGTTCCGGGATGGGCGGGATCGAGATCGAGCCGAACATGACTTCGGGGTGCTTCGCCCCGATCGGGTTCTGCGCATATTGATAGGCATTGCTGACACGCATGTCGAGATCGGCGCCGATAACCTGCGGCGTGCAGCGTTGGCCCCACGTCACCATGAGCGCCTTGCACATGGCTTCGCTGATGCCGAAGTCGCGCACCTTGCACGCAAGCTGGAACGCCGCCTGCGACAGTTCACCATGCGTGGCGGCCGGCGCGTTGGCGATCGCCGCCACGGCCAGGGCGATGCCGCGAGGATCGTCTTCCTCGATCAGCGAGGTTTGCGCATTGGCCGCGCGATCGCCGGGCAGCTTGCATCGCTCGATGACCTGGGGCGGCGCCCACTGCATCGGCGCGTCCTGCACCAACTCATAGGCCACGCCGTCCACGGTGCTGCCGGGCGCCAGCGTGTAGCCGTGCCACGAGCGGATGTCCAAGCCCGGCCCGAGCGCACCCTGGTTCAGCGCGACGTTGGCGCCCTGGTAGTAGAGATGGTAGCCGCCGCTGGGCGTCTTCACCATCATCGTATCGAAGGCGCCATAGAGCGCGATCCACGACGCCATGCCGTCCTTGCCCGGCTTGGTGTCGATGTCCACCACGCAGAAGCCGTCAGTCAGCACGCCGATGTTGAAGTCGTGGTGCGCCCACCATCCACGGATCGTCGCTTCGTCAGTCGTCGCCCAATCGGTCCACCCCTCGCCCGTGGGCTTCTTCGCCCGTTTCGCGTTGCCTTCCTTGCCCGGCTCGTCCGGCAGGCATGTGAAGACGCGGAAGCCTCGCCGTGCCCAGGCAACGGCGTGTTCCACCTTGGACATGCGGCTACCTCCGGCGCGAGCGCGCGGGGGCGGCCGTCATTCGTGCAAGCTGGTAGCTTCGCTTCTCGTTGCCCGGTCGGATCACGTAGCCACGAGGCATGACCTTCGCATTCAGCCGCGAGATGGACGCACCGATGATCTGCTGCCGGCGAACCGGCGTGCGATCCTCGCCCGGATATAGCTTCGCATAGAGTTTGTCGATGTTGATCACGCGGCCAGTCTTCACGTGCCGCCAGATGATCAGCATCTTGCCCTCTAAGCTGCGCTCGAATGAACCTCGATCTTGCATGACCCCTCACTTCCCGTAACGCGGACCTTCCCAGCCCTTGGATGCCAGCGGGCACCCAGGAAGCCAGAAAGGGTTCGCAGCTACAAGCTGTTCATATTCCTTGGCCGATCCGAAATCGACGGGCACTTCGCCCACGCACTCGTCATGCACGTGGAGCACGGTCGGGTAGCCGGCATCCTCGCACCGGAACATCGCATCCACCAGCACGTCGCGGGCCGAGCCCTGATCGAAGTGGTTGAACTGCATGCCGCCGTAGAGCCCGAAGCGGCCCCACCGCTTCGTCTCGCCCTCGTAGCCCTCATACATCACCACGCGCTTCGCACGCACCACGAGGTTGCCGCGATCCTGCTGCGCCATCTGCTTCCAGAACTCGCGCATGTCATCATCGAAGTCTTCGATGTGATAGTCAGCGCGGCCGTCCTCGTAAACGATGCGCGCCTCGTTCCGCTGCACCACGATCGGGCGGCAGTAGGCGAGCACACGGCCGCTCGGAAGCTGCGCCCATAGGAACCCGCCGGAGCAGAGATACGCGCCTTTGCCGTTCATCACATAGACGATCTGGCCGGGGTGCATCACCGCGTCGATCGCGGCATCCTGGCAGTCATACCACGTCTGCACGATCTGCGGCTGCGCGGTGCGCCAGCCCTGCACGATGATCTTGATGGCCGTCCACTGATCTTCGGGCAGGCGGTTCTTGTCGGGCGCGCTAAGGAACCGCGCCTGCATGTTCATCCACTCGTAGTCGGGCACCGCAGCGCGCACGGGCGCCACGAGATCGGCCGGCTTCAAGCCGTAGTTCTTGCCCATGTTGATGAAGGCGCCGACGCTGCCCTGGTAGGCCAGCGACAACTCCTGCACCTTGCCGATCTGCCGCTTGGATTTGTCAGCCTTCGGCACCGACACATCGACACCGAAGCTGCGCGCATAGGAGATGTTGTAGAGATCGGCGCCGTTGCCGTTGTCGTAGTCGGCGAACGCTTCCAACTTCCACTTCTCGTCGGCCAGCCATGCCGCCAGCCGGCCTTCGATGTTGGACAGATCGGCGCCCACCAGCTTCATGCCCGGAGCCGCGATGAACATGCCGCGCAGCGACTTCGCAAGTTGTTCCATCGGCGGCCCCACGAGCACGTCGAGCAGGAAGTGCAGATCGTTGATGTTGTCGTGCGCCAGCAGCAGTTCCACGGTGCGGCGGATGTCGTTCCCGTCGCGGTCAGGATCGACGCGGTAGAGGTTGTGCGGCTGAATGCGGCGGCCGGCGTAGCGCCCGGTGCTGGTGCCGTGGTAGGCGAACAGCCCGCGCGCACGACCATCGGCGCTCACGCATTTCAGCATGGCGTCCAGCTTGGACGTGGAGGATTTGCTGGCCTGCTTGCGGATCGCGAGCGCACGCTGCACCGGGTTCGGCAGCAGTTCTTCGCCCAGCATGAAGGCGAGATCGTCGCCAAGTTCTTCGTCAGCGTCAGCGAGGATCGCTTCGCGTTTGTCCTTGGCGATGCTGGTGCATTCGATGCCCAGGCTGTTGATCCACGTCACCAGCTTCGCAACCTGCGTGGCCTTCGGCACGGCGCCGCCGGTCACGCGGTGCATGTCGGCATCGAGTTGCTTCTTCGCATGCTCGCGCAGCTTGATCGCGCGCTCGATCAGCGGAATGTCCAGCATGACACCGCGATCGTTCACGTGCTGATCGTGCATCCACACGCGACGCTCACGATCAGAAAGTTCGGGAACTTTGCTGTCGATTTCGCATTCTGTCACCACGTCCTGCGCGCAGTATTGGAGGTTACGTTCCACGTGCCACGCATCATCCCACCACGTGTAGGTCTCGCCCGTGCCGATGCAGTAGCGGCACGTCACCGTCTGGCCGTAGAGGAAGGGCACCGTGCCGTGGCCGCCGCACGGGACGCACATCGTGCGCGTCCTGGGGCGCATCATCTTCATCATGACCTTGCTGCCCTCCATGTCCTTCTGCGCGGTGCAGTGAAGAACCTGGGCGACAATCTCAAGGCTTTCGGGAATGGCGAGCGCGGCGCACCGCGACATGGTGCAGTTCTGTTGCTCGATGCGCAGTTCAGGCCAGTGCGACAGGCCGTAGCGCCAGCGGAGCAGGATGTTCCAGATCGTGCGCTCGAAGATGGCGTT
>LNFM01002089.1_pt1 | contig 43467 bp, 38 predicted proteins | sample 596031 | NCBI WGS metagenome assembly LNFM01 (sample SAMN04254537, study PRJNA301005) | activated carbon metagenome | isolation source: dual media filters at the Ann Arbor, Michigan drinking water treatment plant | place: USA: Ann Arbor
CTTGCTCAGGCCTCGCACGAAGCCCGCGGCACGGACAGTCACAGTTGCCGCCGTTGCTCTCGCTGGCGACCAATGCCATTATCCTCCGTGACGGCAGCCAATCCTGAATCAACGAGAACAGGCGCCGCCAAAGGGAGGAAGAACCATGCACCTGCTCAAACGGGCAGCGGCGCAATGCGCATTGCTGTCTCTAGTGTCGTTCTCGGCCGTCGTTCCGATCCAGGCCCAGGACGTTAAGCTACCCCCGACGCTGACGTTCACCGCGTACGATACCGGCTCATCCGGGTTCGGCATCGCTGTCGCGGTGGGCAAAATGCTCAAAGACAAATACCAATCCGAGGTTCGGGTATTGCCGGCGGGGAACGACGTCGCGCGACTGGGCCCGCTCAAAGTCGGACGCGCGAATATGTCCGCCATGGGCATCGGCAGCTATTTCGCTCAGGAAGGGATTTTCGAGTTCGCGGTCAAGGACTGGGGCCCTCAACCTTTGCAGGTGATCGTTGCTTCGACGGATTGCAACCTCATCTCGCTCGGTATCGCGAAGGATGCCGGCGTCAAGGAAGCCAAGGATCTCAAAGGCAAGCGGATCGGCTTCGTCGTCGGTTCACCGGCTCTCAATCAAAACGCGCTCGCCATTCTCGCATTTGGCGGTTTGACGCGTCAGGACGTCAAGATCGCCGAGTTTGCGAGCTATGGCGCGATGTGGAAGGGCATGATCAACAACGAGATCGATGCCGCGATCGCGTCCAACATCTCTGGTCAGGCCAAGGAAGCGGAATCGTCTCCCCGCGGCCTGTTCTATCCAACGCTGCCGCACTCTGACACGGCCGGTTGGGCGCGTGTCGCCAAGGTCGCGCCGTACTTCGCCCCGCATAAGGCGACGTGTGGTACGTCCGCATCCAAGGAAGCGCCGCTGGAGAGCTCGGGCTACCCCTATCCGATCTTTGTCGTGCAGGCGAACCAACCGGACGACGTCGTCTATGGCCTCGCCCGAGCGATGAATGACGGGTACGACGCCTACAAGGATGCTGTGCCCGGCGCCTCCGGATTGAATCCGAAGACTCAGAATTTCCAGTGGGTGCTGCCAGTCCATCCTGCCGCCGTGAAGGCGTTCAAGGAGGCCAAGATCTGGAAGGACGCCGACGAGGCGCACAACCAGAAGCTTCTCGCACGCCAGAAGGCGTTGGCTGCCGCGTGGGCGTCCTTCAACAAGGCGTCGGCGCCGGAGGATAAGGACGCTTTCCAGAAGGCCTGGATGGCGGCGCGCAAGGATGCGCTCGTGAAGGCCGGGATGGACCCGATCTTCGAGTAAGCCGCAGACGCATCGCGGAGTGGTCGAGACGACATGCTCGCGGGACCGAGAGCACGCGCCAGGGTGGCGCGCAGCCCTCGCGTCCCGCCACTCGTCATTTGACTTCCGAATGCCCGACCGCATGGCGCAGCTCCGGACAAAACACCCATGACCCATTCGCCGACGACCGGAACCTCAGAGCCGGCGCGTGTCCAGTTCGCCGATCCCCATGCAACGACGGGACCCCACGAGGCGGAGGTTACGCGCGTCCGCCGACTGACCGGCTTCTGGCGCTGGCTCCTCGTCGGCCTCACAGCGGCGACGATCTTCCTTTGCATCAACCAGCAATTCACGCTGCGCTTCTTCGTTGGCTACACGCAGCTCAACACCGAATACTTCTACCTGCTCATCGTGCTGATGCTGCCTTTCACGTTTCTGATTTTTCCCGGTGGCGAGAAGGCGCCGCTGGACCGCGTCCCCTGGTACGACGTGGCTCTGTTCATCGTCACGATTGCGTCGGGCATCTACCTGATGCTCAACATTCGATCGGCCGCCGAACTCGGCTGGGAGTTCACCGGAGCCCCGCCGCGCGTCATTGGCGCCGGTTTGGTGATGTGGTTTGTGCTGATGGAAGCGTTGAGGCGTACGGGGGGATGGAGCCTGCTCCTCTCGGTGCTTCCGTTCACGCTCTATCCGCTGATCGCAGAATCGAAGTGGCTCGGCCCGTTACGCGGCACGCAATCGACGCTGGAGCAGGCGACCGCGTATCACGTCCTCTCCACGGAGAGCCTGCTCGGCATTCCCATTCAAGCCTTCGCCGAGACCGTGATTGGTTTTTTGGTGTTCGGCACGGCGCTGATGATGACCGGCGCTGGAAAGTTTTTCATCAATCTGGCGTTCGCGCTGTGCGGGACGTTCCGCGGCGGCGCTGCCAAGGTTGGGATCTTTGCGAGCGCGCTGCTCGGGATGATGTCGGGATCGATCGTGTCGAACGTCCTGACTGCCGGCACGATGACGATACCGACGATGAAGAAGACCGGATTCTCGCCATCGTACGCTGGCGCCATCGAGGCGTGTGCATCAACCGGCGCCGTGCTGGCGCCTCCGGTGATGGGCGCGACAGCGTTCGTGATCGCACAGTATCTGAACGTGTCCTATGCCGAGGTGGCGCTTGCAGCGATCATACCGGCGACGCTCTACTACATTGGCCTTTTCATGCAGGTTGATGCCTATGCGGCGCGTCACGGCCTCAAGGGGCTGCAGCGCTCCGAACTGCCGAGGCTGTGGGACACAATCAAGGAGGGCTGGTACTACGTTTTCGTCGTCGCCCTGCTGGTTGTCATGCTGCTTCATTTCAAGCGCGAGAGCCACGCGCCCTTCTATGCGACGGCGCTTCTGCTTGTCCTCAATCAACTCTTCAATGCGGAGAAGCGTTGGACGCTGCGCACTATCGTCGAGTTCCTCGAAGTAAACGGCCGCACGTTCGTCGAGCTGATCGGCATCCTCGCAGGCTGTGGTCTACTGATCGGCGCGTTCTCGATGACCGGTGTCGTTTCGAGCCTCGCCAATGACCTCCTCACCATCGCGGGTGACAATGTGCTGCTGTTGCTCGCCATGTGCGCGATCACGAGTCTCATTCTCGGTCTCGGGCTGACCACGACCGCCTGCTACATCTTTCTCGCCATCCTTGTCGCACCTGCGCTCGAGAAGCTCGGCCTCAACAAGATGGCCGTGCACATGTTCATCTTCTATTGGGGCATGCTGTCGTCGATCACTCCTCCGGTCGCGATCGCGTCTTTCGCCGCAGCAGGCATAGCCGGAGCGCCGCCCATGCGCACGGGATGGGAGAGCATGCGCGTGGGATCCATCATCTACTTCATCCCATTCTTTTTCGTGCTCGCACCCTCCCTGGTGCTCCAGGGGACAGGCGCGTATATCGAAGGCCCGCTGCTGGCGATCAAGGCGGCACTCGGCACGTTGTTCATCTGTGGCGGTCTTCAGGGGTATCAGGCTGGCGTGGGCGATTTGAGAAGCTCGGGTCGGCTCGAGTGGCCGCTGCGGGTGCTCCTGATGATCGGAGGCGTCGTGCTCGCAACGCCCGGTGGCGGCATTCTGCCCTTCTCGTCGGTTGAGCTGCTCATGGTGTCTGGTGCGTTGTTGGTGCCATCCCTTGCCTGCGCATTTGCGTTTGCACGAAGCGGGCGGATAGCCGTGCCGAAGCACGCAACGCACTAGAAGCGGGATGGTCTTCCGACTCCCGAAGCGCGGATGTGGCCGCGCGTTGCTCAAATGCGACATCATTTTCGGCAAGTCGCAAGCCGCATCAAAATTGTGTGGATTTAGCCCCGGCGCTGCGAGTTAAGTTGACTGCGTGTACTGAGCAGATCGTTACGTCAGTCCAGCTGTTGCGTCAAAAATACCGGGAAAACCGGAGCCAGTGAGTTGGGGGAAGCGTATGTATTGCGTCGATACGTTGAGTGCCATGCTGCGCGCTTCGGCTGCAGCTACCGCCGTCATCGGTTTGACTGCGCCGGCCATAGCTGGCGGCTTTGAGGTTCGCGAGCAGTCTTCCTATTTTCAGGGCACCTCGTTCGCCGGCGCCGCCGCTGGTGGCCACAGCCTCTCGTCCATCTTCTGGAACCCGGCCGCGTCCGCATATGTGGGCCCCGGGCTGGTCATGGATTCGAGCTATTCGCTCATCAACGTCAAATCGCAGATCAATGCGACCCAGCTCACGGGTGTGCCGCCCGGCGTGAATTGCGGCACCTTCGACTGCTCGGTCGATATCGGTAGCCCCGCGCTGGTACCTGCCAGCTATATGGCTTACCGACTGGACAGCCGCACCGTATTCGCGCTTGCCATGAACTCCCAGTTCGGCACCTCCATCAAGCCCGACAATCGGGAATGGATCGGTCAGTTGCACGCGCGCTCGGCAAAGCTGTTCAGTCTCAATCTCAATCCCTCGATGTCCTACGAGGTCGCGCCCGGCCTTTCAGTCGGCGTGGGGCTCCAGGTGCAGTTGCTCGACCTGATGCATCTGCGGTCGGCTTCCGGCCTTGGTGCGCCAACAGACGTGAGCAATACGATTTCCGGCGACGACATCGGGGTTGGGCTTACTGCCGGTATCAACTGGAGGCCGAACCCCGGCACCTCTGTCGGCCTCGGCTATCGCTCATCGATCAAGCACTCCCTCGAAGGCAGCCTCAAGGGCCCGGCGGTTGGCGGCGGATCGGTTCCGATCTCGGCCGACGTCACCACGCCGGACAAGGTCACCTTCAGCTTCTCACAGGCAATGAACCCTGCCTTCCGCGTCATGGGCACGGTCGAATGGACGCGGTGGAGCGCGCTCGGCGTCGTCCCTATCGATCCGGTCGGCCTCAAGCTGGATTTCCAGTGGCACGATGGCTGGCTGTTCGCGCTCGGTGGCGAATGGAATTTTAGCCCGAAGCTCACGCTGCGCGCCGGTGCTGCATACGAGATCTCGCCCGTGCAAGACCCGACGGAGAGGCTGGTGCAAATTCCCGATGCCGATCGCATTTGGGCGAGTATCGGCGGCACTTATCAATTCAACGACACGATGGCGATGAACTTCGGCTACAGCCATGTGTTCGTTCAGGACGCGTCGCTCGAGCGCAATCTGACGACAGGCACCCCGCCCACGCTCTTCGCCAAGACCAGCTCGAGCGTCGACATCTTCTCGGTGGGTTTCAGCATGAAGTGGGGCGGACATACGGGGCTGAAGTAGGCGTCGCGGGCCGCCGTGCCGCCGATCTTCCTTCAATGACAGAAAGTGCGCTTCGACTTGGCGCGCGCCTGCGGGATTGAACGCTGCCCGACTTGTGAGGCGGCGCGTAACGCGCTGTGCCTCCTCGCATGTCTGCGCTGTAGGTCACGCATGATCGGGCAATTGGACATATCGAACGTGCCGCAATAGAAAGATAGCGGCGCTGCGGCACATGCTCGGGCGGCCGGATGGCCGCTGGTCCGCAAGCTACGGATTTACCAACAATCAGACTCGTTCTGGGAGGAACAACTCGAATGCGCAGAACTATTTGGGTCGCCGCCGCGATGGCAGCGACGGTGGGTTTCAGCAGCCATGTTCATGCAGCCGAAGTTCGCATGATGACCGGTCCGCAGGCCGGCTTCTGGGTGCCGCTCGGCGGCCAGCTCAAGGACGCCTGGGAGAAATCGGTTCCTGATCTGAAGGTGCAGGCGCTGCCGGGCGCCGGCATTGCCAATGTGCGCGCGATTCAGGAAGGCAAAGCCGAGATCGGGTTCGGCAACACCATCACGACGGCCGATGCCGTCGCGGGTACGGGCGAAGCGCCGCTCGACAAGAAGCACGATAAGGTCTGCAACGTCGCGACACTCTATCCACAATACTTCCAGATGGTCGCCAACGCTGATTCAGGCGTCAACACCTTGAAGGACGTAAAGGGCAAGGGGTTTGCCACGCAGGTGAAGGGCAATACGGGCGAGTTGATCGCGCGTCACGTACTTCGCGTCACCGGCTACACCTACAACGATGTCAAGGCGAGCTTCACCAACAGCTACACCGACAGCGTCGAGCAGATGAAGGACAACCGGATGCACGTGTTCGCGCTCGGCACCGGCATCCCGGCGAGCTCGATCATGGACCTCGCCTCGGCGCGCGACATCAAGCTGATCGATATGGCGACGATCTACGAGCCGATGCAGAAGATCAATCCGGCCTACAAGCTCGTCACCATCCCGAAGGGCACCTATCCCAAGCAGGACAAGGACGTCCAGGTCATCGGTTACTACACGCACGTTGTCGCGGCCTGCTCGCTGCCCGAAGACACGGTCTACAAGATGACCGGTGCGATCCTCAGCGCCAAGGAAACGATGTCGTCCGTCTACAAAGAGGTCGGCAAGCTGACGGCCGAGATGATGGCGCAGGACATCGGCGTGACGTTCCATCCTGGTGCCGCCAAGTGGTACAAAGAAAAGGGCATCGCCATTAAGTAATGGCGACGAAAGACACCTGAGGGGCGGCAGCGATGCCGCCCCTATTGCGTGCACGTCTATTGGGGGAAACGAGTGATGTCAGGAACGATGATGCGGGGCCTGCCGCGCAAGTTGGCAGCGGCTGTCGCGCTCGCGATGGCGCTCTACCACGTCTACGTCATCATTCCACCGATGGACTTCATCTCGCCATCGCTGCGCGAGGTGTTTCGCGGTCCCCCGACGGACTATATCTTCCGCGGCATCCATCTGCTGTTCGCGCTGACCCTGACGTTCCTCTACTTCCGCTTCAAATCGGCGACTGACGACGAACTCGCGATGTTGCTGCCCGAGCAGCGTGCGGAGCTGGAGCAGAAAACCAAAACGCCATCGTTGATTGATCTCGCACTGGTGGCAGTGAGTGTGATCTCGGTTGGCTATATCTTCGTCTATTACGACTACATCATCGACCGCATCATTTACGTCGACGACATGACCTGGACCGACATCATCCTCAGCGTCACGCTGATCCTGGTGGTGTTGGAAGGCACGCGTCGCGTTCTCGGCCCCGCATTGCCGATCACCTGCATCCTCTTCGGTCTCTACGGCTACTTCTTCACCCGTATCGAGCCGATCCGTTTCATCGATCAGCTCTATCTCTCGACCGAAGGCATCTTTGGCCAACCGCTCGCGGTGTCGGCGTCGTACGTCATGATCTTCGTGCTGTTCGGCGCGTTCATGGAACGTACCGGCACGGGGCAGTTGTTCATGGACTTCGCCATGGGCATTACGGGTCACACGGCGGGCGGTCCGGGCAAGGTATCCGTCGTATCGTCATCACTGTTCGGCACCATCTCCGGCTCGGCCGTCGCCAACGTCATGGTCGACGGACCAATCTCCATTCCGCTGATGAAACGCACCGGCTTCAAGTCGCATTTCGCAGCGGCAGTCGAAGCGGTCGCCTCGACCGGTGGTCAGCTCATGCCGCCGATCATGGGCGCAGCCGCGTTCGTGATGGCGGAATTTCAGGGCGTGAGTTACGCCCAGGTGGTGATCTGGGCGGCGATCCCGGCGATCCTCTATTATGTGTCGTGCTTCGCGGCTGTGCACTTCGAAGCAAAGCGGCAAGGCCTTCTCGGCGTCCCGCGCTCGGAACTGCCTATCATGCGGGAGGTCCTCGCAGCGCGCGGGCACCTTTTCATTCCTGTCTGCTCGATCCTGTTCGTGATGTATTCGGGCTATAGCGCGCCATTGGCCGCGCTGGCCGGCACGCTGTTGTGCTTCCCCGTCGCATGGTTTGGCCCGGTTGTGCTGCTTGTGCTGCCGGCGCTCATGGTCGTGTCCTACATCGTACCCAGTATCCCCACGATCATCCCCGAGGTCTTCGGCCTCAATCCGCTGGTCGAGGCGGTTCTGGTCACCGGGCTCATCGCGCTGTGGATGTGGGCGGTGCGCGGCAAGACCATTCTGCTCAAGATCGAACTTCAGCCGATCATCGACGCGTTGATCGACGGCGCCCGCAACACGCTGCCCGTGGCGTTGGCGTGCGCCGCGGCCGGCATCATTATCGGCATCGTCATTCTGACCGGCCTCGGGATCACCTTCACGCAATGGGTAGTGGGGCTATCGCAGAATATTCTGCTGATCGCGCTTGTATTGACCGCGATGGCCGGGATCGTGCTTGGCATGGGGATGCCGACGACACCGGCGTACATCGTCATGGTGTCGCTGATGGTGCCGGCGCTGGTGAAGCTCGGCGTGGTTACGCCGGCGGCGCATATGTTCGCGTTCTACTTCGCTATCCTCTCGGCCATCACGCCACCGGTTGCGCTGGCGGTCTTTGCCGCGGCAGGACTTGCGAAATCGAACCTCTGGACGACGGGCTGGGCGGCCGTGAAGATCGGCGCGGCGGGTTTTATCGTGCCCTTCATGTTTGTCTACGAGCCGGCGCTGTTGATGATTGGCGACTGGACGACGATCGCGTGGCGGCTCGTCGTTTCATGCATTGGCATCTGCCTTCTGGCAGCGGGATTGCACGGTTTTCTGCTGAGGTGGATGCCGATGTGGCAGCGAGCCTTATCGGTCGCGGCGGCGCTGTGCTTGGTGGCGCCCTATCTGGTGATGGATGTCATCGGGATCGCGCTCGGCGCTGCACTCATTGCGCTCCAATACTATGCGCCGCCGGTCGCCACGCCGATGCCCGTCGGAGCGACAGCCCTGGATCCATCGCCGCACGAGCGCCGTTGACCTATCGAGAAGAAGATTGCCTTACCGCCGTTGACGCTCGAACTGATCCTGGAGTTGCTGGCGCCGGATACGGTCCTCGAGTTGCAATTGCTCGCTACGTGAGCGTTGCAATTCCTGCTGCCGGCGCAGGTCGTCGCCAAGCCGTTGTTCGGATAGCTGTCGCTGCAGTCGCTGCTGTTCGATGATCTGATTTTGATCGCGCTGAGGGTATGTCTGGCTCGCCGCCGTGCCTGCAGTGGCCAGGAGCAGCGTCAAGCAGACCCAGCCCGCTCGTGACGTCTTTCGATATATAGACATCGCAGTCTCCAGCCCTTTCCACTCACGGCCCACACTTCCATCAGATAAGCGCGGACGATCGTGTATTCAACAGTGTACGCTCGAGCAGGTGCTGCGGTTCCGCCGGAAATCGAAGGCTTGGGTCTTGGTCAACGCATTCTGCACGGCCGGAATCACTGCCTTCCGACCGAACCCGCTCCGGCCGATCCCAATTGACGAGCCCGGGCGGACGGTTCAAAAAACGCCATGGGTGGGCTCGCTGGAACACCCCAAAATCGTTAAGCGCTCCACGGGAGGAGAACTCATGCGTCTCATAACGACCTTCGCTGCGATCGCTTTGGCCGCGACGCTCGCTCCCGTGCAGGCTCAGGCGCCGTCCGGCAAGGTGACCGTCCTCACGTCATTCTCCAAGGACGTGACCGACCCGTTCAAGAAGGCCTTCGAGGCTGCCTATCCCGGTACGACCGTCGAGATCCAGAACCGAAACACCAACGCCGGCGTGAAGCTTCTCGAGGAGACGCGATCGGGCAACCAGGTCGATATCTTCTGGGCGTCGGCTCCGGACGCCTTCGAGGTGCTGAAACAAAAGAAGCTGCTCCAACTCTACAAGCCGAAAGCGACGGGCATTCCGGCAAAAGTAGGCGCCTATCCGATCAACGACCCAGACGGCTATTACTCGGGCTTCGCCGCGTCCGGCTACGGCATCATGTGGAACGAGCGCTATGCCAAGGCCAACAAACTTCCCGATCCCAAGGAGTGGCAGGATCTCGCCAAGCCGGTCTATTTCGACCACGTATCGATCGCGGCCCCGTCGCGCTCGGGCACCACGCACCTGACGCTCGAGACGATCCTCCAAGGCGAGGGCTGGGACAAGGGTTGGCGCACGATCAAGGAATGGAGCGGCAATCTCCGCACCGTCACCGAACGCTCGTTCGGCGTGCCGGACGCCGTCAACTCGGGGCAGGTCGGCTTCGGAGTTGTCATCGACTTTTTCGCCTTCTCGGCGCAGGGCGCGGGATTTCCGGTCAAGTTCGTCTATCCGAGCGTAACCACGATCGTGCCGGCGAACGTCGCCATCGTCGCCAATCCGCCGAACAAGGCTGGTGCGGAAGCCTACGTCGAATTCTTGCTTTCAGCCGCCGGCCAGGAAGTGCTGCTAGACAAGGGCATCCGCCGCCTCCCTGTGCGTCCCGAGACCTATGCCAAAGCGCCGGCCGACTATCCCAATCCATTCAAGGATACGTCCCTCGGTGGCAAGGTGACGTTCGACTCCGGTGTTTCGAGCGCGCGCACGGCCGCGGTCGACACGCTCTACGATCAACTCGTTACCTTCCAACTGGACGGCCTCAAGGCAGCGACCAAGGCGATCCATGCGGCCGAGGCAGCGCTCGACAAGAAGGACAACCCCGCCGGTCGGGCGCTCGTCAAGGAAGCTCGCGACCTCGTGGCGAAGATGCCGATCACCGCGGAGCAGGCAGCGTCCGCCGAGATCCAGGCCGCTTTCTCTGGTGGCAAGCAGAAGACCGCGCGTCAGGCCGAACTTGAGCAGCAGTGGGCGGCGAGCGCCAAGGCTGCGTATGCCGAAGCGGAGGCCAAAGCCGGCGAGGCCGCGAAGCTCGCGCGATAGGGGAAGCGCGTTTTGGCAACCATCGGCAAGGTCGGGCGCGCCGCGTCTTGGCGGCTAGCCGCGACGCCAGGTCAAATCGGTCTGGCGCTTGCGATCGCACTGTTCCTTGCGCTGTTCCTGGTCGTCCCGGTCTTGACCGTCGTCTACGTTGCCTTCACCGAGAAGGGCAGCGGCGTCTTCACGCTCATCAATTTCTACGACTTCGCGCGCACTGATCTGTTCATCACGTCGTTCTGGAATTCGATGTACGTCGCCGTGATGACGGTGGTTCTCGCATCGATGTTCGCGTTGCCGCTGGCGTATCTGACGACGCGCTTCGAATTCCGCGGCGCCGGCGTTGTCCAGATGCTGGGATTTATTCCCCTGATTATGCCGCCGTTTGCAGGCGCCGTTGCGATGCAGCTTCTGTTCGGTCGCAACGGCTCGTTCAATCTCCTGCTCGATGATTGGTTCGGCTTCAAGATCCCGTTCATGGAGGGCTTGAATGGCGTGGTCTTCGCGCAGGCCGTGCACTACTTCCCTTTTATCCTGATCAACCTCTCGGCGGCGTTGCGCAACATCGATCGCTCGATGGAGGAGGCGGCGCAGAACCTGGGATGCCAGGGGTTCCGATTGTTTCGCCGTATCGTTTTTCCACTCGCGATGCCGGGCTACATCGCCGGCGCCAGTCTCGTGTTCGTCAAGGTCTTCGATGATCTGGCAACGCCACTGCTGCTGAATGTGAAGGACATGCTGGCGCCGCAGGCCTATCTGCGCATCACGTCGATCGGTCTCGCCGACCCGATGGGTTATGTGATCGCCGTCGTGCTGATCGTGGTCTCGGTGCTTGCGATGGGCGCGTCGGCCTGGGTGATGAAGGGACGCGATTATGCGACCGTGCAGCGCGGGGGCGGCGGCCTCGCGCAGCGCCCGCTTGGGCGCGGGCAGGCGGTTGCCGCTTATGCCGTCGTTGGATTGATACTGTTTCTGGTGCTGGCACCGCACGTCGGACTGTTCCTGCTGTCGATCGCGACTGTCTGGTCGTTCAGTCCGTTGCCCGACGCCTACACATTCGCCCACTACACGCGGGTCTTTGCGGAATCGAGCGTGTTCATCAAGAACACGCTGCTCTATGCGACGCTGGCCGGGATCATCGACGTCGTGCTCGCTGTCGCGATTTCCTACCTCGTGCTGCGCACGCGGTTGCCGGGTCGCCACTGGCTCGACTGGACAGCGTCGGCGGCTCTCGCCATTCCCGGCGTCGTGCTCGGCATTGGATATTTGCGCACGTTCTTCGGCGTCAAGATGCCCGACGGCACGTCGCTCGCTTCGTTCTGGATCATCATCGTCCTGGCGTTGGCAATCCGCCGCCTGCCATATGCGCTGCGCGCCTGTTACGCCGCCCTGCAGCAGGTATCGGCGTCCCTCGAGGAGGCGGCGGAGAACCTCGGCGCCAACAAGCACCGCACCGTGCGACGCATCGTGCTGCCGCTGATGATGGGTGGGATGCTGGCAGGATTCGTGACGAGTTTCGCAACCGCGGCGGTCGAACTCTCCGCGACGCTGATGCTGGTGCAGAGCACATCGGATGCGCCGCTGGCCTATGGTCTCTACGTCTTCATGCAATCGCCGGCAGGGCGCGGCCCCGGTGCCGCGCTTGGCATCATCGCCGTCGTCCTCGTTGCCGCCTGCTCGCTGATCTCGAACTGGATCATCGAGCGCAACCAACACCTGCGCAACACGCGCACCTGAGGAGCCGGAACGACCATGTCAGCGAACGAGGGCGTCGAGATCGAGATCCGGAACGTCAATCTCTCCTACGGTGCGAACCACATCCTGAGAGACGTCAGTCTGTCGATCGAACCCGGCGAATTCTTCGCGTTCCTGGGGCCGTCGGGATGCGGCAAGACGACGTTGCTGCGATTGATCGCCGGCTTCAATCAGGCCGACAGTGGCGACGTGCGCCTTGGCGGCGAGGACATTTCGCGGCTGCCGCCATGGCAGCGCAATGTCGGCATGGTGTTTCAGAGCTACGCGCTGTGGCCGCATATGACGGTCGCGCGCAATGTCGCGTTCGGCCTTGAAGAGCGCCGGCTCGGCCGCAGCGAGATCGCCGAAAGGGTCGCCGCCGCGCTGGTGCTGGTTGGGCTCGACGCGCTCGCCGATCGCTATCCTTCGCAGCTTTCGGGCGGGCAGCAGCAGCGCGTTGCGCTCGCGCGCACCATCGCAATCGAGCCCAAGGTATTGCTGCTCGACGAACCGCTCTCCAATCTCGACGCCAAGATGCGGGTGCAGGTCCGGCGCGAGTTGCGCGATCTCCAACAGAGGCTGGGATTGACGACCATCTTCGTAACGCACGATCAGGAAGAAGCGAACTCGGTGTGCGATCGCATCGCGGTGCTAAATGCAGGTACAGTGCAGCAGGTCGGCACGCCGATGGATCTCTATCAGAACCCCACCAACCTCTTCGTCGCGGGTTTCCTTGGAACGGCAAATATTCTTTCAGGCCGTGTCACGGCGAACGGGGCGCAGAGCGCCTTCGCGATCAACGAAAGCGCGACGTTGCTTTTGCCAGCCGGGTTGACCGCGCCGACGAATGCCAACTTGGTCTTTCGACCGCAGCACGCCACACTCCAGCCGATTGGATCGTCGGGGCTTGCCGGCACCGTGGTCCATCGCGAGTTCCTCGGTGCCAGCGTGCGCTATGGCGTGACGATCGCGGGCTCCGAAATCCTCGTCGAAGCGCCGTTCTCGTCGGCGAGCGGTCTGCTGGATGTCGGCGCGCCCGTTGCCGTTGCGATAGACATGGATCGCGCGCAGCTTCTCGGCGCTTGACAGAGTGGTGCGGCGCTCAACGTGGGCGCTCTGCTGTCGCCATATCCCACCACAACCCCGTCATTCCAAGGACGCCCGAACGCGCGGTATCGATCAGCATATGCTCGTCGGGGCCGTGCTGTCCGCAGGCGTTGTGGCCGTGCGGAATCCAAACCAGCGGCAGGCCGAGTAGATCCTGGAAGAGGTCGCCGGGCATTCCGCCCGATGTGCAGGGAATGATCTGGACGTGCCGATCGAGCGATCCGCGCAGGCTTTGCGCGGCGAATGCAATCCAAGGCGAGTTGGGATCGATAGCGCTCGCGGGCATGCCGACGCCTGCGTTCTCGATCCGGACCGTGGAGAAACCTTCAAGATCTAGGTGCGCGCGCAATGCGGGGACGAAGGTGTCCGGCGGCGTCGCTGGCGTATAGCGGAGATGACACGTCGCGCGCGCGATCGGGGAGACCGTGTTCTCGGGCGCCTCGGGCACGCCGCTTTTCATGGCGAGTACGATGAAGGAGTTCCACGCGTAGAGCTTCTCCGCCGGGCGCAGTCCGGGCTCACCCCAGTCGGGTTCGAGCTTGGCCGCATCCGTTCCGCCATCGATCGGGCAGTCGCGGAGAAGGTCGCGTGTCGCAGGATCGAGGCTCTTGCCGCCGTTCGGCAGCCACGCGCGGACGAGAACCTTCCCGCGCGTATCGCAGATCGACGCAATGGCATTGCTGAGCACGACGGCGGGATCGGTCGTCAGGCCACCCCAGTGTCCCGAGTGCACGCTGCGGGCGCGCGGCGAAACGACGAGATCGAAGCGGAACGTGCCGCGTGAACCGGCCGCGACGGTCGGCGTGTCCGGTGCGACGCGCGGACCGTCACTCGCGATGAAGACGTCGCCGCTGAGACGGTCCACCATGGTTTCGACAAAGCGACGCAGGCCCTTGGAGCTTCTTTCCTCCGCCATCTCCAAAACCAGTTTAACGTTGAAACCGAGCTTGCCGCCGCGCGTCTGCAGCACGCTCTCGAGCGCGAACAGATTGATGGCGTGCTGTCCCTTGTTGTCGGCCGTACCGCGACCGTACCAGCGGTCGCCATCGCGCTTCAGCGTCCACGGGCCCGCGCCACATGTCCAGGCGTCGTCCATGCCGAGAACCGTGTCGCCGTGCCCATAGGTGACGACGCAGGGCAAATTTGGCGCCTCGATCCGCTCGGCAAAAAGTATGGGACCGATTCCCGGTACCGTGTTCGGGTGCACCTCGACGGTGAACCCCATCTGCTTCAGCCACGGCGTCATTTCGTCCGTGAGATAGCGCTTCATCTCCGACAGCGAGCCGGGATCATGCGAGGTGCTTTTGACGGCGACGAGGCGCGCCAGCCGTTCCTCGAATGCGCCGCTGTCGAAGCGCTGCGCTGCAGTATTCAGGGCTGCCGCTCGCTGATCCATCGCCTCACTCCGCATTGTCGGTTCCACAGGGCACGACCTACGTTATACGGCACTAGACCAGCAGTTGGCGATCGCATCGCGGGTCTCGACCTCCCGCTGTTTCATCGCGCGATCGGACCGCTATGACGGGCCGCAAAGATGGCTGGCGGCGCCGGATAATCGCGGCTATTAAGCAGTTATCTCGTACCGAGGAGTGTCTCGATAATGGATCGCGACAATGAGTTTCTTTCGGCGCTCCACCAGACGGCGCTCGCGGCGCAGCGCGAGGAGATCTCGTTCCGCAACAACGTCGCTCGGGAAATCGCGTCGCGCGAGCTTGCCCGCAAATATGCTTTCCGACGTCTTTCGCTCGCGGAGCTGATGGTGCAGGCGGCGCGTCGCGCGGAGAGCGAGGAACAGGCGATCGCGGCTCAGGCGGCGGCGTTGCGTACCGAGATGGGCTGGCATGGCGACACCGAGCAGCGCCGGCGCATTTTTGCGGCGTGGCGTCCTGTTTCGATGGCGGCGTGGCATGCCGTGCGGCCGCGATCCGACGCGCACGACGAGCCGTTGACCACGTCGGCAGAGCGCCAGGATATCGGAGCCGCGCTCGCGACATTTGAAGCCTGGTATCTCGCGGAGTTCGGCTCGAACTATCTCGATATTCTCGAGGTGGAGATACAGGAGCTCCCCGTTGTCGAGTTCTAGAGGCGCGGAGTTCGAGAGCTGGATCGCCGAGCGCTTCGCGGCGAGCGGCGGCTTCACGGCGCTCATTCTGTTGGTCTCGCTCGGCGGCGATAAGGTGGAAATGATCTCGTGCTCCTACGTCCACGTCATCGGCGATGAGGTGCGCTGGCGCGACATGAAGACAATGCTCGATGCGTCGCGGCGCAAGTGGGACGGGTTCGCGATCTTTGCGGAATCGCCGCCGGGGGGCGGACCGTTAATCGATATCGTCGCGAAGGCGCGACTGCAGGAGCGGATCGACGAGGTGACCATCAACCGTATGGTTCTAAATGACGCCGGCTTCTTCGACACGCGTGGCCGGCCAATCCGCATCGATCCTGTCGGACTGCACTGATGACTGGGTCAGGCATCGACCGTGACGATATTCTTGAAATCCGCGGCTGCGTGTTTCCAAAGCGCTTCCACTACGACGTCGAGAATCATATGTGGTACGAGCCGATCGACGGCGGTTTGATCCGGGTGGGCATGACGATGGTCGGGCCTGCGCTTGCGGACTACCGCATTTTCGCCTTCACGCCGAAGCGCGTCGGTCGGGCTCTGGAAGCGCAGAAATCCTGCGCGACAATTGAAAGTAGCAAGTGGGTTGGACCGGCGCGGATTGCTTTCGATGGGGTCGTCGAAGCCGTGAACGAGGATCTCATCGATCGCCCGGGCCAGCTTGCAACCGATCCGTACGGTGGCGCGTGGATGTTGATCGCGCGTCCGACCCGTGCCGACGCGCTTGCTGGCCTCGTGACCGGGGAAGCGATGGTCGACGCCTACACGCGATGGCTCGACGAGAATGATTTCGCCGGCTGTTTTCGGGTATCCGACTGATGCGGCCCGCGATTGCAACCACGCACATCGTGCTTGTCGGCGCCGGTCACTCGCACGTCATCGCGCTAAAAATGTTTGGCATGAAACCCGAACCCGGCGTGGTCATCACTGTCATCACGCGCGAGATCGAGGCGCCCTATTCGGGGATGCTGCCGGGCTTCGTCGCAGGCCACTATAGTCACGCGCAATGCCATATCGACGCCGTGCGGCTCGCCAACTGGGCCGGCGCGCGCGTCATTCATGGCACCGTGACTGGTGTCGATCGCGCCACGCGACGCATCACGATCGAGGGACGGCCGCCAGTCGGGTATGATCTCCTCTCGATCGATGTCGGCATCACGCCGCTCCTCGACGGCATTGACGGTGCCGCGGCGCATGGCATCGCCGTGAAGCCGGTGTCGACGTTCGCGGGGAGGTGGGAAGCCCTTGCCGAGGCCGCGCTCAAGCCGGACGGTCCGCGGCGGATCGTGGTCGTTGGATCGGGCGCCGCCGGATTCGAACTGGTGCTGGCGATACGCCATCGCTTTCGGACGGCGGCGCCGATCGTCGGATTGGATCCCGATGCTTTCACCTTCACGCTTGTCGGTGGTTCGATGCTGCTGCCGACGCACAATGCCCGTGCTCGGGCGCTGGCGCGCCAGGAGATCGCGCGACAGGGCGTCACGCTGGTCGAGCGCGATCAGGTAAGGCGCGTCGAGCAGGGCGCGGTGCAACTCGAAAGCGGGCGCAGGATCGCCGCAGATGCAACGCTGCTCGCGACGCAGGCTGGTCCGGCGAAATGGTTCGAGACTTCGGGATTGCCTCGCGATGGCGCGGGGTTCATCGCGGTGCGGCCGACGCTGCAATTGTTGGATGATGACGACGTCTTTGCGGTCGGCGATTGTGCGACGGTGCTCGAGCATCCGCGCGAGAAATCCGGCGTGTTCGCTGTGCGGCAGGGCCCGCCGCTTGCCGAAAATTTGCGTCTGCGTGCGCGTGGGATGGCGGCAAAGCCATTCGTGCCGCAGAGCGATTTCCTGACGCTGCTGTCGACCGGCCGCCAACACGCGATCGCGTCGCGCAATGGATTCTCGCTCTCCGGCGACATTTTCTGGCGGTTGAAGGATTGGATCGATCGCCGGTTCATGGACAAGTTCAACGTCCTGCCGATGATGGCAGGCATGGGCGGCGATGAAGCGGCAATGCGCTGCGCGGGCTGCGCGGCAAAGGTCGGACCGATAACGCTGACCGAAGCACTCGACCGCCTCGGTGGTGGCGCGGGTGCACCGCGCGACGATGCTGCGATCATCGACGACGGCGGTGGGCGGCTGCGCGTCGAGACGGTGGATTTTTTTCGTGCCTTCTGGCCGGAGCCTTTCGTATTCGGCGAGATCGCCGCCAATCACGCGATGGGTGACGTGTTCGCGATGGGCGCGGTGCCGAGCCACGCGCTCGCCAATGTCGTGCTGCCGTACGCCGGCCCGCGCCGCGTTGCCGAGGACCTCTATCAGTTGCTGGCCGGCGCGAAGGCCGCGTTCGAGCGTGAGGGTGTCGCGGTTGTCGGTGGGCATTCGAGCGAGGGGCCGGAGATGGCTGCGGGATTTTTTGTCTCGGGCACGGTCGCGCGCGGCGAAGTGCTGGCAAAAGGCGGCTTGCGCCCGGGCGATCGCCTCATCCTGACGCGGCCGCTCGGCACCGGCATTCTGTTCGCAGCGCACATGCGCGGGCGTGCCGGCGCGCGCGCGATCGATACAGCACTCACGACGATGCGGCGCTCCAATGGACCGTCGGCACGCGCCATGCGGTCGTTTGGCCCTACGGCTGCAACGGATGTCACGGGTTTCGGGCTCGCGGGACATCTGCTGGAAATGCTGCGCGGCGCCGGCGTTGCAGCAGAACTCGATCTTGCGCGGATCCCACTCTATCCGTCGGTGCTCGCCCTTGCGGAGGCTGGCATCGTGTCAAGTCTCCTGCCCGAGAACGGCCGACTCGCGACGTCGGTCGCGGAGCTGAGCGCACCGGACGCATCCGTTCATGCGATTCTGTTCGATCCGCAGACGGCGGGCGGATTGCTGATCGGCGTGCCCGAGGCTCAGGCGACCGTGTGTCTCGACGCTATCCGCGCGGCCGGCACTGATGACGCCGCCATCATCGGTCGCGTGCTCGGTGTATATAAGGGGACCGGCCCGCACCTCCATCTGGAGGGCGCGTTCGCGCGGGAGACATCATCATGACGGACGCCTCGCCTCCCCTGCTCGATCTCATACTCGCCCGACGTTCGGTTTCGCCGCGCTTTCTGGTGGAGCCGACTCCCACCGCCGAACAACTCGGGTTGATCCTCCGCGCGGCCGCCGCTGCGCCGGACCACAAAAGCCTTCGGCCTTATCGGTTCATCCTGATCCCGCCCGAACGCCGCGGTGATCTGGCGACCGCCTTCCGCGAGGCCAAGACCGAGCAGGATCCTGGTGCGCCGGCAGCCGAGATCGAGCGTTCGGGCGAGAAGGCGTATCGCGGCGCAATGCTGCTGGCGGTGGTGCTGCGGGTCGTTCGTGATCATCCGCGCGTTTCGGTCAGCGACCAGATGCTCGCGGCGGGTGCGGCGATCGAGAACATGCTGCTGGCGGCGATGACATTGGGTTATGCGGGGTGCCTGCGCAGTGGCATCTCGGCGACCTCGCGCCGGGTTCGGCTCGCGCTCGGCATTTCAGGGGATGAGGAACTGGCCGCTTTCCTCATGCTGGGGACGCCCGCAAAAACGCCCCTTCCGCGCGAAGACGCGATCGATGGTCTGCTGAGCACCTGGGAATAGTCGGCGCCCGCTCGAAGCTCGCCTTACTTGCGAATGTAGCGTGTTGACGCCGGCCGCGCATGACATCCCAAGTCGTATTCGGTTATGCTTTTGAGAATATATCCGACCGATGGAGGGCGCGCGGGCTCGCCATGGGTCCGCAGCCTGACGGGACGAGATATGACGCGCCTCACCATACGCATCGACTTCGACAGCAACCGCCACGTCGGGCACGGCAAGATCCGACTGCTCGAGCTGATTGGCGAGCATGGCTCGATCAGCCAGGCGGCTCGCGAGATGAAGATGTCATATCGGCGCGCATGGTTGTTGGCGGACGAGGTGAACCGGATGTTCAGCGAGCCGGTGCTCGAAACGCAGCACGGCGGCGCCGGCGGAGGCCACGCCCGCCTGACCACGTTCGGCCACGCGCTCGTCGGCCACTACCGGGCGATCGAGACGCAGGCGCTGAAGTCGTTCAAAAAACAGATCGTCGAATTGGAGCGACGGCTGCGTCCGGCAGCGCCAATATAGCAACGCGCGGGGCTCCATTCCGGCGGCGCAAACCAGTTTTCGCTATATCGGGGCGGAAATAGCGCTTGCCACACGCGGGCACGACTTTTAAGACCGCTGTATCGATATGGATATCTCGCAGGAGCGGAGCGGAACCATGCACACGCGCATTTCATGGTCGAAAATGACGCTTGCTGGTCTGGTGTCGGTGACGGTTATCGCGGCCGCGTCGGGGGCGGTGCGGGCGGCCGAGGTCAGGGTCGCCGTCGCCGCGAATTTCACCGATGCGGTGAAGGAGATCGGTGCGCGATTCCAAAAGAGCACGGGACACTCGGCGGTCTTCAGCTTCGGGCCGACCGGGGGATTGTACAACCAGATCACGCAGGCCGCGCCGTTCGAGGTGTTCCTCTCCGCCGATCAGGCGACACCGGCGAAAGCACTCAAGGAAGGCCGTGCAGTCGAGGGCAGCGTCTTTACTTACGCGACCGGCAGGCTCGTACTCTTTAGCAAGACTGACGGCCTGACGCTTGGTGAAGCCACTCTGAAGAATGGCAAGTTCACCAAAATCGCGATCGCCAATCCGAAGACCGCGCCCTATGGGGCCGCGGCTGTCGAGGTCATGCAGAAGCTCGGCGTGTACGACGCGCTGAAAGGTAAGATCGTCGAGGGCAATAACATCGCGCAGACCTTTCAGTTCGTCGATACGGGCAACGCTGAGGTCGGTTTCGTCGCATTCGCGCAGGTAGCGTTGAAGCCCGGTGGCTCGCGGTGGATCGTGCCGGCCAACATGCACAAGACGATTGCGCAGGATGCTGTCCTGCTCAAGACTGGCGCCGGGAACGAGGCGGCCAAGGCCTTCCTGGGGTTCCTCAAGGGACTGGACGCACGCGCGGTGATCGAGAAGTACGGCTATGGCTTTGTCGATTAACTAGAACGGGCGTGTCGTGGGCGAACTCAATCTTGCTGAGCTCTGGTCGCCGATCCGGCTGACAATCGAGCTTGCCTTCGTCACTACGATCTTGCTGCTGGTCATTGGGACACCGCTGGCGTGGTGGCTGGCCCGTTCGAAGGCACGTTGGAAGGAGGCCGTGGCCACAGTCGTCGCGATGCCGCTCGTGCTGCCGCCGACGGTACTCGGCTTTTATCTGCTGCTCCTGCTTGGCCCGAACGGTCCCGGCGGCGTGATTGCCGGCTTGTACGGCGCCCGTACGCTCGCGTTCACGTTCAGCGGGCTCGTCATCGGCTCGGTGCTTTATTCGATGCCGTTCGTCGTGCAGCCGATCCGTAATGCCTTCGAGGCTTTCGGTGATCGCCCGCTCGAGGTCGCTGCGACGCTCAGGGCATCGCCATGGGACACGTTCTGGTCGGTGGCGGTGCCGTTGGCGCGGCCCGGATTTATGTCCGGCGCCATCCTCGGATTTGCGCACACGATCGGCGAATTCGGCGTCATCCTGATGATCGGCGGCAATATCCCCGGTCAGACCAAGGTGCTTTCCGTCGCGATCTACGACTACGTCGAGACGCAGCAGTGGACGCAGGCGCACATCCTGTCGGCCGGCATGGTCGTGTTTTCGTTCGCAGTCATCCTCGCGACCATGACGTTGGGTAAACGCTTCGGACAATCCGGCCGATGAGCGGACACGCGCGCGAAATCTCGATGGCGCTCGCGGGTCCGCTCGGCAGTTTCTCGCTCGATGTCGACTTCAAAATGCCGATGCGCGGGATCACGGCGCTGTTCGGTCCTTCAGGTTGTGGCAAGACGACGATCTTGCGCTGCATGGCCGGGCTCCAGCGCTTGCCGGGCCATTTCATCGTCGGCGAGGAGACGTGGCAGGATAGCGCGCGTGGAATCTTCGTGCGGACGCACCAGCGGCCGATCGGTTACGTCTTTCAGGAGGCGAGCCTTTTCCAACACCTGTCGGTGCGCCAGAACCTGATGTTCGGTGCGCGCCGCGCGGGAGATGCGCCGGCCGACGATGCGCTGAGTTTCGACGGCATTGTCGATCTCCTCGGGATCGGCCATCTGCTCGATCGTTCCCCGGCAGCGCTGTCGGGTGGCGAGCGTCAGCGCGTCGCGGTCGGTCGCGCTTTGCTGTCCCGGCCGCGCATACTGCTGATGGACGAACCGCTTTCGGCGCTCGATCGCATGACGAAGGAGGAGATCCTTCCGTACTTCGAGCGGCTCCACAAAAGTCTCGCGATGCCGATCGTTTATGTCACTCACGATATTGGCGAGGTTGCGCGGCTCGCGGATACGATGGTGCTGCTGGACAAGGGACGCGTCGTCGCGTCGGGGCCGCTGGCCGAGTTGCAGACCGATCCGAGCCTGCCGCTGATCGCGGCGCCGGAGGCCGCGGTCATGATCGAGGGACGAGTGGACAGCATCGACGAGGTCTATGCGTTGACGTCGTTTGCCGTTCCCGGCGGCGTGCTGATTGTCCCCGGTCGGCAAGGTGCCAAAGGCGTCGTACGGCGGTTGCGTATCGCGGCGAGCGACGTAAGTTTTACACGCACGGCTGCGACAGACACGACGATCCTCAACTGTCTCCCCGCGCGGGTCGTTTCGGTCGACGGTCACGCCAATGAGGCGCAGGTCAACATCGTTGCGGCACTTGGCGGTGATGGGAAGGGTGCGCGCATCGCGGCGCGGATCACGCGCAAGTCGCTTGACGCGTTGACCCTTGCGCCCGGCACGCCGGTCTTTGCGCAGATCAAGAGCGTGGCGCTGGTGAAATAAAGCTCGGCGGGACGTTATCGTAACCGCACACCCAACGCCTCGCGCAACGCCCGCTCGCCTTTGGGTGTTACCGTCACCGCGCGTGAGCCGTCGACGCGGCGAATCCAATTTTTGTCGAAGCTCAGGCGGCACAACGCGGCGCCGAGCGTGCCCGCGAGATGCGGGCGACGTTCGCTCCAATCGAGACACGGCCGGCAGAGGACGCGGCGACCTCTACTGGGGCTGCCGGATGTGAGGATTTCAGCATCGATGCCAATGCGAGCAAGCAACTCGAGACCGGATGCCGTGACGATCCCAGCGTCGCTTTCAAGCTCGACATGCCCGCCCGCGACGAGCCCGTCGGCGAGCGCGACACCAAGTTGCCCGGCGAGGTGATCGTAGCAGGTACGCGCAGCTCGGAGCGCGGCGTCGCGCGGGCCGACGACGAGCGGCTTGCGGGCCGGCTCCAATTCGGCGGCGACGCGCATGATGCTCTCCATCAATCGCGCAACGGACGGTGCAGCGAGGCGGTGATAGCGATGGCGCCCCTGTTTCTCGACGGCGAGTAATCCTGCATCGGTCAGGCGCGCGAGATGGCTACTCGCGGTTTGCGGCGTGATACCAGCCACACGCGCCAGCTCGGATGCCGTGAGCGCGCGCCCGTCCATCATTGCCTGCAGCATGGTGGCGCGGGCGGGATCGCCGGCGAGCGCGGCAATGGCGGCGAATTTGGCAGTGCTGGCCATGGTGCTGGTCCTCGAAGTCCGGCGTCAGTCTCGCGCACTGCGCTCGTAGATGCTTCGATCGTGATCGTAGCAATAGATCGGGCGAGCGGGCAAAGTGCCGTCCAAACAGATCATGAGCAGGACGATTACCCTATGCCCCCATCTCCTGCACCGAGGCGCGCGTTCTTTGGATGGAAGGTGACGGGCGGCGCATTCGTCCTCGCCGTGTTCGGCTGGGGGCTGGGATTCTATGGCCCGCCGGTTTTCCTTGGCGTGCTGCATGAGACCCGCGGCTGGTCGCTTGGGCTCATCTCCGCGGCTATCACCATGCACTACCTCGTCGGATCGGCACTGGCGGCCCAACTGCCGGCACTGCACGCGCGATTCGGCCTCGCCAGCTTCACGCAGATCGGCGCAATCGCGTTGGCGATCGGGCTTGTTGGCTGGTCCGTGGCAACGGAACCTTGGCAGCTTTTCATCGCAGCTGCGGTGAGTGGCGCCGGTTGGAGCGCGACCAGCGCTGCCGCCATAAACGCGATCATATCGCCATGGTTTGTCCGAGTTCGCCCGGCTGCATTGGGCATGGCGTACAACGGTGGCAGCGTCGGGGGAATCGTGTTCTCGCCGCTTTGGGTCGCGGCAATCGGCTCGTTGGGGTTCATAGGTGCTACGACGGCAATCGGGCTGACGGCAGCGCTGATCGTTTGGGTGATCTCGGCGACATTGTTTGCTCGCAGTCCCACCGAAATGGGACTTGAACCGGACGGTGACGCGAAAGGCGTCGCGGCGGTGAGTGTGACGTCACCGAACGCGCGGCCGTTGCCCGGAGCCCTGCTCTGGCACGACTGGACGTTCCGTACGCTCGCCGCCGGCATGGCGTTCGGATTGTTCGCGCAGCTTGGTCTCGTCACCCACCTGTTTTCCCTGTTGCTCCCTACATTGGGCGCACAACGCGCAGGATTCGCCATGGCACTTGTGACGGTCATGGCCATTGGTGGTCGGACATTGCTGGGCTGGTTGATGCCGATCGGCGCTGACCGACGGCTGGTCGCGTGCCTCGGTTACGGCACGCAGCTCGCCGGGTCCCTTGTCTTTCTGGCTGCCGGCGGTACGGACGTGGGGCTGCTCCTGATTGGCATCGTCCTCTTCGGCGCGGGATTCGGGAACACTACCTCCTTGTCGCCGCTGATCGCGCAAGTAGAGTTCGTTAAAGAGGAAGTGTTACGAGTGGTGGCACTAATCGTGGCCATATCTCAAGCGGCGTATGCATTCGCCCCCGCCGTCTTCGGACTGATCCGAGAGTTGACGCCGCCCGCTGCAGGTGCGCCAGCCGGTGCCGCGCCGTGGGTGTTCATCGCCGCGGCGACGTTCCAAGTGCTCGCGATCGCCGCTATGCTGGTGGGCCGGAATGCGCGGGCACCCGCCAACATCGTCAGATGATCTTCTTGCCCTTCATGCTGAAGTAGCCAGTCCGTCCGACTATGATGTGATCGTGGACCAGGACGCCGAGCGGGCGCGCCGCCGCGATGATCTGCTTGGTCATATCGACGTCGGCGCCGGACGGCGTCGGATCGCCGGACGGATGGTTGTGGACCAGGATGAGTGCTGACGCCGACAGCTCCAGTGCCCGCTTGACGACCTCGCGGATGTAGACCGGCGTGTGATCGACCGTCCCAGTCTGCTGAATTTCATCGGCAACGAGCTGGTTCCTCTTGTCGAGGAACAGAATGCGGAACTGCTCCTTGTCGTCGAATCCCTGCGCCGCTTTGCAGTAGTCGAGGACCGCCTGCCACGTACCGAGCACGCGACGCCCCATGATCTCGCCCTGCATCAATCGGAGCGATGCCGCGCGAATGAGCTTCAGCTCATCGACGACGCGCTCGCCGACACCTTGCACCTCGCGCAGGCGCGGCTCGGACGCGTTGATGACATCTGGGAATGAGCCGAACCGCTGCAGCAGCGCCTTGGCGAGCGGTTTGGTGTCGCCCTGCGGCAGCGCGCGGAACAGGATCATCTCGATCAGTTCGTAGTCGGGGAGCGCTTCCGGTCCGCCTTTGCGAAAGCGGTCGCGCAATCGCTGGCGGTGGCCGACGTGATGCGGTTTCGGCTGAGCAGGCGGCGATGCCAGCGCCGCATCCCACAGCATCGCCTGCTGATTGCTATCCGTGCCATCGGCATCGTCGGAGTTTGGCGGGGGCGTCCTGCTGCGGCGTGCCATCAGCTTTTCCCCGCCCCCTCGTCAGCCCGAGCGTGTGTTAGTCAATCTTGTAAGGCGGGTGATGGAGGTCGCCCGGCGAAAACGTGAAGACCTCGCAGCCGTCCTCGGTAACGCCGACCGAATGCTCGAACTGCGCCGACAACTCGCGGTCGCGCGTCACGGCCGTCCAGCCGTCGGGGAGAATTTTTACGGTCGACTTGCCGAGATTGATCATCGGTTCGATCGTGAAGAGCATCCCGGGTTTCAGCACCGGACCTTCGCCGCGCTGGCCGTAGTGGAGGATATTCGGGCGGTCGTGGAACACCCGGCCAAGTCCGTGGCCGCAGAAGTCGCGCACGACGCTGCACCGTTCCGCTTCAGCATACGCCTGGATCGCCGCGCCGATATGTCCCGTCGTATGCCCCGGTTTGACGGCGGCGACGCCCCGCATCAGCGCTTCATAGGTGACTTCGATCAGGCGCTCGGCTTTGCGCGATATCTGGCCGACGCCATACATCCGGCTCGTGTCGCCGTGCCATCCGTCGACAATCAAAGTCACGTCGATATTGAGGATGTCACCCTCGCGCAGCGGCTTCGGCCCGGGAATGCCGTGGCAGACGACATGGTTGACGGAGGTGCAGATCGACTTGGTAAAGCCGCGATAGTTCAGCGGCGCGGGAATCGCGCCATGATCCATCGCGAACTCGAAGGCGAGATCGTCGAGCCGCTCCGTCGTCACGCCAGGCTTGACGAAAGGCGTCAGCATATCGAGCGCCTGGGCCGCCATCCTGCCCGCTTTGCGCATGCCGGCAAAGGCTTCGGGACCGTGCAAGGGAATCTGGCCGTCGCGCCGCGCTGAGTGCGCGTAGTCCGTATTGGTCATCGTGGAACCTGTAACCGGATGTCGGGAACGGCCAAATAACGGTGCAGCCGGGGCGGGACGAGCAAATTACCGCTTCCACCATACAATTTAGTTGATTGTCGGCGGAGTGCAATGCGCGAGGACGTATACCACAGCCGCGTGAATGTTGCGCAAATGCCGCCGGGCATGGCATGCGGGAGGCCGCTCGACAGGGGCGCCCTGCGGGAGCGCCGCGGCAAGGATGCAAGGATCATGGAACTCGACAAGCTCAAGACGACGGCGGGGCTCGACGTGGCAGGTAAGCGCGTCCTGGTGCGCGCGGACCTGAACGTCCCGGTGGCGGATGGCCGCGTGACCGATGCAACGCGGCTGACCCGATTGGTGCCAGGGATCCAGGATCTCGCGCGGCGTGGCGCGAAGGTGGTCATACTTTCTCATTTCGGGCGGCCGAAGGGTGCCGTGGTGCCGGATATGTCCCTGAAACCGGTGGCGGAGGCCCTCAGCGCCGCTCTCGGGCGGCCCGTGGCATTCGCGAACGACTGTGTCGGCGAGGTCGCCGCGAAGGCGATTGCGGGCATGGCCGACGGCGGCGTTCTCGTGTTGGAGAACCTGCGCTTCCACAAGGGTGAGGAAAAAAACGATCCGGCGCTTGCGGCTGAACTCGCCAAGCTCGGCGACATTTTCGTGGGCGACGCCTTCTCGTGCGCCCATCGCGCGCACGCCTCGACGGATGCCATTGCGCGCTTGTTGCCGTCTTATGCCGGCCCGTTGCTGATGGAAGAGATCAACGCGCTGCGCACCGCGCTGGAACGCCCGCAGCGCCCGACCGCGGCCGTCGTTGGTGGCGCGAAGGTCTCGACCAAGATCCCGGTCCTGACCAATCTGATGGCTAAGGTCGATTACCTGATCATCGGCGGCGGGATGGCGAACACGTTCCTGCTGGCGAACGGCTGTGCCATCGGCAAATCGCTGGCGGAGCCGGATCTCGTCGACACGGCACGTGAAATCATGGCTGCTGCATCGGCCAAAGGCTGCACGATCGTGCTGCCCGTCGATGGCGTGGTGGCGGGTGAGTTCAAGGCCGGTGCTGCGAGCCGGGTGGTCGATGTGGCGGCCATCCCCACCGATCAGATGATGCTGGACGTGGGGCCGAAGTCGATCGAGCACCTGTCGAAGGTGATCGAGCAGTGCCGCACGCTGCTCTGGAACGGCCCGCTCGGTGCGTTCGAGATTTCGCCGTTCGGCGAGGGCACGTTTGCTCTGGCGCAGCAGGCGGCGGCGATGACGAAAGCGGGTAAGCTGGTTTCGGTCGCGGGCGGCGGCGATACGGTTGCCGCGTTGAATTTGGCGCGTGTGACGGACGATTTCACCTACGTGTCGACGGCCGGCGGCGCCTTCCTCGAATGGCTCGAAGGGCGGGAGCTTCCCGGCATCGCGGCGCTCGCCCGATGAGCAGCGGTAAATTCCGTCCGAAGGCCATCATCTTCGACCTCGATGGCACACTCGTCGACAGCGCGCCGGAAATCGCGACGGCGCTCAACTCCGCGATGGCCGAGATCGGCCAACCACCGTTTCCGCTCACCGAGGTGCAGACCTTCATCGGGGGCGGCGCGTCGGTCGCACTGAAGCGGGCTTTGGCTGCGCGCGGCACCAGCATCGACGATGCGACCTTCGACGCGATGATGACGTCATTCTACAAGGTCTATGCCCAAGTGTCGGAGGCGGGCAACGGTCTCTATCCGGGTGTCAAGGAGACACTCGGCGAGCTTCAGCGGCGCGGCATGCCACTCGGCGTGTGCACCAACAAGGCCGAACACATTACGGCGATCGCACTCAGGGCATTGGGGATCGCGCCATTTTTCGCCTCGGTCGTCGGCGCCCGCGACGATCTTCCGCGCAAACCGGCGCCGGATATGCTGATGGCGGTGCTCGCCAAGCTCGGTACCCGCCCGGCTGATGCGCTGGTCGTCGGGGACAGCCGCTCCGACGTCGGTGCGGCGCGTGCAGCCGGCTGCCCTGTCATTGCGGTGAGCTACGGCTACGCACATGGTCCGGTTGCTGATCTTCGCGCCGATCTGGTGATCGACACGATGAAGGACCTGATCCTTCACCTTGACTGAAGCTTGGGCCTGCCTGCCGGATAATCAGGCACGATCGAGACTGTGCCTTTCCTATTTGCGAAGCGCGTCAATTGTGTCAGAGGATTGCTGTTCTCGCGGCATAAATTGGCTGCTAGACACGATCGGTGGGCGCCGCGCGCGTCCCCACGTGGAGGGAGGAATTTGATGGGTGCGCTAGCCGGCTTCGTGCGCTTCGCCGAGGCCGTTAATGACTATGTTGGCCGCGTCGTTGCCTGGCTGACACTTGCGACGGTGCTGATCTGCGCCACCGTTGTCTTCATCCGCTATGCCCTCCATACCGGCTTCGTCTGGATGCAGGAGCTCTACGTGTGGACCCACGCCGCGGCTTTCATGCTCGGCGCCGGTTACACGTTGATGGCCAACAAGCACGTGCGCGTAGACATCCTCTACGCTCGTGCCAGTCCGGTTAAGCAGGCGTGGCTCGATCTCATCTCCACGTTCGTGTTCCTGTTTCCCTGGATCTTTTTGCTCATCTACTTCACGTGGCCGCACGTGACGAACTCCTGGGCCATCTGGGAAACGTCCTCGCAGGTCGGCGGGATGCCCGGCCTCTACATCATGAAGACGATCATTTTGGCCTTCGCAGGTCTGATGCTGCTGCAAGGTCTCGCGATGGTCGGCCGCTGCATTCTGGTGATCAACGGGTTGGGTCACCTGGCGCCGCCTCGCGCGATCGCTGGGCTCGGCGAATGACCGATCACCTTTCCGTTTCCCCACTCAGAGCGTGAAGTTTGCACATGCTGGCCACCCTTAACGTTGGCGATATCCTCTCGATCCTGCTGTTCATCGGGGTGCTCGCCACACTTCTGATTGGCTACCCGATCGCGATCACGCTTGCTGGGCTGTCACTCATCTTCGCCTTCATCGGCCATCAGTTCGGTTCTTTCGACTACTCGTTTTTGCACAGCCTGCCCTCGCGCTATCTCGGCAGCATGCTGAACGAGGTCCTGGTTGCGGTGCCCCTATTCATATTCATGGGGCTCGTGCTCGAACGATCCGGAATCGCGGAGTCGCTGCTCACGACGATGGGGCAGCTCTTCGGCAAGCTGCGTGGCGGCCTTGCCTATTCCGTTATCCTGGTCGGTGCCCTACTCGCAGCCTCGACGGGGGTCGTCGGCGCCACCGTTGTCACCATGGGTCTCATCAGTTTGCCGGCGATGATGCGGGCAGGCTACGATCAGCGTCTGATCTCCGGCACGATTTGCGCCTCGTCGACTATGGCGCAGCTCATCCCGCCATCGACCGTCTTGATCTTCGTCGGTGATATCCTGGCCGGCGTCAACCAGGCCGCCCAACTCCGAAAGGGAAACTTCACACCCGACCCGATTTCGGTTGGCGACCTGTTCGCCGGTGCCCTGATTCCCGGCTTCATCATGGTCGGCGTCTACCTTCTCTGGATTACCTACAAAGCGATATTCCAGCCGGAAACCGTCCCGGCTCTGGAAATGTCGGACGCTGATCGCAGCGGATTGCCGCGCCGGGTGTTCTCTGCGCTCGTTCCGCCGCTTCTGCTGATTCTGGCCGTGCTCGGCAGCATTATGCTCGGCTTCGCGACACCGACGGAATCGGCGTCAGTCGGCGCGATCGGCGCCATGATCCTGGCCGCCATGAACCGGCGCCTGTCGCTTGAGATGATTTACTACGCGGCCCGCAACACCATGGTGACGACCTCGATCATCTTCGTGATCGTGTTGGCGGCATCGATGTTTTCGCTCGTGTTTCGTGGCCTCGGCGGCGAGCACATGGTCGAGGAGGCACTGAAGAATGTGCCCGGCGGTGCGTTCGGCGCCATGCTCGCCGTGATGGCCGTGATGTTCCTTCTCGGGTTCTTCCTCGATACGTTCGAAATCATCCTGATCATGCTGCCGATCTGCGGTCCGCCGCTGATCATCCTCGGCCTTGATCCGGTCTGGCTCGGCGTCATGATCGCGATCAACCTGCAGACGAGCTTCCTGACACCGCCGTTCGGATTCACGCTGTTCTATCTCCGCTCGATCGCGCCTCCGAGCATGTCGACCGGCACGATCTGGCTCGGTGCCATTCCCTACGTCCTGATGCAGCTTTTCGTGCTCGGTATCGTCTGGGCCTTTCCGCCAACGGCCACTTGGCTGCCTAAAGCGCTGTTCCAAGCGTCAAAGCCCGCTGTTACAGCGCCAGCGACGCCGGGCACGGGCTCCGGGAGCGCCACTCCTGCGCGAGGGTCGGGCGCGCCAGGCAAGCCGACGTTTGGCGAGGATGGCATTCCAGTCGAGAGCGACGATCCGATGGGGCTGAACAAGCGCTCGGGCGCCAAGCCTAAATTCGACAAGGACGGGATACCGCTCGAAGACGACGATCCGATGGGCCTCACAAAGCGCAAGTAGGCCTCGAGACAAGGAAAAGCGCGATGACGCACCTGCTTGAACTAGAACTTGGCGCTTTCTTTCTGGCGGGCTGGGTCATCAGCCTCGTAGCCATGTGGTTTCTCGTCAATCGCACGACCCGCCCTGGTCCGATTCGCAGCGTTCCTGTGATCGAAGGCATGATGCTGGCGAGTATCTTCTGCCTCATTCTCGGCATTACCTTCTTGATTTGGGGATCTGGGGCGGCCGACTGATTTGGCGACGGGTGGCCGGCACGAGAAATAGAAGAAGGCCCGCGGCAGTCGCCTGCCGCGGGCCTTCTTCATTCAGTAGGGAACGGGTTCAGCCCGGGAACTTATAGTCCAGCAGGCGGGCGTTCAAGAAGCCCTGCTCGGCGATGCGGCCCCACCCAGACTGCTCGCGACGCGCCTTGAGGAACGACTCGACAGTCTCCTTCGTCACCGCGTCGCCGCCGTCGCGAAGCTCCTGGATGACCTCGCCACACTTCTCGCCGTAGACCTGAAGGAAGTCGTTCGGGAAGCGCTTGAGCTGCACGTTGTGCGTCTGGACGAGCGTCTGGAGCGAGGCGCCGTTGCGGGCGTTGAACTCCGACGTGAACTTGATGCTCTCCTGGTAGACGCAGGCTTCGAAGATGGCGCGCAGGTCCTTCGGCAGCGCGTTCAGCTTCTTCTTGTCGACCGTGACTTCGATCTGCGTGCCGGGCTCATGCATGCCGGGCCAATAGTAGTACTTGGCGATTTTGTAGAAGCCGAACGTCAGATCGTTCCAGGGGCCGACCCACTCGGTCGCGTCGATGGCGCCGGACTGAAGGGCCGCGAAGATTTCGCCGCCCGGCAGATTGACGACGGTAAGGCCCATTTTCTTGAGGGCTTCGCCACCGAGACCGGGGATGCGCATCTTCATGCCATTGACGCTGGCTGCGCTGGTGATTTCCTTATTGAACCAGCCGCCCATCTGCACGCCGGTGGAACCCGCGTGATAGCCCTTGAGGTTGAACGGATCGAGCACCTTGTCCCAAAGCTGCTGACCGCCGCCGTGCTGCATCCACGCCTCGGCCTCGCTCGTCGTCATGCCGAACGGCACGGTCGAGAAGATCATCAGCGCCTTGCTCTTATTCGGCCAGTAGTACGGCGTCGCGTGCATCAGATCGGCGGCGCCGCGGGTGACCGCGTCAAAGCTTTCGAACGGCGGCACCAATTCGCCGGCGGCAAACACGTTGATCTTGAGACGGCCGTCAGTCGCCGCTTCGACGGAATTCGCGAAGCGCACCGCACCCGTGCCCTGGCCTGGGAAGTTCTTCGGCCAGGTCGTGACCATCTTCCATTCGATTCTGGACTGCGCAATGGCCGGCGTCACGATCGCCGATGCACCGGCCGCTGTTCCCGCAAGGGCCGCGCCCTTCAGGAATTGACGCCGTTTCAGCGTCTGTGGAGCACCTGTCATTTATTCTCTTCTCCCTAGTTTGGCTTAAAACGTTGCGGATCTCGTCGGCGCCGCACAGTGCCGTGGCAATTGGCCGACGGAAGTATGTGACGCCTGGAAGTATGTGACGCCTACACGAGGTTTGGCAATCGGCAGTTCGGATAGCAATCGAAATTCGATCGCTGCGGCTTATGTTTGCGCTGCTTTTCTGGGCACTCTCCAACACCGCACGTCCCATCCGCATACGGAGGCGCGGGGCACTCATAGGCGGTGACCTGCCCGGATTTGCTTGACATCGATCGTTAACGGTTTCCCCATTCCACTCCGACACGCCGCCAACTGGGGAACCCACAAATGCTGCCACTAGCCGGCTACGCCGACCGTATGTCCGTCCGACCGGGCGAGACGATCGCGTTCAAGGTCTCGAGCGCTGACGATTTGGGCTATTCGGCTCGGCTGGTGCGGGTGATCTCGGCCGATGCCAACCCCGCCGGTCCCGGGTTGGTCGAGGAATCGGTCGAAGCGGCGTTCGCCGGCAACCACAAAGGTCGGCTTCAGCCTGTCCATTTGGGGTCGTACGGCATCGTCGAGCAGGCGCTGGACCTCGGCACCATGGGCAGCCTCACGCTCACCGCTACCATCTGGCCGACGATGCCGGGCGCCAAGCGCCGCCAAGGCATCCTGTCGGTCTACGATCCAAGCGTCCGCCGTGGCATTGCACTTGCGATCGGCGAGGATGGCAGCGTCGAGGCGCTACTCGGCGCGACGCGCGTCAAGACGCGCCTGCCGCTGGAAGAACGTCAGTGGTATCGCGTGTTCGCTGTCTACGACATCGCGACTGCGACACTGACCGCGGGGCAGGTGCGGCTCGAGGGCGGGCGCCCGGCGGCTGCAGCAAAGACCGCGACGACCAAGCTGGACGCTGGCGCGGTCGGCCTGCCTGTCGCGGGGATGCCGTGGATCATCGGCGCCCTCGGTGGCTCGCCGGTAAAGGGGCACTTCAACGGCAAGATCGAGCGACCGGTGATCGCGGCGACCGCCGCCGATGCCGCGATGATCGAAACGCTAGCGACCGATGGCGCCGCGTCCGGGGCGATTGCTGCATGGGATTTCTCCCAGGAAATGTCGTCGATCCGGTTTATCGATGCAGGGCCCGGCAAACATTACGGCCAGCTCGTCAATTTGCCGGCGCGGGCCATGACCGGATCGAACTGGACCGGGCGCGAAATGTGTTTCCGCCACGCGCCGGAGCAGTATGGCGCCATCCATTTTCACGACGACGACCTGCATGACTGCGGATGGGAGACGGATTTCACGTGGACGGTGCCGGCAGGCACGCGGTCGGGCGCCTATGCCGTGCGCCTCAAGAGCGAGGGCGGCGAGGAAAATATCCCGTTCTTTGTCGTCCCTCCGAAGGGCACGCGGACGGCGGATTTGGCAGTGCTGGTGTCGACGTACACCTATACGGTCTATCACAACCACGCGCGCCCCGAAGCGACACAGGCCAAATGGATCGGCGCCTGGAAGGATCAGGCGAAGGCCTGGGGCGCCTACCCCTACAACGCCGCCGAGCATCGCGAGTACGGTCTCTCGACGTACAATTATCACACGGATGGCAGTGGCATCTGTCACGCGTCGTGGCTGCGGCCGATGCTCAACGTGCGGTCGGGTTACATCACCTATCCCGACCCGTCGATCCGCGCCTCTGGCCTCCGCCACTATCCCGCTGACAGTCACCTCATCGCGTGGCTGGAGCAACAGGGGATCGCCTACGATGTCATAACCGACGTCGAACTCGATGCGGAGGGCGTGGCGCTGCTTGGCCCCTACCGCGCGGTGACGACCGGGACCCACCCCGAGTACCACACCGGCGCGATGCTGGACGCGCTCGAGACGTATCGCGATAACGGCGGCCGACTGATGTACCTCGGCGGCAATGGCTTCTACTGGAAGGTTGCGCGCCACAAGGAAGTCCCGGCGGCCATCGAGATCCGCCGCGGCGAAGGCGGTATCCGAGCGTGGGCTGCGGAAGCTGGTGAGTATTACAACGCCTTCGACGGCGAGTACGGCGGCCTGTGGCGACGCAACGGGCGTCCGCCGCAACGGCTCGCCGGCGTCGGTTTCACGGCGCAGGGAAACTTTGTCGGCTCGCACTATCGCCAGTTGCCGGGCGCGCGCACGTCACGGGCGGCGTGGATCCTCGAGGGGATCAAGGAAGGCGAGCTGATCGGCGGCTTCGGTTTGTCCGGGCATGGCGCTGCAGGGTTCGAACTTGATCGCGCCGACAAGCGCCTCGGCACACCACCGCATGCGATCGTACTCGCGTCGTCCGAGGGGCACGAGCCGGAAGCGCCGTGGGTGCTGGTGCCGGAAGAGCGCCTCACGCATCTCACGACCGTGCCGGGCGTGCCGGCCGACGAGCTGATCCGCGCCGACCTCACCTTCTTCGAGACGCCCGGCAATGGTGCGGTGTTCTCGACCGGTTCGATCACGTTCTGCGGATCGCTGCTGCACAACGCCTGCAACAACAACGTGTCGCGACTGATCCGAAACGTGCTCGACCGGTTCCTCGATCCCGACGCGAAGTTCGACGTCCCGGAGCGATGAGGTGCGCGCGTGCCGCACGAACCATATGACGAGAGCGAACTCACGAGCTGGACGCTCGGTGACGTCAAGTCATCCGGTCTCGAGCTCGAGGGTGCGTGCGGGACGTCGGGCTGCAATCAATTCGTGCGCTATGATGTCGATGGACTGATTGCCCGCTTCGGCGCCGACTGGCGGGTGCCGAAGATGCTACCTGCTCGCTGTGATGGTTGCGGCCAACCTCTGGTTTTCCAGCTTGCTTCGCTGCATGGTGAGGAGCCCGAGGCGTAGCGCCGCGTTGATGGACCTTATGCGAGCGCCGCACTGAGCCTGCGGCCCCGCTCGGTGGCGTCGAGCAGCTTCGGCTTCGCCATGCGCGCGGCGATCAGCAGCGCATTGCGCGTCGCGCCGAGATTGGCGACGCCCTTGCCGGCGATCTCGTAGGCTGTGCCATGGGCGGGCGTGCAGACCGGGAACGGATAGCCGCCGATCAGCGTGATGCCGCTCTCGAAGCCCATGAGCTTCATCGCGATCTGTCCCTGGTCATGGTACATCGTCTGCACCGCGTCGAAATCGCCGCGCTTGGCACGCAGGAACACCGTGTCGGACGGGAACGGCCCTTCACAAGCGACACCTTGGGCGCGTGCCGCTTGGACCGCCGGCGCGATAGTGTCGATCTCCTCGCGGCCGAAGTTACCCTCGTCGCCAGCATGCGGATTGAGACCAGCGACGGCAATGCGCGGCTTCGCGATTCCGGCGTCGCGCATGCAGCGATCGGTTAACACGAGCCCATTGAGCACGGCATCCTTGGTGATGTGGCGGGCGACGTCCTTCAGTGGCACGTGGCTGGTGACGCGCGCGTTCCACAGCCCTCCGAGGATATTGAACTCGCGCCCGTTGGTCGCCGCGCCGCTCTCCTGCGTTATTACCGCGATCTCGTCCTCGTAGGACGGATCGGACAACTTCATCGCGTGCTTGTTGAAGGGCGTGAACGTCACCGCGTCGGCGCCACCGGATGCCGCGAGACGGAGCGCCGCCCGAAAGTTGGCGAGGGCGAACGTGCCGCCTTCGCGCGACGATACTCCGCGCTGGACGTTGGCGGGATCGAGATGACCGAGGTCGACAAACACGGGCTTGCCGTCGAAGGCGAGTGGTGCGCCGGGCCGCCAGTAGAGGTGATCGGACGCCCCTTGCGCAACCGTTTCGCCTCCCGCGAGCACGCGCCGGTCGCCGATCACGATGACATCGGCAGCGGCCCGGACCTCGGCATCCATCATGATCTTCGCGGTGAGCTCCGGGCTGATCCCACACGGATCACCCATCGCCAGCGCAATCACGGGGCGGTGCGGGTTTGCTGCCACTGTCGCCTCCCTTAGTTCGCTCCGGCAAACCGCTTCGCGCGTACCGTCGCCGTCAGCTCATGCGCGAGCATCCCTTCCTCGCGACACACGCGGCCAAGGATCGGTGCCACTTCGAGCGAAGCGCGCCGCGTCAACCGCTGATAGGTGACGGTCTTGATGAACTTGCCCACCCACAGGCCGCCGGTGTATCGCGCCGCGCCGGCAGTCGGCAGCGTGTGATTGGTGCCGATGCCCTTGTCGCCATAAGCCACCGTCGATTCCTCGCCGATGAACAGCGAGCCGTAGTTTTTCAGCTTCTCGAGATAGTAGTCGTCACGACCGGTCTGGATCTCGAGATGCTCGGGCGCGTACTCGTCCGATACCGCGATTGCCTCATCGTCGCTGCCGACGACGACGATCTCGCCCCAATCGGCCCACGAGCGCGAGGCGATGTCCCGCGTCGGCAGCGTCTTTAATTGCAACTCGACTTCGGCAAGCACGGCTCGGCCCATCTTCTCCGACGTTGTGACGAGCCACGCCGGGCTGTCCGGCCCATGCTCTGCCTGTCCGAGCAGATCGGTCGCGACGAGCGCCGGATCGGCGGTGTCGTCAGCAATAACGAGGATTTCGGTGGGGCCGGCGGGGAGGTCGATGCCGACCATGCCGAAGAGCTGGCGCTTCGCTTCGGCGACGTAAGGGTTGCCTGGGCCCGTGATCAGGTCGACGCGCGGCATCCCCACGCAGCCGTACGCCATCGCGGCCATCGCTTGCACACCGCCGATGCTGTAGATCTCGTCGGCGCCCGAGTAGTGCAGCGTGTAGAGCGTCTGCGGATAGATGCCATCAGATCCACGCGGTGGCGCGGCGGCGATGATGCGCTCCACGCCCGCGGTCTTGGCCGTGCCGACACTCATGATGGCAGCGGAAATGAGCGGATACTTGCCGCCGGGGATGTAGCATCCGGCAGTCGAGATCGGGATCAGCTTCTGGCCGAGCATGACACCGGGCTGCAGCTCGACTTCGAACGCCTGCAGGCTGTCCTTCTGCCGCTTCGCGAACTCGGTCACCTGCTTGTGGCAGTAGGCGACATCCTCCTTGAAGGTCGTCGGCAGCGTGCGCGAGACCTCGTCGATACGCGATTGCGGCACCCGGAACTCGCCGGTCCACTTGTCGAGATCGCGCGCATATTTCCGCACGGCTTCGTCGCGGTGTTCGGCGATATCGGCGATCATTCGGCGGACGGTGGCTTCGACTTCGGCGTTGCGCGGTCCAGCCTGCACGGCGGCGCGTTTCAGATAGTGGCGAGCCACGGCGTCCTCCTTGGATTTGATGATTGTGTTTGGTTCTGGGCGAGACGCTAGGTCGACGAGGGTGCGGGGTCAAGATCGCCACGCGATACCCTGAAACGCAACATCCCGGCGCAGAGGCCGGGATGCTGATTGATCGGTCGTGATACGGTTAGGCGGTGGCGCGGGCTCAGTTGACCGCGCGCGGCTGCGGCAGCAGCTTCAGAATGCCCTGCGCGGCAGCACCGGCCGCGGCATCCGCGGTGTTGCCCCACGAGCTGTCGAGTGAGCCCTCGGGAATGTCGTTCTTTTGCGACACGGTGCCGAGCGACCGGCCCTGCGGATCACGGACCAGCCAGTCGATCTGGATCGTCTGCTTGCCATCGGCAGGGGCGCCCATGGCAACCTTGCCCTCGATCCGATAGGAGGCGCCGGGCCGGTTGGCGAGTGTCACACCCTGACGGGTAAGCTCGCGCTGGAGAGCGCTGGACAACGCTGTGCTGCCATCGCCGGGTGCGCCGCTGACGGCGGGAACGATCGCCGCGACTTCGTTGGTCGGCAGGCTGGCCGTCGTGGTGCGCGCGGCTGCCGGCTCGGCGACAGGCGTTACGGGCGCAGCAATGGCGGGCGTCGGCGATGCCAGCTGTCTCGATTCAGATGCCGGCGCTTGCGCGATCGGCGCTCCGGCGGAAGGCGCGCCCGCAGGCCGGTTCGCCGCGAGCCACGTCGCGAGCGACGACGCCGTCTTGTCGGCGATGCTCTGGGTCACCGCGCCTGTCACTGCAACCCACGGATCCTTCGCCGTTCCCGCTGGTGCCATTTCGTGACCGGTGATGCGGTTGACGCGTTTGCCGGTCGGGTCCGTCAGATCCCAGATGTACGTGACCTTGGTCTGCGTGCGCTCCTTCGAGGCCACGATGTAGCCGCGGAGAGTGTAATCTCCTTTGGCGTCGCGATCATTGATCAGCGTGATGCGCTGGCGCTCGCCGGCCTGCACGATCTGTTCGGCAACCTGGCGCGATACGGCATCTGGCGCGCCGATCACGTTTGCCATCGCGATGCGAGCGAGCGGCGCTTGCGCAACGGGCTTGACGGGTTCAGGTGTCGCAACCGACGGGCCGGATGAGAGACCGCCGAAGACCGATCCGCTCGATTCGCAGCCGGCCAGAGCCAGTGCCATGGCAGCGACGGCCATTGGGATACGATTCATCCGTGCGTGCGAAATTGTCCGCCCCGATGATGTCTTTGCAGCGTCGAAGTTCGTCACGTTGACGCCCCCTTGAATGTGTTTCCGCTGACATCCGGCGACCGACTTACCCACATGGCGGTCTCGAGTTCGACTCCCGACTCCGGTACGCTTCGCGAATCCTGTAACCCCTGGCTTCTGGACCGTCCAGATAGCGACGCCCGGTTTCCTGTTCCTCAATTTGCACTTAGCAGGCACTTGAGGGAGAAACTGTGGAAAAACTAGAGCAATACGATGGCAGAGATTTGGCGCCCGTAGTCCGCCTCACGATGATGCGTGGTCCGCCGATAGCTGAAAAGATGGTGGTCGTCAGAGTACGTGCACCGCGATTGGCTTTCCACGCTCTTGAGCCGCAATCCGTTCAGCCGGCTCAGAACAAATCTCGGAAAATCGAAGCGCGGCCGCTCGTGGCCGTCTAATTGATTGAAAAAATGATGGTTTTCTGGTGATGTCTCAAGAAATCGCTGCTTGAACTCAGGGCCGACCTCGTAGGCGCTAGCCCCGATGCAGGGCCCGAGGACGGCTTGGATGTTGGCTCGATCCGCGCCGAGCCGCTCCATTGTCGCGACCGTCGCCTCCAGAACGCCACCGAGTGCACCCTTCCAGCCAGCATGAGCCGCGGCGACGATTCGGGCCTTCGGATCGGCGAACAGGACCGGTGCACAATCCGCCGCGAGTGCCGCAACCGCGATACCCGGTGTTGCCGTGACGAGGGCGTCCGCCTTCGGCATCGCATCGAAGGTCCAGGGCTCGGTGACGACGATGGCGTCCGCGCTATGGTGCTGATGGGCGGTCAGCAGGTGCGACGGTGCGACCCTAAGGTGGGCTGCGACGCGCCGCCGGTTTTCCGTGACGGCTGCCCGGTCGTCCTTCGAGCCGGGCCCGCAATTCAGCGACGCATATATCCCTTCGGACACGCCACCGCGACGCGTGAAAAAGCCGTGCGCAATGCCGCCATGACGCGACAGCTCAGGTGATTGAATCGGCTCGAGCATTCGACGCCTCAGGCAAGAAGTGGATCTAGCCGCCCGGCGCGATCGAGCGCGTACAGTTCGTCGCAGCCGCCGACATGGGTCTCGCCGATGAAGATCTGCGGCACCGTGGTGCTGCCGCCTGATTTCTCCCTGAGCTTGATCCGCTCGGCGGATTTGCCGGTGAGATTGATCTCCTCGAACGCGGCTCCCTTGGATGACAGAAGCTGTTTCGCAGCCTCGCAGTAGGGACACCAGTCGATCGTGTACATGACGATTTTGGGCATGGGTGGGAACGCCTCGGGAATCAGGGACTGTTTTGAACAACACTCTAGATCGCAGATTGTTCAGTTGGAATGGCGCTGGTGCGGACCTGTGCGGCCATGGACGCACTGCTCATCGGGACGCCCCTGATCTCAAAGGTCAACGCGACGGGGATCTGCAACCATGGCGGCGGCGAGGACATCGACGCGCCGAGCGCCTGCGGCACGAAGTGCCCGTGCGCAGGCTGAAACCGTCGCCCCGGTCGTGATGACGTCGTCGACCAGCACGATCGCTCGATCCGCGACGCGTGTTCGAGCGGCCGCCGGCACGGCGAAGGCGCCGGCGACGTTTTCGGCGCGCTGGCGGGCGCTGGATCCGACCTGTGTCGGCGTCGTGCGCGTCTTGCGCAGGACGAAGGGGTCGAATGTGACGCCGCTGGCGTGGGCGATCTCACGGGCCAGCAGCGCCGCCTGGTTGAACTGCCGCCGGATCAAACGCCAGCGCGTCATCGGCACCGGCACGATCAAATCGGCATCTGCGAGCAGTTCGGCGCCGGCCCCTGTCATCCAGCGCGCGAGCAGGCGTCGCGCCTCGTGGCGGTCGGTGTACTTGAAGCCATGGATCAGTTCGCGCACGACGTGGTCGAAAACTGCCGCGGCGCGGGCCCGGTCGTAGGGTGGTGGATCGGCGGCGGCCGCAGCCGAGATCAAAGGCCCATCCCCGCCGCCGAACGGGAGTGGCAGGCCGAGCCGGTCGCACAGCGGCGGGGTGATGAAGGAGACCTGCTGCCAACAGGCAGCGCAGAGTGCGTCGTGGGATGAAATGCGCGCATGACATCCGAGGCAAACAGCCGGCGCAATGATATTGCCGGCACCGCCGATGATATCGCCGAAGGCCCGCCCCAGTCCTTGCTTGAGCATGGCGAATGCTGTCGCGCGCCTTTGTAGCGTTTCCGGTTCGCTATCGCTGCTGTTGGTCATGGCCGCCCCGCCACCACTTCGTTGGCCGACATGATAGCTTGAAGGCGAGCGAGATCATCAACTGATCGCGTTCGGTCACTTCCGCGCCATCGATCGGCCTTGCCAAAGGCGGGCTGGCAGAGGATGTTGCGCCGCTTTTTGAACGATCCGTAGGGGGTGACCGTGCCATCGACCCAAGATCACGCAGGTGACGCGCCGTGGCGCGCCGGCTTGCGCGCGACTGTGGAGGCGGGGTGGTTTCAGCGCTTCATTATTGCCGTCATCGTCGTCAACGCGATCGGGCTGGGACTCGAAACGATACCGTCGGTCAATGGCTCCATCGGTGGCTTCCTGACGGTTGTCGACCACGTCGCGCTCGTTGTCTTCTTTTTGGAGATTGCGGCCAAGCTGCTCGTCTACCGCCTCGCCTACTTCAAAGACCCTTGGAACATTTTTGATTTCACGATCGTCGCGATCGCATTGCTGCCAGTGAGCGGCGGTCTGTCCGTCATGCGGGCGCTGCGCATCCTTCGGGCATTGCGCATCATCTCGGTCGTGCCGGCGATGCGCCGCGTCGTCGAGGCGCTGCTGCACGCGGTGCCGTCGCTCGGTGCCGTGATCGCGCTGCTGGCGATCATCTTCTACATCTGCGCGGTGATGTCGACGAAGCTCTTCGGCGCCGATTTCGACGAGCTGTTCGGCTCGCTCGCGCGGTCGCTGTTCACCTTGTTCCAGATCATGACGCTCGAGAACTGGGCCGATGGTGCCGTGCGGCCGATCATGAAGGTGTACCCCTACGCGTGGTTGTTCTTCATTCCCTTCATCCTCATGGTTACCTTTGCGGTCCTCAACCTCTTCATCGCGATCATCGTGAATGCGATGGAGGAAGCCGCTAGGGCCGATACCGAGTTGCTGCACAAGGATGCCGCGACCGTGCATGCGGATGCGATCCGCCAGAACGCCCAGCACGAGGCGCTGATGAAGGAAATCTCGGCATTGCGGACGGAAATCGCCGAACTGCGATCGACGGGGAGGTCCGGTCACTGATCGCGCGGCCGTATCGCGGCGCCCACCCTTGCCAATGGACGGCGAGCCCGTAAAGTAGCGTCGGAGCCGTCAGCGCGAGAGTGAGAGTGGTCGATGAATATTCCCGATAAGATCAAGGCCTATCACGACGATCTCACCGTGTGGCGGCGCGATATTCATGCCCACCCCGAGCTTGGTTTCGACGAGCATCGCACCAGCGATTTCGTCGCGAAGAAGCTCACCGAATTCGGCATCACCGTCCATCGCAACGTCGGCAAGACGGGCGTCGTGGGTGTCCTGCAGACGGGCAACGGCCCAACGATCGGGCTGCGCTGCGACATGGACGCGCTGCCGATCGAGGAAATCGTCGACGTCCCCTACAAGTCGACGAAGCCCGGTGTGATGCACGCCTGTGGCCACGACGGGCATACGACGATGCTGCTCGGCGCCGCGCGCTATCTCGCCGAAACGAAGCGCTTCGACGGCACCGTCTATTTCATCTTCCAGCCGGCCGAGGAAGGCATCGGCGGCGCGCTGGCGATGCTTGAGGATCGCCTGTTCGAGCGCTTCCCATGTGACAGCGTATTCGGGATGCACAACACGCCGGGCCTGCCGGTCGGCAAGTTCGCGATCCGCCCAGGTTCGATGATGGCGGGCGGCGCGTTCTTCGACATCGACATCACCGGGCGTGGGTCTCACGGCGCGCGGCCCGAAGAGTCGGTCGACGCGGTGCTCGTCGCGAGCCACGTCGTCACCTCCCTGCAGGCGATCGTCTCGCGCAATATTACGCCGACCGCGACCGCAGTCGTGAGCTGCACCGCGATCAAGAGCGGCGACGCTTATAACGTCATTCCGCAAACGGCGAATATCAAAGGCACTGCGCGCACCTTCAGCAAGGACGTCATGGCTCAGATCGAAGCGGCGATGCGGCGGACGGTGGCCGGCACCGTCGCCGCGTTCGGTGCCACGGCAACGGTGAATTTCGACGTCAAATTCGCACCGCTCGTCAACAATGACGCGGAAGCGCAATTCATCGCGGATCGCGCGGCCGAACTGGTCGGACCGGCCGACGTCGAGCGCAATCGCGGGCTGATCATGGCGTCGGAGGATTTCTCTTACATGCTGGAGAAGTGCAAGGGCGCATACATCAACATCGGCAATGGCGGGGCGGGCAGTCCGACCGGGGTGCCGGTCCACAATCCCGCGTACCAGTTCAACGATGAGATCCTGCCGCTCGGCTCGGCGCTCTATGCCCGCCTTGTCGAAGCCAAGCTCGGCAGTCTCTCCGCCACCTGAGATCGTTGCGCTCACACTCAAAACAAAAAATCGGAAACGCCCCCATGGCCAAGTCATCTCGCAAAGTCATTATCACCTGCGCCGTCACTGGCCGCATCTGCCGATCACGGCGCAAGAGATTGCGGATGCCGCGATCGGGGCCGCCGAAGCCGGCGCGGCGGTCGTTCATCTCCACGCGCGCAACCCGACGGATGGCAAGCCCGATCAATCCACCGAGGCGTTCGCGCCGTTTCTAAAGGTCATCAAGCAGCGCTCGAATTGCGTCGTCAACATCACGACCGGCGGCGCGATGACGATGACCATCGAGGAGCGCGTGCGCCCGGCTGCGACTTTCAAGCCCGAAGTGGCGTCGCTCAACATGGGCACGATGAACTTCGGCCTGTTCCCGATGCTGGAGCGCCAGAAGGAGTTCAAGCACGCTTGGGAAAAGGAGTATCTCGAAGGCTCGCGCGCTGGCTTCTTCAAGAACACCTTCGCCGATATCGAGTACATCCTGACGACCTGCGCCGCCAATGGATCCCGCTTCGAGGTCGAGTGCTACGACATCGGCCACCTCTACACGCTGCGCCACTTCGCCGACCGTGGCATCATCAAGCCGCCGTTCTTCATCCAGT
>LNFM01002052.1_pt1 | contig 43454 bp, 39 predicted proteins | sample 596031 | NCBI WGS metagenome assembly LNFM01 (sample SAMN04254537, study PRJNA301005) | activated carbon metagenome | isolation source: dual media filters at the Ann Arbor, Michigan drinking water treatment plant | place: USA: Ann Arbor
GGCAGCCGCCGTCCGGGCCGCTTTTTCGGCCAGAGGGTGGGCCGCGCGCGTCGCCGTTGTGACAGGCGATGAGGTGTTGGCGCAGCTGTCGGGCCTCGCGCCGGCACACATGTTCAGCCAAAGCCCGTTCGACGGCGTGCGTGACCGCATGGTGTTTGCCAATGCCTATCTGGGCGCGCGTCCTGTCGTCTCCGCATTGCAGCAGGGGGCCGACATTGTGATCACCGGCCGTGTCGCCGACGCCGCGCTTTTTCTCGGGCCGCTGGTGCATGAGTTCAACTGGAATCTTGGGGATGCGCACCCCGCCTCGCAGGCCGATCTCGACCGGCTGGCGCAGGGGCTGGCAGTCGGTCACCTGCTGGAGTGTTCGGGGCAGGGCAGCGGCGGTAACTTCGGCAGCCTGCAGGCCTGGAAGGACATCCCCGACCTGGCCCACATTGGCTACCCGATCGCCGAGGTCAGCGAGGACGGCGGTGCGGTCATCACCAAGGCGCCGGGCACGGGCGGGCGCATCAACTTCGATACCGTGCGCCAGCAACTGCTTTACGAGGTGCACAACCCGCAGGCCTATGCCTCGCCCGACGTGGTGCTGGACCTGTCCACAGTTCATCTCGAAGACCTGGGCCAGGACCGGGTGTCCATGACCGGCGCCACCGGCCATCCGCGGCCGCAGCAACTGAAGGTCGTCGGCGGTTACCGCGACGGCTTCAAGGCCGAGGTGACCTGGGGCTTCAGCTGGCCCGATGCCCATGACAAGGCGCTGGCCGCGGTCGAGATGGTCAAGGCGCAGCTGGCCGACAAGGCGGTGCCGCATGAGGCGCTGTTTGTCGAGTTTCCCGGGCTGAATTCGGCGCACGGTCCGCTGGCGCCGCTGCCGGATGCCGCGGCGCTCGCGGAGCTCAATGAGGTGTGGGTGCGCCTGGTGCTGCACACGCAGGACAAGAAAGCCGCCGACGGTTTCGGCCGGCTGTTTCCGTGGATGGCGCTGAGCGGGCCGGCCTACACCTGCGGTTTTTCCGGTTTGCACAACAGCAGCGAACTGCTGGGCATCTGGCCGGCGCTGATCGACCGGGACGTGGTCGAGTTGGCCACGCGGGTGGAGCTGTTGCAGACATGAGCGCCACGCTGCAAAAAATCCGGCTGGCTGAGCTGGCCCATGCACGCAGCGGCGACAAGGCCGACTGGGTGGACTTCGGCCTGTTCGCCTGGAATGCGGCGGGGTATGCGGTACTGACGCGCGAGGTCACGGCGCAACGGGTGCAAGCCCACTTCAAGCCCTGGTTGCCGGGCCAGGTCGATTGCTGGTACCTGCCCAACATCCTGGCCATCAAGCTGGTGCTGCACGACGCCCTGCAGGGCGGCGGGGCGCGCAACCTGCGCCTGGACAACCTCGGCAAATCCATGGCGGCAGCCCTGCTGCGCATGGAAATTGATGTCAGCGCGCAGGAACTGGCCGCCTGCCGGGCGGCGCCGCGTGTGGGCTGGTGGGGACCATGAGCATTCATGTTGAAAAAGACGGCGAGGTCACGGTTGTCACGCTGGACCGCCCCGATGTGCGCAATGCGGTGGACAGCGACCATGCGCGTGCACTGCATGAAGCTTTTCTGGCCTTTGATGCCGATGACAGCGCGAAAGTCGCGGTGTTCCACGGCGCGCACGGGCATTTTTGTGCCGGCTGGGATTTGCAGTTCGGCGCGAAGCTGCTGCGTGAGGCTCAGGGCGATGCGCCGGTGTTTGCAGACCTCGATTTCGAGGCAGAGGACAAGCAGGCTCTCGGACCGATGGGCCCCTCACGCCTGTTGCTGTCCAAACCCGTGATCGCCGCCGTCAGCGGCGCGGCCGTGGCCGGCGGCATGGAGCTGGCGCTCTGGTGCGACATGCGGGTGATGGAGGAGGACGCGTATTTCGGCGTGTATTGCCGCCGCTTCGGCGTGCCGCTGATCGACGGCGGCACGGTGCGCCTGCCGCGCCTGGTTGGCATGGGCCATGCGATGGACCTGATCCTGACCGGCCGCAAGGTCGAGGCGGCCGAGGCCCTGCAAATCGGCCTGTGCAACCGGGTGGTGCCGCGCGGTGCGGCGCGCGAGGCCGCGTTGCTGCTGGCGCGGCAACTCGCGGCCTTTCCGCAGAAAACCATGCGGGCCGACCGCCTGAGCGCCTATGCGCAGTGGGATCTGCCCTTGACCCAGGCGCTCAAGCAGGAGTGGGAACGTGGCCGCGAATGCCTGGGCGATGGCCTGCAGGGCGCCGCGCGTTTTGCCGGAGGCCAGGGCCGGCACGGCCGGTTTTAATGATCAAATCGGCTTCTACCCCTTGTCTGGCAGGGGGATGTAGCTATCAAAACAATAGCGTTTTCAGGGCCGCGGCAACGACGACGGCGGCACCGGCCGCGGCTGGCCGGCGTCGTCGATGGCCACATAGGTCACGCTGGCCTCGGTCACCTTGATGTAGCGGCCCTGGGAGCGGAAACGCTCGGCATACACCTCGACCTTGACCGTCATCGAGGTCCGGCCTATGCGCGTGAGTTCCGAATAGAAGGACAGGATGTCGCCGACACGCACGGGCTGCTTGAAGATGAACTCGTTGACCGCCACCGTGGCCATGCGGCCTTCGGCGTAACGCGCCGGGATCACCGAGCCGGCCAGGTCGACCTGCGCCATGACCCAGCCGCCGAAGATGTCGCCGTTGGCATTGCAGTCTGCCGGCATGGGGATGACCTTGAGCACCAGCTCCTTGTCCAGCGGCAGCTTGACGCTCAGGGGGTCATGGGGAAGGCTGGATTCGGTGGACATAGGCACAATCGGTGGTGGAAAATTAAAACAACAGGACAATTGTCTCCGATGCGCTCCCATGCCACCACCGCCGAAGCGCCCACAGCGCCCGGCGCAGCCCCACCCCCCGACCTCAACCGCTCTGACTGGGCCACGCTCAAGCGCCTGTTTCCCTATCTGTGGGACTACAAATGGCGGGTGCTCGCGGCGCTGGCCTTCATGGTCGGTGCCAAGGTCGCCAACGTTGGCGTGCCGCTGCTGCTGAAAAACCTGGTTGACGCCATGAGCTTCAAGCCCGGCGACGTGCAGGCGGTGCTGGTGGTGCCGGCCGCGCTGCTGGTGGGTTACGGCCTGCTCAGGCTGTCGACCTCGCTGTTCACCGAGTTGCGCGAACTGGTCTTCGCCAAGGCCACCGAAGGCGCGGCGCGGCGCATTTCGCTCGAGGTGTTCCGTCACCTGCACGCACTCAGCCTGCGCTTTCACCTGGAGCGCCAGACCGGCGGCATGACGCGCGACATCGAGCGCGGCACGCGCGGCGTGCATTCGCTGATCTCCTATTCGCTGTACAGCATCATTCCGACGCTGATCGAAGTCACGCTGGTGCTGACCCTGCTGGCGGTCAAGTTCGACGTCTGGTTCGCCGGCATCACCATCATCGCGCTGGTGTTCTACATCACCTTCACCGTGACGGTGACCGAGTGGCGCACCAAGTTCCGCAAGGAGATGAACGAGCTCGATTCCTCGGCGCACAGCCGCGCCATCGACTCGCTGCTCAATTACGAGACGGTCAAGTACTTCAACAACGAAGAGTTCGAGGCCAGGCGTTACGACGAGAACCTCAGGCGTTACCGCGCCGCGGCCGTCAAGAGCCAGACCACGCTGAGTCTGCTCAACACCGGCCAGCAACTGATCATCGCGACCGGCCTGGTGGCCATGCTCTGGCGCGCGACCCAGGGCGTGGTCGATGGCCGCATGACGCTGGGCGACCTGGTCATGGTCAATGCCTTCATGATCCAGCTTTACATCCCGCTGGGTTTCCTGGGCGTGCTCTACCGCGAGATCAAACAAAGCCTGACCGACCTGTCCAAGATGTTCACCCTGATGGAAAAAGAGCGCGAGATCGCCGATCGGCCCGGTGCGCAGCCGCTGGTGCTGCAGGCCTCGCCGGAAGTGCGTTTTGAAAACGTCAGCTTCGCCTACGAGGCCTCCCGGCCCATCCTGCACCACATCAGCTTCGAGATCCCGCCCGGCAAGACGGTGGCCGTGGTCGGCTCCTCCGGCGCCGGCAAGTCCACGCTGGCGCGCCTGCTGTTCCGCTTCTACGATGTGGGCCTTCCGGGCAGTCCTTCCGCGGAGGCGGGCCGCATCACCATCGCCGGCCAGGACATCCGCGAGGTGACGCAGTCCAGCCTGCGCCAAGCCATCGGCATCGTGCCGCAGGACACCGTGCTGTTCAACGACACGGTGGAATACAACATCGCCTACGGCCAGCCCGGCGCCAGCCGCGCCCAGGTCGAAGAAGCCGCGCGCGCCGCGCGCATCCACGACTTCATCAGCGGGACGCCGGCCGGTTACGCCACCATGGTCGGCGAACGTGGCCTGAAACTCTCGGGCGGCGAGAAGCAGCGGGTGGCGATTGCGCGCACCCTGCTGAAAAACCCGCCCATCATGATTTTTGACGAAGCGACTTCGGCGCTGGATTCGGCCAATGAACGCGCGATCCAGGCCGAGCTGCGCAGCATTGCCGAAAACAAGACCACGCTGGTGGTGGCGCACCGCCTGTCCACCGTGGTCGATGCGCATGAAATCCTGGTCATGGAAGCCGGCCAGATCATCGAGCGCGGCACACACGCGGCGCTGCTGGCCCTGGGCGGGCGTTATGCGTCCATGTGGGCGCTGCAGCAGAGTTCCGAATAAAGCGCAGATGTTTTCGCCCTCCAGCCCATGGCCAGCGGGCGTGAATAGCTATTAAAAGAATGGCAATCCCCGGTCTGCAGGCGCCGATGGGCTGCGGCAACCTGCGGGATATCCGCAGATACAAATGCTTGCCAACCCGGATAATCTCGAGATCATGGAAACCAAATGGTTGGAAGATTTTGTCAGTCTCGCTGAAACGCGCAGCTTCAGCCGTTCGGCGACGTTGCGGCATGTGACGCAACCGGCCTTTTCCCGGCGCATCCAGGCGCTGGAAGCCTGGGCCGGCACCGACCTGGTGGACCGCAGCTCCTACCCGACACGGCTGACGCCGGCCGGTGAGACCCTGTACACCCAGTCGCTGGAAATGCTGCAGGGCCTGCAGTCGACGCGTGCCATGCTGCGCGGCCACAACTCCGCCGGCCAGGACGTGATCGAGTTCGCCGTGCCGCATTCGCTGGCTTTCACCTTTTTCCCGGCCTGGGTCAGCAGCCTGCGCGAGAAGTTCGGCCCCATCAAAAGCCGGCTGATCGCCCTCAATGTGCATGACGCGGTGTTGCGCCTGGTCGAAGGCAGCTGTGATCTGCTGATTGCCTACCACCACGATTCGCAGCCTTTCCAGCTCGATGCCGATCGCTACGAAATGATCAGCCTGGGCCAGGAGGTGCTGGCGCCTTTTGTGAAGGCCGATGCCGACGGCGCGCCGCTGTACCGCCTGCCGGGGCGGGCCGGCCAGCCGCTGCCCTACCTGGGTTATGCCTCCGGCGCTTACCTGGGGCGCGTGGTCGATCTGATCCTCAAGCAGTCCAGCACCGCCATCCACCTGGACCGGGTGTATGAAACCGACATGGCCGAAGGCCTGAAGGCCATGGCGCTCGAGGGCCACGGCATCGCCTTTTTGCCCTTCAGCGCCGTCAAGAAGGAATTGCGCGTGAAAAAGCTGGTCAGCGCCGGCCCGGGGCTGGAGATGACCATGGACTTGCGCGTCTACCGCGAGCGGCCCACCACCAAGGCCGCCGCCAAAAGCCCGGCGCAGGCGCTCTGGGCGTATCTGGAAAGCCAAGCTTCGCCCAAGCCGGCGGCCAAACCCCGGGGATCCTCTGCCTGACTCGCGTCAGGTGCGGTGGAGCGGGGGCCTCTAGGTGGTAACCCTGAGACCTTATAAATTAAATGCATGGAGCTGCGAGTTATCGGCATTGGCTTTTGGCTGCGCGCAAATTTACAGTCCGGGACGTTCTGCGATGCTGACGCGTGTGCAAAGGGTGAGGGTGCCGTGAAGGCGTCCGGCGCCGGCTGGCATAAAGACTGCTTAGTGGAATACACCTGCCTGTAGGCGCCATTTGCGTGCGCACTGTATTGGGGATTGCTTTCTTGTTTTATTCGCTGATTGCCAAAAATATGCGTCCCGGTCTCTGGCTGCGGGCTGACATCCTGTCCGGACCGGTCCGATCTGCCTCTGGGCGTTCGGCTTTGATGGCAGTCGGACGAAAGAAACCAGTCGGCGACCCGGCAAACCTGCGCCAGTTCTAGGCTGGGGTAAACCTTGGGGCTCGCCCCGGGAGCCGCTCCTTAGAATGGTGCATCACTTTTCAATTTACCAAAGGAAATTTATGAAGCTCAAACTCGCCGCACTGGCAATTGCCGTACTGACCACCTCCGGCGTTTTTGCCCAGGCCAACGATACGCTGGCCAAAGTCAAGGCTTCCGGCGTGATCACCATGGGTGTTCGCGACTCTTCGGGCGCGCTGTCCTATACCCTGGGTGACGGCAAATACGCCGGTTACCACGTCGAGATCTGCCAGCGCGTGATCGCCGACGTCGAAAAAGCCGTCGGCCGCAAGCTGGAAATCAAATACCTGCCCGTGACCTCGCAAAACCGCATTCCCCTGGTGCAAAACGGCACGGTGGACATCGAGTGCGGCTCGACCACCAACAACGCCACGCGCCAGAAAGACGTGTCTTTCCTGCCCACCACCTTTGTGGAAGAAGTGCGTATCGCCGTGAAGGCCAACTCCGGCATCAACTCGATCGCCCAGCTCAACGGCAAAAACGTCGCCACCACCACCGGCACGACCTCGGTGCAGACCCTTCGCAAGAACGAACGCGCCGGCGGTATCGACTTCAAGGAAATCTTCGGCAAGGACCACTCCGACAGCTTTTTGCTGCTCGAGTCCGGCCGCGCTGACGCCTTCGTGATGGACGGCGCCATCCTGGCCGGCAACATCGCCACTTCGAAGAACCCGGCCGACTTCCGCATCGTCGGTGAAGTGCTGAGCGTCGAGCCCATCGCGATCATGATCCGCAAGGACGACGCAGGCCTGAAGAAGATCGGCACCGACACCATCACCGGCATGATCAAGTCGGGCGAGATGGCCAAGGTCTGGGACAAGTGGTTCATGCAGCCGATTCCTCCGAAAAACAGCCGCGTCGGCCTGCCGGTCAGCGAAAGCACCAAGGCTGCCTGGGCCACGCCAAACGACAAGCCGATGGAAGATTACGCCAAGAAGTAATCCCGGCATGAGCTGAACACAAACCCCGTCTGCGACAGTTCTGGCGGGGTTTGTTTTTTAAGCGCGGACAACAACAGATCGAAGCGCAATTATTTTTGGCGGAGTGACCATGAGCTGGGACTGGCAAGTATTTTTGAATGACGACGGTAGCGGCCGTACCTATCTGCAATGGATGATGGACGCCTGGGGCTGGACCCTGGCCGTCGCAGGCTGTTCCTGGGTGGTTGCCATCCTGACGGGCGGCCTGATGGGCACGCTGCGCACCCTGCCCAACAGCCCCTGGCTGGTCCGGCTGGCCAATGTCTGGGTCGAGCTGTTCCGCAACATCCCGCTGCTGGTCCAGATTTTCATCTGGTACTTCGTGGTGCCCAAGATTTTCCCGGCCATGCAACAGGTGCCGGGTTTTGCGCTGGTGGTTTTTGCGCTGGGCTTTTTCACCTCGGCGCGGATTGCCGAGCAGGTGCGCGCCGGTGTCCAGGCCCTGCCGCGCGGCCAGCGTTATGCCGGCATGGCCATGGGCTTCACCACGGCGCAGACCTACCGTTATGTGATCCTGCCGATGGCATTTCGCATCATCCTGCCGCCGCTGACCAGCGAGTCCATGAACCTGCTGAAAAATTCATCGGTGGCGTTTGCGGTCTCGATCGCCGAGCTGACCATGTTCGCCATGCAGGCGCAGGAAGAGACCTCGCGCGGCGTGGAGGTCTACCTCGCCGTCACCATCCTGTATGCGATCTCCGCCTTTGCGGTGAACCGCGTCATGGCTTTTGTCGAGAAGAAAGTCCAGATTCCGGGCTTTGTCGTGGCCGGCGCCACCGGTGGGGGGCACTGACATGTTCGGTCTTGACATGAGTTTCCTGAACTGGGACATCATCTCCAAGTTCGTGCTGAAAGGCTTCATCTTCAGCGTGCAGCTGACGGTGATCGCCACCATAGGCGGCATCCTGCTGGGCACGGTGCTGGCGCTGATGCGCCTGTCGGGCATCAAGCTGCTGACCATCCCCGCGACTTTTTACGTCAACGGCATGCGGTCCGTGCCGCTGGTCATGGTGATCCTGTGGTTTTACCTGCTGATGCCGGCCGCGTTTTTTGACATGATCCCGGGCGGTGCCAACAACCGCTCGGAGATTTCGGCCATCATCACCTTCATCGCGTTCGAGGCGGCCTACTTCAGCGAGATCATGCGCGCCGGCATCCAGTCGATCTCGCGCGGCCAGGTCAATGCCGGACGGGCGCTGGGCATGACCTACAGCCAGAACATGCGCCTGATCGTGTTGCCGCAGGCCTTCCGCAACATGGTGCCCATTTTGCTGACGCAGACCATCATCCTGTTCCAGGATACCTCGCTGGTGTATGCCATCGGCGCCTACGACCTGCTCAAGGGCCTGACCACTGCCGGCAAGATTTACGGCCGGCCCGAGGAGGCCTACCTGCTGGCCGCCGTGGTTTATTTTGTGATCTGTTTTGGCTTGTCGTACATCGTCAAGAAGCTGCAGAACAAGATCGCCATCATTCGCTAAACAGACCAACGCACACGCTCCCCGGAGAATCAAATGATAGAACTCAAAGAAGTATCCAAATGGTACGGCGCCGTCCAGGTGCTCAACAACTGCAGCACTAAGATTGAAAAAGGCGAGGTGGTGGTGGTCTGCGGGCCGTCCGGCTCGGGCAAGTCCACCCTGATCAAGGTCATCAACGCGCTGGAGCCTTTCCAGAAGGGCGAGATTTTTGTCGACGGCCAGGCCGTGCACGACCCCAAGACCGACCTGCCCAAGCTGCGCTCGCGCGTCGGCATGGTGTTCCAGAACTTCGAGCTGTTCCCGCACCTGAGCGTGACCGAAAACCTGACGCTCGCGCAGATCAAGGTGCTGGGCCGTAAACAGGACGAAGCCAAGGCCCATGGCCTGAAGTACCTGGACCGCGTGGGCCTGATGGCGCACAAGGACAAATTCCCCGGCCAGCTGTCGGGCGGCCAGCAGCAACGTGTGGCGATTGCCCGTGCGCTGAGCATGGACCCGATTGCCATGTTGTTTGACGAACCGACCTCGGCGCTGGACCCGGAGATGGTCGGCGAGGTGCTCGACTGCATGATGGGCCTGGCCACCGACGGCATGACCATGATGGTGGTGACCCACGAGATGGGTTTTGCGAAAAAGGTCGGCAGCCGCGTGATCTTCATGGACGTGGGCGGCAAGATCCTCGAGGATTGCTCCAAGGACGAGTTTTTCATGCATCCGGAGAACCGCCAGGCGCGGACCAAGGATTTCCTCAACAAGATCCTCGCCCACTGAGTCGCGTTGGCGCTACTGCGCGGGCGCACTGCGTCGTTGCAGCCCAGGGAAAATCCTCACGGCCCTCTAGGTCGCTCCGGTTTTCCCCGGGCACCCGCGCCTCGCATTGCATCCCGCTCGCTACGCGCCGGTAGCTGCTGCTCTCTCACCTACAATTGACAACATGCTTGCCAACTCGATCCTCTTCCTGCCCTGCGCATACGCGCTGGTGGAAGCCGCGTGGCCGCATCAGCCGGTGGCACATTCCTGAGCCCGGCGATCCTCTCCTTCATTTTCTTGTAGCGCATTTCTGGATCACCGGGCCCCCCGCCTTCAGCGCGGCGTGCCCGGCAGCCTTGAGCCGGGCGTCAGATCGAGGAGTTCCCATGTTTTTTTCACAACAGCCGGCGCGTTTGCTGACCGAGCTCGACCATATCCGCATCACCAGGCTGCTCCAGCGCCCGGGCCCGTCCGCGGACACGCTGGACCAGGTGCAAGACCTGATCCACGGCGCCGAACTGGTGTCTTCCTACCAGGTGCCCGCCAATGTGGTCACCATGTACTCCCAGGTCCTGATTGCCGACGGACAAACCGGGCAACAGCGCAAGCTGACGCTGTGTTACCCGCACGACGCCGATGCAGCGGCCGGATTTGTTTCGGTGCTGTCGCCGGCAGGCGCGGGCTTGCTGGGCCTGAAAAAAGGCCGGCTGGCGCGCTGGCAAACGCCGGACGGGACGATCGCCACGGCAAAAATCGTGGACATCCTGTTCCAGCCGGAAGAAAGCGGCGACTACCTGCTGTGAGCGGACAGACCGGCAGGCAGGGGCGGCCGCCGGTGCGACAATTCAGGGCATGACCCCTGCCGCTTCCACAACCCCCCTGTCCCTGACCCTGGCCCGGCCCGACGACTGGCATCTGCACGTCCGCGACGGCGATGCCCTGGCCACCGTGGTGCCGCACACTGCCGCGCAGTTTGGCCGTGCCATCATCATGCCCAACCTGCGCCCGCCGGTGACGACGGCGGCGCAGGCCGTCGCCTACCGTGAACGCATCCAGGCCGCCGTACCGCAGGGTGTGGCCTTCGAGCCGCTGATGACGCTGTACCTGACCGACAATTTGCCGCCCGACGAGATCAAGCGCGCCAAAGAGGCCGGCGTGGTCGCTCTCAAGCTCTATCCCGCAGGCGCCACCACCAACAGCGATGCCGGCGTCACCGACCTGCGCAAGACTTACAAAACCCTGGAGGCGATGCAACGCGAGGGACTGCTGTTGCTGGTGCACGGCGAAGTCACCTCGCCCGAGATCGACCTGTTCGACCGCGAGGCCGTGTTCATCGACAGCCAGCTGATCCCGCTGCGCCGCGACTTCCCGGAACTGAAGATCGTGTTCGAACACATCACGACCAGAGAGGCCGCGCATTATGTGCGTGATGCCGGCAATTTCACGGGCGCCACCGTGACCGCCCATCACCTGCTGTACAACCGCAACGCGATTTTTACCGGCGGCATCCGGCCGCACTACTACTGCCTGCCGGTGCTCAAGCGTGAGACCCATCGCCTGGCGCTGGTCGAGGCCGCCACCGGCGGCAACCCGCGCTTTTTCCTGGGCACCGACAGCGCGCCGCACCCGGCCCACCTCAAGGAACACGCCACCGGTTGCGCCGGTTGTTACACCGCCCATGCGGCCATGGAGCTGTATGCCGAAGCCTTCGACGCTGCCGGCGCGCTCGACCGGCTGGAAGCTTTCGCCAGCTTCAACGGCGCCGACTTTTACGGCCTGCCGCGCAACTGCGGCAGCATCACGCTGACCAAAGAAAGCTGGATGCCGCCCGAGAGTTATGCCTTCGGCGAGGCCGCACTCAAGCCGCTGCGCTCGGGCGAGGCGCTGGCGTGGAAGCTGGTCGGCTGAAATTCCCTGCCGACATCCACAGGACAGTCAACACAAAGGGCACAGGACCATGATCGTATTCCTGATCGATGCGGACAACTTGTCTTCCCCCGCCTGGATAGAGGAAGCATTTCGGGAGCTCGAATCCGAGGGCGATATCGCCATTCGCCGTGCTTATGGCAGTGCAGACAACCTGCGAGGTCTGGCAGAGGTGTTGCGGGTTCTGGCGGTCCGCCCCTACGCGAATCTCTACCTGACCAAAAACACGACCGACCTTGCATTGGCAGTGGACGCCATGGAGCTGGCCTGCCAGACGCCGAGGCCCAAGACCATTGTCATTGGCTCCGGCGATGCCGACTTTGTTCCCTTGCTGGTTCGCCTGCGTGAGCGGGGCATTCGCCTGGTCTGCGTGTCGGAGCAGAGCAAGATGGCCTCGGAGGCGGTTTCGGCCTATCACCGCGTGATTCATGTCGGCCAGAACAAGGGCGCGCAGGCCCGACAGCTGCCAGGCAGCTCAGCCAGGCCCGGCGCGATGGTGCCAAAAAAGGTGGCGGTCAAAAAGGCAGCGGCCAAAAAGCCTGCAGAAAAACCGGTGGCCGCCAAAAAGGCGGTGACCAGGAAAGCGGCTGAACAACCGGCCAGCGCCGCGTCAGGAGACGTTACGGTGCGACGTATTCTGGAAGTGGTGCCGGGGTTGAAACCCGGGAAGTTTCTGCGTCTGGGTGAAGTTGCCAAGCTGTTGCATGACGCGAAGCTGCTTGGAAAAAATGCGGCCTCACCCAGGCTGTTCAAAAAATTTCCAAAACACTTTGAGTTGTCGCCTGCCAGACAACCCAACGAAGTTCGCTACCTCCTGTCGTCACGGTGAGTTCCCCGCACACCGCGCAAGTTCTTCCTGTCGACTGGGACCGCCCCTGGCTTGCACCCTGGCGTGAATCCGGCCAGCGGGTGGCATTGGCGGTAAACGGCGGCGCCAGCTTCCACGAGGCGCTCAACAGCGAGCCCGGCGCGCCGCGGCTCTTCGTGCCGCAATCCGCCTTGCCGGCCGCCCAGGCCTACGAGCAGTTCATTTTCGAATCCGGCACGGTGCCGACGCGCGACAACGCTCACGATTTTTTCAACGGCCTGTGCTGGCTTCGTTTTCCGCTGACCAAGGCCAGGCTCAACACTTTGCAGGCGGCCGAAATCGCCGCAGCCGGCGTGGCGCCCCTGCGCGGGCCGGTGCGCGACGCACTCACGGTGTTCGACGAAAACGCGGCCCTGCTGTCGGCGCCCGACCCCTTGTGGGACGCGCTGCTGGCCAGGGACTGGCGCAGGCTGTTTGTCGACCTGCGGCCGCTGTGGCGCGACGCCCGTCTGGTGCTGTTTGGCCATGCCTTGCTGGAAAAGCTGGTTTATCCACGAAAACCGGTCACAGCCCATGTCTACCTTGGGCGGGCAGCTATGAATTCGATAGCGGAACTGGACAGCTGGGTGGCGCAGGACCTGAGCGCTGAAAAACTCGCCGGCAAACCTTTTACGCCGTTGCCGGTGCTCGGTGTGCCCGGCTGGTGGCCGGAAAACGAGAACTTTTCCTTTTATGATGACTCACTTGTCTTCAGGCCGCAAAACCCGCTGCAACAATCCAGAACAACAGACCACAGCGGCTGAGCGCCGGTACTTGATATGGGTCCTGACGACCTCATATCTGCGCGAGCCGGACCTTTTTTACCGACCCCACGGAGAACCCATGAAACGTATTTTCCTGTTTGTAGTGACCAACCTTGCGGTGGTCGTGGTGCTGGGCATTGTCGCCAGCCTGCTGGGTGTCAACCAGTACCTGACGCCGCAGGGCCTGAACCTGGGCATGCTGCTCGGGTTTGCTGCGGTCATCGGTTTTGGCGGCGCCATCATCTCGCTGCTGATCAGCAAACCCGTCGCCAAGTGGAGCTCGGGTGTGCGTGTCATCAACGAGCCGCAAAACGCCGACGAGGCCTGGATTGTGGAAACCGTGCGCAAGCTGGCCACCAGCGCCGGCATCGGCATGCCCGAAGTCGGCATCTTCGAGGGCGCGCCGAATGCCTTCGCCACCGGCGCTTTCAAAAATTCCTCGCTGGTTGCGGTCTCCACCGGCCTGCTGCAGGGCATGACGCGTGAAGAGATCGAGGCCGTGCTGGGCCACGAGATCGCCCACGTGGCCAACGGCGACATGGTGACCATGACCCTGATCCAGGGCGTGATGAACACTTTTGTGGTGTTCCTGAGCCGCGTGATCGGCTACGCGGTGGACAGCTTCCTGCGCAAGGGCAGTGACAACAATTCCGGCCCCGGCATCGGCTACTGGGTCACGACCATCGTGCTGGACATCGTGCTCGGTTTTGCCGCCGCCATCGTGGTGGCCTGGTTCTCGCGCCACCGCGAGTTCCGCGCCGACGCCGGTGCCGCGCAACTGATGGGCAGAAAGCAACCCATGATCAACGCGCTGGCCCGGCTCGGCGGCATGGTGCCCGGCCAGTTGCCCAAGGCGGTGGAAGCCATGGGCATCACCGGCAGCATGGGCAAGCTGTTTGCGACGCACCCGCCGATCGAGGAGCGCATCGCCGCCCTGCAGAACGCCCAGCCCGGCCAGGTCTGAGCAACACCGTAAAGTAAAAAGCCGCTGCAGCTGCAGCGGCTTTTTTTATGGTGCGACGGCGGTGGCTTTGGCGGCCTGTTCGCTGCGCACGCGCGCCAGCGTTGCCGTCACTTCAGCCGGGTTCATGCCGTACATGTCGGCGAACTCTGCCTCGGTTTTTCCGCTGGCCTCGAAGGCGCGCAGCAGGGCCTCGCGTTTGGCTGCCTGCACCGCCAGTTCGGCCAGCGCGTCATCGACCAGCGCGTTCGTCGCTTCGTCCTGCACCCGCACCAGCGCGGCATAGTCTTCGCGGCTCAGGCCCGAGGCCTCGATCGCCTGGATCAGCCGCAGTTGCAGGCGCGGGCGCAGGTCCTCGCGCGAGCGCGCCTGGCGCCGGCGGAAAATCTCCAGGATGGCATGGTGCACATGTTCTGGCGCCACCGGCTCGACCGGATTGCCCTCCAGGTCGTGGCGCGGCAGGCCGGCGGCCATACTTTCGAGGTAAGGCGTGGAGCGCGCATGTTGCCCCATGGCGACCTTGAGCTCGTCCTTCTTGAAGTCTTCGGGATGGCGCGCCAGCAGGTCCTGGAAAACGCCCAGCTTGAGCGGCAGGAACTTCGCGCCGAACAGCTTGGGGTAGAGCACGAACAGGCGCTCGAGCACCGGGCTGGCCTGGCGCTGGCGCGGTGCGCGTGCCGGCGGGCGCTTGCCGCTGCGTGTCGGCTGATCGGTGGTGGCGGGAGTGGTGTCGGTCATGGGTGTCAGTTCGGGAGATAAAAGGGGAAAGGGTGTTCAGCGCGGCCGGAACATCTTGAACAGATTGTCGGGGCTGACGGTAAAGTAGTCGGCCGGGCCGCCGCCGCGCAGGATGGGCTGGGCCGCGGCGGTGTCGTAAATGCCGTTTTTCAGCAGGTGGCGCGCGATGTGCACGCCCACCACTTCGCCCAGCACCAGCCAGGTCGGCACCGGCACGCCGTCCACGCCCTGCAGCTGCAGCACCTGGGTCAGGCGGCATTCAAAGGACACCGGGCTTTCGGCCACACGCGGCACCGCGATGCGGCGCGAGGCCACCGTCGTCAGCCCGGCCAGCTCGAACTCGTTGACCTCGGGCGGCACCGCCGCGCAGGACGTGTTCATCTGTTCGGCCAGCGGGCGCGTCGCCAGGTTCCAGCCGAATTCGCGGGTTTGCTCGATGTTGTGCAGGCTGTCCTTGGCGCCAATGCTGGCAAAACCGATGATGGGCGGCGTGTAGTTGAAGGCGTTGAAAAAACTGTAGGGCGCGAGGTTCAGCCGGCCCTGGGCATCCTGCGAGGAGATCCAGCCGATGGGCCGCGGCCCGACGATGGCGTTGAAAGGGTCGTGCGGCAGGCCGTGGCCGCTGGCCGGCTCGTAGAAGTGGATGTCCTCGTTGTTCATGCCTTGCCCTGCTTGCCTGTGATGCTGAGGGCCACCGCCTCGGCGACCTCGATACCGTCCACACCGGCCGACAAAATGCCGCCAGCGTAACTCGCGCCTTCGCCGGCCGGGTAGATGCCCTGGACGTTGAGGCTCTGGAAATCATCACCGCGCGTGATGCGCAGCGGCGAGGAGGTGCGGGTCTCGACGCCGGTCAATACCGCATCAAACATGTCGAAGCCCTTGATCTTTTTGCCGAACACCGGCAGCGCCTCGCGCATGGCCGTGATCGCGTAGGCGGGCAGGGCGCCCGCGAGATCCGTCATCAACACGCCGGGTTTGTAGGAAGGCTCGACACTGCCGAGCTGGGTCGAGGCCCGGCCCGCCACAAAGTCGCCGACCAGCTGGCCCGGCGCTTCGTAGGTGCCGCCGCCCAGGGTGAAGGCATTCGATTCCAGCGCGCGCTGGAAGGCGATGCCGGCCAGCGGCCCGCCCGGGTAGTCGGCCGGGCTGATGCCGACCACGATGCCGGCGTTGGCGTTGCGCTCGTTGCGTGAGTACTGGCTCATGCCATTCGTGACGACCCGGCCTTCTTCCGAGGTGGCCGCGACCACGGTGCCGCCCGGGCACATGCAGAAGCTGTAGACCGAGCGGCCATTGGCCGCGTGATGCACCAGCTTGTAATCGGCCGCGCCCAGCAGCGGGTGGCCGGCATGGTGTCCCAGGCGCGCGCGGTCGATCAGGCCCTGCGGGTGTTCGATGCGAAAACCCACTGAAAACGGTTTGGCCTCCATGTAGACGCCGCGGGCGTAGAGCATGGCAAAGGTGTCGCGTGCGCTATGGCCTGGCGCCAGTACCACGTGATCCGTGCGTAGCTCGTAGCTTGTGCCGTCGGCCAGGTTCTGCACCGTGAGGCCGCGGATATGTTTGCCTAGAGGGCTGTCCTCGATCAGCACGTCGGCCAGGCGCTGCTGGAAACGGATCTCGCCGCCCATGGCGATGATCTGCTCGCGCATGTTCTCCACCACCTTGACCAGCTTGAAGGTGCCGATGTGCGGTTTGCTGACCAGCAGGATTTCCTCCGGGGCGCCGGCCTTGACGAACTCCGTCATGACCTTGCGCCCGAGGAAACGCGGGTCCTTGATCTGGCTCCACAGTTTGCCGTCGGAGAAGGTGCCGGCGCCGCCTTCGCCGAACTGCACATTCGATTCCGGATTCAGCACTTTTTTGCGCCACAGGCCCCAGGTGTCCTTGGTACGTTCACGCACCTTTTTGCCGCGCTCCAGCACGATGGGGTTCAGGCCCATCTGCGCCAGCAGCAGCGCGGCAAAAATGCCGCAGGGGCCGAAACCGACGACCACAGGCCGCAGCGCGGGCGCCTGGCTGGCCGTGGTGACCAGGTGATAACTTTGGTCAGGGGCGGGGCGGATGTGCGGGTTGCCCTCGAACTTTGCCAGCAGCGTGGCCTCGAGGGCGGGGTCGGCCACTTCAACGTCGGCAATGTAGACCAGCAATAACTTCTGCTTGCGCGCGTCGTAGCTGCGTTTGTAAATGGTGTGGCTGCGCAGCTGGCCGGGCTGGATGCCGAGCGTGCGCTGGATCAGCGCAGGCAGTGCATCTTCAGGGTGGTCAAGCGGCAGCTTGAGTTCGGTCAGGCGGATCATGGGGCTCTCGGGATCTGTTTTTCGGATCTATCAGGCATTTTACGCCCTCAGCCCATATTCGACGTGCGCAGCCCGCTATCAAATCCATAGCGTATCAGGCGCCTGCCAGAGCCCGCGCGAAAACGGGACACTGCCGGCGTGCGGATGGCCGGAGGCCGCGCCGGGCAGCTCAGGCATCCACAGCTTGCCAGACGCCGCAGCGGTACGACTCCAGCCGCGGCTCTTCAAAGCGCCACAGGTGTATCCATCCATTGTTGAGCAGTTGCTGAAGTACCTCGTGCTTTTGAATCACGTGCTCGATGGCTTGCCGCGGCGCGTCGATGATCACCGTCAGACGCAAGGGTTCATGCACCCACCGCTGGCCGTCATGAAGCGACTGGCGGGACAGCCCGATGCGCAAGTCGCCTCCGTTGCCCTCGAAAACGCCGATGTTCCCGCCCACGACGTTGTGCAGCACTTTGTTGCCGCTGCCCAGCCGCAGGGGGTCGCAGGTCGAGGCGTGGTACTGCCAGTTGATCCAGTGGGTTACCAGCATGGGCGCTGTCATCAGCAATTCCAGCACGCTGCCGTCGGTGTCCTGCGCGGCATCGTAGTCGTGCAGAAAGCACCGGCCCTCCAGCATCACGCCACGGCTGCGCGCACGCGGCGCGATCAGGAACGCGGCATTGCCTGCCAGGCCCCATTCCGGGCGGGTCTGCGCGCCATCGTTGGCGCGGCGGCGAAACTGGTCAAGCAGATCGCCATGGGCGGCGCGCGGGTCCAGACCCAGTCGGGGGGCACGCTCGCGGCGAACCTGATCGCCGGCATGGGCCCACACCGATTGCAGGCGATGCCAGCAGGCCTGAGCCCCACGCGGCAGCAGATCCAGGTCAAAGCCCTCGATCTCGTCGGTGGTGGTGTTGTGCAGCGCGGCCAGGAACCAGGTTTCCCCGGGAATGTGGATCCCCTGGGACAGCAAGCCGTCGCGGACCGCAGGCTCGTTGAGCAGTTGCGCCAGGCTGCGGGCATTGACCTCCCCCGTCTGGCCGCTGCAGGCGCCGCAGTCCAGCGCCGCCGCGTGGGCGTTGTTGCTCGACTGGCTGCCATGCCCGACCAGCAGGACCAGAGGGGCGAGTTGGCGGTCCAGCCCCATGGCGTGCAAGACCCGGGCAGCCAGCGACACTTTGGCCTCAGTCGCCAGGCCCGCCAGTTGGGGCCGGCACACCGCCCGGTAACGATGGGGCAAGCCCGCCACGTCGTCATTGACCCGGGCCCTGCGCGACGGACGCAGCCATTGCCACAACTTGCCGGCGTAACCGGCACCAGCCGCTTCCACGAAAGAAAACGCGGCGCCGGGCCACTGGCTGGTGGTTTGCCACTGGGCTGCCAGGGCGAAGCGGTCAGTGCGGGCGCGACCCACGGCTTCCTGCAGGGCGACTTCCGCTGCGCCGGTTTCCGCGTTCAAAGGGGTGATCCGATCGGTCACTTCCACGGCCGGCGCCAGAAGGCCGGGCAGCTGGGGCCGCCGCGCCGTGGTGGCCAGGGGTGTGTAAGCCACAGGCAGCCCGAAGAAGCCGGCAAAGCCGATGGTCTGGACGGCAGGCCAGACGGCTTCGAGGGCGCGCCGCATGGGCTCGCTGCGCACGTCGATGCAAAAAGCTGCCTGCACTTCGATGGATGCAGGGGCAGGGACTTCACCACAGGAGCAGGCCAGCTGCTGCACCAGGTGGCGCTGGTAGCCGGTCTCCAGCGCCACCTGCCACACTTCATCGACCAAGAGCTCGTCTCCGGCCTGCGTGATCAGCACCGTTGCCTGATGCCAGGCCTTTTGCAAAGCGCCCAAGGCCTGCGTCGCCGCAGTGTCGTCCGTGGCCTCCAGCAAGATGGCGCCCCACGCCAGGCGGATCGCCAGCAGATCGCGCAGATGCCCGTCTTCCCCGGCTTGCAGCCGCGCCTGCCAGCCCTCGTAGGCGCACCACGAGGCCCAACCGTTGACGGTGAGCAGGACGGCTTCGAGATAGTCGGCCCAGACAACGGGGGGAAGCCCGAGCCGCTGCAGCACCCAGCGCTCGGCATCCTGCCGGGTGGGGGGCAGGGCTTTGAGCGCCCGGCCCAGTTGCGGCAAGCCCATCAGCACGCCGATGCCATGATCGTGCTGCAAGGCGTCGCGCCAGAACGCGTACAGCCCCTGCTTTCTGTCGGGTTGCCAGTCGGCCTGATGCGCATCGAAGTAGGCGGCGCAGGTCTGGCTGACCTGGTGCGTGATGGCCTGCCGCCAGGACAGGCGGCTATGGCGCTGCGGGTCCGCGTCCAGGACATCGATCAGCAGCGGAAGGGGCGTGACCGCCACCGGGCGCTGCAGGGCTTGCAGGCATTGCTCCGGCGTGATGCCTGCGGCCCTGGCCGCGGGCACATGGGCCAGTGCGTGGGTCAGGTCTGCCAGGGTGGTGCGGCCCTGCTCCCACGCCAGTCTTTGCGTCATGCGCGACGGAAATACCTGAACGTCGCCGAGCACGGCCATGCGGGCCGCCAACTGACGCAGCGGCGTGCCGATGCGGGACCAGTGCGGATTCACGGCAATGGACCGGTCCAGAGGCCAGGCCGGGGCAATCATCTGGCAGGCCTGGGTGCACGCGGCTTCGATCTGCCGCTCCACTTGCGGGTCTGACGCCCGGCTCGGGGCGGCATCCGCCGCCTCTTCAACAGCTGTGAAATCAGTCATGGTGCTCATCGCGGGCGTCCTCGGGAAAGCTTATTTGTGCGGTTTGACGGGGGGCATGGCCAGGGATTCCGGTGGCCCGGTGCGAGGCGCCTCGGGCATCCAGCGCGTCGGCCACAGCCACAGGGCCCAGCGCGTGTAGTACTCATCCAGGTAAAACCCCGCATAACTCCGGCGGCGCCAGGCGTCCAGCCTTTGCGGGTGTGTTTGCAGGCGCACGAGGCACACATAGAGTGCGCCCATGCCCGCCAACGCCACGACGCCCATGGTTTGGTGCGGCGCATCCGGAAGTCCCAGCGGCAGACCGTGCGCCAGCAAGGCGGCCCCGGTGAGGCCGCCGACCATCAGCAATCCCGACGACAGGCCGCGAGCCAGGTCACGGCCCCGCCGGCCATCGGACGTCGGCAACCACAGCAAGGGCGCCCAGGCCAGAGCCAGCACGAGGCTCCACCACCACGGCCACACGCCGGGACTGAGGGCGGTCTGCATCAGCACCACGACTGCCGCGGCCAGCGCTGGGGCCAGCCAGAGACTGACCGGCGCCGGCCTGTGGACGCCCCGCATGGTTTGCAGCCGGGTCTGCCGGACCACCGTCGAGGCCGACAGGAAAGCATGCGCCTTGTACAGCGAATGGCCGAACAGGTGCAAGGCCGCGAGGGTGTAGAGGCCCAGACCACACTCCAGCGCCATGAAACCCATTTGCGCCACGGTGGACCAGGCCAGCCGCACCTTGATGCTGATGCGGGTGAGCATCACCAGTCCTGCCAGCACAGCCGCGCCCAGGCCCAGCCCGACCAGCAACCAGCGCGCCAGCGGGGCTTGTTCCAGCAGGGGAGCAAAACGGATCAGCACGTAGCCGCCGAGGTTCACGACACCGGCATGCAGCAAGGCGGACACGGGTGTGGGCGCTTCCATCACCTGGATCAGCCAGCCGTGGACGGGCAACAGCGCCATGCGCAGCACCACGGCCAGCACCAGCAGCACGGCGCTGGCGTGCAAGGCAGGCCCCACACCCTCGCGCGCCATGTGTGCGGCCAAATCGCTGAAGGAGCCGCTGCCCACTTGCCACCAGGCCAGGATGCAAGCGCCGATCAGCAGCCCATCGGCCAGCCGGTCCGCCAGACGTTTCTTGTGGGCGGCCAGCAGCGCAAATGGGCGGTCGGTGTAAAAGCACAGCAGCGGCTGCAATGCGATGCCGACCATTGCCCAGGCCGCAATCAATACCAGCCAGTGATCAGCCAGCAGCAGCAACTGGACTGCGGCCAGCACGCCGGCCAAGCCCGAGACGTAGCGCGCTTGAGCCGGCTCTCCCTGCAGGTAGCGGGCAGAGAACACGCCGATGACGCTTCCCAGGAATTGAACCAGGATGGCCAGCGTTGCACCCAGGGGCGTGGTGATCAGCCACGGTTGGGCGCCGGGAAGTGGGCCGGGTACGAAAGCTGCCAGCACGGCGCAAGCCAGGGCTGCGAACGACAGGATGTTGAAGCCGGCCCACAGCCGGCTTGTGCCGGTTGCGGGTAGCAAGGAAAAGAGCAGCGCCAGCAGCATCAGCGCGATCGCTCCGAGGGGGCTGGCAGAAAAAACAGGCTGGACGAGATCCATGCAAACCCCTGGTTGAAGTACTGCGGCTATCTTCACCAGTGCATTAAGTTCTGTAAAATACATTCAAAAGAACCAATTAATCTGTAAAACAGAACAATGCGGCTTGAGCAATTCAATTTCCACCATTTGCTGTATTTCTGGCGGGTCGCCAAGCTCGGGCATCTGACGCGCGCCGCGGAAGATCTGGCGATTTCACAGTCGGCACTTTCGTCGCAGATCCGCCAGTTGGAAGACCGCCTGGGTGAGCCCCTGTTTACCCGCGAAGGGCGTCGCCTGGTTCTGACCGAGACCGGCCATCTGGTGCTCTCGTATGCCGAGAACATCTTCGGTCTGGGGCAGGAAATGTTGGGGCGCCTGCAGGGACAGGGCCAGGGCATCACGCGGCTGCGTGTGGGCAGCGTGGCCACGCTGTCGCGCAACTACCAGGAAAACTGGATCAGGCCCCTGCTGGCCGACCCGAAGGTGGTGCTCACGCTGGAGTCTGGGGCGCTGGAGGGGCTGCTGGCGCGCCTGAGCCAGCATCAACTCGATGTGGTGCTGGCCAACGAGGCCGTGCCGGCTGACCCGGAGCGTCCGTTTTATTGCCGGTTTCTCGGCAATCAGGCCATCTCACTCGTGGGGCCCGCCAGTCAATGGGCCGCCAACAGCCTGCGCATCCCGGATGATCTGCAAGGCGTCGACATCGCACTGCCAGGCCCGAGGCATGCCGTGCGTGCCCAGTTTGACGCCATGTGTGCCTCGGCCGGTATTTCGCCAAGGCTTCGGGCAGAGGTGGATGACATGGCCATGTTGCGCCTGATCGCACGCGACAGCGGATGGCTCACCTTGTTGCCCGGGGTGGTGGTGCAGGACGAGTTAAGGTCCGGCGTTCTGGTGACGGTAGGTCATCTGGTCGAGTTGCAGGAGCGCTTCTACGCCATTACCACCGTCCACCGGCACCGCATGGAAATGCTGGAGCGTTTGATGTCGCGCTCCAGCGAGGATGCAGGCGAAGCCGCGCTTGAGGAGCGTTGAACCCGTTGCCGGGTGGACGCTGGCGTTCTGAAAATCAACGCGGGACCCAAGCACCAGACGATGACGTTGCGCCCCGATACAGGCCGCCGAGCCATCGCTGATCAGCGCGCACAGCTATCAAATCCATAGCGCGCCAATTGCCGGGATAATAGGGCCCGTGAAGCACGCCAGACTGCCGCTGGTGCAAGGGTGGAAACACCGCACTGGAGGAAGGTCCGGACTGCAAAGGGCAGCGTAGCAGCTAACAGCTGTCCACCGTGAGGTGAGGATCAGAGCTACAGAGACGAGTCGGACCGGGGCAACCCGGGACGGGTGAAACGAGCAATCTCTACGCGCAGCAATACCAAGTAGGCACACGTTGACGGGGCCCCCGGAGTGTGCGGGTAGGTAGCACCGAGCCGTCTGGCGACAGGCGGCCCAGATTAATGGCAGTCACGGGGCGGCAACCGCAAGGAAGCCGCCCTGCACAAAATCCGGCCTATCGGCGGGCTTCACACTTTTTTCAGCGCGCTGCCCATGCCGGCTCAGTAGCGGCCGGACAGCAGCGCGCCGGCGCCCGGCACCTGTGTCGCCAGGCCCAGGCGCTTGAGCATGGTGTAACTGGTGGCGACCGCCGCCGAGATCACCGGAATGCCCAGCTTGTCTTCCACCACCTGGATGGACGCCAGCGAAGGCATCTGCACGCAGGCCGACAGCACCACCACGTCCACGCCCTGCGTGTTCAGGCGGCTCACCAGCCGGCTGGGGGCGAGCGGGTCCTGCACGCCGACCTCGAGGTTGTCGGCGATTTCCAGCGACAGGCTGTCCATCACCTGAAAACCTTCGTGCTCGATGTAGTCCACCACCATTTGCGTGAGCGGCTTCATGTAGGGCGTGAGCACCGCAATCTTTTTGGCGCCCAGCGCCTGCAGGCCCTCGACCAGCGCGCCGGCGCTGGACACCACCGGGGCCGGCTTGCCGTTGCTCACCGTGGCCTCGTGCAGCCGTTTTTCCGAGGCGCGGTGGTAACCCAGGCCCTGGCTCATGATGGCCACCAGGCAGGCATAACCGAGCACGTCCATCTTGCCGTCCGACAGCTCCAGCGCGCAGCGGTCGGAGGCCGCATCCATGGCACTGAGTTCTTCCCTGGTCACTTTCTGCATGCGCATGCGGCTCGAGTGGAAAGTGAAGCGCTCCGGGAAAAACGGCTCGCGGGCGCGCAGCATGGCCGGAATCTCGGTCTCCATGGTGGTGTTGGAACTGGGAACGATCTGCCCGATGCGGTAAGTGCGGCTCATGCGTGTGTGTCCTGAAGTGTCAGTCGGCCTTGATGCCGGCGGCCTTGATGGTCTTGCCCCAGTAGGCCAGGTCGGATTTCACCAGTTGCGCCAGCGCGTCCGGACCCTGGTAGCGGATCTCGACGCCGGCCGCATCGGCGCGGGCCTTGACATCCGGCATCTCCATGGCGCGCTTGACGTCGGCTGTGAGTTTGGCGATGACGGCCGGCGGTGTGCCGGCCGGCGCGAACAGGCCGACCCAGGCTTCCAGCTTGAAGCCGGGCAGGCCGGCTTCGGTCGTGGTCGGGATCTGTGGCATCTGCGGGCTGCGTTTGTCGCCGGTCACGGCAAAGGCCTTGAGCTTGCCGGCCTGCACATGGCCCATCACCGAGGGCGGCGTGGTGATGAACACCTGCACCTGGCCGCTGAGCACGTCCTGCACCGCCGGGCCGGAGCCGCGGTAGGGAATGTGTGTCATGAAGGTGCCGGTCTGTTGCTTGAAGACCTCGGTGCCGATGTGCGACAGCGAGCCGGTGCCCTGCGAGGCGTAGTTGAGTTTGGCCGGGTTTTGCTTGAGGAAGGCGACAAATTCCTTGAGGTTGCTGGCCGGCACCGAAGGGTGCACGGCGATCACATTGGTCGCCACCGTCAGCAGTGCCACCGGCGCAAAGTCCTTCACCGGGTCCCAGGGCAGATTGGGCGTCAGCGCCGGGTTGCCGACGTGGTAGGCGGAGTAGGAAATCAGCAGGGTGTAGCCATCGGGCCTGGCGCGCGCGACCGCCTGGTAGGCCACGTTGCCGCTGCCGCCGCCGCGGTTGTCGACCACGATGGACTGGTTGGCGACGCGGCCCAGCGGCTCGCTGAGCAGGCGGGCCGAGGCGTCCACAAAGCCGCCGGGCGGGTTCGGAACGATCAGCGTGATGGGTTTGGAGGGATAGACGTCCTGCGCCGTTGCCAGTGTGGCCACGCACAGTGCGACCGCGGAAAAAACCTGCTTGATCATGAGTGTCTCCTGAATGGAACTGGAATTCTTTGCGAAGCGAACGGTATTTTTGAGCGCGGCCAGCCCAGTGTCCAATATATTGTTAGTCTTGATTCATAGTCTGAAGGTATCAATCCATCCATGGAACTGCGTCACCTGCGTTATTTCGTCGCGCTTGCGGAAGAGCTGAGCTTTACCCGCGCTGCTGCCCGGCTGCATGTGTCGCAACCGCCCTTGAGCCTGCAAATCAGCCAGCTCGAGCAGGAGGTCGGGGCGCGCCTGTTCCAGCGCACCAGCCGCCGGGTGGAACTCACGCTGGCCGGCCAGGCTTTTCTGATCGATGCGCAGGCCGTGCTGGCGCGTGTGGCTGAAGCCGCCAGCCGGGCCCGTGCCATCGGGCAGGGACTGGCCGGGCGCATCGACATCGGTTTGTCAGGCTCGCATTTCCTCGGGCCCTTGCCGCAGATCATGGCGGGCTACGCCCAAAGCCATCCGGCGGTCGAGATCAGCCTGCACGAGCTCAAACCCGCTGTGCAGTTGCAGGCCCTGCGGGAAAGGCGCATCGATCTGAGCGTTTCGCGCACGCCGGTCAACGACGCGGTGCTCAGCAGCACGCTGCTCTGGCGTGACCCGGTAGCCGTCGCGCTGCCGGTCGGCCATGCGCTGGCGCGGCGCCGGCAGTTGCGCTTGCTGGACCTGCGCGCCGAGGCTTTTGTGATGCTGCGCACCGATTCATCGGCGCATGCGCAGTACATCCAGGATTGCTGTGTGCAGGCCGGCTTCTCACCGCGCCTGAGCCAGCGTGTGCAGGAACTGCCGGCGGTGCTGAGCCTGGTGGCCGAGGGCATGGGCGTGGCGCTGATCCCGTCGTCATTGCAGGGCCTGTTTCCCGGCCGCATCAAGGTGACGCCCTTGGGCAAGGATGCGCCGCATGCCGACGTTTACGCGGTGCAGCGCAGTGCGGACACCTCGGTGGTGGCGCAGGAGTTTGTGCGCCTGGCGGCGGCAGGCGCATGACACGGGGACGCGTGCTCAGCCGACGTGGTCGGTCGAAGCAAAAATCCGCAAGCCGTGTGCAGTCCGCATGAAGTTGTAGGACTCGCGCCAGCTGCTCAGAACCTTGCCGTCCTGGTCCAGAAGTTCCCAGCGCACAGTGCCGAGCGCGCTTTGGCTTCCCACGGCCACGACCTCGAGTCCCAGGTAGCGGCAGGAGCGACAGCCCTGGGCAAAGTAGTCGTCCAGCACTGTCTGGAAATAGCGTGCGATCTCGGCCTGGGTGGCCAGCAGTGTCAGGGCACCTTCGCCGTTCAGTGCAAGGTAAGGCGTGGCGTAAGGTGCGGCAACCGTCTTGCCATCGAAGCTGAGGAAGGCTTGCACAAAGGCATCAAAAAAAGCGGCGGCCTCTGCCTGCAGGCTCCGGTCTGCAGCGTTGAGCGCTGGTTTCATGCCTTGTCCACGTGCGCCATGGCCTACAAATTGAACAAACCCTGGGCCTGGATCCGCTCTACATGCGCGAGCAGCGAACGTTTGGCCACCGGCCAGATGCGCGGGTCGACGTCGTCGTAGGCGAGTTTGACCCAGTCGTCCATGGAGCCTTCCGGCTGCGCCTGCATCACGCCGATGATTTTGGCCTCGCGTTTGAGGCGGTGCGCCTTGAGGTGGGCGATCGCGGTCTTGGCTTCGCCGATCACATAGCCGTGCGCCGGCGCGATGAAGTCGATGGCGTGTTCGTCGCAGGCGGCGCTGAGGGCGTCGAGTGATTCGAGGTAGGCGTGCATGTTGCCGTCGGGCGGGTCCACCACGGTGGTGCTGCCATTGAGGATGTGGTCGCCGCTGAACAGAATGCCGTCTTCCACCAGCACCAGGCACAGGTGGTTGGCTGCGTGGCCGGGCGTGTGGATGACCTTCAGGGTATGGGTTGTTTCGGGTGCCAGCCCATGACTGGCAAGGGGAAGCAGCTCCTGATTTGATAGCGAACGGTCCGGCGTGAACTGGCTGGCGGCGCGTGCCGTTGGCGCTGACGGCAGGCCCAGGATGGGCGGCGGCAGCTTGCACATCGCCTGCAGCGGCATGGCGCCGGGTGAATGGTCGGCGTGCGAGTGGGTGCACACAATCATGCGGATGTCCCCACCCGCTGCGCGCCACAGCCGCTGCAAATGATCCGCATCGGCCGGGCCGGGATCGATCACGATGTAGCCGGTATTCGGGTCGCCAACCAGGTAACTGTTGGTGCCCGGGCCGGTCATCACGCCGGGATTCGGCGCGGTCAGGCGCATGAGGTTTTGGAGCAGGGCCACCGGTTGCGCGGTTTGCCAGTCCAGCGTGTGCACCATCTGGCCGTCGGGACTGGTCAGCGCAAGTTCGCCGTAGGGCGCTTCGTGCTCCATGTAACGCGCTTCTGCGCCTTCGAGAAACCCGGCGCGCGGGCACGAGGTCCACAGCGGCTGCTCGTTCGCGGCGCAGGCCTGCAGCAGGGCATCCACGGTTTCAAAGGGCTTGAGCCGCTGCAAGGTGCGTATGGTCGGGAAGATGATGAAAAAGTGGCCGGCCTCATGCCGCGCCAGCGCGTCGGCCGGCCGCACCCAGCAGGGTTCGAACTGTTCGGCGTCGTCGGCCACCGGCTCCTGGCCCTCCGGCATGCGCGCCACCAGAAAAGGCACGTCGAAGCGGCGCGGCAAGTCGCGGTCGGTGATCCAGTGCGCGAGCACAAACACCTGGTCACCGGCCAGCACCAGGCCCTTGTCGCGGCACTGCGCGGCAAATGGGGCCTTGCGGTCCAGCGCAGCAATGTCGGCCGTCGTCGCATAACTGCCGTCGGCGTGGCGGGCCAGCAGCACGCCGAGTTCTTCAAAACTTTCGCGGATGGCCGCGATCGCCTGCGTCAGGTGCAGCTCGCTCTGGGTGGGGCGGCGGGTGGACTGCGCGTGCGCCGCCGCATCGGCCGCGTCGATGCCGCCGCCCGGAAACACATAGGCGCCCGGCGCAAAACTCGCGGTCATCGACCGCCGCGTCATCAGCACCTCGATGCCCCGCGCGCTGTCGCGCAGCAGGAGGACGGTGGCGGCGGGGCGGGTGGGCGCAGGTTCGCGCTGCGGGTAGAGGAGTTGGGAGGGTCGGACCATGTCCCGATTTTGCGCGAAAGACTGCGGGGCTTGCCCGCGCGCCGCAATTGGTAGCATGCTAAGTGTTAACCGCAATGGCCGGACGACCGCCGGGTGCCGATACTGGCGTTCACTTCATCTGCAGGACGACAACCATGAAACCATGGATTTCCAGAACCGCCCTGGCCCTGACGGCCGCGGCCTTGAGCATGACCAGCCTGAGCGCCTTTTCCCAAGCCTGGCCGGCGAAACAACCGATCAAATTCGTAGCGGTTTTTCCGCCCGGCGGCTCGGTGGACCAGGTGGCGCGCATCCTGGCCGTGCCCCTGTCGCAGCAACTGGGCCAGAACATCGTCGTCGAAAACAAGGGTGGTGCGTCCGGTTCGATCGGCACCGCGGCGGTGGCCGCGGCACCGGCCGACGGCTACACCTTCGCCGTGGTGTTTGACACCCACGGCGTCAACCCCAGCCTGATTCCCGGCATGCCTTTCGATACCCGCAAGGATTTGGCGCCGGTCATGCTGATCGGCACCTCGGCCATGGTGCTCGCCACGTTTTCGGGCTCCGAATACAAGACCTTCGCCGACGTGGTGGCCGCCGCCAAGGCGAAAAAGAATGTCAACTACGGCAGCATCGGCTCCGGCAGCCTCGGCCACCTCGCGATGTCGCTGCTCTCCAAAAGCGGCGGCATCGACTGGCAACATGTGCCCTACAAAGGCGGCGGCCCGCTGATGAGTGACGCCGTGGCCGGCCATGTGCCGCTGGCCATCGGCTCGGTGTTTGTGACCAAGCCGCACATCGACAGCGGCCGGCTGCGGCCCCTGGCCGTGACGACCAGCAAACGCGCGCCAGAGTTGCCCAACGTGCCGACCGTGGCCGAGAGCGGTTTTGCAGGTTTTGACGCACCCGCCTGGTGGGCCATCCTGGCGCCGGCCAAAACCCCGCCCGAGGTTATCAAGCGCATGAACGAGGAAATCAACAAAGCCCTGAAAAACCCCGAGATCGCCAAGAAGCTCGGCGCCCAGGGCATCGACATCCTCGGCGGCACGCCCGAGTCGGCCCGCGTCTTCATCGACCAGCAGATCGACACCTGGGCCAAGGTGGTGAAAGAGAACGGCATCAAGGCCGATTAGGCAACCCTACTGCTGGCTTCGCGTGCGGGGCGGATAGCGGCCTTGCGCGTGAAGTTGTCGGCGCGCTGTGATGGCTTCCAGCTTTGCCAAACATTCATCATGTACATCCAGTGGCCTGCTTGACCCGTCGCGCAACAAACAACTCCGTGCCCTCTGTGTTGACGGACAGTGGCCGACGCCCAGTGTCCTTGGTTCGTGCTGGGCATGCAACTGCCCGGCCAAAACGAGTAGGCGGTCTGGCCTAGAGGCCGGTTGACATGGGTTGCGCCATGGGTGCCGGACGTGATAGCTCAGGCGTCGAGTACGAGGGTGCCGGAGCGGCAGCCCGAGACACAGATCATCATGGACTTATTGGCCGCCTTCTCCTGCTTGCTTAGGATTTGGTCGCGGTGATCGACTTCACCCGCTAGCACCTTGATTTCGCAGGCGCCACACACGCCCTCACGGCAGCTGAAGTCTGGCTCTAGTCCGGCCTGCAACAAGGCGTCCAAGAGGCTGATGCCCGGTGGTACCTGAACGGTTTTGCCTGACTTTTTCAATTCGACGCGATAGGTACCTGCCAACGCCTGAGGTACATCCTTCGCGGCAGCGAATCGTTCCAGATGTACATGGACCTGTCCCAGAGCCTCGCAAGCCTTTTCGTAGGCATCAAGCATGGGGCCGGGGCCACAGCAGTAAAAATGCGTGTCAATGGGTCGTCCGGCCAGCAACTGCTTCAGATTGGGGGCTCCACCCTGCTCGTCATCGAAGTGCAGCCGAACAGAAAGTGGAGCTTTCCCAGCCTGGGTGTTCCTGGCCAGCGCTTCTATGCCCGTGACATAAGCTGCTTCATCACGATTGCGAGCACAGTAAACGAGTTCGACGGAACGACCGAGGGCCAGCAGGCGCTGAAGCATGGCATATATAGGCGTGATACCTATGCCACCTGCCAGAAGGACGCTGTGTTCAGCTGTTTCGTTGAGCGTGAAATGGTTGCGCGCTGCCGAGATTTCTATGACCTGACCCACCCGCAGTTGCTCGTGCACATAGCGGGAGCCTCCGCGACTGTTCCTATCGTTAAGCACTGCGATCACGTACCGCTGCTCGTCGCCGGGATGGGTCAGCGAATAGCTCCTGACCAATCCGTTGCCCAAATGAAGGTCAATATGGGCACCCGCTTCGGCGGCGGGAAACATGACATCTGGACGGGCCGGCCGCAACTCGATACTAATAATTCCCCTGGCCTCATACCTCAGGTTAAAGACGAGTGCTTGCAGATTGGAAGAAGACATGGGCTAATGACGTGTAAAGGGGGTCCACGCGCCGCGCGACCCCCGGGGCTTCTACATGATGTGAAGACCGCCGTCGACCATCAAAGTGGTGCCGGTGATGAACGACGCTTCGGGCGATGCCAGCCAAACGATAGGCCAGGCGATTTCTTCAGGGCTGGCCCAGCGACCCATCAGCGAGGAGTCCTTGCGTTCGACCTTGAGCTGCTCGACGCTCTTTCCGGCATTTTTGGCGCGACCAACATGGAAATCGGTAAGGGTGGAGCCAGGGCAGACGGCGTTCGCGCGGACCCCGTGCGTGGCTTCCTCGAATGCCAGCGTCCGCGTGTACGCCAGCTGTGCCGCCTTGGTCGCATCGTAGAGGGCCATCCCCCGACGCCCTGTCACCGCGTAGCACGATGAGACGTTCACGATGCTGCCTGAGTTGGACTGTCTCAAGGCCGGCAGGGCGGCGCGACAGTAGTGGGACATGCCCACCAGGTTCACGTTTACCATGGCCAGCCATTCCTCAGCTGTTGCGTCGGCGGCTGCCGAATAATTCCGCATGGCAGCGTTATTCACCAGGATGTTCAGTCCGCCGCGCTCGGTTATGCAACGATTGACGGCAGATTGGGCGGCCTGCTCATCTGTCACGTCGGCGGTCACGGCCGACACCCAAGCGGCTGGAAACTCCTCTTGCAGGGCTTGCCGCGTGCGCTCCAGAGCTTGCCCGTCTGCATCAACCAGCATCACTGCGGCGCCCTCTTGGCAGAATAGGCGTGCCGTAGCCGCGCCAATTCCTGCACCACCGCCCGTGATCAAGGCGGTCTTGTGGGAAAGCCTAGGAGTACATGTTGTGATCATTCGGCCTTGGCCCCGGTGTCCTTGATGACCTTGCCCCAGCGCGTGATCTCGGAGCCAATCCAGTCCCTGAACTGCTTGGGGCTGCCTGCAACGATTTCGAACTCCATGTCCTGCAGCTTCTTGCTGACGTCCGGCTGCTTCAGGATCTTGACCATCTCACGGTTGTAGCGGTCGATGATGTGGGCAGGCGTTCCGGCTGGCGCGAGAAAGCCGATCCATGAGGTTGCCTCGAAGTTATTCAACCCGGATTCACTCAGTGTCGGGATATCGGGCGTGCTGGGAAAGCGCGCCTGGCCGGTTGTGGCGATCAGCTTGAGGCGACCGTCCTTGACGAAACCTTGAACATTGCCTGGAACGAAGAAGCCGGCCTGTATGTTCCCTGCGATCAAGTCGCTGACCGCGGGCCCCGCCCCGCGGTAGGGAATGTGGGTCATGTGGAAGCCAGCCGCCGACTTCATCATTTCCATCGTCAGGTGCGAGGCACTTCCCAAAGCCACCGAACCGTAGGAGTATTTGGCCGGATTGGCCTTCGCCTTGGCAATGAAGTCCTTGACATCGCGGATCTCGGTAGCCGGGTTGACCACCAAGTATTGTGGCGACTTGACCGCCAGGGTGATAGGGGCCAGGTCTTTCATGGGGTCATAGGGCATCTTGTCGAACAGCGACACATTGATGGCCAAGGGGCCGTTGTAGCCCACCAGCAGTGTGTGACCGTCAGCGGCAGAGCGAACGACCTCATGGGCACCGATGTTGCCCCCGGCACCGGGCCTGTTCTCCACCACAAAGGGTTGACCCAGTGCTTCCTGCAGCTTGGGCGCCAGAAGACGGGCGAGGACATCGTTGGTGCTGCCGATGATGGGCACGACGATGCGCACCGGCTTGGTGGGCGCCCATTCCTGCGCGTGCGCGGTAACGCTTAGGACCAAGGCTGGAGCGAGAAGCGCGGCCCGGCGCAGTGTTTTGAAAAATTGCATGTTTGTCTCCTGAGTTTTGAAAGTGTTGTTAAAGGCTATAGACCGGCTTGTTGATACTTTCAGCCAGATTGCCCTTCGCCCACTCGACGGGGTCTTCTCCCTTTGGCAGCAATACGCCCGCAGGGCGGACACGTTGTTGGCTGGCGTCCAATGCCGGTGGTTCGATCCCTTGCCCCAAGCCGAGCGCAGCCTCGTGCAACATGCGCCGCGCCATCACGATGGCTTTGTCGGTCGGCAATAGATGTTCGGCCTCATGGTTCTGTATCGTCCCCATGCTTTCCTGCAGCGAGTAGTCTTGTGCGGAAAAACCAAAAATACCGCTGTAGGCGCGTTTTTCCTGCTGCGCGACCCGGTCCATCCCATAGTCGTTATCGCGGTTGGCTTTGGGAACAAAGCTGTTCGCGTCCTCGTACTCGACGTGTATTCCCTTCCCGGCCTGCATGGCCGCAAGCTCATCAGCCGAAAGCGGCCGGTTCGGATGCCAATTGATGCTCCATGCCCAGCAGCTGTGGTCATCGATGGGCACCCAGACATGACCGCCCAAGGCATGTTCGCCGAAAGGAGCAATCAGGGTGAACCAGGGAAACAGATATTGCGTCACCCGCCAGTAGTAGGAGTCAGGTTCACCGTTGCGTCGGCCAAACAGGCTCAGACCGAATGATGTCTTTTCGATCTCAAACACCACGTTGCCGTCGGCTTTGATGTAATCCAGCGCTTTGCAGCCCCGGTGCATTGGATCGCTATCGACTTCGAAGCTGTGTACATAGGAAACGTGAGCAGTGTCGATGCCGCCCTCCATCGCCTGAAGGTAGTTTGAATGCTGCAGGCGCTTGGATACAAAAACGTGGCTTTCGGGCAGGGTGCACCACTCCAACTCGGGCGGGGCCGGTTGCTTGTCGGCCGGCCCCATGTAGGTCCAGACGATACCGCCGCGCTCGATGCAAGGGTAGGACTTGATGTGCATGCGTGCACACGCCTGTGGGGCAGACGGAACGTCGACGCACTTGCCATCTCCGTCGAACTTGACGCCGTGATACGCACAACGGATGCCGTTTTCTTCATTGCGACCGAAATACAGGGACACCCCACGGTGCGAACAAAATTCATTGATCAGGCACGCTTTGCCGTCTGTATTGCGAAACGCCAGCAATTTTTCCCCGAGCAATTGCACCCGCACTTGCGGGCCGTCTGGAGCCGCGATCTCCCTGGACATCAGGGCTGGCACCCAGTAACGGCGCATCAGTTGACCCATGGGCGTACCCGAGCCCACGCGGGTCAGGGTTTCCGACATTTCCTTGTTCACCGCTTATCTCCTTCTGTGGTTTTGTACGTCTGGTGAGACGAGTGTCCATTTTATGTACTTGTTCGATATAGATCAACAAGTGATTTGCTTGTCCGCCTGATGGACAATTCGATACAATCCGGCCATCTAGTTTCCTAAGGGACTGAACGTGACAACAGAAAAAGGTGGAGAGGGCGTTCGGGCGGTTGACCGAGCGCTAGACATCTTGCTGGCCTTCAAGGCGGGAGATCGCGGCATCACGGCGAGCGACATGCTCAAACGAGTCGATCTGAGCCGTCCGACGCTATATCGCCTGCTGCGAACACTCGAATTGAGGGGGTTCGTTGCCTCGTCCGGCGAGCCGCAACAATTTCAATTAGGCCCGGCGGTCGCCCATCTGACGCATGTCTGGACCTCGGGGCTGGACATGGCCACATTGGCCCAGCCCATGATGCATCGACTATGGGAAAAGACTGGCGAGACGGTCGCCCTGCTCGTACATCAGGGCCGCGACCGGATTTGCGTAGCGGAGCTACCCAGTGCTCACCCGCTGAGCTTCAAGCGCGGAGTCGGGCATCGCGAAAAGATTACTTTGGGCGCAAGCGGGAAAGTGGTTTTGGCGTTCTCTCCGGATGCCGAGCGCTACCTGGCTGAATTGGTGACAGATCAGGACCGGCAGGTCTATCGCCAAGAGTTGACGCGCATCCAGTCAGCTGGCTACGCCGTCAGCAAAGACGAACTGATCCAAGGCGCCGTTGCGGTGGCCGCGCCGTTTTTCACGGGAGGTTCGAAGGTGCTGGGGTCGCTCGCGGTTTACGGCCCCAGTGCTCGCGTAGACGAATCCAGAATAAAAAAAATTGTTGCGCTGTTGTTAAAGGAGTCCGGCGAGCTATCGAAAACGTTTGGGTTGTAAAAGTATTGGCAGTTCCGGGTAAAACCGGGTAAGTCGCTCTTAGGGATGCCTCCAATAGCTGCGTGGAGCAAGTGCCACTCCCCCCAATCTCCCTCCAAACAGGGGTCTGGGTAATGTGAGGGGGTAAGCCATCTCAGTTCGCCGCAGAACCCCTTTTTCCTTTGTGTCCCGGTTTTTATTCCTCTGGCGACACCCCCAACGCCACCAAAAACCGCGCGACCATGTTGTAGGTCGCTATCGCGCTGGTGAGTTCGACCAACTCGGTGGTGTCGAAGTGCTGGCGCAGCGCGTCGAACACGTCGTCGCTGACCTTCACGTCCATCGTCATCTGCGCCGCGTAACGAATCACGAGTTGCTCGACCGCACCCAGCGCCGGGTGCACGGCCGAGGCGCGTGCGTCGGCTTTGACCATCAGGTTCAGCGCATCGAGTTCGGCCTGGCTGCCGCCGGCGGCCAGAAAGTCGGGCGCATGGTGGTGGTATTCATAGCTGGCGCCCGTCAGCAGCGCCACGGTGCAGATGCCCAGCTCGCGCAGCTTGCGGCTGGTCGGCAGGCCGGTGCGCACCGCGCCGAGGTAGACATTCCAGCCGCGCGCCAGCGGCTCGCTCCAGAGCAGGGCTTTGTCCAGGTTGATCAGCGTGCCGCCGCGGCGCTTGAGCACGGCATCGACGAGGTCTTGGGGCTGGGGTTTGAGGGCGGGTGTCCAGTCGGGAATGCGCATGGGGTCTTTCGGGGGTGGGAAGGAGAGGGCAGTGGCCTGCGGCCTCGGCGGATAATGCCCGGATGCTAATCCGATTTACGAAAATGCAGGGCGCGGGCAATGATTTTGTGATGCTCGACGAGACCCGCGAGCGCCTGAACCTCACGCCCCGCCAGTACCGCTTTCTGGCGGACCGCCACTTCGGCGTCGGCGCCGACCAGATCTTGTCGGTGCGTCCGGCCATCGAGCCAGGCATTGATTTTGAATATGTGATTCACAACGCCGACGGCGGCGAAGTCGAGCAGTGCGGCAATGGCGCGCGCTGCTTTTTGCGCTTTGTGCGCGAGCAGGGCCTGACGGACAAGGACGCCGTGAAGGTGAAAACGCTGGCCGGGGTGATCGAGCCGCGCATGCAGGCCGACGGCCGCGTCACGGTGGACATGGGCGCGCCCATCTTTGATTTGCCGCGTGTGCCCTTCGATGCCGCCGGTTTGACGCCTGAGGCCGTGAATTCATGGCAAAAATGGCCTCTGGCCCTTGCGGGACGGGCGCCATTAGCTCCTGTTTTAATAGCAGTTTTGTCGATGGGCAATCCGCACGCCGTGCAACTGGTGGACGATGTGGAGGCCGCGCCGGTGCTGGAAACCGGGCCGCTGATTGAAGGCCATGTGCGCTTTCCGCGCCGCGTCAACGCCGGTTTCATGCAGGTGGTTTCGCGCAGCCAGGTCCGTCTGCGCGTGTACGAACGCGGTGCCGGCGAAACGCTGGCCTGCGGCAGCGGGGCTTGCGCGGCGGTGGTCGCTGGCATACGCTTGGGCCTGCTGGACGCGCGGGTCGATGTGTTGACGCAAGGCGGCACCTTGACCATCGAATGGCAGGGCGGGCTGGACGCCGCCAGCGCGCCGGTCATGATGACCGGGCCGGCCACTAGGGTGTTCGCGGCGGAGATCAACGTTCCCGACCATCTGTAGATTTGACGACTTAACGGAAAATTTCAACAACATGAATCCAAGCGAACACTCCATCCAGAACCCGATCACCGAAGACGACATTGCCAACTTCCTGGCCAACACGCCGGACTTTTTCGAACGCCATGCCGAGTTGCTGGCCACCGTGCAGTTGTCCAGCGGCCATGGCAGCCGGGCCGTGAGCCTGCAGGAGCGCCAGGCCGGCATGCTGCGCGACAAGATCAAGGGGCTGGAGTCCAAGGTGGTCGAGATGATCCGCCACGGCCAGGAGAACGTCGGCATCGCCGACAAGTTGCAGCAATGCACGCTCAACCTGCTGCTGACCGCCCACGCGCGCGACTTGCCGGACACCATCGTGCGCGAGATCCAGTCGCAATTTGCGGTGCCGCAGGCGGCGGTCAAGGTCTGGCACGTGAACGGCATTTTTTCGATGGAAGATTTCTCGACCGGGGTCAGCGAAGACACGCAGACGTTTGCGTCGTCGCTGACTGCGCCTTACTGCGGCGTCAACTCCGGCTTTGAGGCCGTTAACTGGTTGCCCGATCCGGCGCAGGCCCTGTCGGTGGCGTTGATCCCGCTGCGCCCGGGCAAGTCGCCGCAGGCCTTCGGCATGTTGGTGCTGGCGTCCCCCGACCCAGAGCGTTTCAGCGCCAGCATGGGTACCGACTTCCTTCAGCGCATTGGCGAGCTGGCCGGCGCAGCGCTGTCGCGTCTGCGGCCCATGGCCGAGTAAAAAGACAAGGCATGGCCGCGCAGGACGTCTCTGCCAGCCCTGAGCGGACCGCGATGCTGGCCCCCGAAAACGACCCGCTGGTCGAGCGCTACCTCGAACATGTGCGTGTGGAAAAACGCTTGGCCCAGCGCACGGTCGAGCTCTACGCGCTGGACCTGCAGAAACTGCAGATGCATTGCCGGCAGGCCGGCGTGGCGCTGACCGCGGTGCAGAACCCGCACATGCGCCGCTGGGTCGCGCAAATGCACGGCGGCGGCCGCAGCGGCCGCGGCATTGCGCTGATCCTCTCGGGCTGGCGCGGCTTTTACACCTGGCTGGGCCGCGAAGGCCTGGTGGCCAGCAACCCGGTGCAGGATCTGCGCGCGCCCAAGGCCGCCAAACCGCTGCCCAAGGCACTCAGCGTTGATGAGGCGGTGCAGCTGGCAGCTTTCCAGGGCGCGGACGGCGAAGACCCGGCGCTGCAGGCGCGCGACCAGTGCATCACCGAGCTGCTCTACGGCTGCGGCCTGCGCATTGGTGAGTTGACCGGGCTGGACGTGACCGCCAGCAGCCAGGCCAGCGGCTGGATAGACCTGCAGGCTGCGGAGGCGCATGTGCTCGGCAAGGGTTCCAAACGCCGCAGCGTGCCGGTCGGCAGCAAGGCGCTGAAGGCACTGCAGGCCTGGCTGGCCGCGCGCGGTGTCTGGGCGAAGGACGATGCGGCGCTGTTCATCAGCCAGCGCGGCACGCGACTCACGCCCCAGCACATCCGCGTGCGCCTGAAACAACGCTCGTTGCAGGCGGGGCTCGCCACGCCGGTGCACCCGCACATGCTGCGCCATTCGTTCGCCAGCCATGTGCTGCAGTCCAGCGGCGACCTGCGCGCGGTGCAGGAGCTGCTGGGCCACGCCAACATCACTACCACGCAGGTGTACACGCGGCTGGACTTCCAGCATCTGGCCAAGGTCTACGACGCGGCCCATCCGCGCGCGACGGTGGCCGGCCTCAAGCCCGCAGACAAGACCAAGCCCTGAGCTGGACGCTGAGGCAGCTCTGTTCAAACAGCGGCCCGCCCGGCGGCAGGGAACTACAAGGAGCGAGCGACCGGGGGGGCGATGTAATCCGGCACCATGAACACCGCGCGTTTGCTCTGGGGCGCGACGGCGGCCAGTTTTTGGGCCAGCCGCGCCAGTGCAATGTCGGCCGTCGGGCCCTGGCGCGGCACCAGCGCGTAGGCCACGCGCACCTGCGCCACGCAGTCGACCGGCAGGCCCTGGTAAGGCATCAGGCAGCGCGCAACAATGCGCGGCCCCAGCGTGGCGGCTTCTTCGGCGGTGAACGGCCCTTCCACCAGCATGCTGAAGCGATGTTCCGACAGGCGCGCCGCACTGTCGATGTCGCGCGCGGTGGAGAGCAGGCGTTCGGCGACGCGCAGCGGCAGGTCCTGGGCGGCCTTTCGGCCGAAGTCGCGCTGGATCTGTTCGCTGTTGACCAGGTCGATCATCAGCACCGCGCCCTGGTGTTTGAGCCGCTCCGAACGCGCGATCATGCGCGACAGGCGCTCGGCAAACACCGATTCGTTGATCAGGCCGGTGGACGGGTCGACCCGGTCCAGCCCCTGGATGCGGCGGGTGTTTTCACGGCGGTGCTGGCTGCGCAGGATCAGCACCGCCAGCATGGCGGGCATCTGCAGCGCCATGCTGGCCAGCGCCGCCTGCTCGGTCACAAAACTCAGTGGCAGCCACTGCAGGTAGCGGCCTATGGCGACGGCCAGGCTGAAGGCAAAGGGCAGGGCGGCCAGCAGCAGCCAGCCACCGAAACGGTCGCCACGGCGCCAGGCCCAGAGGTTGATGCCCAGCATCAGCAGCGGTGTCAGCACCAGGTAGGGCACGACCAGCGTGATCCGCAGTTCGCTGGGGGTCAGCAGCAGCGCCAGCGCCAGCGCGGCGCCGGCCAGCGCCACGGCCCAGACCAGGCCGTTGAGCACGCGCGAGCGCTGCGCCAGCGAGACGATGGTGGCATTGAGCACCAGCAGCGTCATCAGCGTCGCCGTGCCGAGCACCACCAGCGAGCGGTCGGCCCATTGCGGCGAATCCGGCCACAGATGCAGCGCCGCCACGCCGGTGATGGCGGCCTGGGTCAGGCCGACCAGCGCGGAGCAGGCCGCGTAATAAAAATAGGCGCGGTCTTTGAGCAACAGCACCCCGGCCAGTCCCGCCACCAGGCCGAGCAGCGCCAGTCCGAAATACACGCCGAGAAACAGCGAGACCTGCTGCTCACCGCGCAAGACATAACCCGAACTGACAAAACGGATGGGCGCGCTGAAGCCCCGCACGTTTTCAAGGCGCAGGATGTAGTGGGTGGGTTCCTCTGCATTGAAGTTGACCTCCAGCAGCGTGTGCCGGTGCGGCGTGGGCCACTGGTTGACCGGCGTCAGGTCGCCGGTGCGCTGCTCACGCCAGGAACCGGCGCGGTCCAGCGTGTACAGCGAGGCGCGGTCCAGCGCCGGGTAGGGAATCTCCAGCAGCCAGCGTTCTGCGTCAGGCGCCGGCGGCACGGTAAAACGGATCCACAGCGCATGCCGCGACTGCAGCGGGTAGATGTTATCGGCCAGCGTCGGCTGCCAGGGCAGGGCGGCGCCGGCGGCGATGTCCTCCACGGTTTTTTGCGCTGTCGGATCTATCCAGTAGTCGCCCCAGTCCGCCAGGGCCACGGGTTGGTGCGCAGGGTCGAGTTCGAGCACGGTGCGGGCAAGCGCGGCCTGGCCGGCCAGTACCAGCAGCAGCGCGCAGGCCAGGACACGCCAGCAGCGGCGAAGCGCGCCCAGCACGGCGCAGCCGGCAGGATATGTTGAATGGCAGCTCGAACCCATCGCGGGATTGTCGCAAATCCGTCAGGTGGAATGTAAGAGAGCTGTAAGCGCGACAATGGAGGCATGAAATCCATTCGATTGCGAGAGGGCAAGGAACGTTCGCTGCTGCGGCGCCACCCCTGGGTGTTTGACGGCGCGATTGCCAAAGGCGGCGGCGACGCCGGTGAAACCGTGCGTGTGGAGAGCCACGACGGCCAGTTCCTCGGCTGGGCTGCGTTCAGCCCGAGCTCGAAGATACGCGCGCGGGTCTGGAGCTTCGATGAAAACGAACGCATCGATGCTTCGTTTTTCATAGCGCGCATAGACCGTGCGATAAGGGCCAGGGACCGTTTTGACGTCCAAAGTGACGGTGTGCGCCTGGTCCACGGCGAGTCCGACGGCCTGCCGGGTGTGGTGGTGGACCGGTATGCCGACACCCTGGTGGCGCAATTTTCCAGCTGCGGCGCCGAGCGCTGGAAAAGCGTGATCGTGGAGGCCTTGCTGGCGCAAACCGGTTTGACGCGCCTGTATGAACGTTCGGACGCCAGCGTGCGTTCGCTCGAGGGGCTGCCCGAAGCCACCGGTTGGCTTGCGGGGGATGGGGGAACGGGTCTCACGATCACCGAACACGGCTGGAAGCTGAGTCTGGACGTGGCCGAGGGCCACAAGACCGGCTTTTACCTGGACCAGCGCGACAGCCGCCGCAAGTTTGCCGAACAAACGCGCCGCCTGCAGTTCCAGGACGTGCTCAACTGTTATTGCTACACCGGCGGTTTCACGGTGGCGGCGCTGGCCGGCGGCGCGGCGCATGTGACCTCCATCGATTCCTCCGGGCCGGCGATAGAGCGTGCGAAAGCCAATGTGGCGCTCAACGGCTTTGACGCGTCCCGTACCACCATGCTCGATGCCGACGTCAACGCCTCGCTGCGGCAGTTCCACAAGGAAGGCCGGACCTTTGACGCGATCGTGCTGGACCCGCCCAAGTTCGCGTCGACGGTGGCGCATGCGGAGCGCGCGGCGCGGGCTTACAAGGACATCAACCGCATCGCCCTGTCCATCCTGGCGCCGGGCGGGGTGTTGTTCACCTATTCCTGCTCGGGCGGCATCAGCGCCGACCTGTTCCACAAGATCGTGGCTTCGGCCGGCATCGACGCCGGGGTGGACGCCTTCATCACCGAGCGCCTGGGCGGCGCGCCGGACCACCCGATGACGGTCAATTTCCCGGAAGGCGAATACCTCAAGGGCCTGGTCCTGCTCCGGAAGTAAATTTCAGGCCAAAAAGGCCGCCAGCCCATGCGTGGCAAGGGCTGGTAGCTATCAAAACAGGAGCAATACGGGTCCCGGAGCGGCGCGGCGCTTGACACGTCCTGTAGAGTGGGCAGGCGCTAATCATGTCCCGCCATCAGGGCTATGGCCTGACCGCTAAACTCCCTGCTCCGGCCGCGCGCCGGCCGCATCTTTTCACCCTGTTTTTCCCGAGGTTGACCCCATGAGCTTGATTCCCGTGACCATCCTGACCGGCTTTCTGGGCTCCGGCAAAACCACGCTGCTCAAGCGTGTGCTGACCGAGGCCCACGGCCAGAAGATCGCCGTGATCGAAAACGAGTTCGGCGAGGAAAACATCGACAACGAGATCCTGGTCAACGACACCGAGGAAAACATCATCCAGATGAACAACGGCTGCATCTGCTGCTCGATCCGCGAGGACCTGCGCGAGACGCTGCAACTGCTGGCCGCGAAAAAGCGCAAGGGCCTGCTCGATTTCGAGCGCGTGGTGATTGAAACCACAGGCCTGGCCGACCCGGGCCCGGTGGCGCAGACGTTTTTCATGGACGAGGAAATCGCCGAGCAGTACCTGCTCGATTCCATCCTGACGCTGGTCGACGCCAAACACGCGGCGACCCAGCTCAACGAGCGCCAGGAAGCGCGCCGCCAGGTCGGTTTTGCCGACCAGATCTTCATCAGCAAGTCGGACCTGGTGGCGGCCGATGAGGTGCAGGCGCTGATGCACCGCCTCAAACACATGAACCCGCGCGCGCCGCAGAAAGCCGTGCATTTCGGCGAGGTGGCGATTGCCGACGTGTTCGACCTGCGCGGCTTCAACCTGAACGCCAAGCTCGACATCGACCCGGACTTCCTCAAGGCCGACGAGCACGATCATGCGCACCATGACCATGCCGAGGGCGAACATTGCGACCACCCCTCGCATGCGCACGAGCACGGCCACCATCACCACCATGATGACGACGTCAAGAGTTTTGTGTTCCGCTCGGAACGCGCGTTCGACCCCGCCAAACTCGAGGACTTCCTTGGCGCCATCGTCAATATCTACGGCCCGCGCATGTTGCGTTACAAGGGCGTGCTCCATATGGAAGGCACGGAGCGCAAGGTGATTTTCCAGGGCGTGCACCAGCTGATGGGCAGCGACCTCGGGCCGGCCTGGGCGGCGGGCGAGCAGAAGAACAGCAAGATGGTGTTCATCGGCATCGATTTGCCCAAGGATATTTTCCTGCAGGGCCTGGAGCAGTGCCTGGTTTGAGGTAGGCTGTCTGCAAATTGCTCTTAAGGGCGGGAGGGTTTCATGTTTGTCTCCATTCTCCAACGTTCAGCCTCAAGAAGGTCCGGCCATCCCGGCCAGCCGCTACAATCGCGCGCCGACTGCAGTACCCGGATGTCCCGACCAGGATGCCCCGGGGAGCCAGTCAGGGTAAGTACTGGCCTGAAAACTGCGGGGACGGCGGCAGACAAACCAGACAATCAGGTAAAAGACAGGCAAGGACCGGCTCAACCGGTCCCGCCCGGAACCGGCATGCGGGCCCTCCCGAAGCTGATTCCCCGAGGAGACACGTTGTGAAAGCTCAAGCGAAAAAGTCCAAACCACCCGTCAAGGCCGCTGCAAAAACCGCCGGCAAGGCCAAAGCCGCTGCCAGGCCGGTGAGCAAGGCCACAGCTGCGCCTGCCAAAAAAGCCGCCAAACCGGCGGCCAAGGCCAAGGTCAAAACAGTCGCCAGGCCGGTCGCCAAAAAAGCGGCAGTCAAACCCGTTGCCAAGCCTGTACCTGCCAAAAAATCAACGGTCGCCGCCAAAAAACCGGCACCCGCCAAAAAGGCTGCCAAGCCTGTTGTCAAACCCGCGGTCAAAGCGGCCAAACCAGTCATCAAACCGGCACCCAAGCCGGCCCCGGCCGGCAAGGCCACCGCCAAACCTGTAGAAAAAGTCATCATCAAAACGCTTCCCAAAACGGCTGCGGCCCCCGCCGGCAAAGCCGCGCCCAGCCCTTCCCCCATCGCCGCCGCGCCCGCGCCGCTCCAGACTCCGGCCCTCAAGCCGGGACGCCGTGCCTCGCTGCGCAACTCCTCGTTCGCGCCGCCGCCGGCGCCCATGGTGCCCACCCATTCGCCCGACGCAGCCAAGGCCAGTTATTCCGCGATTGCCGAGCGCGTGATCGCGCCGCCTCCCCATGTGGCGGCCAAGAAGGATCCCAAGCTCGCCAACAACTGGAAAACCAAGCCGGCCGACCAGTTGACCGAGGAGGAGGTCAAGGCCATGCCCGACTCCGAGTACATGAACGAGAAGCAGCTCGCCTTCTTCCGCCACAAGCTGTCCCTGCTCAAGCAGGACATCCACAACAGTGCCGGCGAGACCACCGAGCATCTGCGTGAAGACACGGTGGTGGTGCCCGATCCGGCAGACCGCGCCACCATCGAGGAAGAACATGCGCTGGAACTGCGCACGCGCGACCGCGAGCGCAAGCTGCTCAAGAAGATCGAGCAGTCGATCGCCCGCATCGATTCCGGTGACTATGGTTACTGCGACGAAACCGGCGAGGCCATTGGCGTCGGGCGGCTGATTGCCCGTCCGACGGCCAACCTGTCCCTGGAGGCGCAGCAGCGCCGCGAACTCAAGCAGAAAATGTTCGGTGACTGATCGCTTTTCCTTTCACCCGACCTGACCGCATTCATGGCCAAAGAAGACACCGCACCCGGCTTGCTGTCCAAAGTCGTGAAGTTCGTCCGTAATCCGGCCACGAACTGGTCGGATCTGGACAACCGGGAGTCCGGCCGCGAAGAGGCCATGAGCAAGCAGTTGCTCAAGGAGATGATCGAACGCAAGCGCCGCAACGACTTTGTGCGCAAGCGCGAATTCGACATGT
>LNFM01004952.1_pt1 | contig 43447 bp, 38 predicted proteins | sample 596031 | NCBI WGS metagenome assembly LNFM01 (sample SAMN04254537, study PRJNA301005) | activated carbon metagenome | isolation source: dual media filters at the Ann Arbor, Michigan drinking water treatment plant | place: USA: Ann Arbor
TGAAAATTGAATCGTCTTCATGATCAATCCCTCGTATTCGGAGATGTCACGATTCAGTTTAGACCACTGCAACAGTTAACTCAGACAGAGCCATCTTTATTAGATCTGTATTAAGGGATGAAGCCTGAAAAGCGCGATTTAAAAGGCAGAAGGTAGGCGGGAAGAAGGACCATGAGCCCCTGCCTGTATTCAGGGGCTCATGGTGTTATTGCTTAGAAGCTCAGGCGAACACCTACCGCTGCTGTTCTTGGCGCATTGCCGCGCGCACCGTCTGCACCGCGATGGGTAATGGCTTGCTCGTCAAACACGTTATCGAGACGCGCATAAACATCTGCTTGCTCAGTCAGCGGGTAAGTAGCAACCAAGTTCACCGTGAACAGATCATCCGTCTTCAGGAAGCGATCATCCACACCCGAACGCCCGGCAATGGGAGAGGTATAGGACTCGTCGGAATAATTCAACGCCGCATACGCACTCCAGCCACGATCGGCCTCAAGGCCAATTTGCAGCTGACCGATATTTTTTGGGGTGTAATCGATCACATCCCCTTTGAGTACCGCACCGGTGTCAGAGCCACGGGTGTACTCGCCATCGGTGTAGGTGTAGGCCAGGCGCACCGGGACGGTGTAACCACGACCTTGATAAAGATCGGCAAACAGACCCAGTTCAACCCCGTAGACCTCCTTCTCACCGTCTTGCTGACTGCCTTCAACAATGCCACCCGGGCATGGGTTAGCCACCAGGCAGGTACGCACGGCGTTTTGGTAGTCCGTGAGGAAACCAATGGCATCGACCCCGAAGCTGCCACTACGGAAGCGAACACCGCCTTCGTAGTTAAGGCTTTCTTCGCCCTCAGTCCCTTCAGAGGCACCGTTACCCGGTGGAGCAAAGCCTTCATGCACACCAGCCAGCAAGGTCCACTGCTCTGTCAGTGCATAGTTCACGCCCAAGCCAGCGGTCGTGCTGGTCAGGCTATTGGTGGCACGCGCGGCGCGCTGAGCCGGAGTTGCATTGGAGGCGATGTTGGCTTTGGATTCGATGTCTTCGTAACGCAGGATCGGCAACAAGGTCCACTTGCCCACACTGATTCGATCAGCAATCCAGCCGGACCAGGCTTCGCTTTCGCCCTGCTGGGGTGCGCCCAACGTCGTGCGATCATAAACGAGGCGGCCATTGATCTGGCGGTAGACACTGGAGGCACGGCCCTTGACCTGATTCTTTGTGGTGTCTTCATGCCAGCGCACGCCGACCATCAACTCGTGTTCAAGCACACCGGTCGTAAACCAGTGGTCAACCTGAGTCTGTAGCCCCTGACTGATGTATTCCTGATCCCCATGCTGATAACGCACATGGTTGGCATGCGTCGTATCGGCCGTGCCATCGAGCACGCCTTGAATCAAGCCAGCATTGGCCAGCCCGTTGTTGACGATGGAGGTCACGCCACCCAAGTTAACCCCGTTAATCTGGTTGATGCGGTCGTAGTAGCGGTAGGTGTCGCTCCAATAGGCCGTGGTAGTCAACTGGGTGTTATCGGTAAAACCAAACACGTGGCGCAAGCTGGCCGATTTGCGACCGCGGTCCATCTGCTCCAACTCACTCAGACCGTAGCGGCGGTTAGGATCACGCTTGAAATCCTCATCTGTCAGGCCAAGGTAGCTGACGTTTGCGACCTCAACGCCATACAGTAACTTCAGCTCCAACTCCTGGGCATAGGCCGCATCGGCATCGCTGGTCCAGCGCAGCTTACCCATGTATTCCTCAACATCGTGCCCCGCTGAGCGATCAGAGCGGTCGATTTCATGGAAACCGTCACCTTGCGCTTGGTAGGTCTCAACCAGAAAACCCCATTGACCTTCGGTCGCACCGTAATGCGCGTGTAACTTGAGCGCACCAAAAGAGCCGTACTCGGCATTGAGCTTGCCGCCGGCCTTCTCGGGAATTGGCGTGGAGATTAAATTGACCACACCGGACGTGGTGTGCGGACCATGCATCAGAATTTCCGGTCCTTTGAGTACTTCAACGCTGCTCATGCGCCCCATATTGGGAAAGTAGTAGGCCGAGGTATTGGCATAAGGGGCCATAGCAGCCGGGATACCGTCTTCCAACACCGAGATGCGATCGCTGCGACCGCTCGCGGCAGCACGGATGCTGATGCGCGGGAATACCCCTTGACCAACTTCTTCACGGGTATAAACACCCGGCACGCTGCGCAAAACATCGTTGGCGTTGCTGGAGGAAAATTTCTCCAACTCACGCTCGGTGAGCACATAAGCTGAGCCGGTCGAGCTTTGCGGATCTTCCGGGTTGGCAATCACGCTCATCGAGTCAAGCTCTTTGACCTTCTTGCTCTCATCCGCAAACGCGGAAGGCGACATGGCAACTAAGAGGGCCGTAGCGAGGGGGGTTAGGCAGAACGATCGAACGAATGAATAACCATCAGCAGGTAATTTGCATTTGCGCACAAGAATCACTCCTTTTAAGACTGCGCGGATCTTAAATGAGATGCGATCTCAATCAATCTTTACATAGCCTTTACAGGAACTTATTTGTAACAAGATTGTAATGCACTCTCACCGACCCACGCCGCGGCCAGCGCGCGTCGCATAGCAACAGCAGCGCCGGCTGTAGAGCATCGCGTCAGGGTCGACTATGAGCGTTGGTCACACGCGGGGCAGAACGAAAAAAGGCACGGTGCTAAGCCCGTGCCTTCTTGAACCGCAGTGAATACTGCCTTACAGGTAGAACGACTTCAGCGGCGGGAAGCCGTTGAACTCCACGGCGCTGTAACTCGTGGTGTACGCGCCGGTGGACAGCCAGTACAGGCGGTCACCGATGGCCAGGTTGAGCGGCAGGCCGTACTTGTAGTTCTCATACATGATGTCGGCGCTGTCGCAGGTAGGGCCGGCGATGACCACTTCTTCCACTTCGCCTTTTTTCTCGGTCCAGATCGGGAATTTGATCGACTCGTCCATGGTTTCGATCAGCCCGCTGAACTTGCCCACGTCCACGTACACCCAGCGCTCGACGGCGGTGCGCGACTTACGCGCGACCAACACCACTTCGCTGACCAGAATGCCGGCGTTGGCGATCAGCGAACGGCCCGGCTCCAGAATGATTTCCGGCAGGTTGTCGCCAAAGTCTTCCTTGAGGAAACGGATGATTTCCTCGGCATAGGTTTCCAAGCTGTTGGTGCGGGTGATGTAGTTGGCCGGGAAGCCGCCGCCCATGTTGATCAGTTTGAGTTCGATGCCGTCTTCTTCTTTCAAGCGCTCGAAGATCACCTTGACCTTGGCAATCGCCGCGTCCCACACCGAGATATCGCGCTGCTGCGAACCGACGTGGAAGGAGATGCCATACGGCACCAAGCCCAGGTCGCGCGCGAGGATCAGCAGGTCCATGGCCATGTCCGTCTGGCAGCCGAATTTGCGCGACAGAGGCCAATCCGCCGTGGTCGAGCCTTCGGTGAGGATGCGCACATAGACTTTCGCGCCCGGCGCGGCCTTTGCGATATTGCGCAAGTCAGCTTCCGAGTCGGTGGCGAACAGGCGCACGCCCTTCTCAAAGAAGTAACGGATGTCCTTGGATTTCTTGATGGTGTTGCCGTAGCTAATGCGCTCAGGGCCAACACCACGGCTCATCACCTTATCCAACTCGTAGATCGAGGCGATGTCGAAGCTGGAACCCTTTTCCTTGAGCAGGTCGATGATTTCCACAGCCGGGTTGGCTTTGACGGCGTAATACACGCTGGCAAATTCAAAACCCGCGCGCAGGTCGTCGTAGGCCTTGCTGATGATCGAGGTGTCGATCAGTACGAACGGGGTTTCCTGGGTATCAGCGAAAGCTTTCATTCGCTGAAAAGTGGCGGGTGCGTAATAGTCTTCGACCTTGATCGACATGCGTGAGCTCCAGTGGGCAGAACCAGTTAAAACACATTCAGCAGGCGAGCACTGCAACACAGTCACTCGCCCACCGTTCAGGGAGACCTGCGGTGCGCGCAGGCAGAACGTCTGATCAGTTTCCCCATTTTGGTTCGCCTACTTCCCAAGGCTGTGTCGCCGAGGATTGTCTATATAGAGGACAACCTCTCGTCGTCAGTACTTGAGCCGGATGGATCGTTGCCAGCATGGACGTTCGGGCGCGAACTTTAGGGCCATGGGGAGCCGAGATCAATCAAAAAATGCCGTGCTTTTGACCCCCTTTGTCGCCTTATTGACTGAACGTTTTATATTCAAAACAAAACGTTATGGAATGCTGCACAAGCCACGCTAAATCACTGTTTTGTCACGCTGACTTCAGGTCGCCGCGCGGGCCGACGTTTACCGTTATAATCGCCGCCTTTTTTGACAGACCGACTCTTCAGTCGACGGATTCCGCACAATGACCCTCCAGGCCACCGAAGTCGGCAAACGCCGCACATTCGCGATCATCTCCCACCCCGACGCCGGTAAGACCACCATTACCGAAAAGCTCTTGTTGATGGGCAAGGCGATTGCCGTGGCCGGTACGGTGAAGTCGCGTAAATCCGACCGCCATGCGACGTCCGACTGGATGGAAATGGAGAAACAGCGCGGCATCTCGATCACCACCTCGGTGATGCAGTTCCCGTATCGCGAGCACATGATCAACCTGCTCGACACCCCCGGCCACGAAGACTTCTCCGAAGACACCTACCGCACCCTGACCGCAGTGGACAGCGCGCTGATGGTGCTCGACGGTGGTAAAGGCGTTGAGCCACGCACCATCGCCTTAATGGACGTGTGCCGCCTGCGCGACACGCCGATTGTCAGCTTCGTCAACAAACTCGACCGTGATATCCGCGACCCGATTGAGCTGCTCGACGAGATCGAAGCAGTCCTCAAGATCAAAGCCGCGCCTATCACCTGGCCAATTGGTTGCTACAAAGACTTCAAGGGCGTTTATCACCTGGCCGATGACTACATCATCGTCTACACCCCCGGCCACGGCCACGAGCGCACCGATGTGAAAATCATCGAAAAACTCGACTCCGACGAAGCCCGCGCCCACCTCGGTGATGAGTACGAGCGCTTTATCGAGCAGTTGGAGTTGGTGCAGGGTGCTTGCCATGAATTCAATCAAGAAGAGTTCATGAACGGCCAACTGACCCCGGTGTTCTTCGGCACCGCGCTGGGCAACTTCGGCGTTGATCACGTGCTGGATGCCGTGGTGAATTGGGCACCCAAGCCGCTGGCACGGGTGGCCAACGAGCGCACCGTGGAGCCGGTGGAAGAGAAGTTCAGCGGCTTCGTGTTCAAGATTCAGGCGAACATGGACCCCAAACACCGCGACCGCATCGCCTTTATGCGCATCTGCTCGGGCAAATACAGCCAGGGCATGAAGATGCGCCACGTGCGCACCGGCAAGGACGTGCGCATCGGCGACGCCCTGACCTTCTTCTCCAGCGAGCGTGAAATGCTGGTTGAAGCCTACGCTGGCGACATCATCGGCCTGCACAACCACGGCACCATCCAGATCGGCGACACCTTCACCGAAGGCGAAGCACTGGGCTTCACCGGCATCCCGCACTTTGCCCCGGAACTATTCCGCCGCGTGCGCCTGAAAGACCCGCTGAAGTCCAAGCAACTGCGCCAAGGCTTGCAGCAATTGGCCGAAGAAGGCGCGACCCAGGTGTTCTTCCCCGAGCGCAGCAACGACATAGTCCTCGGCGCCGTCGGTGTGCTGCAGTTCGACGTGGTCGCCAGCCGCCTGAAAGAGGAATACAAGGTCGAGTGCGCCTACGAGCCCATCACCGTGTGGTCGGCGCGCTGGATCGAATGCAGCGATAAGAAGAAGCTAGAAGAGTTTTCCAACAAAGCCGTGGAAAACCTCGCACTGGATGGCGGCGGCCACCTCACCTACCTGGCCCCGACGCGGGTCAACCTGGCGCTGATGGAAGAACGCTGGCCGGACATCAAATTCCGCGCCACGCGCGAGCATCACTAAACCGCACCACCCTCTCCCCAACCCTCTCCCGCAAGCGGGAGAGGGAGCCGAACGCGGCAAGCCGTCGATCTGCTACCTGCCTCACGTGCGCTGGCGACATGCGATTTTGCGTCATGCATCCCCTTCCAAAACGACACGGCTAGCTCCCCTCGCCCGCTTGCGGGAGAGGGAGCCGAACGCGGCAAGCCGTCGATCTGCTACCGGCCTCACGTGCGTTGGCGACATGCGATTTTGCGTCATGCATCCCCTTCCAAAACGACACGGCTAGCTCCCCTCGCCCGCTTGCGGGAGAGGGAGCCGAATGTGACAAGCCGTCGATCTGCTACCTACCTCACGTGCGTTAGCGACGCGCGATTTTGCGTCATGCATCCCCTTCCAAAACGACACGGCTAGCTCCCCTCGCCCGCTTGCGGGAGAGGGGCTGGGGGAGAGGGCTGATTTTGCTCCACCCGCAAACGCAATCGCTCAAGCACAGCATCCGTTTGCAGCAATACTTCATGATTCCAGAAACGCAAAACATCAAAACCTTGCGTTCGCAGCCAACAATCACGCCGCTGGTCATACACAAATTGCTCGGCGTGCTGACCGCCGTCCAACTCGATGATCAGGCGCATCTCCAAGCAAACGAAATCAACAATGTAACGACCTAGCGGCTTTTGCCGATTGAACTTCAGCCCCATAAAGCGATGGGCGCGCAGTTGATACCAAAGACACCGCTCTGCCTCGGTCATCTCACGCCGCAGCGTTCTGGCACGCTCCCTAATCAGCCCGCCCATAAGCTACCCTGCTCCCTGCAAAGACCACTGTTTGAGCAAACACTAGACCATGCACCTGATCGACACCCACACCCACCTAGATTTCCCCGACTTCGACGCTGATCGCGGCGAACTGCTGGCCCGCTGCCGCGATCTGGGCGTCGCGCGCCTGGTGGTGTTAGGCGTGCATCAGGCCAATTGGCAGCGTGTGTGGGATCTGGCACAGGCAGAAGACAGCCTGTACGCCGCCTTCGGCCTACACCCCGTGTATCTGATAGAGCATCGCCCGGAGCACCAGAGCGAACTGCGTGACTGGCTGACCCGCTACGCCGGGCATCCCAAGCTCTGCGCCGTGGGCGAGATCGGCCTGGACTACTTTCTCGACACGCTGGACCGTGAGCAGCAACAGCGGCTGTTCGAAGCTCAACTCAAGCTCGCCATCGAATTCGAGCTGCCTGCACTGCTCCACGTGCGCCGCGCCCATGCCGCGACCATCGCCACGCTCAAACGCTTAAAACCGGGCCGTGGCGGCATCATCCATGCGTTTGCTGGCAGCCTTGAAGAAGCCCGCGAATACCTCAAACTCGGTTTCAAACTGGGTCTTGGCGGCGCACCCACCTGGCCACAAGCCTTGCGCCTGCGCAAAGTGGTCGCACAACTGCCGCTGGAGGCCATCGTGCTGGAAACCGACGCCCCTGACATGGCTCCCGCCATGTACCCCTACCAGCGCAACAGCCCGGAATACCTGCCAGCGATTTGCACAGCCCTGGCCGAATTGCGCTGCATCAGCCCCGCCGAGCTGGCCAGCGCCAGCAGCCGCAATGCGGCGCATTTATTTGGTTGGGAGGCTGACGCAACCACCGTAGCCCGGGTGCAATTCGAGAACAGTTAACGACTGGCACCGCTCCCGGATTTCAGCCGGGCTACTGCCTGCCCGCCATGGCCAAGCGGGTGTGACTTTAAGACCCAGCGCATCGCTAAACTCAACTGCAAAAAAGCCCGTCAACTCGACGGGCTTTTGATTTGCGTACGGCTTTATCTAAACGCGGAACGCACCAATCAGCTGCTTGAGCTGCGCCACCAAGGCGGACAGTTCACGGCTGGCTTGCTCGGTCTGGTTCGCGCCTTCGGCGGTTAGCTCACCGGCCTGGCTGATCTGCACGATGTTTTGATCAATGTCCTGCGCGACAGCCGTTTGCTCTTCAGCAGCGGTGGCAATCTGCTGGTTCTGATCAACGATCATACCCACAGCGCCGAGTATGTTTTCCAACGCCTGCTGCACTTTGGACGACTCGCTGACCGTGTTGTCGGCCATCTGGTGGCTGGTATTCATGGCTTTAACCGCTGCGCTCACGCCGCTTTGCAGTTTGGCAATCATGGACTCGATTTCTTCGGTGGACTGCTGAGTGCGCTTGGCCAGGTTACGTACTTCGTCGGCAACGACGGCAAAACCACGCCCCTGTTCACCGGCACGTGCGGCCTCAATGGCAGCATTGAGCGCGAGCAGGTTGGTTTGCTCAGCAATGCCTTTGATCACATCCAACACCTGGCTGATCGAAGCGCTGTCGCTGGCCAATTTGTTGATCACTGAAACCGATTGGTCGATTTCACTGGCCAAACGCTGAATGCTGCCAACCTGGGACTCGACCAGCACGCGGCCATTTTCAGTTTCATGGTTCACGCTTTGCGCGCTGCCCACCGCTGCCGCTGCGCTGCTGGCCACCTCCTGCGCGGTAGCAGACATCTGATTCATGGCGGTAGCAACCTGATCAATCTGCCCACGCTGGCCAGCCACGGCATTGTTGCTCTCGCCCGATACGTGCTGCACACGATCTGCTTGGCGCTCAACCTCTACAACCGTCTGCCCGACGCGCTCAATCAGTTGGTGAATCTTGCTCACCGTCTCGTTAAACACCTCGCCCAACTCGCCCAACTCATCACGGCTCTGGGCTTTGAAGCTGACCGTCATGTCGCCGGCAGCCACCTGATTCATCACCCGACCGAGGCTTTTCAGGGTGCCGCGAATCGATACATAAAAGCCGCTGTACAGATACACAATCAGCAGGAACACCACTGCCAGCGCAGCGACCAGCAGCACCATTTGCGAGCGATTTTCTAGCAGGCGCACCTGCAGTTGCTGCTCAAGGTACTCAAGCACAGCGCTGTTGAGTTGATAGGTTTGATCCATCGCACTGCTGACGTCGGTATAGAACTGCCCCCAAGGCGTATCCAGCGAGTCGGCAATAACCACTTGATCTTCAAATATCACCGCACTGGTTTTGAGCGTTTCAAGGCTGTTTGCGGCCTGAGTGGCCAAGGCGGCACGGGCTTGCGCGCTGCTGTTGAGCGTGGCTTGCAGGGTCAAACCGTACTCTGCGTGCAGTTTTTCCAGCTCCAGCAGCAACTCATCAAAAGCAGTACTGGCCGAGGAATTAAGAAAGCCCTGCGCCAGCGAGTACGCACCGATGGCTCGCCCTTCACTTAGCGTTGCGGTGACCGTGGGCGTTGCAACAGTCACCAACTCAACCATCTGCCGGACAGCGCCGTCGCGGTCCTGGCTAAGCCCCGCCTGATTGGCCACCAGCTTGATAAGCACCTGCGAGGAGCCCAGCAGCTTTTCGGCCAGAGCAATCTTGCCTTGCAGTGAAGTTTCATTTTTGATCGCTTCTAGCTCAGCGATCAGCTCATCACGCTTGCTGTTGAATTCTTCAATCTGCTCCGCTTCATGCACCACAGCGGCGAAACTCTGCAGGGAGGTGGCGATAGAATCATGCAGACGGTTCAGGCGTGAATCCAAATCACCACCCTGACCGGACTGACCGATCATGGCGTTAATTTCGGTGAGGTCGACGTAATCCTCAAGATTGCGCCGTAGCAGCAGGCTCTCGCTAAGCAAATCGATGCTTTCAAGCGCTGCCTGGGTGCTGATGAATTGGCGATAGGAGTCGCGCACCAGATAGAAATTGGTGACCAGCATAGGCATAAAGAACAGCACACTGATCAGGCTGAATTTCATCCCGAAACTGAGGCGGTTCATAAGCGCGATGGCCGGATACAACACGGTCTTCACAGGGCGTCTCCAGTTCTAATTATTGTCATAGTAGGCACAACGTAGCCGCAGAGAATCTCAAACTGCGGCAAACCTGTCTTCTTCTGCTCGACCTGTGGCGTGTGGATCAGCAGAGCAAATAAAGGCAGATTAGCGTGACCAATACCTCACTAAACAGTTGAGGTCGGCGCTATGTATACCTTTTATCGACCTCTTCCTATGTAACTTAAGGTTAATGATGCGAAGCAACATGAAATTCGGCGTGGACCTAGGCGGTACAAAAATCGAAATCATCGCCCTCGATAACGGCATCCAACGCCTGCGTCGTCGTGTGCCCACACCCCAAGGGGACTATCAGCAGACCGTCGCGGCTATTGCCAGCTTAGTTGAAGATTGCGAGCGTGAAATGGGCCAGCAAGGCTCCCTTGGCGTGGGCATTCCGGGCACACGCTCACCGGATCACGGCCGAATAAAAAACGCCAACTCACAGTGCCTGATTGGCCAAGACTTACAGGGTGATCTTGAGCAGCGCCTGCAACGTCCCGTGCGCCTGGCCAACGATGCTGACTGTTTTGCCCTGTCTGAAGCGTGCGACGGTGCTGGTGCCGGGGCGCACAGTGTATTCGGGGTAATTCTGGGGACTGGCGTGGGCGGAGGTCTGGTTATTGGTCAACAGTTGCTCGGCGGGCCCAATGCCATTACCGGCGAATGGGGCCACAACCCCCTGCCCTGGCGACGCGAAGACGACGGGCCGATACGTCGTTGTTATTGTGGCAAGGATGACTGTATCGAAACATTTCTCAGTGGCCCGGGCTGGGCGGCACGCAGCGCGCTGGGGCTGGATGCCAGCGCCTTGGTCAGCGCAGCGCACAGCGGCCATGCGGCGGCGCAGCAAGCGCTTTCACGCTATTGCGATCAACTGGCGCGCGGACTGGCCTCTGTGATCAACCTGATTGACCCCTACGTCATCGTGCTGGGCGGCGGCCTGTCCAATACGTCTGAGCTGTATCAACAGGTGCTGCCGCTGTTACCCAAGTACGTGTTTTCAGATCAGGTCAATACGCGCCTGGTACAGGCTCGCCATGGCGATTCCAGTGGCGTTCGCGGGGCGGCCTGGCTGTGGAATGACGAGTTCAGATGAGCAGAATCCACACCGCAAAGGCGGCGTACCAAAGCATTGCCGCACGCACCAAGAGCTGCCAAAGACTGTCCAGCGTACTCACGCCAGCTTCACCAATCACCGGTTCTGGCGTTTCCCCCGCCGCACGCGCACTGATGATGACCAACTGCGCCGCGCTGATGTCCCAGCTCAACAGTTCGTGCAGCAACGCCCGGCTAACGCTGGCAAAGTTGCCGACCAAGGCAAAGCTGGAGGCCAGCACACGCACGGGCAGCCAATCAAAGCCATGGCGCAATTGCACCGCGGCTTCGCGCAGGGTAGGCGTGGTGCTGTGCTCCACCGCCAAGGCAATCAAGCGATAAGCCAGCGCGGCCATGGGCCCGAGCAATGCGTACCAAAAAATCACCGCAAAAAAACTCTGATAGGCCTGCCATACCAAATGTCCCTGCACGCCTTTGAGCAGGGAGGCTTCGTCCTCTGCTTCGACCGACAGATCGCGTCGCGCCACCAGATAAGCGGCTTCCGCATCGCCACGCCGCCAGCTGTCACGGAACGGCCCCAGCGCTGCCAGTACATCGCCGCGACCCAGGCTGTAAATCACCACCAACACATGCACAGGCAATACCAGCCAGCCGTAAGCCAGAGGTTCTAACAGCCACAGCACCAGCCCCAACAACAACACCGGCGCAAGCACCAGCACGGCCAGCGCCAACCACGGCTGATGCTCAGTACGAGGCTTGCCTTCTACCGTCGCAAGTAAGCCCAACCATGGACCGTCCTGTTGAACCTTGTTGCGCAACGAGGAAAATTTTTCCACCCAAAGCACTAGCAACAGCACCAGAAAATTCATCTCGTCTCCTTAACCAACGTCATGCGCACACGCGACCAGTCAAATGCCGGCCCCGGATCAGTTTTGCGCCCTGGGGCAATATCACTGTGACCACAAATCCGCTCCAGCGTAATGGCTGGGTAAACCGCTTGCAGCTCGCGCGTCAACGCAATCAATGCGACATATTGCAGCTCAGTAAAAGGCACATCATCGGTGCCTTCCAGCTCAATACCTACGGAGAAATCATTGCAGTTGTCTCGCCCCTCAAAGCAGGACTGCCCCGCATGCCAGGCGCGCTCGTTGCAGGAAACAAACTGAGTGACGCCACCGCCACGCTCTATCAAAAAATGCGCCGACACCGTCATGCTGGCTATACCCGCAAAATAGGGGTGCTCGTTGCCATCCAAATGATTCTGGAAAAAAGCCTTCACCTTCCCTGTGCCAAATTGGCCCGGCGGCAGGCTGATGTTATGGATAACCAGCAAAGATACTTCGGCCAGCGGCCGCTGATTGAAGTTGGGGGACGGGCAGTGCTCAACACCTTCGCACCAGCCACTGGAGGGATCCAGCCGCATAACAAGCTCCTTGAACGAGCCTTCACTCTAGAGCAGCGGCGCTTTAAGGCCAAGCGTGAGCAGATCCGTAGGTTGGCGTTGAGCGAAGCGAAGCCCAACAACGCGCCCAAAATCTAGCTGCATAAACCCAAACAAAAACGCCGCCAAGGTATTAGCCGAGGCGGCGTCATGTTTGTGGCTGATAAGGCGACGAATCACGCACCTTTGAGTTTGCGTAAATTGCCAATCACCGACTCCAGCGCCCGATCAAACAACAAGGCGTCATCAAGCAGGCGAATGGCGTTGCGGCGGAACTCCACCGCCAAGCCCATACGGGTTTTCTCCAACACCTTCATGCCCGTGCGGTTGACGAAAATAAACTTGCCGGTGGGTTTGATCACCGCCGCCAGCTTGCAACGCAACTTATGCTCGTCATCTTCCTGAAACTCGACCCAACTGCCGACGTGCAGGTTGTCCACTTTCAACAACGCCTCATCGTCATCCGGCAGACAGATCTCCGGTTCAGCCGGGCGCAACTCACCGGGTGCGAGCAGAATAATCTCTTCAACCACCTCGACCATCGCTGGCGCTTCAACCGCCTCAGCCTCCGGCAGCACCAACAATGGCAACTCCAACTCGACAGCGGATTGGGCACTGAGTGACGCAGACTCGTCCTCACTGCCTGCGACGGCAATAACATCGATGGCCGGTTGCTCGGCGGCCATATTGCGCTTGAAGCGCTGGAAAGCCTGCACATGCAGCGCCTCCAGTTGATTGAAAAACTCACCCATGGAGAACGGATCAAACGCCGCACTCGCCATGCCTTCACGCAGCGCCTTGAGCAGCCCCGGCACCATCTCCAGCAAACGCATGCGCGCTTCTGGCTCCTCGTGAGGCTCCACACTCCACACCAAATCATCCATGGTCGCCAGCGCCGCATGCCACTCCGGCGAGGTCACACCGTGCTTCAGGCATGTAAGCATCAACACCTTGCTCCACGCCTCCTGCAGCAAACGCACCACCACCTCCGGCAGAGTTTTACCGAGCAGTCGCTCGTTCAACGCCTGCTCCACTTCTCGCCGGGCCATGGCGGCTTTTGCGCTGCCTTCCTCGGCGTCGCGGGTGCGTTGTTCCAGCAACTCACTGCGCCGACGCTCATCGCCGGTAAAGGCGGTAAATTCCGCCAGCAATTCGGAAAAAATCAGCGGATCATCGACAAAGTCATTAAGCAGTCGCTGCACCACCTGCTCGATCTTCTGGTACAGGCTGTCGCGCTGTGTATCGTCCTGCTCACCCCAACCCAGGGCCGCCGAGGCGATTTCATTAAGCAGGCGGCGCGCCGGATGGCTGCCACGGCTGAAGAAGGTTTTGTCGATCACAGCCACTTTCAGCATGGGGATCTGCAAGCGCCCGATCAGCGCTTTGAGCGAGTCCGGCAGCGTGCGGTCATCGAGAATAAACTCGAAGAGCATCGACACTAGGTTGATCACATCCTCATCAACCTCGCCTACCACACGGGCTTTACCCGCCTTGGCACTGGCGCGCGTCAGCAGACCTTCTAGTTGCTCGCGCAGATCAAAATCGTCGCTCACCTGCGCAGGCGCACGCTGCTGCATGTGCGACAGCAGGCGCATCAAATCATTGGTGGAAATCGGCAAGGCATCAGCCGGGCGATTGCGGCGTGGTGCCAATGTGCCGCGCGCCTCGGACAACAACGCCTGCAACGCGCCAAACACTTCCTGCACGCCCTCATCGGCAAACTCTGCTGCAAAGCCAGCCTCCGCATCCTGACGCGCAGAACCCGCAGCCGCACTCGGCCGTGACGGATTACGCCGTACCGGTGCGCTTTGCAGTTCGGGTAATACACCGGCATCAATCAGCGCTTGATTAGCCTCGCCATAGAGCTGATCCAGTCCGCTGAGTACGTACTTTTCATAGAGTTTGAGAATGATCAGCTTGACGCGGATCTCAACGCCCAAATCACTGCAGGCATCCAGAAAGAACGCGCACAAACAGGTCGGCCCGAGCGGGTTGCTCTTGTCATCCAACTTGCGACTGACCATCGCATTGATGCGCGTGGTCAGGTGGCTCAGCGCCGTGGCGTCACGGCTCATCACCTTGGCCACCATCGACTCCAGCGCCACCGACTCTTCCAGCGCATCGTTTTGCACCAGAGACAACGAATCGAAAGACACTGCATCTAGTGGTGCCGGTTTGCCAATCTCGTATTGATTGAGCGTGGCGAAGGCTTCAAAAACCTTCTGCAGAAAGCCGCGCTCGATGTTTTTACGCTTTAAACGCAAATCGCGCATCGCCTCAAAAAAGGCATTCTGCTCAGCATTGCTAGTCGCACGATCGGCCATTTCAAACAGCGTATCGTCGGCATTATCAAACAGCGCCTGCAACGAAGCCTTGAGCTGTTGAGCCGCTTTGTCACGCACATTTGTTAGCGCCACAGGCAGTCTTCCTACCGGCGAAGTGGGTGATAGCTTAGGGCTCACCTTGCTCAGATGAACCACATTCGCATCAGTCTTCATTGCGAGTCTCCTGCAGACTGCCCCTCTTGGGCGAACCGATCTGCACAGCGATCAACTGAGCGTCATCCGTAACGTCAAAGGCCTGGCGTCAACAAATACCACCTTAAAAGTAAAGCCATTATAGGGATGCACACGCACATACCAAGCTGACTTTTCTCACAGACATGACCCAGATCACAGATGCAGCCCGGCAGCTTCCCAACGGCTAGCTACAGACGACCAGCTGCCGCTCAATCAGCCACCAACCTCGCACTAAAGACACCCACAGCATAGCCAGCCTAACGCGCAAACACTGCGCAAATGCCCTGCAATCCCTATAATCGGCGCATTCTGCTGACTGGAGCCTGCCATGCCTAACCTTATCCTTGCCGACCTCGCCGCTGAAATCGAGGCCAATGTGCGCGTTGCACTGGCAGAGGACATCGGCAGCGGCGACATCACCGCCCAGCTCATCCCCGCCAAACGCCAGGCACATGCCAAGGTCATCACCCGTGAAGCAGCGGTGATCTGTGGCACCGCTTGGGTGAATGAGGTATTCCGCCAACTGGATGCTCAGGTAAAGGTGCACTGGCATATACAGGATGGCCAGCGCGCCGAAGCCAATCAGGTGCTCTTCGAGTTACAAGGTCCGGCACGCGCCCTGCTCAGCGGCGAACGCAGCGCCCTGAACTTCCTGCAAACCCTGTCTGCCGTGGCCACTCGCTGCCAACACTACGCAGATTTAGTCGCAGGCACCTCCGTGAAACTGCTCGACACCCGCAAAACCCTGCCCGGGCTGCGCGTGGCACAAAAGTACGCCGTGACCCAAGGCGGCTGCCACAACCACCGTATCGGCCTTTACGACGCCTTCCTTATCAAGGAAAACCACATCGCCGCCTGCGGCGGCATCGCCCAAGCAATAACCGCCGCGCACAAAATCGCCCCCGGCAAACCCGTGGAAGTTGAAGTGGAGAGTCTGGAAGAGCTGCGCCAGGCCTTGGATGCAGGAGCCGACATCATCATGCTGGATGAGCTGAGCTTGGAGGAAATGCGTGAAGCCGTAACCCTCACCGCTGGCCGCGCAAAACTTGAAGCCTCAGGCGGCGTAAACGAAAGCACCTTACGTGCGATCGCCGAAACTGGCGTGGATTACATCTCGATCGGCGCACTGACCAAGGATGTAAAGGCAGTGGATTTGTCGATGCGGCTGAGCCTCTAGAAAACCTACTGAGCGGCTCGGACTTGTCGTGCAGATGAGAATAATCAACTGCAAAAAATCAAAATGTACAGCGCCACACTTTAGCGACTCTTACGCCACACGCTAATGGGCTTTTCAAGCAAATACCAACTCAAAACAGCCAATATAAAAGCCACCAGCACACCTACCCCAATCGTGACAGGCCACGGATACTCTGCTTTTATAAATTGCATCACGGGATAATGAAATAAATATAACCCATAGGAAATTTTCCCAATGAAAACCAACCATGACTTACCCAGCACCACAGACAATATGCACCCTGGCTGCTGAACAACCCACAAAACAGAAAGAACGGTTAGTATCTCTACGACCGTCAAGCCATAACCTAATCGCCATGCCTGACCATGATCGGGCAGTATCAGTAAAAGCAGTAGCAATATCAGCAGAGGCAAAAAAAGGCTGCTCACACGTTTTAAATCTGGCAATAAATTTGGCGGCACCCAAGCCACAGCAACACCTAGCAGCAAACCACTGATACGCAGATCAAAGCGATAATAAAGCGTCCCTGAATACGCCGCGTAAACCCAATAAAAACGCCACGCAGTTACGAGCACAGCCAATAGCAGGAAAACTCGCCAAACAAGCGCTCCCGCCACACCACGCATTAAAAAAAGACACAGCACAGGCAACAAAAGGTAGAAGCGTTCTTCAATACCCAGTGACCACGTGTGAGCCATATATTGCGGACCATCGCCAAAGACCAAAGCAATATCAGCGAGGTATAGAAGTACAGCAAACACATCACGCAGGTGAAAGAAATAATCTGGCCAAATCTGTGGCGCAATCAGTGCATACAACGCAACCAACACCACAAGCGGTGGCATCAAACGCCATAAGCGGCGGCGATAAAAGCGCTTTAAGTTCAAAGCGCCATACGCGCTGTATTCGGCTAATAACAAACGTCCAATCAGAAAGCCGCTCAACACAAAAAAAATGTCTACACCAAGATTGGCACCCGGTAGAAAAGGGACATCGGCGTGAAACACCATGACCAATGCGATGGCCACGGCACGCAGGCCATCAAGGGCTGGCACGTAATCAAGCGCCAACGTCCTTCCAACCTGTCCGCCTGAACTCAACACTGGCTCACTTATGGGAGCACCAATCCTTCAAAGACATTTTCCAACGTGCTCTGCGGGTGTGCGTCAATCAACACAGCCCCACACTGCTCGAGCTGCACCAGCAACGCCGCAAGCTGCTCACGCGGACACATGCCTTTCCAGATACGCTGCGCGTCAGGCCGAAAACCCTCAATCGCCGTATCACCGTGATACCGCACAACCAGCATATTCTGACTGGCCAACATATCGGCCATGGATTGCTGGGCGACGATTCGCCCTTGGTTAATCATCACAAAACGATCAGCCAAACGCTCAACGTCATGCAGGATGTGCGTGGAGAAAAAAAGCGTACCGCCTTGCTGACGGTATTCCTGCATCAGGTCAGCCACTTGCCTACGCCCAACAGGGTCCAGCCCTGACATGGGCTCGTCCAGCACCAGCAATTCAGGCCGAATAGCAAATGCATGAGCAAGGGCGGTTCGCTGCGTCATGCCCTTGGAGAGATTGCGAATACGCTTATCGGCGGCGTAGGCAATGCCCAACTTATCCAGCCACAACTCAGTGCGCCGGGTATTCTCTTGCCCACGAATACCATGCAGACGTAAACCTGCCGACAACACTTCACGCGGGGTCAGTTGCTCATACAGATAAGGATTTTCCGGTACATAACCCACACCAGCGCGCGAGAGGGGATCTTCTGCCGAGCGCCCCATCAGCAAGGCTGCGCCAGATTCGGCACGGATAGCACCGAATAGGATCTTGATCGTTGTACTTTTACCCGCACCGTTCTGGCCGATAAAACCCACCGACTCGCCAGCGGCGACCGTAAAGCTCACATTATCAAGGGCTTTGACTTCCCGCCCCTTTAGCTTGAATCGTTTGATCAAGCCCGCCACTTCAACCAGATTCATTCTTGCTTCCGTATGTCGATATGGTCAGCCACCTGCAACTCACCGCTGGCGTCAAGCGTGTAACCTGCACCCAGCGGATCCTCAGGGAAAACCTTAAGCCCACCATAGCCAATCAGCTGCTCCCAGGCAGTGGGCAGTTTGCCTTGATGTTGCTGCTGGTAATCAGCCAATGCTACGCGCAGTGCCAGCAAACCCTCCAGGCGCGCAATACGCCAACCCAGGAGCTGGCGAAAATCCTTGTCGGTACTTTGCGCATACATATTGCGCAATACATCCAACGCCACCGCAGAGTCATTCTGCCGCTCATACCAAGCCGCAGCCATGCTACGCAAAGCTGGAGCATTACGAGGATGCCGCTGTGCAGCAACCTCCGCCCACTGCCCTGCCCGGGTCATGTCGCGTTCAAAATACATGGCGTTAAACGCGTAATAAAACGCTGGCCACATATCCCAAGTGCGAGCCTCTGCAGCCTTAATCAGCACCGCCTGCCCCGCGTCAACCTGATCGTTCCACGGTAGTATCGCGGCCGCCAGGTAGTAATTATCTTCATGTAAAGGATTGAAGCGCGCAGCGTCTACCTGCAACTGCCCCTGAATACGATAGGTCTCCCGCTCGGTCACTGCCGTATCCACCACCACACTGCGAAATACATTAAGATTCGCCGCCAGATAGGGGTCACCGCCCGAATAGAGTAATTGCACCAACAACGGTAGGCGCACCCGCAGCACCTCAAGACGCTGATCCAAGCGTTGATGGTCATGCAAACGCAGGCCGCTGTAGGCAAAAGCGCCCCAACACAAAACAACCACCAACAGAGGACGCCACAGACTCATGTGAAGTTGCGCCGCTGAAAGACCACTGCAGCCAGCGTCATAAGCAGCGCGATATAAGCGATTGCGTTGAGTGCAGCCAGCCCCATTGCCGGTAAATCGGGAGTCAACCCGTATAACGCCAGCGCCCTCCAGTCCAGCCGCGACAAATCGGGCAGCCAAGCATAAGCATGTTCCAGCACAGGGCTAAACATGGCTTCATGCAAGGGATCAGACCGCGCGCTACGCAAGTGGCTAATAGTTGGACCCAGCCCACGAGCAGCGAGAGCAAAAGCAAACCCCAGCAGCAACGGTAAATAAGGGGTAGTAGAAATACTGGCCAATAAAATGGCAAAAGCTGTAACCACCAGCAGATCTAACCAGATACCCAGCAGCGCCATCACATAGGGCATGCCCAGCGCAGGAGGCTGCAGCTGCGGATGGCTAGAACCAAATAGATACAGCACCAGCCATAACGCCAGGCCGACGAAAACCAGTGCGCCTGCGCTTAAGAAAGCGACGGCGAAAAAACGGGAAAACAGGAACTGGCTTCGGGTAATCGGGTATGCAAGCAAAAAGTAGATAGTTTTGCGCTCTATATCACGAGCCAGCAAATCCTGCACCCAAAGCAATGCCATTAACAGCAGTACAAAACGCAACCCGCTCAGCCCCACATCCAAGGCTACCGTCAACGGCTGGCGTCCGGAAAAATTACCCGCCAGCAACGCCGCACCCAGCAGTACCAACGTGATCAGCAGCAGGATACGAAATCCTTGCCCCCGCACTCCTGCCCGCACGCCTAAGGCTGCTAACTCAAACATCTTTAATCATCCATAACAAAAACAAAGACTCCCCAGTAAAGGGGAGTCATTAAAAGCACTTGTAACAATTACGGCGTAGTAGAAATACCGCAACCGTTTGCATTGGCTAGGTTAAGAGTACCAGTCACTACCGCTTTGGCTGCCAAGAGCGCTTCGGTCTTGGCAATCTGAGGACCACACTGGGACACGCTACCGCCTACTGAAGAGCCGGTGAAGACGACGTAGCCTTTATTCGAGCCGGCAACAGCACCAAAGCGATTAGTTCCTGCAAGATCACTTACACCGGCGGCAACGTTGGCAGACAAAGTGCTTTCGAAATTGTTTTTAACGAAACCGGTACGACCTTGAATAGCAGTCACAGCAAACTGCTCTGCCAGGTTGATGTTGGTAGCATCACCAGCCCTGAACGATAAATAACCATCGACCAGCTGTTTGGCCGTTGGGGTGGTAGCACCACCAGCAAAAACACCAGTAGAGGCAAAGAGGCCAGCAACTAAGGAAGCAGCGATAATTTTTTTCATGATCTCAGTCACCTTGAATTAGTTAGAGTTGGCGATGGCGCCGGTCAGCAAATTGCGCGCATCGGACTGAGCGGACTTGTCATAGCCCTTGGCTTGGTAGTCCTGGAACTGAGGAATAGCAACCGCGGCGAGAATACCGATAATTGCAACCACGATCATCAGCTCAATCAGGGTAAAACCCTTCTGGCTCTTGTTCGACTTCATAGTGTTCTCCTAAATAGGTTTTTAACGTAGCCATTTGGCTCGTACCTGCATTCCATACAAATGACGTGCCAACTCGCAAAACCTGCAGAACGCAGACAAAACCACTTTTCACCACCCATACAGGCGCACCACAGGTTAAAAAATGACGTTTTTTGTCACATCAATGTCACGCAGTGGCACCTTGGACACTTCTCGTTTATAAGTTGTGGCCACACAACGGCCTGCAACGTGACCCCCTATGAACGACGCCCCCGCTCTAACCGGCCTGGTTCGCCAACTGGTGCTTGCTGAAATCATCGATGAAAAAACCGCCCTAAAAGCGGCCCAGCAGGCTCAGCGCAACAACATCCCCCTGGTGACTTACCTGGTGCAAAACAAGCTGGCCAACAGCCGGCAAATTGCCGCGCAAGCCGCGGAGCAGTTTGGCGTACCGCACATGGACCTGGCCTCACTCGACCGCGAAGCCCAGCCCAAAGAACTGATCAGCGAAAAACTGGCCCGTAAGCATCGCGTAATCCCACTCTGGAAGCGCGGCAATAAGCTGTTTATCGGCATCTCCGACCCGACCCAGCAACAGGCCATTACTGACATTCAGTTCAGCACCGGCATGAACACGGAAATGGTCATGGTCGAAGATGACCGCCTGGATGCGGCCATTGATCAGTATTTCGACAACGGCAATAAAACTACGGCCGGCATGGGTGACATCGACCTCGACGAAGGCCTGGAGTTTGAAAACGAAGCGGAAGGCAGCGACGATAACACCAGCAACAACGACAGCGATGACGCCCCTGTGGTGCGTTTCGTCAACAAGATGCTGCTGGACGCCATCAAAAGCGGCTCATCCGACCTGCACTTTGAGCCTTACGAAAAGACCTACCGCGTACGCTTTCGCACCGATGGCATTCTGCAGGAAATCGCCCGACCGCCCATACAGCTCGCACCTCGTATTTCCGCGCGCCTGAAAGTTATGGCGGGGCTGGACATTTCCGAACGGCGTAAGCCACAGGATGGGCGCATCAAAATGCGCATTTCCAAGAGCAAATCTATCGATTTTCGTGTCAGCACCTGCCCAACCCTGTGGGGCGAGAAAATCGTGATGCGGATTCTTGACTCTGCCAGCGCACAGATGGGCATTGATGCGCTCGGCTACGAAGAGGACCAGAAAGAACTGTATATGGCCGCACTGAAGCAGCCACAGGGCATGATCCTGGTGACCGGCCCAACAGGTTCAGGCAAAACAGTATCGCTTTACACGGGGTTAAACATCCTCAACACAGTGGACGTGAACATCTCCACCGCCGAAGACCCGGTTGAAATCAACCTTGAAGGCATTAACCAGGTTAACGTCAACCCCAAGCAAGGCATGGACTTTACTGCCGCACTGAAGTCCTTCCTGCGCCAAGACCCCGACATCATCATGGTGGGGGAAATACGTGACCTGGACACTGCCTCTATCGCCGTGAAGGCCGCGCAAACGGGCCACATGGTGATGTCAACGCTGCACACCAACAGCGCGGCAGAAACCCTAACACGCCTGCGCAACATGGGTGTGCCCTCGTTCAACATCGCCACCTCGGTCAACCTGATCATCGCCCAGCGCCTTGCGCGCAAGCTGTGCAGCCACTGCAAAAAAGAAGTGCAGGTACCACGCGAAACGCTGATTGAGGAGGGCTTCCCTGTCGACCAGATCGGTAAATTCAAGATTTATGGCCCCGTCGGCTGCGACATTTGCAACGGGGGATACAAAGGCCGTGTTGGTATTTATGAAGTAGTTAAAAACACGCCTTCGCTGCAACGGATTATCATGGAGGAAGGCAACTCGATTGATATTTCCATCCAGATGCGTAAAGACGGCTTTAATGACCTGCGTACCTCGGCCCTGCTGAAGGCCATGCAAGGCGTGACCAGCCTCGAAGAAGTGAACCGCGTCACTAAGGACTAACCCATGGCGACCAAAGCGACTCAGCCCAGCACGTTTCAGTGGGAAGGCAAAGACAAGAAAGGCAATAAACTCAAGGGTGAGGTTAACAGCACCTCGGCGGCCTTGGTCAAAGCCCATCTTCGCACGCAAGGCATCTCCGCAAACAAAGTTAAAAAGAAGCCCAAATCTTTATTCGGCGGGGCAGGCAAGAAAATAACCCCAATGGAGATCGCGCTATTTACACGCCAAATGGCCACAATGATGGGTGCTGGCGTACCGCTTCTTCAGGCGTTCGACATTATTGGCGAAGGTTTTGAAAATGCCAATATGCGCACACTCATCGCCAATGTTAAGCAGGAAGTTTCAGGCGGCAATAGTTTAGCAACCTCACTGCGTAAATTCCCCAATCACTTTGATGACCTCTATTGCAACCTAGTGGATGCCGGCGAGCAATCTGGCGCATTGGAAATGCTGCTGGACAGAGTGGCAACCTATAAAGAAAAGACTGAAGCACTCAAAGCCAAAATCAAAAAAGCCATGACCTACCCCATCGCGGTTATTGTTGTGGCATTTGTTGTGACCGCCATTTTGCTGATTAAAGTAGTACCTACATTCCAAGGTGTTTTTGCCGGCTTTGGCGCGGAATTACCTGCATTCACCCTGATGGTTATTGGCATGTCCGAATTTATGCAGAAGTGGTGGCTTTTAATCATCTTGGGGCTTTTCGCAACTGGCTATGGGCTTAAAACCCTGCATCAAAAAAGTGAAAAGTTTCGCGATGCGTCTGATAAGGCCAAGCTTAAACTGCCTATCGTAGGCAGCATTTTGTTTAAGGCAACTGTTGCACGTTTTGGTCGCACGCTAGCCACCACTTTTTCGGCAGGTGTACCACTGGTCGAAGCACTTGACTCTGTCGCGGGTGCTACCGGCAACGTTGTTTTCCGGACTGCGGTTAATCGTATAAAACAGGATGTATCCAGCGGCATGCAGTTAAATTTTGCAATGCGCAATACCGGTATATTTCCGGCTATGGCGGTGCAAATGGCAGCCATCGGTGAGGAGTCCGGATCACTGGACGCTATGCTGGATAAAGTTGCCAGCTACTATGAAGCGGAAGTTGACAACGCGGTGGACAACCTTACTACGTTACTAGAACCTCTCATTATGGCCGTGCTTGGTGTATTAGTGGGCGGATTAATTATTGCTATGTACCTCCCTATATTTAGCCTGGGCGGCGTAATCGGTTAATGCAAAACTTACCAATGCTCTCCGAGCACTCAATTGTATTTTTAACTTCCGCGCTAGTGCTTGGCCTGTTAATCGGCAGCTTTCTCAACGTTGTGGTGTATCGCTTGCCAATCATGATGCAGCGCGATTGGCGTGAGCAGGCGCGGGAGATTTTGCAGTTGCCCGCGGAGCCTGAGGCGGACACCTTTAATCTGGTATTGCCCAACTCACAATGCCCGCACTGCGACCCCTGTTTCTGCGCGGCAAGTGCTCAAGCTGTAAAGCGCCAATTAGCCTGCGCTACCCCGCCGTGGAGTTAGCCTGCGGCGTGCTGTCGGCGTATGTGGCCTGGCATTTTGGCTTTACCTGGCAGGCGGGTGGCATGCTGTTGCTGACCTGGGGCTTGCTTGCAATGAGCCTGATTGATGTTGACCACCAATTGCTGCCGGATTCGCTGGTGCTGCCGCTGCTTTGGTTGGGCTTGATCGTCAACAGTTTTGGCTTAATCACCGACCTGGAAACAGCGCTATGGGGCGCGATAGCTGGTTATTTAAGCCTGTGGTCGGTGTATTGGCTGTTTAAGCTGGTCACGGGCAAGGAAGGCATGGGCCATGGCGACTTTAAGCTACTGGCCATGCTCGGTGCGTGGGGCGGCTGGCAGGTTTTGCCGCTGACCATTTTGCTGTCTTCTCTGGTGGGCGCCGTGTTGGGCACCATTATGCTGCGGATGCGCAATGCAGAAACCAGCACACCGATTCCATTCGGCCCATATCTGGCGATTGCAGGTTGGATTGCCCTGCTGTGGGGTGAACAGATCACCGCCCGCTACTTGCAGATTGTAGGGTTCTGATCGCATCGCCGCTAAAGCGCCTCCCACAACTGGTTGTGTTGCCTGCACGAGTGCGGGTTGTCTCACTATGTGTGGGAGGGGCTTTAGCCGCGACCGTTGAAGCCGTACGACACGCCCTACGCACAAGCGATTAGCCTACCCACCGCCCCTGCACTACAATCGCGCCCTGAACGAACAACCCGAGCGCTGATCTTGACGACACGACCGTGGATTCTCGGCTTAACCGGCGGTATCGGCAGCGGCAAGAGCGCTGTTGCTCAGCACTTTATCGACTTAGGCGTTCATCTGATTGATGCCGACCATGCCGCGCGCTGGGTGGTTGAGCCGGGCCGGCCGGCGTTGGATAAAATCGTCGAGCACTTCGGTCCTGACATTTTGCAGGCCGACGGCCAGTTGGATCGCAGCGCGCTGCGCGGCCGTATTTTTGCCGACACGAACGAGCGGCGCTGGCTGGAAGCCCTACTGCATCCGCTGATTGGCCAGGAGATTACCCAGCACCTTTCACGGGCTGAGTCGTCTTACGCCATTTTGGTTTCACCACTATTGGTTGAATCTAACCAGCACACGTTAACGCAGCGCATTCTGGTGGTAGATGCGCCAGAACACCTGCAAGTGCAACGCACCATGCAACGCGACCAAAGCTCCAGCGAGCAGGTGCAGGCCATTCTCAAGGCTCAAGCCAGCCGCGAGCAACGCTTGAGCCGTGCGCATGATGTGCTGGTGAATGATCGCGATTTAAGCTGGCTGCAAGATGAAGTGCAGCGCCTACACCGCTTCTACCTAACCCTACGCGGAGGCCAAACATGAGCACACCAACCTTGGTAGCCTGCCCAACCTGTGGCGCGGCTGTTGAATGGGGCCCGCAAAGCCCGAGCCGGCCCTTTTGTTCTGAGCGTTGCAAATTGATTGACCTCGGCGCTTGGGCTTCAGAAGAACACGCCATCGCAGGCGACTCGCTTGAAGATGATGTGTTCTCCGGCGAATTATCGCCACGCCATCACTAGCCGTCGCAGGAAGAAAGGCACGAAGCCCAAATGCCTTGCGCATTTATCGCCGCTAATGCGCCTCCCACAGGTAGTTGTTGCTTGCTGCAAGTACCCCCCATGCCAAGAGTTGTGGGAGGGTCTTTAGCCGCGACTGGCTGTTTACGCCGTTGGGCTTCGCTGCGCTCAGCGCCAACCTACAAATTGCAGATAACGTATGAACGTAGGTTGGGTTGAGGAGCTTGCGACGAAGCCCAACATGAAATCGCCCCATCTAGTGCATTTATCGCCGCTAAATTGCCCACAAATGCGGGTGTTGCTTGCGCAAAGCCCCAAGTGATCGCAAGCCTGCGGCCTTACTCTCAAGGCCGCATAAAGTTGTAGTCGCGGTCGTCATCCAGATTCTCAGCCAAAAACTGCAACTCGGCGGCTAAGTCTGCCGCTGTGCGCCCTGCCCGGCTGCATTCGACTACGGCACTAAGCAATGCGCGCAAGGCCATCGCGTGGTCGAACCCTTGAGCGTCAACCGCGTCGAGGCTGCGTTGTATTTCTTGCCTTGCCCATTGATGCACACCCATGTCGCGCCCTCCTTATAAATGAGACAAGCATGCCGCGCGAACGACTCGCCGCGTTGATTCAGGTCAACCGACGTGGGGCGATCACGCGGCTGATGGAGGCCTTATCAACGCGGCCGATCATCGTCATTCCAGGGCGCGGCCAGATAACGGGTGCGATTGAAGGTTTCCAGCCAGTCGGGATAAAACACCACCAGCGCGGTGACCAGCATGCCGTTGATAAAGGCTTCGGGGAAAATCACCAACCAGAGGTAACCGACAAAATCCTCCAGCCAGGGCGGCATGGGAAACAAGCCATCAAGCCACAGCACGGAGAACGCTGCGAGGATGCACACCAGCGTGGCCAGCGCCGCCGCAAAAAAACCGCTAAAGAAGATGTACACGAACAGATTGCGCGGTTGCTTCTTCTCAACCCACAAGGCGCAGACTTCAGTGATCCACACCGGAATCACCACCAGCAGCACGCCATTAACCCCAAGCGCGGCCAAGTCATGTCGGCCCAGCGCGAGCAGGCCAAGTTGTGCGACAAACCCGGCGAGTATGGCCAGCGGCCAGTCCAACAGCAGTGTCACCACCGTCATGCCAACAAAGTGGTAGGACAACCCCGAGTCAAAGTCGCGGCGCACCAGCCACAGCATAAACAGCGCCAGCGCCGTGCCGGCCAGCAGATGTTGACGGCGCTGGTCGCTGCACAACTCAACCCAGGGTGCGCGCCAGATAGCCCAACACAGCAGTGGCAGGTAAATCAGCCAGCCTACGACCTGACTGGTCGTTGAAAGCAGTTCTGCGGCAATCATCCACGGTCACTCCCATGCGTTAGGAACTGCCACGCAGTCTACAGCCGCGCAGCACCATCAGCGTAAGGATCACCCAAGCGCGACGACGGGCCGCAGGCCAACGTGGATCGCACTGCGCCACATACGGCCAGATAGAGAGGTTTCAAGTGCGTCACGGCCTGGGCTAAGCTGGGCCCATGGACGACTCCGATTATCTGCGCCTACTGACGCATCAAGCCGAACAGGCCAATGCCTTTCTCTCCAATGCCCGTAAGTGGGAACGCGAGCGCTGGGTGTGTCAGCGCCTGCTACAAGCCTTAAATGTTCCTCACCGACTGGACGAGTTCAACGCTGCTGGCCATGAGCCGCCTGACGTGCTGTTTCGCGATGCCAGCTTTGAGGTGTTTTTTGTGCTGGATGAAGGTCGCCGCCTAAACGATGAATGGCGCGCAGAACTGGAACGCCGCCGCAGTGCGTTTTCCCTCAGCCAACTGGTGCGGCGCGAAGCAAAACCCCGCCGCATTGGCGCAGGTGACCTGCAACAACGACTGACGCCCACGCTGCGCAAAAAAGCGCATAACTACCAGGAGCGTGGACTTGATTTGGGTGAGTTGGACTTGCTGGCTTACGTCAATCTCAAGCGCGCCATACCCGACTTCAACAGCCACTTCCCACCACCCACCGAGTTTCTGCGCCAAGGTTGGCGCTCGCTCTCGCTGGTCGGCCCGACCTTTGCGCGCGTACTGTTCGCCCACCCCGACGCGCCAGATTTTCTGCGCACCAACCTGGGCCGCACCGTGCTGTTTGATGTGGGGATCAGCCTATGATGCCGCCGCCCGAATTGCTGGCCAGTGTGCCGCAACAAGGCTGCGTGCGTTGGATGGGCGTGCGCCCGGTTTCGCGTGCGCCGATGATCGAACTGGATGCCGTCGAAGCGCGCCGTGAAGCTGGTCTGACCGGCGATCACAGCCGACCGGGGCCGCGTAATGCACGGCAAGTCACGCTGATTCAATTTGAGCATCTGGCCGTGATCAGCGCGCTGATGGGCCGCGCGGATGATCACCCCATCACACCGGCTGAGCTGCGCCGCAACATTGTGATCAGCGGCATTAACCTGTTCAGCCTAAAAGGACGACGGTTCCGGATTGGTCAGGCGATTCTCGAAACAACGGGCTGGTGCCAACCCTGCGCTAAGCTGGAAGAACGTCTTGGGCCTGGAACCTTCCAGGCCATGCGCGGCCACGGCGGGATTACTGCCCGTGTGTTGCACAGCGGCATTATTCGCCTAAATGACAGCCTGCGCGTTGAGCCTTTATAAGCCGCGCAGCTAGAATGCCACCCCTGCCAGCGAGGCCCCCATGTCCAGCCGCCTGAATCCTGATGATCAAAAACGTGTCGAGCAATACCTCAGTGCTCCACAGCATCAGGTCGAGCGCCAGCCTTTTCGGCTCTGGCGTTTGCTGCTGATCATCCTGGTCGCGGTCATTGGCCTGGGCCTGCTAAGCCGTTTTCTGGGTCAATTAGTGCTATGAGCTGCCTGGCGCTCGCCCACATTGACTCACAGCCTTTCCTTAAAAGCCTTGTGAGCGTCTCAAATGACTCATCAAATCGTAATCGTCGGCGGCGGTGCCGGCGGCTTGGAGCTTGCTACCCACCTGGGTAGATCCTTGGGCAAGCGCGGCCAAGCCACTGTCACCTTGGTTGACGCTAACCTCACCCATATCTGGAAACCCCTTCTGCATGAAGTGGCGGCCGGCTCGCTGAACTCCTCCGGGGATGAACTGAACTACGTGGCGCAGGCCAAGTGGAATCACTTCGAGTTCCAACTGGGGCGCATGTGCGACCTCAACCGCGCCGAAAAACGCATCGCCTTGGCGGCAACAGTGGATGAAAACGGCCAAGTGCTGATGCCTGCGCGCACCCTCAGCTATGACAGCCTGGTGATTGCCGTAGGCAGCACCACCAATGATTTCGGCACCGAGGGCGCTGCCGAACACTGCCTGTTTCTGGACACCCGCGAGCAGGCGGAACGCTTTCATCGGCAATTACTCAACCATTACATGCGCGCCCACGCCAGCCAGAGCGAAACCACCGAACGGATCAATGTTGCCATCGTTGGCGCGGGTGCAACGGGGGTTGAGTTGGCCGCCGAGCTGCACCATGCCGCACGTGAACTAGCCGCTTACGGACTGGATAGCATTCGTCCGGAGAACATGCGCATCACCCTTATTGAGGCCGGTCCGCGCGTACTGCCCGCCCTGCCGGAGCGCATCGGCCGCCCCGTGCATAAAACCCTGGAGAAACTGGGCGTCACCGTGCTCACGGGCGCAGCGGTTAGCAAAGTCACCGCAGACGGCCTGCATACCGCACAAGGCCAGGTTATCGCGGCGAGCTTGAAAGTCTGGGCGGCGGGTATTCGCGCGCCGGAGTTTCTGCAGGGCTTGGACGGGCTGGAGAGCAATCGCATCAACCAATTGCAGGTGCGCCCTACATTGCAAACCACATTGGATGACAACGTGTTTGCCTTTGGCGACTGCGCCGCATGCCCGCAACCCGGCAGCGAGGGCCGCAATGTGCCGCCGCGTGCACAAGCGGCGCACCAGCAAGCGTCCATGTTGGCTAAATCACTGAAGCTGCGTATTGAGGGCAAACCACTGCTGGAATATCGCTACCGCGATTACGGCTCGCTGATTTCGTTGTCGACCTTCTCGGCGGTCGGTAACCTGATGGGCAACCTGACCGGCAGCGTCATGCTTGAAGGTTGGCTGGCGAGAATGTTCTACGTGTCGCTGTACCGCATGCATCAGGTAGCGCTGTATGGCGTTACCCGCACCATGCTGATGATGCTCAGCGACCGCATCGGCAGAAGCACCGAGCCACGCCTCAAGCTGCACTGAGCCTGAACTGCAAAACATGTAGGAGCGGCCTATGCCCGCGAAACGCGGCCATGGACCACTCCTACATTATTTACGCGCCCCGAAGGTCTTCGCCATAAATCGCAGGCAATAAAAAACCCGCACTAGGCGGGTTTTTTATCATTCAAGCATGCTTGAAATGGTGGGTCGTGTGGGATTCGAACCTACGACCAATTGGTTAAAAGCCAACTGCTCTACCAACTGAGCTAACGACCCAAAAATGGTCGGGGTAGGGGGATTCGAACTCCCGACATCCTGCTCCCAAAGCAGGCGCGCTACCGGACTGCGCTATACCCCGATGAAAGATTGGCTCCGCGACCTGGACTCGAACCAGGGACCCAATGATTAACAGTCATTTGCTCTACCGACTGAGCTATCGCGGAACTACTTGCTTCCTTCTCAGATTTCGCTTGGAGATTGTTAATCTCGTTTGCTGTTCTGAGGCGCGCCATTTTACGGTTCTACGCGAAGCTGTCAACCCCTTAAATTGCTTTTAGTACAATGATTTGCAGCTGCGTGACTGGCTGCTATATCTTCAGTAGGTCTGCGTACATTGCAGGACGCATCAGCCGTAAGGCCCCAGCCAGGAAAGTCCATGAGCAACCAGGGCATACCGCCAACTCCACCCACTACCGTGCAGACCCTTGCCAACCGAGGCATCCAGCCGCGATTTGGTGAGCTGGTGCAAAGCTGCCGGAAACTGGTGATGAACCGCCTGGCCGAACAACTCACCAGCGTCTTCGCGCAAGTGGACGACACGCTGTTTGAGTGCGCAGAAAAGGCCGAGAACAATCAGGTGCAAACCTTGTTCTTCGACAACATGCGCGAAATCCGCAAGCAGCGTCCTTTAATAGAGCGCAGCTACCACCAGCAGATTGCCGGTAACTTCTCCGATTTCCTTGAGGGCAAGCTCAAGCCTGCCCCAGTCACCAGCGCCCTCGACGCCGAGGAAATGGCCCTGGTGCAAAACGAGGATTACGAAGAAAGCCTGCAAGTCACGAATATGGTGAGTCGCGTCAAGGCGCGCTGTGCGCAGCCGTTGTTCGCCTTAGAGCAACGTTTGGCGCTGCTTAATAACGGCCAGAAGCTTGGCGAAGACATAAACCCCTTTGGCCCGCAGATGATTGCTCAGGCGTTTCGCGACGCACTGGCACCCAGCCCGTTCCCCCTGCGCATAAAGGTCATCCTCTATACGTTGTTTGATACCCACGTAATGCAGAGCCTGGATGGCCTCTACGCGGCGCTCAATAAGCGCCTGATTGAAGCAGGCGTACTGCCCAACCTTAAGTTCACCGCACAACGCAACAGCCAACCTGAGCGGCCAAAACCTGCGGCTGGTGCAGCCGAGCAGCCAAGTGAAACGGCACCCAGCAGCCCCGCGCAGCCCGGCACCCTATTCGCTCATCCCGGCAACCCGTCTTACAACACAACAACGAGTAATCTGAGCGGACCGCCCCCTACCGACCCACTGGAGCTACTGGGCAGCTTGGCAGCCCTGCTGGGCGAGCATCGCCAGCGCGATATCGATGCGCCGCTTCTCGGTGGCACACGCAGCATTGCCAGCTTTGCCCCTGCGGATGCCACCAGCACCTATACAGCCACGGCACTGCTCGACGCACTCAACCGCATGCAACGTCAGTCGGCCAGCGATATCTCGCAACGCCTGCAGCGCCCGCAACAGGTGGAGGGGCTCAAAGTCGACCTGCACCAACAGCTGGAAACCTACAGCACCTTGCCTGGCCAGCAAAAGCTGTCTGATCAGGAAGCGGATGTAATCGACTTGGTCGGCATGTTGTTCGACTTCATTCTCGATGACGACAACCTGCCCGACAGTTGCAAGACCACACTCTCGCACCTGCACACGCCCTACCTAAAAGTGGCGCTGCTGGATAAAGCCTTGTTTACCCAGCACCACCACCCCGCTCGACGCTTGCTGAACGGTATGGCGCAGGCGGGCGTGCTGTACGGCGGCGATGGTGACGAGCGTGGCCTACTGGCCAAGATGCAGTGGGTTGTTGAGCGTGTCATCCAGGACTTTAATGGTGACCTGCAACTGTTTGAGAGCCTGCTGGAGGAATTCAACGAGTTCGTTGCCACCCTACGGCACAAAGTGGAGTTGCGCGAACGGCGCGCCGTAGAGGCCGCCAAAGGTCGCGACAAATTACTCGGCGCACGTCAGCACGCTGTTGAAGTGATTGCCACCAGCCTGGCAGACCGTCAATTGCCGAGCATTATTCGCAATTTTCTTGAGCTGACCTGGGCTGACGTACTGGTGTTTGTGCTGCTGCGTAATGGCGAGCGCAGCCCAGAATGGCTACGGGCCTGCGAAGCTGCAGAACAACTGGCCTGGAGCGGCACCCTGCTCGACGATGCCGGACGTGAACGCCTGCAAAAACTGCGCGTACCGCTGCTGGAAGACCTGCGCAAGGGGCTAGAGTTGCTTGGCGGTTACCACGAAGATGGCATCCGTCGCCTGCTACAAGACTTAGTCGTCTGCCAACACGCTATTCAGGCCAAGCAGCCGCAGGTGGCGGCGCAACTTAAACCCACACTGCCAGAAAGCCCGCTGGGCGCCATGCTCGGTGAAGATGCAGCACTGGCGACGCAAGCGCCACGCGAGTCAACCCTGTCTGCCCGCGCTCAAGCGCTGGCCAAGGAACTGGGACATATCGAATTTGGTACCTGGTTTGAGTTCGTCAACGGCCAACAAGTGCGGACGCTGAAGCTCTCCTGGTTCAGCCCGACGACCCGCAACTACATGTTTGTCGACCAGAGTGGGCAGCGTGTGGCCATCAAGCCGCTCACCCAACTGGCCACTGAAATGGAACAAGGGCTGGCGCGCATCGTCACCCCAGAGCGCGGCGCACCGCTGGTAGACCGCGCACTCACAGCCATTTATCGCGTGCTGCAACGGTTCACCGGACGCACAGCCGAGACACAAGAATAAGGAATGGGTATGGAAGACGAACGTCGCTCGCACAGCAGGCATCATGCCGAAGTGCAGCTAGAAGTCTTTGAGCTGCACACTGGCCAACGCTTGGGGCGCGTGGTCGATTTGTCTGCAGACGGATTTATGCTGTTCAGTGACACGCCGCAAGCAGCCGACGAACTGCTGGAGTGCCGCTTGGTTACAGAGCACGCCGTAGACGGCGTATGTGAGGTCACCCTCGGCGCAGATTGCTTGTGGAGCCGCCCGGGCGCTGACGGCCAGCACTGCTGGGCAGGCTTTCACATTATCGACCTAGCCGACGATCAAGCCGCAGCCTTAGAGGTTCTGCTCAAGCATCTGTGACACAGCCCCACATAAAAATACCCCGGTCAGGCGAGCTGAACCGGGGTGTTTTTATTTCACAGACTGGCACTAAGACCACAAAGGCCAACCGGTCGATTTCAGCGTTAAGCTGGACTGGCGGCCGTAGGAAGGGCTTTAGCCACGACAACGGAGTTGAGAACTCGCCGCCAAAGCACCTCCCACACTGCAGCCCCAAAGACTCAGTACACGCTCTTACGCGAAGACAATCTCGTCACCTTCAACACGGCCAGTCACACTGCTGCCTGGGGCGAACTTACCCGACAGGATCAACTGAGCCAGCGGGTTTTCGATCCAACGCTGCACAGCGCGCTTGAGCGGCCGCGCGCCGTAGACCGGGTCATAGCCAATGGCAATCAGCTTATCCAATGCCTCATCCGACAGCTCCAAACTCAGTTCGCGCTCAGCCAGACGCTGACGCAAACGGCCCAATTGGATCTGCGCAATGCCAGCGATCTGATCACGGGCCAGCGGCTCGAAAATCACCACCTCGTCAATCCGGTTGATGAATTCCGGGCGGAAGTGCGTACCGACCGCATCCATTACCGCCGCTCGCTGCCCTTCACGGTCGCCAACAAGCTCCTGAATCTGCGACGAGCCCAGGTTGGAGGTCATCACCACCACGGTGTTTTTGAAGTCTACGGTGCGGCCATGGCTGTCAGTCAGACGACCGTCTTCCAGCACCTGCAGCAGTACGTTGAACACATCCGGATGCGCCTTCTCCACCTCATCCAGCAGGATCACCGAGTAGGGTTTACGGCGCACCGCCTCGGTCAAGTAACCGCCCTCTTCATAACCGACATAGCCGGGCGGCGCGCCGATCAGACGGGCCACCGAGTGTTTCTCCATAAACTCGGACATATCGATACGCACCAGCGCCTCTTCAGTATCAAAGAGGAATTCGGCCAGCGCCTTGCACAGCTCGGTTTTACCCACGCCGGTCGGGCCGAGGAAGAGAAACGAGCCACTCGGGCGGTTCGGGTCCGACAACCCCGCACGCGAACGACGCACCGCATTCGCCACCGCCACCACGGCTTCGTTTTGACCGATAACACGCTGATGCAGCAGGCCTTCCATTTTCAGCAGTTTGTCGCGCTCACCTTCAAGCATTTTGCTGACAGGGATTCCCGTCCATTTCGATACCACCTCGGCAATTTCTTCCTCGGTGACCTTACTGCGCAACAACTGGTTCTCGCTCTTGCCGTGCTGATCAACCATCTGCAGGCTGCGCTCCAGATCCGGAATAATGCCGTACTGCAACTCAGCCATTCGATTCAGATCACCCTTGCGCCGCGCCGCTTCCAACTCCTGGCGCGACTGCTCGATCTTTTGCTGAATCTGCGCGGAGCCTTGCACTTCGGCTTTCTCGGCTTTCCAGATCTCTTCCAGATCCGCGTATTCGCGCTCAAGCCGGGCAATGTCTTCGTTAAGCTTGGCCAGCCGCTTGATAGCGGCTTCGTCATCTTCTTTTTTCAGCGCCTGGCCTTCGACCTTAAGCTGAATCAGACGGCGTTCCAAACGGTCCAGCACTTCCGGCTTGGAATCGATTTCCATACGAATTCGGCTGGCCGCCTCGTCGATCAGGTCGATGGCTTTGTCTGGCAACTGGCGATCAGTGATGTAGCGGTGCGACAGCTTGGCCGCCGCGATGATCGCACCGTCGGTGATAGCCACCTTGTGGTGCACCTCGTAACGCTCTTTGAGGCCACGCAGGATGGCGATGGTGTCTTCCTCGCTCGGCTCATCGACCAACACCTTTTGGAACCGACGCTCAAGAGCCGCATCCTTTTCAATGTACTGGCGGTACTCGTTAAGCGTGGTCGCGCCCACGCAATGCAGCTCACCGCGCGCCAGCGATGGCTTGAGCATGTTGCCCGCGTCCATCGAGCCTTCGCCTTTACCGGCACCGACCATGGTGTGCAGTTCGTCGATAAACAGAATGATCCGACCTTCCTGCTTGCTCAGCTCGTTAAGCACCGCCTTTAAGCGCTCTTCAAACTCGCCGCGGAACTTGGCGCCGGCAATCAACGCGCCCATGTCCAGCGACAGCAGGCGTTTATCTTTTAGGCCATCGGGCACTTCACCATTGACGATGCGTTGCGCCAGACCTTCGGCAATCGCGGTTTTACCCACACCCGGCTCACCGATCAGCACCGGATTATTCTTGGTGCGGCGCTGCAATACCTGAATGGTGCGACGGATCTCATCATCGCGACCAATCACCGGATCGAGCTTGCCCTCCTCGGCGCGCTTGGTCAGGTCAACGGTGTACTTATCCAGCGCCTGGCGATTTTCCTCGACGTTCGGGTCATTCACCGCATCACCACCGCGCAGGTTGGTGACCGCGTTTTCCAACGCTTTACGGCTTACGCCCTGAGCAAGCAGCAGCTTGCCCAGCTTGGTGTTTTCATCCATCGCAGCCAGCAGTACCAGCTCGCTGGAGATAAATTGGTCGCCCTTTTGTTGCGACAGACGGTCCGCCTGATTGAGCAGGCGCGCCAGATCCTGCGACAGGTTCACGTCGCCCGACGGGTTCTGGATTTTGCCCAACTGATCAAGCTCTTTGCCAAGCGCAGCGCGCAGGCTGCTGACATCAAAACCAACCTGCATCAGCAGCGGTTTGATCGAGCCACCCTGCTGCTCCAGCAGCGCTTGCATCAGGTGCAGCGGTTCAATAGCCGCGTGATCAAGGCCAACGGCCAACGATTGCGCATCAGAGAGCGCAAGTTGCAATTTGCTGGTTAAACGATCGATACGCATAGAATTCAATCCTCGTGTGGAGGCAGGCCGGCGCACTGAATCGCGCCACTGCAGAAAAGCCTGCGGATGAAGAGTAGATGAGGACGATTGTGCGAGTTTCAAGCCGCACAACCTTGACCTGAGTCATTTGCTGACGCAGGGCCGCAGACGCGGCCGATGAAATTAGTTAGCCAGCCAGATGAGGCTGGCAAAGCGCCCGGTTTGCGCCGAACGGCGATAGGAGTAGAAACGCGGGTCGTTAAATGTGCAGAAATCACCGCCGTAGACAGCGACTACACCGCGCTCCGCAAGACGAATGCGCGCCAACTGATACATGTCCGCCATAAACTTGCCTGCATTGTTGCTGGGCTGAAAGGCGACGGCCGCTTGCGCATGCTGGGCGACAAAAGCATCACGCACCTCGCCCCCCACTTCGAAAGCCTGCGGCCCAATTGCAGGGCCCAACCAGACCAACACTTGATCGGCGGGTAACGCCAGCTTGTCCAGGGTCGCTTCCAGCACACCGGCCGCTAAGCCGCGCCAACCGGCATGGGCAGCGGCCACGCGACTGCCCGCGCGGTCACAGAACAACACAGGCAAGCAATCTGCCGTCATCACTGTGCAGGCAATACCGGTTTTTTGCGTCCAACTGGCATCCGCTTGCAGCACCTGCGCCGGCGTGGCTTCGACCACTGCCACGCCATGCACCTGCTCCAGCCAGGCCGGTTTACAGCCGAGCAAACTGACCAGGCGCTGACGGTTTTTTTGCACGGCTTGCAGGCTGTCGCCCACATGCATGCCCAAGTTACAACTGTCGTAAGGAGCAACACTCACTCCGCCGGTACGCGTGGTTACACAGGTTTTAACTCTTGCCGGAGCGGGCCATTGCGGCGTTAACCAGTCGTGCATCCTGTCACCCAATAAAAGCCTCACGGTCCTGGCGCAACAACGTCAGCAGCCAGACGAAATCATCAGGCAGCGGCGATTGCCACTTCATCCGCTCGCCAGTGATCGGATGATCCAACTCCAGGAAGCGTGCATGCAAGGCCTGGCGAGGAAATTCCTTCAGGGTTTGCACCATGCTCGGATTGGCCGCCGGCGGAATTCGGAAACGCCCGCCATAAACCGGATCACCCACCAAAGGGTAGCCGACATGGCTCATATGCACGCGAATCTGGTGCGTGCGCCCGGTTTCCAGCTTGACCCGCACATGGGTGTGCGAGCGATAGCGTTCCAGCACGCGGTAGTGGCTGACCGCAGGCTTACCGCCGTCACTCACAGCCATGCGTTGACGCTGCGATGAACTACGCCCGATTGGCGCGTTGATCTTGCCGCCGGAGGTCACCACGCCAATCACAATGCACTCGTAGATGCGGCTGACCGAGCGCTTTTGTAGTTGATCTACCAGGCGGGTTTGCGCCTCGATGGTTTTGGCAACCACCATCAGACCGGTGGTGTCCTTGTCCAGGCGGTGCACAATACCGGCGCGCGGCACATTAATGATGTCCGGCACGTGATGCAGCAGGGCATTCAGCAAGGTGCCATCAGCATGCCCGGCTGCGGGATGCACAACCAGGCCAGCGGGCTTGTCGATAACAAGGATCTGATCGTCTTCGTAGACGATATTCAGCTCGATATCTTGGGCGATCCACTCACCCTGCGCCTCCTGCTCGGCTTTGAGCGCCAGTTGAGCGCCGCCATGGACAATGTCGCGCGGGCGCAGCACAGCGCCGTCGACGGTAAGCCGCCCCTCTTTGATCCAGGCAGACAGACGCGAACGCGAGTGCTCGGCAAACAGGAGTGCGGCGACTTGATCGAGGCGTTGACCGCCCATTTCATAGGGCACCTCGGCGTTCAGTTCAATGATCTGCTTATTAATAGAGGACATGCTCGGCAACGGCGGGGAGGTCTGAGAGGTCTAGCCTTTGGTTTCGGCTACACGCTTGTGGTTAAATACGGCGTCTTTGCCCCAGGGGTACCGGGGGCGCTCATCATAACAGGACGGCTCTACTCAAGACAGCCGCCGTCACAGGGACGCAAGCCGCCATGCAAGTGAAACACCTGCTGCTGATCGCAATCCTCGCCCTCACCGCCGCCTGCTCCTCTAAGGAAGTGGTTGACGAGAACCTGAGCGAAGCCGAACTCTACCAGCAGGCACAAGCCGACCTGGACAATAGTAGCTACACCTCAGCTGTTGCCAAGCTCAAGGCGCTGGAGTCGCGCTACCCGTTCGGGCGCTACGCCGAGCAAGCGCAGCTTGAGCTGATCTACGCCTATTACAAAAACGTTGAGCCAGAAGCAGCCAAGTCTTCTGCTGATCGCTTTATTCGTCTGCACCCGCAGCATGCCAACGTTGACTACGCCTATTACCTCAAAGGCCTGGCGTCTTTCGACCAGGATCGCGGCCTAATCGCCCGTTTCGTGCCGCTGGACATGACCAAGCGCGACCCCGGTGCCGCACGCGACTCCTACAATGAGTTCGCCCAACTCACCAGCCGCTACCCCAACAGCCGTTATGCGCCGGACGCCAAGCAGCGCATGATTTACCTGCGCAACCTGCTGGCGGCCTATGAAATTCATGTGGCGCACTACTACCTGACGCGCAATGCCTACGTCGCCGCCGCCAACCGTGGCCGCTACGTGGTGGAAAACTTCCAGGAAACCCCTGCAGTAGGCGACGGCCTGGCCGTAATGACGGAAGCCTACCAGCGCCTGAGTCTCGATGATTTGGCCGCGACAAGCCTGGAAACGCTCAAGCTCAACTACCCAGACCATCCAACACTGGTCGACGGTCAATTCGTGCCGCGCGAAGAAGAAGCGGACACCCGCTCCTGGATCGCCAAAGCCACGCTGGGCCTGATTGAAACTGACGTGCCGCTGCCACCGGGTGAAACCCGCGCTGGCCAGGACGTGATTCGCCAGTACGAAGATGCCGCCGAGCAAATTCCGGACGAGCTCAAAGCTGGCGCCGCAGCAGAGACGCCAAGCCGCTCGTGGTTCAGCTACCTGACCTTCGGCCTGTTCGACTAAGCAACAAGCACGCACACAAAGGGAGGCTACAAGCCTCCCTTTTTTATGGACTGGCACCACACAACCCAAGTCAAACCGCCAACCTGCGAAACAACACGCAGCGCACTCTTTCAAGGCTGGGCGCGCGTCAGAGGGTTCGCTAAACTCCGTTCAACCCCACCCAAAGAGAGCGTCATGGGCCTGTTTCGCTTGCTGATCTGGATTGCCATCATCGCCGCTGCCTTTTGGCTTTGGCGGCGCTTCACCCGCCCCAAAACCGTACAGCCCGACACGCCCAAAGCGCCAACCGAGCCCGCACCCATGGTGCGCTGCCAGCATTGCGGCGTACACGTGCCGCGCGATAACGCCTTGGCCAACGGCGAGCAATGGTACTGCAGCCAGCTTCATCTAGAGCAAGGCCCGCACGACAATGGGCGCTGACTTCGCCCTGAGCGGAGAGCAAAGCCGGCGCATCCTCAGGCTTTATCACCTCTACCGGCTGGTTATCGGCATCACGCTGGTGTTGCTGGTATCCAGCGACCTGCACACCGACCTGCTGGAAATCACCCACCCAAGCTTGTTCCGCAATGGCAGCCTGCTGTACCTGACCATCAACGCCTTGCTGATTGTCACCGTTCGCCGACCTAAGCACCTGCCGCAGATTTTCAGCCTGGCCCTGATCGATGTGATCCTACTATCTGGGCTGTTTTATGCCGGTGGCGGCGCAGCCAGCGGCATCGGCAATCTGCTGATTGTGGCGGTGGCCATTTCAAATATTTTGTTGCGCGGCCGAATTGGCTTGTTGATAGCCGCCATCGCAGCCATTGGCATGATTTACCTGACCTTTTACCTCAGCCTCAGCCGACCGGCCGTCACCGCGCAGTACGTGCAGGTCGGGGCATTCGGTGCGCTGTGCTTTGCCGCCGCACTGTTTGTGCAAGGCCTTACACGCCGCCTGCAAGCCAGCGAAAACCTGGCTGAACAGCGCGCCGCCGATGTAGCCAACCTTGAAGCGCTCAACGCGCTGATCCTGCAACGCATGCGCACCGGCATTTTGGTGCTGGATGAAGTGCACCGCGTCCTGCTCGCCAATCAGGGCGCTAATCACTTGCTTGGCCACGCGGACCTAACCGGCAAAATCCTCGACCCGCGCTGCCCCGAGCTGATCAAGCGCATGCAGCAGTGGTCGCACAACCCCAGCCTGCGCCCGGCCAGCCTGCAAGCGGCGCACGATGGCCGCGTGCTGCAGCCAAGCTTCATTGCTTTGCAGCGCGGCGAACACAAACACACACTGATTTTCCTCGATGACATTTCGCAGATCGCCCAGCAGGCCCAGCAACTCAAGCTCGCCTCATTGGGTCGACTGACGGCGGGCATTGCCCATGAAATTCGTAACCCGCTCGGCGCAATCAGTCATGCGGCGCAACTGCTGCAGGAATCCGAAGACCTAGAGGGCGCCGACCTGCGCCTGGCGCAGATCATTCAGGATCACTCACGCCGCATGAACTTGGTCATCGAAAACGTCCTGCAACTGTCCCGCCGCCGCCAGGCCGAGCCGCAACTGCTGGACCTTAAATACTGGCTGCACCGCTTTGCCAGTGAGTTTCGCAACAGCGCCAAAGCCAACCAAATGCTGCACCTTGAGACCACGCCGGGCAGCATTCAAACGCGCATGGACCCACACCAACTGACTCAAGTGCTGAGCAACCTGGTTGAAAACGGCATTCGCTACAGCGCGCAAAAGCATAAAAACGCGCAAGTCTGGCTGCGCCTATTTCGCGATCCCGACAGCGAACTGCCAGTATTGGAAGTGCTCGACGATGGTCCCGGCGTAGCTGAAGAACAACTGCACCACCTCTTCGAGCCCTTCTACACCACAGAAAACAAAGGCACCGGCCTTGGCCTCTACATCTCCCGCGAGCTGTGTGAAAGCAACCAGGCACGCCTCGACTATAAACTGCGTGAAGGTGGCGGCAGCTGCCTGCGCATCACCTTCGCCCACCCGCGCAAACTGAGCTGACCATGAACCGCCAGAGAGCACTGATCGTCGACGACGAACCCGATATCCGCGAATTGCTGGAAATCACCCTGGGCCGGATGAAGCTCGACACCCGCAGCGCACGCAACGTCAAAGAAGCGCGCGAATGGCTGGCCAAAGAACCCTTTGACCTGTGCCTAACCGACATGCGCCTGCCCGACGGCACAGGGCTCGATCTGGTTCAGCATATTCAGCAACGCCATCCGCAAGTGCCCGTGGCGATGATCACCGCCTACGGCAGCCTGGACACCGCGATCAATGCACTCAAAGCTGGTGCGTTTGACTACCTGACCAAGCCCGTAGACCTCGGCCGCCTGCGCGAACTGGTGGCCGCCGCGCTGCGCCTACACAGCAATTCCGGTGAAGATCAGCCCGTCGACAGCCGCTTGCTCGGCGACTCGCCACCGATGAAAGCCCTACGCAAGCAGATCCTCAAACTGGCACGCAGCCAGGCACCGGTATACATCAGTGGTGAGTCCGGCAGCGGTAAAGAACTGGTCGCTCGGCTGATCCACGAACAAGGCCCGCGCGGCGAACAGCCTTTTATCCCAGTGAACTGCGGAGCCATCCCCACCGAGCTGATGGAGAGCGAGTTCTTCGGCCATAAGAAAGGCAGCTTCACCGGCGCAATAGAAGACAAACAAGGACTGTTTCAGGCCGCCAACGGCGGCACACTGTTTCTCGATGAAGTCGCTGATCTGCCACTGCCCATGCAGGTAAAACTGCTGCGCGCCATTCAGGAAAAAGCCGTGCGCGCCGTGGGCGGCCAGCAAGAATTGATCGTCGATGTGCGCATTCTATGCGCCACTCACAAAGACCTCGCCGCAGAAGTCGCCGCCGGTCGCTTCCGCCAGGACTTGTACTACCGCCTCAACGTCATCGAGTTGCGCGTACCCGCCTTGCGCGAGCGCCGCGAAGACATCGTCCTGCTGGCCGACGCCATGCTCAAGCGCCTGGCCGAAGGCACCGGCATGAGCTCCGCCAAGCTGGACGAACAAGCGCTGGAGAAACTCAAAAGCTACCGCTTCCCCGGCAACGTGCGCGAACTGGAGAACATGCTTGAACGCGCCTACACCCTCTGCGAAGACGACCGCATCAGCGCCAGCGACCTGCGCCTGGCCGACAGCTGCAACCCCAGTGAAAACGGCGAAGCCAGCCTGGCGCACATCGATAATCTGGAAGATTACCTGGAGAGCATCGAGCGCAAACTGATCATGCAAGCCCTCGAAGAAACCCGCTGGAACCGCACAGCTGCCGCCCAGCGCCTGGGTCTGAGCTTCCGCTCCATGCGCTACCGGTTAAAGAAACTGGGTATCGACTAAGGCGCGCATCAAATGTGGGAGGGGCTTTAGCCGTGAGCCCCACACCCAGAAAACCGCTCAACCCGCAGAAGCCAACCGCCCTGCCGGCGCATAGGGTGCAGGGTCTACAATCGGCTCACGGCCGAGCATTAAATCCGCCAGCAACTGGCATGAGGCTGGGGCCAGCACCAACCCATTGCGGTAGTGCCCGCAGTTCAACCATAAACCTTCATGCCCAGGCACCGGCCCAATAAACGGAATGCCTTCAGGCGAACCCGGCCGCAATCCGGCCCAATGCCCCACCACTTCGGCATTCGCCAACGCTGGCAACAACTCAACAGCAGAGGCCTTCAGGCTCTCAAGGGCATCCTCCGTTGGCGTTTTATCAAAGCCTGCATGTTCCAGCGTGCTGCCCACCAACACATGACCGTCACGCCGAGGAATCGCATAACGTCCTTTAGCCAAGACGATGGAGGGTAAAAAGTCGGCCGCACACTTGTACAAAATCATCTGACCCTTAACTGGCTCAACGGGCAACTCAAGCCCCAACGTCTTCATTAACTCGCCACTCCAGGCTCCGGCAGCCAGCACCACCTGATCGGCCCGCATATCGCCCTGGCGGGTCTGCACGCCAGCAATACGCTCACCCTCACGGATAAAGCCCGTTACCGCACAGTGTTCATGCAGCGTGACGTTCGGCATTTGCAGCAACGCCGCGCGCAACGCCTTGATCAAGCGCGGGTTACGCACATTCGCCACATCCGCCATGTGCAACGCACAGCCAAAGCCCGTTGCCAGAGCTGGCACCGCGCGGTGCACATCCGCCATGGCCACTTCACGCAACAGCCGCCCCTCACGCCGCGCCCACGCCAACGCCTGCGCGTCGTCATCCAGATCCAACCAATACAGCCCCGTCGCATACACCTCAGGGTCCACCTGCGTCTGCGCCAACAACTGCTCACCCAGCTTCGGATAAAAATCCTGCGACCAATGCGACAAAGCAGTCACCGCCGGGCTGTAACGCCAGGGATAGAGCGGCGATACAATACCGCCACCCGCCCAAGAGGACTCCGTCCCCACAGACTGGGAATCAAACAATGCAACATGGTTGCCGGCTGATGCCAACGCATAAGCCGATAGCAACCCAAGCACCCCACCACCAACGATGAGCTGACATTCGGACACTTAAAAACCTAAAAAATAAAATAGCGTTATTGGAATCACTCAATGACGAGAGAGCTTATCAAAACTGGACTTGCACCACGCAAAAAAACGACTAGGTTTTAGATGCGAACAAAGGCTACCAAGGAAGCTAGCCTGCACGTCAAAAGGATCGGCGGTTGCAGGAGCTGAGTGCAACACGGTCATTGAATTGAAGCTGGAGCATCATGCCGCATAGCCATGGCCTTCTGCATCACCTCACCCATA
>LNFM01002056.1_pt1 | contig 43424 bp, 37 predicted proteins | sample 596031 | NCBI WGS metagenome assembly LNFM01 (sample SAMN04254537, study PRJNA301005) | activated carbon metagenome | isolation source: dual media filters at the Ann Arbor, Michigan drinking water treatment plant | place: USA: Ann Arbor
CATCGGCATCCTTCAGGTTCAGCGCCACACCTTTGGCTTCGGTCTTGTGCAGGATGTCCGGCGATTCGATCTTGAGCACCACCGGGTAGCCCAGTGCATCGGCTGCTGCGACAGCGGCATCGGCGCTGCCGGCGAGTTTCGCAGCCGCGGTTTTGACACCACAGCTTTGCAGCAGCGCCTGGCCTTCGAGGCTGGCCACCGGGCCGGCAGCCGCGGGCAGTTTTAATGCCGGTAATTGCAGCGCGGCGCGGGCCGGCGCATCGGCCAGCCAGTTGCGGCGGGCCTCGGCGTATTGCACCAGCGCGCCGATGGCATCGACGGCAGCCTCGGCGCTGCGCAGCACCGGAATGCCGGCAGCACGCATCTGCTCGGCTGCTGCATCGGGCATCCCCATCCAGCACACGATGAAGGGTTTGCTCGCCTGCGCCTTGGCTTCGACAAAATTGCGCACGTTCATGTCGGCCTGTTTTTCGGAGAACGACAGCCAGGCAATCGCGACATCCACCTTCGGATCGGAGAGCAGTATCTTGATGCTCTCGCGCATCAGGTTGGGATCAACCAGGCCCTGCGCGGTGATATCCACCGGATTGCCGGTGGAACCGAAAGCCGGCACCACCTTGCGCAACGCGGTTGTGGTCGCCTCGCTCAGTGTCGCCACATCAAGGCCGATTTCCTCGGCGCGGTCCGCCATCAGCGCGCCCGCACCGCCGGAGCGCGTGATGATGCCGATGCCGCGTCCGCCGGGTAATGCGCACTGTGAAAATACTTCAACAAAATCAAGTAGTTGCTCATCACTGCGGGCGCGGATGATGCCACGTTGGCGAATCACGCCGGCAAACACCGCATCCTCACCGGCGAGCGAACCGGTATGCGAGGCAATCGCCCTGGCGCCGGCCTTGGTGCGGCCGACCTTGGTCAGCACCAGCGGCTTGCTGCGTGCCATTGCATCCTCGGCCACGCGCAACAGCCCCGGCCCGTTTTTAAGGCCTTCGATATAACCGGCACCGACGGTGACCTTGTCTTCGGCCACGATCGCGCCCATTACATCGACGAACTGCAGGTCGGTTTCATTGCCGGTGTTGACGAAAAATCCGAAGTTGAGCCCGCGCTTGCGCGCAACCCCCGCGGTCGCGGTGCCCAGTGCGCCGGACTGCGTGACAAACGCCGCCGGCCCTTCCGGCGTCGGCCCCAGCGAAAACTGGCTGAAGGTGGCCATCATGTTCTCGAACACGTTGACCAGTCCCAGGCAGTTGGGGCCCAGCACGCGCACGCCGCTGTCGCGGATCGCCTGTTTCAGCTCGGCCTCGAGGCGCACCCCGTCACCGCCGACTTCGCTGAAGCCGGAGCTGAAAACCACCGCAACCTTGACACCCTTGCGCCCGAGTTCGCGCAGCGTGTCAGGCACGTGTTTCGCCGGCACAGCGACCACGGCGAGGTCCACCGTGCCCGGTATCGAAGCCACGTCCGGATAACAGGGCCGGTCGAGCAGCGTCTGGTATTTCGGATTCACCGGCAGGATGCGCCCGGTGTAACCCTTGTCGACCAGCGCCTTGAAGGTGCGGCCGTTGATCTTGTTGAAATCGGTGGAAGCGCCAATCACGGCGATGGATTGCGGATGCAGCAAAGCACGGAGTGCGTCGTTCATTTTTTGGACTTTATCGTCGACGTGGAAGAATCAATCGAAGATAGCCGCTGCATGTTCACGGGTCAAACACGAGTCGTGCTAGATTTGCACAGTGCGGACCGCACAGGAGGAGAAAAACACATGAAAAAAACAGTCATTGGCTGCTGCATTGCGGCAGCCCTGCTCGGCAGCGGCTTCGCCTCTGCACAAACCGCGCAGAGTTTCCCGTCGCGCGCGATGCGCATGGTGATCCATTTCCCGCCCGGCGGCCCCACTGATTTTGTCGGCCGCGCTCTGGGCCAGAAAATGTCCGAGGCCTGGAAACAACAGATCGTTGTCGAGAACCGCCCCGGCGCAGGCGGCGTGATCGGTGTCGAAAACGTATTGCGCTCGCCGCCCGACGGTTACACCATCCTCTTCGGCACCGGCGGTTCTCTGGCACTGGCTCCGGCACTGAATCCGAAGCTGCCGTACGACGTGTTCAAGGATCTCGCGCCGATTTCGCTGCTGGTGATCAACCCGCAGATTCTCGTCGTGCACCCCTCGCTGCCGGTGCGCAATGTGCCGGACCTGATCAAGCTCGCCAAATCCAAGCCTGGCCAGATCAATTACGGCTCGGTCGGCCCCGGCAGCCCGCAGCACATGGGCATGGAACTGCTGAAGTCGATGACCGGCACCAACCTCGTCCACATCCCCTACAAGGGCACCGCGCCGGCAATGACCGACCTGATTTCCGGCCAGATCACGGCGATGTTCAACAGCATGCCTTCGGTTCTGCCGCACATCGCCAACGGCCGCATGCGCGGCATCGCCGTTGGCAGCGCCAAACGCTCGCCCGCCGCACCCGACATCCCGACCGTGGCTGAATCCGGCGTAAAGGGTTTTCAGTACGTGACCTGGTATGCCTTCATGGCCCACGCCGGCGTGCCCAGGGACATCATCGCCAGGATCAATGCCGAAACGGTGAAGGCGCTGAACGACCCGGACATCTCCAAGCGTTTCTCCAGCCAGGGCGCCGACCCTGCCCCCACCACGCCGGATGAACTCGGCAAGTTCATGCGCAAGGAATATGAAGACTGGGTCCGTGTCATCAAGGCAGCGAACATCAAGCTCGAATAAGCATTTGCGCCCGGCCCAAGACAAAACGGCAGCCCGGGGCTGCCGTTTTGTTTATAAGCCATTGTTTTTATTGATCATTTTTTATGTGTCGCAGCAAACCCTCAGCCGCATGCTCGACCAGATCCAGCACTTCCTCGAAACCCTGCGCCCCGCCGTAGTACGGATCAGGCACTTCGCGCACTGTCGCACCTTCGGCAAATTCCAGAAACAGGCGCACCTTGCCGCGATGCCGTGGCGGGCAGCGCTGCAACAGCAGCTCGCGATTATGCGCATCCATCGCCAGCACGTAATCAAATTCGGCGAAGTCCTCCCCAGCCACCTGCCGTGCCCGCTGTGCTGACACGTCATAGCCGCGCTTCGCCGCCGCGGCCTGCGAGCGCGCATCGGGCGGTTCACCGATGTGGTAAGCGTGGGTACCGGCGGAATCGATGTGGATGCGGTCGGTCATGCCCTCGCGCTGCACGACATGACGGAACACACCTTCCGCGGTTGGCGAACGGCAGATGTTGCCCATGCAGACAAAGAGCACCCTGATTCCATCAATATGTTTCATATACACGGCACGGCCATACGTGGCTCAGGATAGCGCAGGAACGATCGCATCTGCAGACACAGAAACAACAGCCCGAAAAATGAGTGCGCAGACACCTCAAGTCAGCGAAGTGGACAGTGCTTCGCCGCAGGCCATGGGCAGCGTGATGCCGCCAGCCAGATCCTCCACGCCTTCGATCCCGATCATTGGCGAATAAGATTTGACTTGTCCGAAAATGGTTGCGAACGACACATCAGCCGCATCGCGTCCGGTGCCGATGCGTATCAACCCGGTCGGCAAAACCATGCCCGTTGGGTCGAACAGAAACCAGCGGCCGGAGAGAAAGATTTCCACATAGGCATGAAAATCCGGCGGCCCGAACATCGGGTTTGATCCATAGTCAATGCCGGTGACAAAGCGCGCAGGGATGTTCAAGGCTCGGCAAAGCGCGATCATCAGGTGTGCGAAATCACGGCAAACACCAACCTGCTCGACAACGGTATCCAGCGCCGAAGTGGTAGCCATCGAGCTGCCCGACAGAAATTTGGTTCGACGCTGCACCCAGTCCTGGATTGCGCGGACCCTCCAGTAACCATGCGGCAGATGCCCGAATTCGGTGTTGGCGAGCCTTGCCAGCCGGTCTGACTGGCAATAACGACTCGGGTAGATGTAGGCCAGCGCCTCGGCCGGCAGTTCAGACACCGGCACTTCCCCCACACTGTCGGGTGAAGCCGTGTGATGGACAATGTCGACAATCGCTTCGTAGCGCAGGGTCAGGTCGCCGGGGTCCGCTCGCAACCGCATGTAACGGTTGCCGTGGGCGGGATCGACAAACGGGTGCAGCGAAACGGATTGACTGACCCGGAGATTTTCAGAAACCAGGGTCTGTGCGGGTGTCAGCGCCGCGTGAATGTTGAAAATGAAGTCGCTGACATGGTCAATGACCTCGTACTTCAGTTCGATGAACAGCTTCAGACGCACCATGCAGCACCCCGTGTGATTGAGCAATGCCACGGAGGCCGGGGATCAAGACATCCGGTTGGCGCGCTGACTTGGCTCGAAACCATGACATTTCAAGTGCGCGCCCGAGAAGGGTCGAATGGAAGTCAGAAACGCAGTTTAGTCCCTATCGCCGCAGGAAAGTCATTTTTCAGCGAAGCGCGTTGATTACACGCGATCAGTGTCCGATCACGATAAAAGGCATTTCTGGCACGGGATTTCCAGTGAGCGATTGCTGTCACCGTAAAAACGGCTCAGGCCGCATCAATAAAAAACCGCTTCTTCAGCAGTTGCAGTTCATCCCGCAGCTGCGCCGCCCGCTCGAACTCCAGATTGCGCGCCGCCTCCAGCATCTCCTTCTCGACGCGCTTGATCTCGCGAGTCATTTCCTTGTCGCCCATCTCGTCGTAACGCGCCTGGTTCTGCGCGGCCTTCAGTTCCTGGCGTGCGCTGTCGCCGTCGTAGACGCCATCGATGATGTCCTTGATGCGTTTGGTGACGCCGATCGGGGTGATGCCGTGCTCGATATTGTGGGCAATCTGCTTGTTGCGGCGGCGCTCGGTTTCTCCGATGGCGCGTTTCATTGAATCGGTGATGCGGTCGGCGTAGAGGATGGCCTTGCCGTTGAGGTGGCGCGCGGCGCGGCCGATGGTCTGGATCAGTGAACGCTCCGAGCGCAGGAAACCTTCCTTGTCGGCGTCGAGGATGGCCACCAGCGATACTTCGGGCAGGTCGAGGCCTTCGCGCAGCAGATTGATGCCGACCAGCACGTCAAATTCACCCAGCCGCAGGTCGCGGATGATCTCGACCCGCTCCACGGTATCGATGTCGGAGTGCAGGTAACGCACCTTGATGCCGTGCTCCGACAGATAATCGGTGAGGTCCTCGGCCATGCGTTTGGTCAGCGTGGTCACCAGCACGCGCTCGCCGGCCTTGATGCGGGCATTAGCCTCCGACAGCAGGTCATCCACCTGGCTGGTGGCCGGCCGCACTTCGATCTGCGGATCGACCAGGCCGGTGGGCCGCACCACCTGCTCCGCCACCTGTGCCTGGTGCAGGCGCTCGTATTCGGAGGGGGTCGCCGACACAAATACCGTGCGGCGCATGAATTTCTCGAACTCGTCAAAACGCAGCGGCCGGTTGTCCAGCGCCGACGGCAGCCTGAAGCCGTATTCGACGAGATTTTCCTTGCGCGCACGGTCGCCCTTGTACATGCCGCCGACCTGCGGAATGGTCACGTGGCTTTCGTCGAGGAACATCACCGCGTCCGGCGGCAGGTAGTCGATCAGCGTCGGCGGCGGCGCGCCGGGAGCGCGGCCGGACAGGTGACGGGAGTAGTTTTCGATGCCCTTGCAGAACCCCATCTCGTTGAGCATCTCGAGGTCAAAGCGCGTGCGCTGCTCGATGCGCTGGCATTCGACCAGCTTCTGCGTCTTCTGGTAATGCTCGATGCGCTCGCGCAACTCGATCTTGATCGCCTCGATTGCGCGCAAGGTCGTGGCCCGCGGCGTCACGTAATGGCTCGAGGGATAGACGGTGAAACGCGACACCCGCTGCAGGATGTGGCCGGTCAGCGGGTCGAAGATCTGGATGGTTTCGACTTCATCGTCGAACAGCGAAACGCGCACCGCGGTTTCGGAGTTCTCCGCCGGAAAAACATCAAGCACATCGCCGCGCACCCGGAACACGCCGCGCTTGAATTCAATGTCATTGCGCTCGTACTGCATTGAAATCAGGCGCTCGATGGCATCGCGCTGCGACAGCTTCTCGCCCTCGCGCAGGTGCAGGATCATGTTGTGGTAGTCGGAGGGATCGCCGATGCCGTAGATCGCCGACACCGTGGCAACGATGATGGTGTCGCGCCGCTCCAGCAGTGCCTTGGTCGCCGACAGCCGCATCTGCTCGATGTGCTCGTTGATGCTCGAGTCCTTTTCGATGAACAGGTCCTTCGACGGCACATAGGCTTCGGGCTGGTAGTAGTCGTAGTACGAGACGAAGTACTCGATCGCGTTTTCCGGGAAGAACTCGCGGAATTCGGCGTAGAGCTGGGCCGCCAGGGTCTTGTTCGGCGCCATCACCAGCGCCGGCACGCCGAGCCGGGCGATGACATGGGCCATGGTGTAGGTCTTGCCCGAGCCGGTGACACCGAGCAGGGTCTGGAAAGACAATCCGTCGCGGATGCCCTCGGTCAGCTTGGCGATGGCCTCCGGCTGATCCCCCGCGGGCGCGAAAGTCTGGTGCAGGCGGTACGGGCTGTCCGGAAAGGTGATGATGTCCATGCGTGGCAGGCAAAAGCGTCGATGTTACCGGTTTGCCTTCCCCCAAGCGACGCCACAACCTGGCACCACTCCGGCATTCAATCAGGCACCGTTTGGGTGCGGCGCAAAAAGACAGCTAAAATGCAGTCTTTCTGACTCATTTCCTCACCATAAAACCTGCCATGACCAGCTCCGTGCTCGACAAGATCGAAATGGCGCCGAAGGATCCGATCCTCGGCGTGACTGAAGCCTATGTAGCTGATACCAATCCGAAAAAAGTTAATCTGGGTGTCGGTATTTACACGGACGATGATGGCAAGGTGCCGGTGCTGCAGTGCGTGCGCAAGGCCGAGCAGAAGCTGGTCGAGACCGCACTGCCCCGCGCCTACCTGCCAATCGACGGCATTGCCGCCTACGACAAGGCCACCCAGCAGGCGCTGTTCGGCGCCGATTCCGAGCCGGTCAAATCCGGCCGCGTGGTCACCGTGCAGACCCTCGGCGGCACCGGCGGCCTGAAGGTCGGCGGCGACTTCCTGCGCCGCTTCAACCCCGGCGCCGAGCTCTACATCAGCGACCCGAGCTGGGAAAACCACCGTGCGCTGTTTGAATACGCCGGCTTCAACGTCAAGACCTACCCCTACTACGATGCCGCCACCAATGGCGTGAAATTCGACGCCATGCTCGCCGCGCTCGGTGCGATGGCCAAGGGTTCGGTCGTGGTGCTGCATGCCTGCTGCCACAACCCGACCGGCATCGACCTCACGCCGGCGCAGTGGCAAAAGGTGCTCGCCGCGGTGAAGCAGAACGAGCTGGTGCCCTTCCTCGACCTCGCCTACCAGGGTTTTGCCGACGGCCTCGATGCCGATGCCGCAGTGGTGCGCAAATTCGCCACCGAATTACCTGCGGTTTTCGTGTCGAGCTCGTATTCGAAGTCAATGTCCCTGTATGGCGAACGGGTCGGTGCGCTGAGCATCGTCACCCGCGACAAGGATGAAGCCGCGCGCACCCTCAGCCAGTTGAAACGCGTGATCCGCACCAACTACTCCAACCCGCCCACCCACGGCGGCCAGGCGGTGGCGATGGTGCTGACCAACCCCGAACTGCGTGCGTTGTGGGAGCAGGAGCTGGCCGGCATGCGCGACCGCATCAAGGTCATGCGCAAGTCGCTGGTCGAAAAAGTGCGTGAACAACGCGCCGACTTCGATTTCGGCTTCATCGTCGACCAGCGCGGCATGTTCTCCTACTCCGGCCTGACCAAGGCCCAGGTCACCAAGCTGCGCGAGAAATATTCAATCTATGCGCTGGACAGCGGCCGCATCTGCGTCGCCGCGCTGAACACCAAGAACATCGACTATGTGGCAAAAGCCATCGGCGATGTGCTGGTCAGCAGCTGAACGCCGCCGGAGAAAAGAAAAAAGCCCGCAGCAATGCGGGCTTTTTTGTTCGATGTCTGGCTCCCCGACCTGGGCTCGAACCAGGGACCTGCGGATTAACAGTCCGTCGCTCTACCGACTGAGCTATCGGGGAATTTCGCTTTAAAAACCGGTTGTTGGCGGTTCAGCGAGGGGCGTATTCTAGCTTCCGGTGCCATGCCGGTCAACGCAGGATATCGGTTGAAATGAAGTGGTTTAAGCGTGCAGTTCTGGTTATTTCGCTGATTTTTGCGGGACTCGCCATGGTGCCGGTGCTGGTCTCGCTGGACAGCTATCGTCCGCAGATCGAAGCGATGGTCTCCGACAAGCTGAAGGAGCCGGTAATGCTGCGCCAGTTAAATCTGCGCGTCCTGCCACTGCCCCATGTATTGATTGAAGGCATCCAAGTCGGCAAAGCCGGTGATCTGACGGTCGGCAAGGTGGCTGTCACCCCCGATCTGCTGTCGCTGCTGACTTCAACCAAGGTCATCCGCAGCATCGACATCGACGGCCTGCTGATCACCCAGCGCGCGCTCGACAAGATTCCCCAATGGACCAAGGCCGATCCGAAGGCACCTCCGGCTGCGTTCAAGGTGGTGGTGCGTGAAATCCGCCTCAACGATGCCTCGCTGCAACTGCAACAGAAAAAACTCGGGCCCTTCGACGCCGAGGTCGGTATCGGAGAGGATGGCCTGCCGCAGCGCGCGCTGCTCAGTGCCCGCGACGGTAAGTTCAAGGCCGCGCTGCAGCCTGCCGACCAGAACCGCTTGCGCCTCACGGTTGATGCCCGCGACTGGTCGCTGCCGCTGGGGCCACCGATGAAATTTGACGAGCTGAAGGTCAGCGGCTTCGCCACACCGACCAGCCTTGATCTGCGCCAGATCGAGTCAAAGCTCTATCAGGGAAAAATCGGCGGGGTGATGGAAGTCAATTGGCAAAAAGGCCTGCGCCTGAAAGGCCAGCTTGCCGTTGATGCCGTGGAGCTGCGCGAACTGGTGCCGCTGTTTTCACCGGCTGCAAAAATCAGCGGCCGCCTCAGCGCCAAGCCACTGTTCTCCGGTGAATCCGCCAAACCCGAACAAATCGGTGCGGCGATGCGCCTGGAAACCCCCTTTGACATCCGCGACGGCGTGCTGCAGGGCATCGATCTGCAGCGTGCAGCAACGCGGCTGATTACCCGGGAAACCGGTGGCGAAACCCGTTTCGACACGCTGTCCGGCCAATTTGCGATGGATCGCGGCACGCAGCGCATCACCAACCTCAAGGTGACATCCGGCTCGCTCGGTGCGGAAGGCAATGTCACCATTGCGCCGAACAAGGCACTCTCCGGACGCATTAATGCCCAGGTGGGCAGTGCATTGGTGGTGCCGCTCAACCTCAGTGGTACTGTGGATTCGCCGATGGCCCTGCCCAGTGGTGCATCCATCGCCGGCGCGGCGCTGGGCAGCGTGGTGATGCCCGGTGTCGGCACCACGGTAGGTGCCAAGGTCGGCAACTGGGCGGGCGGATTGTTTGGCGGCGAGAAGGACACCAGGAAATAGTTTCGACGACCTGCGCGACACGCCCCGCTTGTCGCTGCTCGAACCGCAGGCTTCTTTCCACTGCCTCCCCGCAAAACAATAACGGGGCTCAAGGCCCCGTTATTTATTTGGCGGAGAGAGAGGGATTGTGCCGGCTCGCCTCAAGGCGATCCGTCATCCCTCGCTGCCGCTCGGGACCGCCGCGCTGAAGGCGCGGCGTCCTGCGCGACACGCCCCGCGTGTCGCTGGTCGAACCGGAGGCTTCTCTCTACTCCCATCTCCACAAAAAAAACCGGGGCACAAGGCCCCGTTTTTTATTTGGCGGAGAGAGAGGGATTCGAACCCTCGATGGAGGTTTTGCCCCCATACGCCCTTAGCAGGGGCGCGCCTTCGACCACTCGGCCATCTCTCCGGAACCCTGTTGCTGCGACTGCGCAAACTGTTTACTGCAATTTCGGCAAGGTTACCACAGCACCCTGCCCGGTAATCCGCCAATCAGGCCGGTTGATCCAGTCCAAATGCCTTGTGCAACACACGCACGGCCAGCTCGGTATATTTCTCGTCGATCACCACAGAAATCTTGATTTCCGAGGTGGAGATCATCTCGATGTTGATGCCTTCCTCGGCCAGGGTGCGGAACATGGTGCTGGCGATGCCGGCGTGTGAACGCATGCCGACGCCGACCACCGAGACCTTGGCGATCTTGTCGCCGCTCTGTACGCCGCGCGCCTTGGTGTGCTCGAGTACCGGCTGCAGCACCTTCAGCGTCTTCTGGTAATCATTGCGGTGCACCGTGAACGAGAAGTCGGTCAGGCCGTCGTGGCCGACGTTCTGCACGATCATGTCGACGTCGATGTTCGCCTCGCCCACCGGGCCGAGGATCTGGTAAGCGATGCCCGGACGGTCCGGCACGCCGAGCACGGTGATTTTCGCCTCGTCGCGGTTGAAGGCAATGCCTGAGATGACGGCTTTTTCCATGTCCTTGTCTTCCTCGAAAGTGATCAGCGTGCCCTCGCCTTCGTCCTCGAAGCTGGAGAGCACGCGCAAACGCACCTTGTACTTGCCGGCGAATTCAACCGAGCGGATCTGCAGCACCTTGGAGCCGAGGCTCGCCATTTCGAGCATTTCCTCGAAGGTGATGGTCTTCAGGCGCCGCGCCTCCGGCACGATGCGCGGGTCGGTGGTGTAAACGCCATCCACGTCGGTGTAGATCTGGCACTCATCGGCGTTCAGCGCCGCGGCCAGCGCCACACCGGTGGTGTCCGAACCGCCGCGGCCCAGCGTGGTGATGTTGCCGGCCTCGTCGATGCCCTGGAAGCCCGCCACCACCACCACGCGCCCGGCCTTGAGGTCGGCGCGCATGTTGTGCTCATCGATGCTGAGAATACGCGCCTTGGTATGGGCATTGTCGGTGAGGATGCGCACCTGGCCACCGGTGTAGCTGCGCGCCGGCACGCCAATTTCAAGCAGCGCCATCGACAGCAGCGCAATCGTCACCTGCTCGCCCGTGGATACCATCACGTCGAGTTCGCGCGCATCAGGCTGCGACTGGATGTCCTTGGCCAGCGCGATCAGGCGATTGGTTTCGCCGGACATCGCCGAAACCACGACCACCACGTCGTGACCCTGGGATTTCCAGCGCGCCACGCGTTTGGCCACATTCTTGATGCGCTCCGGACTGCCGACCGAAGTGCCGCCGTATTTTTGAACGATCAGGGCCATATGATGCTGAAGGACTCGCGGTTTTGTCTTGCCAAAAAGGGCGCTATTTTATTGGATTTTCAGGGGAAAAACGAGGTTGCCGAAGGGGTGGCCGGGCCCCGGCGGTATAATCGCCGGCCATGAGAATCACCCGCAGGCTGGAATTCGACGCCGGTCACCGCATTCCCAACCACGGCAGCCAGTGCCGGCACCTCCACGGCCACCGCTACGCCCTCGAAGTCACCGTCAGCGGTCCGGTCATCTTGACGCCGGGTGCCGCCGACGAGGGCATGGTCATCGATTTTTCGGCAATCAAGTCGATTGCCACCCGGCTCATCGCCGAGCCCTGGGATCACGCCTTCCTGGCCTGGCGCGGCGACAAGGCGGTCACCGCCTTCCTCGCCGGCATTCCCGGACACAAGACCGTGCTGTTTGATGCCCCGCCCACGGCAGAGCATCTGGCTCAGCAGGCCTTCGTTACTCTCGATGCCGCCTATCGCGCCGAGTACGGCGACCGGCTGCAACTGGAACGGGTACGGCTTTACGAGACACCCAACTGCTGGGCGGATGCCCTGCGCGGCGAAACCTGACAGGGACAGGCGATGAGCCCGGCATTGCATGAACTTGGCATCGCTGAAGCCGCGGCGCTGATCGCCCGGCACAGCCTGTCTCCGGTCGAACTGACCGATGCGCTGCTGGCGCGCATCGAAAGCCTCGACCCACGGATCAATGCGTTCATCACCGTCACCGCCGAACTGGCGCGTGAGCAGGCGCGCCAGGCCGAACACGACATCCAGCGCGGCAATCACCGCGGTCCGCTGCACGGCATTCCCTTCGGCCTGAAGGACATCTACAACACCCGCGGCATCCTGACCTCGGGCGGATCTGCGGTGTGCCGCGACAACATCCCCGATCGCGACGCGACCACGACGCGCAGACTGCTCGAGGCCGGCGCCATTCTGCTCGGCAAATTGCAGACCCACGAGTTTGCGCACGGCGGTCCCTCATTCGACCTGCCGTGGCCGCCGGCGCGTAATCCCTGGAACCCGGAACATTTCACCGGTGGCTCTTCCAGCGGCTCCGCCGCCGCCGTCGCCGCCGGCCTGCTGCCGGCAGCCCTGGGCTCGGATACCGGCGGCTCGATCCGCGGGCCGGCCTCGTTCTGCGGCATCACCGGCCTGATGCCGACCTACGGCCTGGTCAGCCGTGCCGGCGTGATACCGAACTCCTTCACCTTCGATCATTGCGGGCCGATGGCACGCAGTGCAGCGGATTGCGCACTGTTGCTGCAGGTGATCGCCGGCTACGATCCGGCCGACGCCGGCAGCATGCGCCACGACATCACCGATTACTCAGCGGGGCTCGACGCCGGCATCCGCGGCCTGCGCATCGGTGTGCTGCGCCATTACTGGGAGGAAGATATCCCCGCGCATCCGGATCACGCCAAGGCGCTGGACGAAGCCATCGCCGCATTCCGTGGCCTCGGCGCCAGCATTGAGGATTGCCGCAGCCAGCCGGTGCAGGACGGCTACGACATCAAGGTGATCATCGCCGAGAGCGAGATTTTTTCGATTCATCAGCAGCAGCTGATCCAGGCGCCGCAACTGTTCGGACGCGATTTTCTCGGCCGCGCCCTGCCCGCATGCCTGTTCCAGTCGGCGGATTATGTGCAGGCCCTGCGCGAACACCGGGTCTATCTGGCTGCGATGCAGCCGCTGCACGACCGCTACGATCTGCTGCTGACCTGCGGTTTCGGCCCGGCACCACGCTTCGAGGATTACCGCAGCGAGAATTTCTGGCTGCGCGGCAACGTCTGCACGCCGTCGAACAGCGCGCGCACCCCGGCTCTCGCCCTGCCCTGCGGTTTTTCGCGGGACGGATTGCCCCTGGGCCTGCAACTGCTTGGACGCGCAGGCAGCGACGCGCTGCTGCTGCGGGCCGGTGCCGCGTACCAGCGCGAGACGGACTGGCACCTCAGGCGTCCGCAATTGCAGCCCGGCGCGGCGCTGCCCGCGCCTGATCTCAGCCGCAACGAGCCGCTGCCGGCGGCGCTGGATGGCAAAACCCGGGTTCTGGTCGAAAGCATGGCGCACAAGGCGGGGTTGCGCCTGGACGAGCGTCAGTTCGCGATCCTCGCCGAGAACGCGCCCCACGCCCTGGCGATGGCGGAGCGCATGCGCAAGGCGCGCGACCGCATGGCCGAGCCGTCACTGGTGTTCCGTTTTTCCTGAACCCGCGATCAACGCGCCAATTGCTGTTCGATCCAGACCGCGCCGTCATACAGATCAGGATCACGCCCCGCCGCGGCGATCACTTGCAGTCCCAGCGGCAGGTCGGTCGGCCCGCTTCCGCAGGGCAGCGTCAGGCAGGGCAACTGCAACAGGGTCCACATCAAACCGAAGGTCGGCTCGCCGGTGTTGGACAATTCCGGCGCCTCACCGGGTGCGCTGGGCGCAATGATCAAATCAAAACCGGCAAAGGCCGCGGCAATCCACGTCCGGCAGCGTGATGTGGCCGCAAGTGCAGCCTCGTAGTCGCTGCGACTGACTTTGCCGCCAGCCGCGATACGCGCACTGAGGCTGGCCGACAGCAGCCCGGGGTGACGGATGCGCTCATGGCTCAAGGCGCGATAGAACTCATACGAACTGATGGCGATCTGCAGATCATTCATGTCCGCAAACATGGCTGGCAGTTCCAGCTCGCTGAGTTCGGCACCGGCATTCTTCAGCCGGTCCGCGGCACTGATCAATGCCGCCTGCATCGCTGCATCGGCCAGCGGCCAGAACGGCGTGCGGCAGACCGCGATCCGCGGCTTGCGCGACAGCGCTGCTGCGGCGGGATTCCAGGATATTCCCGCCAACTGTGTGGCCAGCAGCGCGGCATCCCCCACCGTGCGTGACAACACACCGATGGTGTCCAGCGATTCAGCAAGAAATTTGATGCCGGCGCGGTTGATCATGCCGAAGGAAGGCTTGTAACCGACCACACCGCAGTAGGCGGCAGGCCGGATCACCGACGATGAGGTCTGGGTGCCGAGGGCCAGCGGCACCATGTGATCGGCGACGGCCGCGGCCGACCCGCTGGAAGATCCGCCCGGCGTCCGGGTCAGCCGGTGAGGATTGCGCGTCTTGTTGGGATGGCGGGTGGCGAATTCGGTGGACACTGTCTTGCCGATGATGACCGCACCGAGTTCGCGTAGTTGCGCCACGCAGGCCGCGTCGGCCGCGGGCTGGTGGCCGTCATAGATCGGCGAGCCGTAACCCGTCGGCATGTCGCAGGTGTCGATGACATCCTTGATGCCGACCGGAATGCCATGCAGCGGTGAGCGTACCGGCTCGCGGTCACGTGCGCGCGCCTCGGCAATCGCCTGATCCGGATTGATCCAGGCCCAGGCCTGGACTTCGGGCTCGCGCAGCGCGATGCGTTCGAGGCAGGATGCAACAAGCGCCTCGGAGCTGAGGCGCCCGGCCCGGATGTCTGCGGCTGCTTCGACTGCGCCGAGTTGCGCGGCGGTGCGGCTCACGGAAAGGCCGCCATTACGATCATTCGCCCTTGATATTGGCAACACGGATGACTTTGGCCCATTTTTCCTGCTCCGATTCCATGTATTTGGCGAATTGCGCGGTGGTCATTTTCTGCGGCGCCGTTCCCTGCTCGTCGAAGCGCTTGATGATTTCGGGATTGACCAGCGCTTCGTTGATCGCGTTGTACATGGCGGTGATCAGTGGTTGCGGCAGGCTTTTCGGCGCGAACATGCCGAACCAGATCTGCGATTCATAGCCGGGCACGCCGGACTCGCTGATGGTCGGCAATTCGGGCAGCGCAGGGTTGCGGGTGGGCCCGCCGACAGCAATGGCTTTCAGGCGTTTGGCGCGCACGTGATTGAGAACGGTCGGCAGCGAACCGATCTGCAACTGGGTGTTGCCGGCCACGGTATCCACGATCGCGGGCCCGCCGCCTTTGAACGGCACATGGATCATCTTGATACCGGCCATCAACATGAACAATTCGGTGTTCATGTGCGGGAAGCCGCCAATGCCGGAAGACGAATACAGCAGCTCGCCTGGACGCTTCCTGGCCAGCGTAACCAGCTCCTTCACCGAATTCACCGGCAGGTGCGGATTGACCACCAGCGCGCTGTCGGCGACACCAATCATCGACACCGAGGTGAAGGAATTGACCAGATCGACATTGGCCTTGTTGATCAGGAAGCCGTAACCGGTGGAAGTCATCATGAAGGTATAGCCGTCGCCAGGTTGCTGCGCGGCGAACTGCAGGCCGACGATGGAACCCGCGCCGGCGCGGTTTTCGACGATGAAGTTCTGCTTCAGGCGGCGGCTCAATTCAATGCCGAGAATCCGCGCCAGGATGTCGGTGCTGCCACCTGGCGCCCAGGGCACGATGATACGCACCGTTTTTTCCGGCCAGGCCAGCGCGGATTGCGGCAATGCCGCGGCGATCACCAACCCCAGCACTACCCCAGCTGACAGCACTTTATGCATGATGCCTCCGGTGAATATTCGAAAAAATCCGAAACACCAACCGCCCCGCGGAAAAGGGCATTACTGAATGCTGTAGCAAAAAGCGGGCCGTCCCGCGGCTTCAAGCCAGAACCGGATGCCGCCGGGTCCACGGCGTCACCGCCTCATAGGCTGCACCAATGCGGAACAGCAATGCCTCCTGATGAGGCGCGCCGACCAGCTGAATGCCCAGCGGCAGGCCGTTTTTGCTGAAGCCGGCGGGCACCGACATCGCCGGGCTGCCGGTGACATTGAAGGGCGAACGGGCCTGACGGCCGTAGGTGTATTCATTCGCCGCCGCATCATCGATGCGGCAGGCCGGATCGAGGGCGCTGGCAGTCACCGCGACATCAATGTCCTCGAACAGCCGGTGGAACTGGCTGGTGAGTTTCGCCCGCAGGCGTGTGGCATTGATGTAGTCGGCGGCACCCAGCGTAGCACCGCTGAAAAAACGCTCGCGGCAGATCGCACCGTAATCTTGAGGCCGCTCGCGCAGCCACTGCTGGTGGATGGCATAGGCTTCGGCGGTGAGTATGGTGCGGTTGACAGCCATGTACTGCTGCAGCGGCGCCGTGCGCAGCTCGCGCACTTCGGCGCCGAGCCCGCGCAGGACCTCGACGGCGGCATCAATCGCCGCGAGCATTTCCGGATCGGCGACCATGTCTTCGGAATAGAAGTGGCGGATCACGCCGATGCGCAGGCCGCGGATGTCGCGGCCGATCTGGCCGGTGTAATCACAAACTGGCCGCGGCATGCTGCCAGGGTCCGCGGCATCATGACCGGCAAGCAAGTTGAGCACGATCGCGCTGTCGATGACCGTACGCGTCAGCGCGCCGACATGGTCCAGCGTATAGGCCAGCGGAAAAACACCGCGGCGGCTGACAAGCCCGTAGGTCGCCTTCATGCCGGTGACGCCGCAGAGTGTGGCCGGATTGCGGATCGAGCCGCCGGTGTCGGAACCGATGGCCATCGGCAGGAAACCGGCGGCAGTGGCCGCACCGGAGCCACTCGACGAACCTCCGGTGAAGTGATCACGGTTCCAGGGGTTGCGTGCCGGCGGCCAGGGCAGATCGAAGGACGGCCCGCCGGTGGCGAATTCATGCGTGGCGAGCTTGCCCATGAACACGCCGCCCGCGGCGCGCAGCTTCTGCGTGACCACGGCATCCGATTCCGCGCGGCTGCCCTTGAGCACCGCCGAATGCGCGGTGGTCGGCAGTCCGGCGTAATCCACGATGTCTTTCAGGCCATAGGGCACGCCGTGCAGCGGGCCCCGCCAATGGCCGGCCATGATCTCGACCTCGGCGCGCCGGGCATCGGCGAGCGCGATCTCCGGCGTGAATTTCAGAAAGGCATTGATGCGGCCATCGTGGCGCTCCACCCGCTGGATCAGCGCCTGGGTGTACTCAACTGGCGAGAGTTTACGGCTGCGGATCAGCCCTGCGGCCTCCGCGATGCCGAGATAGGCCAGCTCCCCGTTGTCGGTGGCCATCTCAGGGCAGCCGGAAGACATGCGCGGGTTCGTCCGCGGGCGTCAGCGATGTGTTGTCCAGCGCCCCGCGCCGGGCCGCCGCAACCGCGGCCGCCTTGTGCAACTGCCGAAGATGCTCAGGTGTCAGCCGGTTCAGTCCAAGCGACAGGGCCAACTGGCGTGTGCGGGCTTCGTCAAAGGAATCGGTTTCGGCCATGCTCCACACCTCATCAGGGATCGGAGACTGGATGTTAACGCCGAAATCACGAGCCATCTCAAATCCCGAGGAAATGAGATAAGTATTTGTTTTTATTTGATAAAATGGCGGAGAGTGTGAGATTCGAACTCACGAGGACCGTGAAGCCCTGCCGGTTTTCAAGACCGGTGCATTCAACCGCTCTGCCAACTCTCCGGAGAAAAAACTGCCTGCGCAGAAAAGCAGCCGCATTTTATGCGTATTCCCGAAACTTGGCAGCATCCGCTTTGCCAAAAAATAATGTTCTTTATCAATGGTTTGGCGCGTCCAGTTCAAGATCGGAAAGCAATGTCCATTGATTGCAACTTTTCGCACAGTTGAGTAGTCTTACGTCCGTCTGATTGGCCTACTGATTCAGTCAACTTTTGGAGGTTACGCACCATGCAACCTGAACTGCAAACCGGAAACATCTACAACACCGGCACCCAGGACATCGCCGCCCGGCAGAACAAGGTGTTGCGCAACACCTACCTTCTGCTCGCGCTGACGCTGATTCCGACGGTGATCGGGGCCTTCATCGGCACCAATTTCATCAATTTCAGCTTCATGCGCTCGAGCCCGATCCTGTCGATGATCGTCATGCTCGCGGCGTTCTACGGCTGGATTTACGCGATCGAGAAAAACCGCGACAGCGCGCTGGGCGTCGGCCTGCTGCTCGGCTTCACCGCCTTCCTCGGCCTGATGCTTGCACCGCTGCTGCAGAGCATCCTGTCGATGCGCAACGGCGGCCAGTTGGTGATGATGGCGGCCGGCGGCACTGCGGCGGTGTTCTTCGTGCTCTCCGGCATTGCCGCGACCACCAAGCGGGATTTCAGCTTCCTCAACAAGTTCCTGCTGGTCGGCTTCGTGGTGATCATGCTGGCGGTGGTTGCACAGATATTTCTGCAGAGCCCGCTGATGCAACTGGTACTGTGCGGCGCGTTCATCATTTTCTCGTCCGCGGTGATCCTGTGGCAGATCAATTCGATTGTTCGTGGCGGCGAAACCAACTACGTATCGGCGACACTGTCGCTGTACGTGGCGCTCTACAACATCTTCAGCAGCCTGCTGCAGATTCTGGGCCTCACCGGCGACCGCGACTAAACCGGGGCATCATCCGCAAAAAAGCGGCCTGCGGGCCGCTTTTTTGTTGTCAGCCCCCCCCCCCACACTCAGGGTCGCTCGAACAGCGCTACCGATTCAACATGGGCAGTGTGCGGAAACATGTTGACGATGCCCGCCGCCTTCAGCCGGTAACCATGTACCGCCACCAGCACCTCGGCGTCGCGCGCCAGGGTTGCCGGGTTGCAGGACACATAGACGATGCGTCTCGGGCCATCAGCACCGATCAGCTTGACCAGTTCCATCGCGCCGTCGCGCGGCGGGTCGATCAGCAGCTTTTCGAAGGGGCCAAGCGCCTGCCACTGCGCGGCGTCAATCTTGAACAGGTCAATCGCGAAAAACCGCGTGTTCCCGGCGAGTCCGTTGAGTTGCGCGTTCTCGCCGGCGCGGCGGATCAGGCCGGCGTTGCCCTCGATGCCGGTGACCATCGCGCCGCTGCGCGCGATCGGCAGCGTGAAATTGCCGAGACCGCAAAAGAGATCGGCGATGCGCTCGCCCGGCTGCGGATCGAGCAGGCCCAGCGCGCGCCGCACCAGCACGCGGTTGATGGCGTGGTTGACCTGGGTGAAATCGGTCGGCTTGAACGCCACCTTCACGCCGAATTCCGGGAGTGCGTAGTGCAGCGTGTCCGCACCCGGCGGATGGAAGGGATGCGCCGTGTCCGGCCCCGAGGGCTGCAGCCAGATCGATACCTGGTGGGTATCGGCGAAGGCGCGCAGATTCCGTTCATCATCAGCGTTCAGTGCTTCGAGGTTACGCAGCACCAGCACGTCCTGATCTTCGGCCAGCGCGACCTCGATCTGCGGCAGGCGGTCGTGAATGCTCAGGCTGGCGACCAGTTCACGCAGCCGCGGCAGCAGGTCTGACAGGCGGCGCGGCAATACCTCGCAGGCGGTCATGTCGGCGACATAGCTGCTGCGTTTTTCGTGGAAGCCGACCAGCACCGTGCCCTTCTTGATGACATTGCGCACGGTCAACCGCGCACGGTGCCGGTAGCCCCAGTCCGGGCCGTGTATCGCCGGCAGGATCTGCTCCGGCTGCACCTTGCCGATATGTTTCAGGTTGTCTTCCAGCACCCGCTGCTTGGCCGCGACCTGCGTGCGCAGGTCCATATGCTGCAGGCTGCAGCCGCCACAGAGTCCGTAGAAACGACAGCGCGGATCGGTACGGGCCACGCTTTCCCTGAATATCTTCGTCGCGTAACCCTGCTCGAAGGCCGGTTTGCGGCGGTAGATCGCGGCTTCGACGGATTCACCGGGCAACGCGCCCTCGATGAACATCACCTTGCCTTCATGGCGGGCGATGCCCTTGCCTTCATGGTCCAGGGATTCGATCTGCAGCGGACTGACCGTGGTCGTCCGCGGGGTTTTGCTGCGTCCGCGCATTACACGCCCCAGCGCGACAGAAACTCCTGCCAGTGCGGCTGCTTCAGTTTGTCCAGCGCAGCACGCACGCTGGTGATCTGCTGATCATGCTGCTGCGGTGTCAGCACGCCGCGCATCTGCTGGAAACGCAGATAGACGAGATAGGTGTTGACGACGTCGGTCTCGCAATAACGCCAGATGTCTTCCAGCTTGCCGTCCTGGTACGCGCCCCACACGGCAGAGCCGTCCATGCCCAGCTTGCCCGGCAGGCCCATCAGCTGTGCCAGCGCATCCAGCGGCGCGTTGGCGCGGCCCTGATACATCGCCAGCAAATCCATCAGGTCGAGGTGACGCTGGTGGTAACGGCCGATGTAGTTGTTCCATTTGAATTCGCGGTCATCCTCGCCCTGGTCCCAGTAACGCGAGGCCTTCACGCCGTGGATCAGCCCGCGGTAATGCAGCACCGGCAGATCGAAGCCGCCGCCGTTCCAGGACACGATCTGCGGTGTGTATTTTTCGATGCCGTCGAAAAAGCGCTGGATGATCTCGCCTTCGGATTCACCGGCAGCGCCCAGAGACCAGACTTTGAAGCTGTCGCGATCCTGCAGCGCGCAGGAAATGACCACCACACGCTGCAGGTAATGCGGCAGAAAGTCATTGCCGTGGCTCTGCCGGCGCAACTGGAAAGCCAGCTCGGCGACATCGTGGTCGGAGAGGCTGGCGTCCAGGCTGTGCAACTTGCGCAGTCCGGCCACGTCGGGCACGGTTTCGATGTCGAACACCAATACAGGTGTCACAAAATATCCTTTAAAAACAATAACTTATAGTTAATTATGGGGTTCAGGCAAAAACCCCGGTCGACAGATAGCGGTCACCGCGGTCACAGACGATGAAGACGATCACCGCGTTCTGCACCTGCGCCGAGACTTGCAGCGCTGCCCACAGCGCGCCGCCCGAGGACACGCCCGCAAAAATGCCTTCCTCGCGCGCCAGACGCCGCATCATCGCCTCGGCATCGTGCTGGGCCACTTCCACCACACGATCAACCTGCTCCCAGTTGCAGATCTTCGGCAGATATTCTTTCGGCCATTTGCGGATGCCGGGAATCTGCGCGCCATCGGCCGGCTGGCAGCCGACGATCTGCACTGCGGGATTTTTTTCCTTGAGGAAGCGCGACACCCCCATGATGGTGCCGGTGGTGCCCATGCTCGAAACAAAATGCGTAACCTTGCCGCCGGTGTCCCGCCAGATTTCCGGTCCGGTGCCTTCGTAATGCGCCAGCGGATTGTCCGGGTTCGCGAACTGGTCGAGCATCACGCCCTTGCCTTCGCGCACCATGCGCTCGGCGAGGTCACGTGCGCCCTCCATGCTCACTCCCTTTGGCGTCAGGATCAGTTCGGCGCCAAAGGCGCGCATGGTCTGCTGGCGCTCCAGCGACTGGTTCTCCGGCATGATCAGCACCATGCGGTAACCCATGATCGCTGCCGCCATGGCCAGGGCGATGCCGGTATTGCCGCTGGTCGGCTCGATCAGCGTATCGCCGGGTTTGATCGTGCCGCGCTCCTGCGCGCGGCGGATCATCGACAGCGCCGGACGATCCTTGACCGAGCCGGCCGGATTGTTGCCTTCGAGCTTGGCGAGAATCACGTTGGAGGTGTTGCCGGGAATACGCTGCAGGCGCACCAGCGGCGTGTTGCCGATGAAGGCGTCGAGCCCTTTGTACTGCTCTGCCATGTTCAAACCGCCGCCCGCGCCAGCAGTTGCGCGACGTAACGCGACACACCCTGCTCCACGGTAAGGAAAGGCTCGGCGTAACCGATGCCGCGCAGCGTGCCGAGGTCGGCCTGGGTGTAGCTCTGATACTTGCCGCGCAGGTCGCCGGGGAAGGGAATGTAGCGGATCAGTTGCTGCTGTTGCAGCTCGGCCAGCGTCAGTGCCGATTTGCCGTCGTTACCACGCAGCGTGTTGATCACTGCCACCGCAACATCGTTGAAGGCCTGCGCCCTGCCGCTGCCGCAGTTGAAAATACCCGAGTGCTGCGGATTGCCCAGGAAATGCAGGTTGACGCGCACCACGTCCTCGACCGAGACAAAGTCGCGGCGCTGCTCGCCGTTGCCGTAGCCGCCGCTGCCTTCGAACAGCCGCACATGGCCTTCAGCGCGGAACTGGTTGAAAAAGTGGTACGCCACCGAAGCCATGCGCCCCTTGTGCTGCTCGCGGTCGCCATAGACGTTGAAATAGCGCAACCCCACCACCTGCGAGCCGCCTGACGGCAGGCGGCGCACACGCTGGTCGAACAGCAGCTTGGAATAACCATAGACATTGAGCGGCCCTTCGCAGGCCGGGTCTTCGCGGAACTCGGTCGATGCGCCATAGGTCGCCGCCGACGAGGCATAGATCAGCGGCACCTGCTCTGCGAGACAGAACTCGAGCAGCGCGCAGGAATAGGCGTAATTGACTTCCATCACGTAACGGCCGTCACTGGCCGTGGTGTCGGAGCAGGCGCCCTGGTGGAACACCGCATTCACCTTGCCGTGGTAAGCGCCACTGCGCAGCCGCGACAGGAATTCATCCTTGTCGAGGTAATCCGAGATGCCACAATCCACCAGGTTGCGGAACTTGTCGCCCTGGGTCAGATCATCCACCGCCAGCACATCGGCTATGCCCATGGCGTTGAGGCCGCGGACAATGTTGGCGCCGATGAAGCCGGCGGCACCGGTCACCACATAAGTCATGATTCCTCCTCCGCCGCGGCGAACAGCTCCTGCGGGTACACCACAGCGGTGCCGAACTTGCCGACCACGATGCCGGCGGCACGGTTGGCGATACGAATGGCGTTTTCCATGTCCTCACCCGCAGCCAGCATCACGCCGATGGTGGCGATGACCGTGTCACCGGCACCGCTGACGTCATAGACTTCGCGCGCCTGTGCCGGCACATGCAGCTTGCCGCCCTTGCGATACAGCGTCATGCCCTCCTCGCTGCGTGTCACCAGCAGCCCGCCGAGGCCCAGCCGCTGACGCAATGCCTGGGCCTTGCTCTCGAGCATGCGGTCGGAAGTCCAGCCACCAACAACCGCGCGCAGCTCGGCACGGTTCGGCGTGACCAGCGTCGCACCGCGATAACGCGAATAATCCTCGCCCTTGGGATCGACCAGCACCGGCACGCCGCGGCTGCGCGCAAGCGCGATCATCTTCGAGATATGCGCCAGACCGCCCTTGCCGTAATCCGACAGGATCACCACATCGGCGTTTTTCAGCAGGCGCTGATAGTCCTTCAGCTTCGAGGCCAGCACTTCATGGCTGGGCAGGGTTTCGAAATCGGCGCGCAGCAGCTGCTGCTGGCGGCCGATCACCCGCAGCTTGACGGTGGTCGAGACCGTCGCATCGGTATGCAGGCTGGTCGCCACCTTCTCACGCTGCAGCAGTTGCTTCAGGCAGCGCCCGGCTTCATCGCGCCCCACCACCGACAGCAGCGCAGCTTTCGCACCCAGCGCCGAGACATTGCGCGCGACGTTGGCAGCGCCGCCCGGACGCTCTTCGATGCGATCGACTTTGACGATCGGCACCGGTGCCTCGGGCGAAATGCGGCTGACCTCGCCGAACCAGTAGCGGTCGAGCATGACGTCGCCAACCACCAGCACGCGCGCCCGGCGCATTGCCGCAGGTATTTTGTAAGTAATTGTTTTTATTGATTTATTTGTCATGATTCGCAGCGCACTCAGGCGCCAATTTCAGCATTGATCCGCGCCAGCGCGGCCAGCGGATCAGCGGCCTGGGTGATCGGCCGCCCCACCACCAGATAATCCGCACCCGCCGCCACGGCTGCCGCAGGGGTGACGATGCGTTTCTGGTCATCCTTGCCGACGGCATCGGCGAGGCGAATACCGGGCGTGACCAGTTTGAAATTTGCACCGCAGGCATTACGCAGCAGAGCAGCTTCCTGCGCCGAACACACCACGCCGTCGAGGCCGCTGGCCTGCGTCAGGCGCGCCAGACGTTCAACCAGCTGCGGCGCCGATTCCTGCTGGCCGATCTCGCGCAGGTCTTGATCCCCCATGCTGGTGAGCACGGTCACCGCGATCAGCAGCGGTGGTTTCACCGTGCCGGCCAGCGCTTCGCGTGCCGCGCGCATCATCGTGCTGCCGCCGCTGGCATGCACGTTGATCATCCACGCACCGAGCCCGGCTGCCGCCTTGCATGCAGCCGCCACGGTATTCGGAATGTCGTGATACTTGAGATCCAGAAAAACATCGAAGCCGCGTGCGGCCAGCTGTGTCACCAGCGATGGGCCGGCAACAGTGAACAACTCCTTGCCAATCTTGACGCGGCAGGCCTTCGGATCGAGCCGCGCCGCAAGTGCCAGCGCCGGTTCCGCGCTGGCGTAATCCAGCGCAACGATCACACGCGGGTTTTGCAACGGAACCGTGTTGCCGCTCATGCCGGGATGCCTTTCTCTTCGGTGCGTCTCGGGGCGTAGGTTTCCCATTCGCCGCAGGCCGGGCAGTGCCAGTAGAACTGCCGCGCGCGAAAGCCGCAGTGCTCGCATTTGTACATGGCGAGGCTGCGTGTGTGCTGGTGGATCAGCTGTTTGATCAGCTGCAGGTCATGCTGTTTTTCCGGCGGCGCTTCGAGCAGTTGGGCTTCGAGCAGCTTGTCGAGGCCGAGCAGCGTCGGTGTGCGCCGCACTTCGTCACGCACCAGCCGGTATGCCGCCGTCGTTCCGCCCGAGGCCAGCGTCTCGCGGTAGACCATGTCGAGCAGGTCCAGCGATGCGTATTTCTCGAGATAGCCGCGCAGCAGGTTGAGCCCCTCGTCGGCCCTGCCCTCATCGCGATAGGCGTTGAGCAGGCGCTCGGCGACCAGCGACAGATAGGCGGGACTCTGTGATTCGATGCGCTGCCACGTTGCGATGGCCGCGGTACGGTTGCCGATGTCACGCTCGAGGTCACCGAGCAGGATATTGGCGCGCACGCAGGTCCGGTGATGGCCCAGTGCCGCGATCAGGTGCGGCCGCGCCTCGGCCGGCCGCGACTGCATCAGCTCACGCGCCGCCAGTTCACAGCAGAAATTGGCGATTTCCTTCTGGTAGGAACGGCCGGAAAGGGTTTCCAGCTTTTCGGCGGTGACGATGGCCTTATGCCAGTCCTTCTCCTGCTCGTAGATCTCGAGCAGGAAACGCAGGGCCGCCTCGGCATGCGGCGTGCCGTCGAGTTTGACGAACAGCTCCTCGGCCCGGTCGAGCAGCCCGGCTTTCAGATAGTCCTGCGCCAGCTCCAGCACCGCCTGCAGTTTCTGCTCCTGGGCGAGGTCTTCACGCTCGGCAAGATTCTGATGCATGCGGATCGCGCGCTCCACTTCACCACGGCGCCGGAACAGGCTGCCCAGCGCAAAATGCAGTTCGATGGTCTGCGGATTGACGCGGGCCACTTCGATGAAGGCCTCGATCGCCTTGTCCGGCTGCTCGTTGAGCAGGAAGTTGAGGCCCTTGAAATAGGAGGCCGGCAACAGCCGCGACTCGGAGACCAGCTGGCGGATATCAACGCGCGCAGCAAGCCAGCCCAGCGCAAAAAACAGGGGCAGCGCAAGAAGCCACCACAGTTCAATGTCCATGTTCAGCTCACTCTTCCACTCAACTGCCGGCTCACACCAGATCCGAGGGTGTCAGTGGCAGCGGCGGTGCAGGCGGCTGGCGCGCGGCCTGCAGCTCGCGTTGCAGCGCGGCGATACGGCGGCGCAGCCGCAAGGTCTGAACCAGCCCCACCAGCAGCCCCAGCGCGGCACCAATGGTCAGCGCCACCAGCAGCACCAGCACCAGCGGCGCCTGCCACTGGATGCCGAGGTAGTAACGCACCGTCACCGGGTCGGTGTTGACCACGGCGAACGACAGGATCAGCAGGAACAGCGCGCCTTTGATGGCCCAGGTCAGATAATGCATGGCGGCCCGAGAATATCATGTGACCACCGCCCTCCTGCAGCGGAGGCACGGCTATAAAAAAGCGGCATGACCGCGAGGCCATGCCGCCAGAGGGAACGATGCCTGATCGCTCTTATTTCTTGACGTCGACGCGCTCGCGCAGCTCCTTGCCGGCCTTGAAGTGAGGCACGTGCTTGGCGGGAACCTGTACGCGTTCGCCCGATTTGGGATTTCGCCCGGTACGGGGCGGTCGGTAGTTGAGGCCGAAACTGCCAAAGCCGCGGATCTCGATGCGCTGGCCCTGTGACAGGCTTTTGCCCATCGCGTCCAGAATCATCTTCACAGCCAGCTCGGCGTCCTTGGCCACGAGCTGCGGGTAACGTGCGGCCAGCTTCGCAATCAACTCCGACTTGGTCATGATGCTCCCTTTAAGTGCTTATTGTTGAGTGTTGGCAGTGTCCATCTTGGCCTTGAGCAGGGCGCCCAGATTCGTCGTCCCCGTGCTCGCCTGCTTGTCCGAAGCCAGTTTCTGCATGGCTTCGGTGTCCTCCGCGAGGTCTTTGGCCTTGATCGACAGGTTGATCGTGCGGTTCTTGCGGTCGACATTGATGATCATCGCGGTCACCGAATCGCCTTCCTTCAGCTTGGTGCGGATGTCTTCAACGCGGTCGCGCGAAACTTCAGAAGCGCGCAGGTAGCCTTCCATGTCGCCGTCGAGGTTGATCACCGCCCCCTTGGCATCGATCGACTTGACCGTACCGGTGACCACCGAGTTCTTCTCGTGGCCGCCGACATAGCTGCTGAAGGGGTCGCCTTCCAGCTGCTTGACGCCCAGCGAGATGCGCTCGCGCTCAACATCGATCGACAGCACCTGGGCCTCGACTTCCTCGCCCTTCTTGTAGTTGCGCACGGCTTCTTCGCCTGCCGCATTCCACGACAGGTCGGACAGGTGCACCAGGCCATCGATGCCGCCAGCCAGGCCGATGAAGATGCCGAAGTCGGTGATCGACTTGATCTGACCCTTCACCTTGTCGCCCTTCTTGAAGTTCATCGAGAACTCTTCCCACGGATTCGCCATGCACTGCTTCATGCCCAGCGAAATGCGGCGACGGTCCTCGTCGATCTCGAGCACCATGACCTCGACTTCGTCGCCGAGCTGCACGACCTTCGAGGGATGCACGTTCTTGTTGGTCCAGTCCATTTCCGAAACGTGCACCAGGCCTTCGATGCCCGGCTCGATTTCGACAAACGCGCCGTAGTCGGTGAGGTTCGAAACCTTGCCGAACAGGCGGGTGTTGGGCGGGTAACGACGCGACAGGCCCACCCACGGATCTTCACCGAGCTGCTTCATGCCCAGCGAGACGCGGTTCTTCTCCTGGTCGAACTTGAGCACCTTGGCGGTGACTTCGTCACCAACGCTGAGCATCTCCGAGGGATGCTTGACGCGGCGCCATGCGAGGTCGGTGATGTGCAGCAGGCCGTCGATGCCGCCGAGGTCGACGAACGCACCGTAGTCGGTGATGTTCTTGACGATGCCCTTGACGGTTACGCCTTCGCGCAGGTTCTCGAGCAGCTTGGCGCGCTCTTCACCCTGGCTGGCCTCGAGCACGGCGCGGCGCGACACCACAACGTTGTTGCGCTTGCGGTCGAGCTTGATGACCTTGAATTCCATCTGCTTGTTTTCGTACGGCGTGGTGTCCTTCACCGGACGGGTATCGACCAGCGAACCCGGCAGGAAGGCACGGATGCCGTTGATCATCACGGTCAGGCCGCCCTTGACCTTGCCGCTGATCATGCCCTCGACGATGCTGCCCTTCTCGAGCGCGTCTTCCAGCGCCAGCCAGGCTGCGAGGCGTTTCGCCTTGTCGCGCGACAGGCGGGTTTCGCCGTAGCCGTCTTCAAGGGATTCGATGGCGACACTGACAAAGTCGCCGGGTTTGACTTCGATTTCACCACGGTCGTTGTGGAATTCTTCGGCCGCGACATAACTTTCCGACTTCAGGCCGGCATTGACCACCACAAAATTGTCATCGACGCGGATGACTTCGGCGGTAATAACTTCACCAATGCGCATTTCCTTGCGCGACAGGCTCTCTTCAAAGAGCGCGGCAAAGCTTTCGGGGGCAACGGGGGCAACAGCGGCCTGGGAGGAGGTTTTCATCATTGGAATCAGCAGGTTAACACACCCGTTGCAGAAACGGGAGTGGGTTGAAAAAACCGTGGAATTTGGTGTTCCACGGCACCGGTACAGCCTGTTTAACGCTTTTGAAACAACTGCATGACCCTGTCCACCACGGCAGCCACCGGGGTTCCGGTAGTGTCGATTTCGACGGCGTCAGGGCACTTCAACAGAGGCGCAGCGGCGCGGTGGGTATCACGAAAATCGCGCTCGCGGATGTCCTGCAAAAGGGCGGCCATACTAGCACCCGTTCCCTTTGTGATCAACTGCTTATAGCGCCTTTCAGCCCGCTCTTCCGGGGTCGCCGTGAGGTAGATTTTGAGCCCCGCATCGGGGAATACCACCGACCCCATGTCGCGCCCGTCCGCAACCAGGCCGGGCGAGCGGCGAAAGCCATGCTGCAGGTCGAGCAGTGCCTGGCGTACTCCCGGGAGGGCACCGACCCGTGATGCCGCTGCTCCGGCAACCTCGCCACGGATCAGGTCACTCACATCGCGGCCATCCAGCAGCACCCGATCGGCATCAAATTTAATATTTAAATTCAATGTGATACGTGATACTTCAAAGTCGTTGTCGAGGTTGGCGCCGCGCTCTCCGGCCGCCAGCCCGACGATCCGGTACAGCGCTCCGCTGTCCAGGTAATGCCAACCCAGGCGACCAGCCACGGCAGCAGCAACCGTGCCCTTGCCCGATGCCGAGGGGCCGTCGATGGCGATGACCGGGATCATGGCTCAGGCCGGCTGGCGGGAGATGCCGGCCAGCACCTCGAAATAATCCGGGAAGGTCTTGGCGACACAATCAGGATCATTGATGCGCACCGCCACCCCGCCGAAGGTCGCCAGCGAAAAGCACATCGCCATGCGGTGGTCGTCGTAAGTATCGATGGTTGCCGGACGCCATCGCAGGGGCGGCGTGACCGTCAGGTAATCCGCACCCTCTTCCACCCCTGCCCCCAGCTTGGCCAGTTCCCTGGCCATCGCCGAGATGCGGTCGGTCTCCTTGACCCTCCAGCTGGCAATGTTGCGCAGCCGCGTCGTGCCGTCGGCGAACAAGGCGGCCACCGCCAGCGTCATTGCCGCATCGGGAATGTGATTGCAGTCTATATCCAGCGCACGCAGACTGCCCTGCCGGCGCGCCCCGGCATCGGCTGTGACCTCGATCCAGTTCGGCCCCATCTGCACCGCGGCACCCATCTGCTCCAGTGCATCGGCAAAACGCACATCACCCTGGGTGCTGTCGCGCCCCACGCCCTCGACCCGCACCGGGCCGCCACCCTTGAGTCCGGCGATCGCACCGGCAGCGAGAAAATACGAGGCCGATGAGGCATCACCCTCAACATGCAGTTCGCCGGGGCTGCTGTAACGCGCACCCGCCGGTACCGTGAACGCAGCCCAGCCTTCGCGCTCGACGATGACACCAAACTGGCGCAGCGCATTGAGCGTGATCTCGACATAGGGCTTGGAAATCAGCTCGCCATCAATAACGACACGCGTGCGCCGCCCAAGCAAGGGCAGCGCAATCAGCAGACCGCTGAGAAACTGGCTGGACACATTGCCGCGTATCGACACTTCGCCACGGGATTGCAGGCTGCCGGCATGGATGGCCAGTGGCGGAAAACCCTCGTTGCCGCGGTAGTCGATACTTGCCCCGAGCTGACGCAGCGCATCGACCAGGTCGCCGATCGGCCGCTCGTGCATGCGTGCGATACCGTCGATGCCGTATTCGCCACCGCTCAAAGCCAGTACTGCCGTCAGCATGCGCACCGCGGTACCGGCATTGCCGAGATACAGCTCGGCCTTTTTGCCGGGGAACAGGCCACCGGTGCCGTGTACGGTGACCGTGCGTCCGGCCCCCTTCTCCGAACGCACGCCGAGCCTGGCCAGCGCATCAAGCATGTAGCGGGTATCGTCTGAATCGAGCACATCGCGCAGCGTGGTTGCACCATTTGCCAGAGCCGCCAGCAGCAGCGTGCGGTTGGTGATGCTCTTGGATCCGGGCAGTTGCACCGTTCCGCACACATCGTGCAGCGGCTGCAGGTCGAGATATTCGCGCCGGCCTGCGCTCATTTTGATTTTTTGCTCATTTCTTGTTCTTAATTAGCCAGCGCGACCGTGTTTCGCGCGCGCTGCGGAACATTGCTTCCAGCGTCTCGCCATCCCCCGCGGCCAGCGCATCACGCGCAGCTTCGAGTTCGGCGATGGTGCCATCGACAAGCGGCACCAGTGCCTCGCGGTTCGCAGTACAGATGTCGCGCCACATCTCCGGCGAACTGCCGGCGATGCGCACGGTGTCGCGCAGTCCGCCGCCGGAGAAACCGAGCAGTCGTTTTGCGTCACGGCGTTTGCCGAGCTGGTGCACCAGCGCAAAGGCGATGACATGAGGCAGATGGCTGACCGCGCCGAAGATTTCGTCGTGTTCAGTGGCGTCCAGCTTGACGATGTTTGAACCGCAGGCCTGCCATGCCGATTTCACCAGGCGCAGCGCAGAGGCTTTGGTTTCCTGCTGCGGTAACAAAATCAGATTGCGGTCGCGGAACAGGTCCGGAAAAGCCGCGGCTGCGCCGCTGTGCTCGGTGCCGGCAATCGGATGCGCCGGCACAAACATCGGGAAATGTGCGCCGAGGTGGCGCCGCGCAGCGGCGATGACATCCTGCTTGGTGCTGCCGGCGTCGGTCACCACGGTATGCGGCGACAGCGCGGGTGCGATACGCGCAAAAATTCCGGGCATCTGCCCCACCGGCGCGCCGATCAGCACCAGATCGGCGTCAGCGACGGCTTTTGCCGCATCGGTCTCGACTAGATCAATGACACCGAGGCGGAGGGCATCCTTCAGGTTCTTGCGGCTGCGGCCGACACCAACGACCTGCTTCACCATCTTCGCTTTTTTCAGCGCCAGCGCGAAGGAACCGCCGATCAGGCCGACACCGATCACCACCAGTTTGCCGATGCGCGGTTTCGCAGGCATCTTCTTCAGGCAAACGCCTGCTTCAGCGCATCGAGAAAACGCGCGTTCTCGGACTCGAGTCCGATCGACACACGCAGATGCCCGGGCATGCCGTAGGCCGCAATCGGCCGCACGATGACACCAAGGCGCAGCAGTTTCTGGAACACCTCGCCCGCCCTCGGCACTTCGAAGGTGACGAAATTGCCGTATGAAGGAATATGTTTCAGGCCGAGCCTGCCGAGGCCGGCAACGATCTGGTCCATGCCGCGGCAGTTCAGTTCGTAACTGTCGCGGATGAAGGCTTCGTCGTTGAGTGCCGCCGCAGCCGCGGCAAGCGACAGGCTGTTGACGTTGAAGGGCTGGCGCACGCGGTTCATCAGGTCGGCAACACCGGCGGCCGCCAGCGCATAACCGACACGCAGCCCGGCAAGACCAAAGACCTTGGAAAAAGTACGGGTGATGATCAGGTTCGGATATTTGTTCAGCCAGGCGATGCTGTCGTAGCGGAAATCCGGACGCAGGTACTCGGTATAGGCCTCGTCGAGCACCACCAGCACTTCGCCCGGAAGCTTCGCCACGAACTTTTCAATCTCGGCGCCGGAAATGAAGGTTCCGGTCGGGTTGTTCGGATTGGCGACAAACACGATTCGGGTGTCGGGACGAACCGCCGCGGCGATCGCATCCAGGTCATGGCCGTAGTTCTTCGCCGGCACCTCGATGCCTTTTGCACCCACCGCCTGCACCGCCAGCGGATACACCGCGAAGGCATGCTGCGAATACACCGCGGACAGTCCCGGCGCGAGGAAGGAACGTGCCGCGAGTTCGAGCACATCGTTGGAACCGTTGCCGAGCACGATCTGGCTCTGCGCTACAGCAAAGCGCTGCGCCAGCGCCTGCTTCAGTTCGAAACCGTTGCCGTCGGGATAACGCGCCAGACCGTCGAGCAGCGCGCGCATCGCCGCCAGCGCCTTCGGGCTCACACCCAGCGGATTCTCGTTCGACGCGAGCTTGATGATCGAGGCTTCTTCAAGCCCCAGCTCGCGTGCCAGTTCCGAAGTCGGCTTGCCGGGCTGGTAGGGTGCAATGGCCCGGATGTAACCGGGCGCGAGGTCGCAGGCACTCATTATAAAATTATCAATAAAAACAATGGCTTATATGGATAAAGCGGCTGCAGCCAATCAGCGCGCAGCCGGATAGGAACCGAGCAGCTTGAGCATCGCGGCCCTGCCTTCGAGCGCAGCGAGCGCCTGCGCGACATGCGCTTCGGCGCGATGGCCTTCGATGTCGATATAGAACACATATTCCCAGCGGCCGGTGCGCGCCGGACGTGATTCGAGCCGGGTCATGCTGACGCCGTGTTTGGCCAGCGGCGACAGCAGGTCGTGAATCGCACCAGGCACGTTGCGCGTGGACAGGATCAGCGAAGTCTTGTCCTTGCCCGAGGGCGAAGCATCATCCGCGCCGATCACCGCGAAGCGCGTGGTGTTCTTCGGATCGTCTTCGATATTGCGCGCCAGCAGCTTCAGGCCGTAAAGCCCGGCTGCGGTGCGGCTGGCGATGGCGGCCGCACGTTTGTCCTTCGCCGCCATGCGTGCCGCCTCGGCATTACTGACCACAGCCACGCGCTCGGCATCCGGCAGATGGCGTGACAGCCAGCCCTGGCATTGCGCAAGGCTTTGGGTGTGCGAATACACGGTGCGGATCGCAGCGCGGCTGGCAGCGTTGGTCATCAGGTTCTGCCGCACCGGGAGATTAACCTCGCCGCAGATACGCGCCGAAGTATTAAGCAGCAGGTCCAGCGTGCGACCGACGGCGCCTTCAGTGGAGTTCTCCACCGGCACCACGCCGTAGGCGGACTCACCCGACTCCACTGCGCGGAACACTTCATCAATGCTGTTCAGCGGCCGGCCACCGGTGGCTGAGCTGAAATGCTTGACCACGGCCTCCTGGCTGAACGTGCCTTCAGGCCCGAGGTAGGCCACCGCCATCTGCTCTTCGAGTGCGCGGCAAGCCGACATGATTTCGGTGAACAGCCGGGTCAGCGCAGCCGCGGACAGAGGTCCCTTGTTCAGCTCGCGCACACGGCGCAACACCTGAGCCTCGCGCTCGGGCTTGTAGGCCGAGGCATTACCCTTGGCATGCCAGGCCTGCTGGGCCAGTCTGGCCCGGGCCGACAACAACCCGACAAGACGGGTGTCGAGGGCATCGATCTTCTGGCGGATGCTGGCAAGCGAGACGGCCATTAGCGATCTGTCAGTAAATGGTGGTCAGAGGTTCAGGTCAGGGATTTGCAGCAGGCAGATATCTTACGGCGAGTACGCCCTGGATGGCAGAAAGTTCACTGATCAGGGAATCCGGCACCGCGCTGTCGACATCGACCAGCGTATAGGCCATGTCGCCACGCGACTTGTTCAGCATGTTGTGGATGTTGAGCCCGGCGCGCGCCATCGCGGTCGATATCTGCCCCACCATGTTCGGCACGTTGGCGTTGGCAATCGCCACACGGTAGGCCGATTCTCGCGGCATCACGGTGTCGGCAAAGTTGACGGCATTGCGGATATTGCCGTGCTCGAGGTACTCGCGCACCTGGTCGGCAACCATCACCGCGCAGTTGTCCTCGGCCTCACGGGTGGAAGCGCCGAGATGGGGCAAGGCCACCACCTGCGGATGGCCGGCCAGCGCCTGCGCCGGAAAATCGCAGATATACGATTTCAGCTTTTTGGCCGCCAGCGCTTCGATCACCGCAACATCGTCAACAATGCCGTCGCGCGAAAAATTGAGCAGCACCGCGCCCTTGTGCAGCAGTTGCAGGCGCTGCGCATTGATCAGCCCGCGCGTCGCCTTCACCAGCGGCACGTGCAGCGTCACAAAATCCGCCGACTTCATCACTTCCTCTATCGAATGCGCCTTGCGCACCTGCGACGGCAGACTCCACGCCGCATCAACAGTGATCTCGGGGTCGTAACCCAGCACGTCCATGCCAAGCTTGATCGCTGCATCGGCGACCAGACTGCCGATCTTGCCCAGGCCGATCACACCCAGCGTGCGCCCCGGCAGTTCGGTGCCGGCAAAATGCTTCTTGCCGTCCTCGACCAGCTTGTGCAGGGTCTCGTCATCACCTTTGAGGCTGTCGACAAAACGCACTGCGGGCACCAGATTGCGCGCGGATATCAGCAGCGCGGCGATCACCAGTTCCTTGACCGCGTTGGCGTTGGCACCCGGCGCGTTGAACACCGGCGCGCCGCGCAGGCTCATTCTGTCCACCGGAATGTTGTTGGTGCCGGCACCGGCGCGGCCGATGGCCCGGACACTCGCCGGAATGTCCATCTTGTGCATGTCCTGCGAGCGCACCAGGATCGCGTCGGGGCTGGCGGTGTCGCCGGCCACGGCATAGCGGTCTTTCGGAAAACGCTGCAGGCCGACCGCGGCAATCGCGTTCAGCGTGAGGATGCGGTACTGGGTTTGCATGTTCAGCGATTCAGCCATTCTTGCGCTCGAATTCCTTCATGCACTGCACCAGCGCCTGCACGCCCTCGATCGGCATTGCGTTGTAAATCGAGGCGCGCATGCCGCCAACGGAGCGATGCCCCTTCAACTGGGTCAGGCCCGCGGCCTCGGTGGTCTGCAGGAAAGCCTTGTCGAGATCGGCGTTGCGCAGCGTGAACGGCACGTTCATCAGCGAACGGTCATCCTTCGCCACCGGCGAATGGAAGAACTCGGTCTGGTCGAGGTAGTCGTAGAGCAGCGCGGCCTTGGTACGGTTGGTTTTTTCCATCGCCGCCACGCCGCCCTGCTTTTTCAGCCATTCAAACACCAGCCCTGCCATATAGATGCCGTACGTCGCCGGCGTGTTCGACATCGAGTCGTTGTCCGCCTGCACCTTGTAATCGAACACGGTTGGCGTCACCGGCAGCGCCTGACCCAGCAGGTCGTCGCGCACGATGACAATGGTCAATCCCGCCGGACCGATATTTTTCTGCGCGCCGGCATAGATCAGTCCGTAACGCGACACGTCCATCGGCCGCGACAGGATGTGCGAGGACATGTCGGCGACCAGCGGCACCTTGCCGGTATCCGGCACCCAGTGGAACTCGACGCCGCCGATGGTCTCGTTGGTGGTGATGTGCACATAGGCCGCATCCGGATCAAGCTTCCACTCAGCTTGTTTCGGCGCCCGGGTATAACTGTCCGGCTCTGAAGTCGCGGCGACGTTGACTTTGCAGTATTTCTTCGCATCGGCAATGGCTTTTTTCGACCACTGCCCGGTATTGACATAGTCGGCGGCGGACTTGCCGCGCAGCAGGTTCATCGGAATCACCGCAAACTGCGCAGAGGCCCCGCCCTGCAGAAACAGCACCTTGTAATTCTTCGGAATACCCATCAGATCGCGCAGATCGGCCTCGGCGCGGGCGTGGATGTCGATGAATTCCTTGCCGCGGTGGCTCATTTCCATCACCGACATGCCGCTGCCATGCCAGTCCATCATCTCTGCCGCCGCCTGCTGCAATACCGGTTCCGGCAATACCGCCGGACCGGCGCTGAAATTGAATACTCTGGCCATATTTTAGGATTGAGGAATGTGGATTGAGGATTGCGTGGCAGGCAGGATTACTTCACGGGATGTTCTCGATCCTCAATCCGCAATCCTGCAGCATCACTCTTCGTCGTCTGTCTCGACGATGGTTTGCATGCCCACCAATTTTTCACCCTCATCAAGATTGATCAGGCGCACGCCCTGGGTCGAACGGCCCTGCTCGCGCACTTCCTTGATGCGGGTGCGAATCAGCACGCCACCGGTGGTGATCAGCATGATTTCGTCATCCTTGGTCACCAGCTGCGCACCGACCAGCATGCCGTTGCGGTCGCTGGCCTGGATCGCGATCATGCCCTGGGTACCGCGGCCATGGCGGGTGTACTCCGTCACCGGCGTGCGCTTGCCATAACCGTTTTCAGTCGCGGTCAGCACCGATTTTTCCTCGTCGCTGGCGGTAAGCAGGGAAATGACTCTCTGCTTGCCCTGCAGCTTCATGCCGCGCACACCCGCCGCGGCGCGCCCCATCGCGCGGACCTCGTCCTCGCTGAAGCGCACCGCCTTGCCGGCGTCGGAAAACAGCATGACATCCTGCTTGCCGTCGGTGATTGCCACGCCGATCAGGTAATCACCATCATCCAGGTTGACCGCGATGATGCCCTTGGCCATCGGTCGCGAAAACGCCGACAGCGCGGTTTTCTTCACTGTTCCGGTCGAGGTCGCCATGAACACGAAATGTTCGTCGTCGAACTCCTTCACCGGGAGGATCGCGGTGATTTTTTCGTGCTCCATCAGCGGCACGAGGTTGACGATCGGCTTGCCGCGCGAGGCGCGGCTGCCCACCGGCACTGCGTAAACCTTGATCCAGTAGACGCGCCCCCTGTTGGAGAAACACAGGATGTAGTCGTGGGTGTTGGCGATGAACAACTTCTCGACGAAATCGTCATCCTTGGTCGTCGTTGCCTGCTTGCCACGGCCGCCGCGCTTCTGCGCGCGGTAATCGGCCACCGGCTGCGACTTCATATAGCCGCCGTGGGACAACGTAACCACCACATCTTCGGGCTGGATCAGGTCTTCGGTGCTCAGGTCCTGGGTATTGATGACGATCTCGCTGCGACGCTCGTCGGCGTACAGTTTCCGGACGTCGGCAAGTTCCTGGCCGATGATCCTGGTCACACGCGCCGGCTTGTCGAGAATGTCGAGCAGGTCGGTGATCTTGTCCATCATCTCGCGGTATTCAGCGACGATCTTGTCCTGTTCCAGCGCGGTCAGGCGCTGCAGGCGCAGCTCAAGGATCTGCTGGGCCTGCGCATCGGACAGCTTGTAGCCCTTTTTCTGCAAGCCGAATTCAGCGCCCAGCCCTTCCGGACGGTACGATGCACCCTCGGCTCTCTCCAGCAACTCCTCGACCAGCTTTGAGCGCCAGAAGCGCGCCATCAACTCACGCTTGGCGTCCGCCGGGGTCGGCGCCGCCTTGATCAGCGCAATCACTTCATCGACGTTCGAGAGCGCTACAGCCAGGCCCTCCAGCAGATGCCCACGCTCCCGCGCCTTGCGCAATTCGAACACCGTGCGACGCGTGACCACTTCGCGGCGATGGCGCAGGAAAGCTTCGAGGAACTGCTTCAGATTGAGCAGGCGCGGCTGGCCATCGACCAATGCCACCATGTTCATGCCGAAGCTGTCCTGCATCTGCGTGTCTTTCCACAGATTGTTCAGGACAATTTCCGGCACCTCGCCGCGCTTCAGTTCGATCACTGCGCGCATGCCCGACTTGTCGGACTCGTCGCGGATGTCGGAAATGCCTTCGAGTTTTTTCTCGCGCACCAGCTCGCCGATTTTCATCAGCAGATTGGCCTTGTTGACCTGGTACGGCAACTCATCGATGACGATGGAGACGCGCCCGCCCTTTTCCGCCTCCTCGAAATGGGTGCGCGCACGCATGATCACGCGGCCGCGGCCGGTGCGATAACCGTCGCGTACGCCCGACACGCCGTAAATGATGCCCGCAGTCGGGAAATCCGGCGCCGGCACGATCTCGATCAGCTCATCAATGCTGATTTCAGGATTCTTCAGCAAGGCCTGGCAGGCATCGACGACTTCGCCGAGGTTGTGCGGCGGAATGTTGGTGGCCATACCCACCGCGATGCCAGAAGAACCGTTGACCAGCAGGTTCGGCACCTTGGTCGGCAGCGTGACCGGCTCTTTTTCCTTGCCATCGTAGTTGTCGACAAAATCGACGGTTTCCATGTCGATGTCGGCGAGCATGTCGGATGTGATCTTTTCCATCCGGCACTCGGTATAACGATAGGCCGCCGCGGAATCACCATCGACCGAGCCGAAGTTGCCCTGGCCGTCGATCAGCATGTAGCGCATCGAGAAGTTCTGCGCCATGCGCACCAGCGCCTCATACGTGGCGCTGTCGCCGTGCGGATGGTATTTGCCGAGCACATCACCGACCACGCGCGCGCATTTCACATAGGGTCGGTTCCATACCGTATTTGACTCGTGCATCGCGAAAAGGATCCGGCGGTGAACCGGCTTCAGGCCGTCACGGACATCAGGCAGCGCGCGCCCGACAATCACGCTCATTGCATAGTCGAGATAGGAACGCCGCATCTCCTCTTCGAGGCTGATCGGCAGGGTTTCTTTGGCGAATTGATCCATGGATTCCGGAGAGTCTGTGTGCCTGTTCACGCACGGCGTGCCGGCACGGTTTTATATTGTTTGCTAAACGTGGAATTCTAGCATGCGCCCCTGACCGACCCGTGCTTTCAGCCCCGCTTGCATGCACGGCATCGCCGCACGGAATTCAGGCCGCCAGGCGCCTCTGTATTCGGGAAAACATCGCCCACTGGCATCCGCCATCGATGTCGAGGCTTGCCAAAGTTCGGCGCTTCAAGCTTCAACACTGCCTGGTCATGCTCGATTATGAGGTGGCCGGTTTTGAGAAACCGCGGCAACCATGGCCAAATTGGGCTGTGCATCAGCGCAAGTTGAGCAGAAATAATGCCCCCGGAACTGTTCCACAAGGTGAAACCAAGGGCGTGCAAACTGCGTCTTTTGAGCAACACCGAAGGTGCTTTTTTTTGAGAAATCATGTTAGTATGGCGCGCAAGGTTTACTGAGGTATCAGGGATGTGGTATCTAGTGGCCTTCGGGGAGATTTCAGGTTTACCGGGCTGTCCGGCACACATCCCTTATTTTTCGCAAAACAGGAGGATCAAAAACATGCGTTCAGCTCTTAGCATCACGGTCGTCGCCGCGGCGTTCATACCCGCCCTGGCGTTCGCGCAGGCCAAGGACGGCTACCTGACGAGCACGGATGGCACCGTCGTGCGCGCTCCGGGTGCCGGCGTTTGTGTGCGCACCAGCCAATGGACTCCAGCCCTCGCGATCGCCGAGTGCGATCCGGATCTGGTGCCGAAACCGAAACCCACTGCAGCGCCGGTCAAGCCCGCGGCCAAGCCGGAAGCCAAACCGGAAGCCAAACCGGAAGCCAAACCGAAGAAACCCCAGCCCCTGAACATCGAAGAGAAGATCGAGCTGCAGGGCATGGAGTTCAACAAGGCCGAGATGACCGCCGACAATAAGAAAGACCTCGACGATTTCCTCGGTACCCTCGGCAAGGCCAACAAGCAGCGCAGCGCAGTCCGCTTCGGCGCAATCATCGTCACCGGCCACACCGATCGCATCGGCGGCATCAAGCACAACATGAAGCTGTCGGAAAACCGCGCGATCACGGTCAAGGACTACATCGTCTCCAAGGGCTTCGACCAGAAACTGATTTTCTGGGAAGGCAAGGGCCCGAAACAGCCGATCCCCGTGACCAAGTTCTGCGACAACAAGATGAAGCGCAAACAGCTCATCGAGTGCCTGTCGCCGAACCGTCGCGTGACCGTCGAGATCGTTGGTCAAGCTGACCCGACTCCGAAACCGGCTCCGAAACCCGAAGCCAAACCGGAAGCGAAGCCGGAAGCAAAACCGGCCGCCAAGCCCTAATCGGCGAGTCAGAAGTTCGAAAAGCCCTGCTTCGGCAGGGCTTTTTTTTTTAAGTGAATCGCCGCAAAGAACCCGAGCCATGCCTTCAGTCACGATCATCGAGCCGCAGTGGATCATCCCGGTGGAACCGGCCTGCACCGTGCTGTCCGACCATGCCGTTGTCCTCAACAATGAACATATCGCCGCGGTATTACCGCAGGCCGAAGCCTGGGCGCGTTACCCGGATGCCACCCGTGTCGCACTGCCCTCCCATGCACTGATCCCCGGTCTGATCAATCTGCACACCCATGCCGCGATGAGCCTGATGCGCGGCATCGCCGACGATCTGCCGCTGATGGACTGGCTGCAAAACCACATCTGGCCGGCCGAGGGGCGCGTGGTTTCCGACGAATTCGTGCATGACGGCACCCTGCTCGCCTGCGCCGAAATGCTGCGCGGTGGCGTCACCTGCTTCAATGACATGTATTTTTTTCCCGAAGCCGCAGCCCGGGCTGCCCTGCGCGCCGGCATGCGTGCTGCCATCGGCATCATCGCCATCGAGTTTCGCTCGGCCTACGCAAACGATGCCCAGGATTACCTGGACAAGGGCATCACGCTGCATGACCGGCTGCGTGGCGAACCCCTGCTTTCCTTTTGCCTCGCGCCACATGCGCCATTCACTGTCTCCGACGACACCTTTGCACGGATCGCAACCTACGCCGGTGAACTCGACCTGCCGGTGCACATCCACATCCATGAAACCGCGGGTGAAGTCAGCGAAAGCCTGAAAATCCACGGCATGCGGCCGCTGGCAAGACTGGAACGCCTGGGCCTGCTTGGGCCGTCATTGATCGCGGTACATGCTGTTCATCTCGACAACGAAGAAATCGCCCTGCTGGCACGCCACGGCTGCTCGGTGGCCCACTGCCCGTCCTCCAACCTGAAACTGGCCAGCGGCATCGCCCCCGTGGCCGAACTGCTTGCCGCCGGGGTCAACATCGGCATCGGCACCGACGGCGCAGCCAGCAACAACCGCCTCGACCTGTTTTCGGAAATGCGCCTGACCGCATTACTGGCCAAGGGCGCCAGCGCCTCCGCGCAGGTGATGCCTGCGGCGCGTGCGCTCGAAGCCGCGACCCTGGGTGGCGCCAGGGCGCTGGGACTGCAGGATCAGATCGGCTCCATCGTCCCCGGCAAACTCGCCGACCTCACCGCGGTGAACCTCGGCGCCCTGGAACTGTCTCCCTGCTACGACCCGCTGTCGCACCTGGTCTATGCAGCCGGACGCGAACACGTCAGCGACGTCTGGGTGCACGGCGAGCGACGTGTGGCTTCCGGCCAGCTCACCGGCCTCGACCGCGAGGCACTGCTGCATCGCTCCGAAAACTGGCGTCACCGCATAGGCAAGGCATAGAACATGAACACCAACGTCGATCCCGCCGAACTGGACAAGTTCAGCGAACTCGCCCACCGCTGGTGGGACCGCAACGGCGAATTCCGGCCACTGCACGAAATCAATCCGCTGCGCCTCGACCATATCGACCACATCGCAGCACTCAATGGCAAGGCAGTGCTGGATGTCGGCTGCGGCGGCGGCATTCTCGCCGAGGCCATGGCCGCGCGCGGCGCCCGGGTCACCGGCATTGATCTTGCTGAAAAACCGCTGAAAGTTGCCCAGTTGCATCTGCTGGAAAGCGGACTGCAGGTCGATTACCGGCGTACTGCCGTGGAAACATTGGCAGCAGAATCACCAGCAGCCTATGACGTCGTGACCTGCATGGAAATGCTCGAACATGTGCCAGACCCGGCCTCGGTGGTCAGCGCCTGCGCCGCACTGCTCAAACCCGGCGGCCACGCCTTTTTTGCAACGCTGAACCGTAACCCGAAGTCCTATCTGTTCGCGATCATCGGCGCGGAATACATCCTGAACCTGCTGCCGCGCGGCACCCATGACTATGCCCGCTTCATCAAACCGTCGGAACTGTCGGCACAGTGCCGCAACGCCGGCCTCGACACCATCAATCTGATCGGCATGACCTACAACCCGCTGACCCGTATCTACGCCCTCGGCACCGACACCGACGTCAACTACATACTCGCCGCGCACAAGCCCGCTGCATCATGATCCGCGCCGTCCTGTTTGATCTTGACGGCACCTTCGCCGACACCGCCCCCGACCTCGGCGCCGCGGTCAACCGCATGCGTACTGATCGCGGCCTGGCACCTGTCGCCCTCGGTGAAACCCGGCGCGTAACCTCACTCGGCGCCCGCGGCCTGCTCGGCGTCGGTTTCGGCATCGGCCCCGAGCATGCCGACTACGCCGCGATGCGTGATGAGTTTCTTGACATCTACCAGCGCAATCTCTGCGTACACAGCATGTTGTTTCCGGGCACCGCCGAACTGGTGGATCGCCTGGAACAGGCGGGGCTGCGTTGGGGCATTGTCACCAACAAGGCCGAACGCTTCGCCAAACCACTGCTTGAGCAACTGGGATATGCCCAGCGTTCGGCCTGCCTCATCGGCGGCGACAGCACGCCGCACATGAAACCGCACCCGGGGCCATTACTAGCCGCCGCCGAAATCATCGCCACGCCGGCGGCACAATGCGTCTATGTCGGCGACGATGAGCGCGACATCCGTGCCGGCCGTGCCGCCGGAATGACCACCATTGCCGTGCGCTACGGCTATCTCAATGGCAGCCGGCCTGATGACTGGCAGGCTGATCACATTGCCGAACATCCCGGTGAGATTTTCGAGCTCATATCGTAAATCATTGAAAATAATAATAATTAATGTCTCTTATAGGTGACATATTGTCACATGATAATAGCGTGAGCCTCGTACATGACGGAATATCCCGCGCCATGTCTTCCTTGCTCCGACTGATTATGTGGGGTGCCGCGCTGCTCGCGGCCACACTGCCTGTCGCCACTGCCTCGCCGCACAAGCCAGGCTCACGCCTTTCCGCAGCTGCAGACCGCGCAACAGGCCCGCAGGCTGTCACCAATGTAGGCCGCGGCCAGACCGGTTATGTGCACTACTTCGTGATCGCCCATCCAGACGGCACCCTTGAAGACCAGGTCGGCATCGAAATGGAAGACCAGCGTATCGCCTGGTCCTTTCCTGGCGCCGGCGTGATGGTCAGCCCCTTCATCAAGAACGGCGTGATCGAAGCCGGTGGCAGGATCTACCGCGTCGAACATCTTCACGGCGTGCGCCCTTTCCGCGCCGTCAGGGACATGCAGATACTGCGCCAGGACCTCGGCCGCCGAGTCGCGATCTGGATCGACAACGAAGTACCGTACTGCGTGTTCCGTGAACCCAACGAGCCCTTCTGCCTGAGCTGCGGTGATTTTGTGATCCGCGTGCTGTTTCCCTCGACGAACCTGGTCGCCGCCAACTTCCCCCGGGATTTCCTGCGCAACCCCGGTGAAACGCCAACCACCGATGACCTGCTCACCTACATGCTCGGCCTGCACAGCCTGCCGGACTACCGCTCGCGGATGAGCCGGCTGGCCAGCCTGGACCTGCCGTCCAGCCTGCACCAGGACGTCGCCGACATGCTGCGCACCCAACGCGACACCCGTCCGGTGCTCGCCAACACCCCCGCGCCGCAGCGCCCCGGCACACTCGCCAACCGCAAACAGCAGAATCGCCGCCTTTAAGCCCTGCAGCGGCAGGGAACCTCCACCGTGAGATAATGTCCCAGCTGTATCAATGAAATCGGGGGCGACCTGGTTTCGACGTGGGTTACAAAGCAGCACAGGGCATGCCAAGGTCCAGTCACCTTGTAAATCCGCTGGAAATTCTATACACGCCAACGACGAGCGTTATTCTCTAGCCGCCTAACACCGGCTAGACGTTGCACTGATCTGCTGATGGGTCAGGCCCCGAAAGGGGTGCAACGTCATTCACATCAGCCTCTCTGCAGGGTTTGGTCGCTTAACCCTGCGGATCCGTCGAAGCGACTAGCCAGACACCAGCCTGCCGGTTGGCGGAT